>Ga0213839_1000520_pt1 | contig 43390 bp, 36 predicted proteins | sample SWPATP21_FD_160075 | JGI IMG/M metagenome (GOLD analysis project Ga0213839, IMG submission 160075) | Coastal seawater microbial communities from Marineland, Florida, United States - SWPA TP2 #1 | ecosystem: Environmental > Aquatic > Marine > Coastal | place: USA: Florida | collected 2016-08-14
CTTCGGCCCCCCGGGACCAGGCAACCCCGCCTCCACAAGCCTTTGATGAGGACATCCGGGTCGCGCACGACCGCCCCGCCTGGCGGCACCGCGCGACGTTCGTTCCGAGCTCGAGAGACTGACCCTGGAGCCCCCGCCGGTCCGCCGGCGGGGGCTTCTTGCATTCCGGATCCGGGTGGCGCGCCACCTTGACCGACCCCCCGTCGCCCGCTATCCCCCGCGCCCACCCCCGGACACCCATGCCTGAGACGCTCCAGCACGAGGCCGCGCGGCGCCGCACGTTCGCGATCATCTCCCACCCGGACGCGGGCAAGACGACGCTCACCGAGAAGCTGCTCCTCTACTCGGGCAGCATCCACCTCGCGGGCTCCGTCCGCGCCCGCCGGGCCTCCCGCCACGCCGTCTCCGACTGGATGAAGATGGAGCAGGAGCGCGGGATCTCCATCACGTCGTCCGTCCTGCAGTTCGACTACCAGGGCTCCCGGCTCAACCTCCTCGACACCCCCGGCCACGCCGACTTCTCCGAGGACACCTACCGGACCCTCGCCGCTGTCGACAGCGCCGTCATGCTCATGGACCACACCAAGGGCGTCGAGGCGCGGACCCGCAAGCTCTTCGAGGTCTGCCGGATGCGGAAGCTCCCGGTCGTCACCTTCATGAACAAGCTCGACCGCGCCGGCCTCGACCCCCTCGCCCTCGTGGACGAGGTGGGCGAGACCCTGAACCTCAAGGTCGCTCCGTTGAACTGGCCGGTCGGTATGGGCCGTGAGTTCAAGGGGGTCGTCGATCTCCCCACCGGCAAGGTCATCCTCTTCTCCGGCGGCCGCCACGGCCAGGAGCGCGTCGTCACCGAGGTCCGCGACTCCCTCGCCGACTGCGCCGACGTCATCTCCCCGGCGCTCCTCGAGGAGGTCTCCGAGCAGATCGAGCTCGTCGAGGTGGCCGGCGAGCCCTGGGACCTCGACGCCTTCCTCCGCGGCGAGCTGTCCCCGGTCTTCTGGGGCTCGGCCATGAGCAACTTCGGCGTCGAGCCGCTGCTGCGCTTCCTCGCCGACAACGCCGCCCCTCCCGCGGCCCGCGTCGCGGCCCGCCCCGACGGCTCCGAGCGCCTCGTGGACCCCGCCGACGGCGACTTCTGCGGCTTCGTCTTCAAGATCCAGGCGAACATGAACCCCCGCCATCGGGACCGCGTCGCCTTCATCCGCGTCGTGTCGGGTCAGTTCGAGCGCGGCATGGACGTCAAGCTCGGCCGTGATGGCGCAAAGCTGCGCATGGCGAAGCCCCACAGCTTCATGGCTCAGGAGCGCTCCATCGTGGAGGAGGCCTGGCCGGGCGACATCGTCGGCCTGTACGACCCCGGCAAGCTCCGCATCGGCGACACGGTCTGCGCCTCCGAAGCCCTCAAGTTCTCCGGCATCCCTCGGTTCGCGCCGGAGTTCTTCGGCCGCATGGCCCTCGAGGACCCGCTCAAGCGCAAGCAGCTCGACCAGGGCCTCGAGCAGCTCTCCCACGAAGGCGTCATCCAGACGTTCTACCGGCCCGAGCTCGGCCGCCAGGACGCGTGGCTCGGAGCGGTCGGCATGCTCCAGTTCGAGGTCCTCAAGGAGCGCCTCAAGAACGAGTACCGCGTCGACGCCCGCCTCGAGCCCCTCAAGTACTCCCTCGCCCGCTGGATCGGCGGCGCCCCCGAGGGCCTCGAGTGGCTCCAGCGCCGCCGCGACTACCGCGTCGTCGAAGACCGCAACGGCCAGCCCGTCCTCCTCGCCGAGTCCAACTGGGCCATCGACTACGCGCTGCGCGAGGCGAAGGGCCTCGAGCTGTACGAGGTCGAGCCCCTGTGAGCGCCCGGTCCGTCCCGGCCCCCCAAGCTCCCACCCTCGCCCCCGGCGACTGGACCCGCCTCGGGCCGACGGTCACCCCGGCCGGCGTCCACTTCGCCGTCCTCGCGCCCCGCGCCACCCAGGTCGACCTCTGCCTGTTCGATCCGCACACGGGCGCCGAGACCCCTCTCCCGCTCCCCACCCGCCGTGAGGGCGTCCACGCCGGCTTCCTCCCGGCCGCCGGTCCCGGCCTCCGCTACGGCCTCCGCGCGCACGGCCCCTGGGACCCGTGCGCGGGCGACCTCTTCAACCCGGCCAAGCTCCTCGTCGATCCCTGGGCCCCCGCCGTCGCCGGCGAGCTCGTGTGGGACGACGCGGTCCTGTGCCCTCCGGCAGACGCCCCCGACCCCCGCGACAGCGCCCCCTTCATGCCGCGCAGCGTCGTGGCCGACAGCACGTTCGACTGGCAGGGCGACCGTCCCCCGCGCACCCCCTGGTCCGAGACCTTCGTCTACGAGACCCACCTCAAGAGCCTCACGGCCGCTCACCCCGAGGTCCCCCCTGCGCTCCGCGGCACCTACCTCGGCCTCGCCCACCCCGCGGCCATCGCCCACTTGCGCCACCTCGGCATCACCGCCGTCGAGCTCATGCCCATCCATGCCCGCGTCTCCGAGCGACGGCTCGTCCAGAGCGGCCTCACGAACTACTGGGGCTACGGCACCCTCGCGTTCCTCGCACCGGATCCTCGCTTCGCCACCGCGCCGGGCCGCGAGGTCCACGAGTGCAAGGAGATGGTCCGTGCTCTGCACGCCGCCGGGATCGAGGTCTGGCTCGACGTCGTCTACAACCACACCATCGAAGGGGACCTGCGCGGCCCGCACCTCTCGCTCCGGGGCCTCCTCGGGGCCGACGCCTACCGCTGGCGCGGTGAGCACCTCGAGGACTGGACCGGCTGCGGGAACACCCTCGATCTGTCACGCCCGCCGGCCCTGCGCCTCGTCATGGACAGCCTCCGCCACTGGGTCCGCGAGTACCACGTGGACGGGTTCCGCTTCGATCTCGGGCCGGCCTTGTTCCGCGACTCCGACGGGGCCTTCGACCCCCGGGGCGCGTTCGCCTCGGCCGTCGCCCAGGACCCGGTCCTCGCCGGCACCAAGCTCGTGAGCGAGCCCTGGGACCTGGGCCCCGAAGGCTACCGCCTGGGCCAGCACCCGCCGCCCTTCCGCGAGTGGAACGACCGCTTCCGCGACGCCTCCCGCCGCTTCTGGCGCGCCGATCCCGGCCAGCTGCCGGACATCGCCTCGCGCCTCGGGGGCAGCTCCGACCGATTCGAAGGCCGCGGCCCGCTGGCCGCCATCAACTACGTCGCCTGCCACGACGGCTTCACCCTGCGTGACCTCGTCACCTACGAGCGGAAGCGCAACGACGCGAACGGCGAGCAGGGGCGCGACGGCACGGACCACAACCTGTCCCGGGCCTGGGGGGATGAGGGCCCCACCGACGATCCCGCGGTCGCCTCACGCCGCGACCGCGTCGTCCGCAGCCTCCTCGCCACCACCCTGCTCTCCCTCGGCGTTCCCATGATCGGCCACGGCGACGAGCTCGGCCGCACACAGCGAGGCAACAACAACCCGTACTGCCACGACTCCCCCCTCACCTGGCTCGACTGGGCCGGCGCCGACCGCGAGCTCATCGACTTCGTGGCTCACCTCGCCGCGATCCGCCGTGCCACTCCGGCCTTGCGGCGCGATCGCCACCTGGCCCGCGGCGAGGCGCGGTGGCTCCGGCCCGACGGCGCCCCCATGGAGATCGCCCACTGGCAGGACGACGCCCGCCGCGCCCTGGGCCTGCACGTCGGCGGCCTGGCTCTGCTGCTCAATGGTGGCGAAGACCCCGTCGTCTTCGCCCTCCCGTCGCGGGATGTGACGATCCTGGTGGACACTGCCCGCCACGCCCTGCGGCGAGCTCCCGTCCCCGCCGATGAAGTGACGGTCGAGGGGTCGGCGCTCGTGCTCGTCTCGCTCCCTCCGGTCGACACGGGGACCCCGGCGGGGGTAGAAACGCAGACCACGGCCGATGGCCCAGGGAGCGGCGATGTCTGAAGAGACCGAGATCCACGAAGGAGTGGTCCTCTGGTACCGGCCCGAGAAGGGCCAGGGCGCGGTGAAGGCGGACTCCGGCCGCCACTTCCGCTTCGACAAGGTCGACGGCGTGAATGACATCAGCAAGGGGCTTCGCGTCCGCGTTCGGGTCGACTCGTCGGCGCGTCCGCCCGAGGTCGTCCTGATCCCGCTCCCCCACGGCCGCCGCGAGTTCGGCGCGGTGCCCGATCCGAAGCCGAAGCCCAAGCCGAAGCCCGCCCCCCGGCGGCGCGCTCCGTCGTCGTCCTCCTCGAGTCGAGCGAAGGTCTCCCCCGGCGGCGGCCGGCGCGCCACGAAGAAGGTGGCGGCCCCGAAGAAGCGCCTCCCCAACGGCGCCTTCCAGGAGGGGACCACCGTCTCCCACCCCACGCACGGCCAGGGCTTCATCGTCATGAGCACTCCCCGCGTCGCCCGAGTCCGGTTCATGCCGTCCGGTGAGGAGCGGCAGGTGCGGGTCGCCGACCTGTCCAGCCTCGAGGGAAGCAAGTAGCCCCGCGCCTCGAGCGGATCACCGTCGCCGCGCTGCTGCTCGCGGTCGCCGTCATTGCGCTCTCCGCCTCCCGCGTCCGAGGCCCCACCTTCGACGAGGTCGCCCACATCACGGCGGGCGTTACCTACGTCGAGCATGGGCAGGTCCGCTATCAGCCCGAGAACGGCTGGCTCCCCCAGACCCTGATCGGCCTGCCCCTCGCTGTCGACCCGCGCGTCACGCCCCCGGCCGCCAGCGGTCCCGCCTGGAGTCGGAGCGACGTCTGGACGGCAGGCCGCTCGTTCCTCTTCGACCAGCCCGTCCCCTGGGAGAGCCTCCTGCTCCGGGCGCGCTCCGTCGTCGTCGTCCTGTCCCTGCTCCTCGCCGGCCTCGTCTGGTGGACCGCACGTGAACTCTGGGGGCCGGCGGGAGGACTCCTCGCGCTCGCGGTCTTCGCCACCCAGCCGGATCTCCTCGCCCACGGCGCGACCGCCACCTCCGACGCCTGCGCCGCCCTGTTCTTCCTCCTCGCCACCCGCGCCTGGTGGCGGCTCCTCGCCCAGCCCACGCCCCGCGCGACCCTCCTCAGCGGCCTGGCCCTCGGCGGGCTCGCCCTGTCCAAGGCCAGCGTCGTGCTCCTCGGGCCGGTGATCGTGCTGCTCGCCCTCGTCCGGTGGCGACGCGGGCAGCTCGCTTCGCCCCGCCCCCTCGTCCCCGCCGCGCTGGGCGCCCTCGCCCTGACGGTGCTCTGTATCTGGGCGGCCCACGGGTTCCGCTACCCAACGTTCCCCGAGGGCGAGGCCGCCTCCTTCAACAAGCCCCTCGAACCCATGCTCGAGCGCGCCGGCGGCTTGCAAGCCCCCCTGCGCCTCGCCTTCGACGCCCGCCTCCTCCCCGAGCCGTGGCTCTACGGCTTCACCTTCGTGATCGCCCACAGCAAGGCGCGCCCGGCGTTCCTCCGCGGGAGACATCGGTCGGACGGCTGGTGGTGGTTCTTTCCCTTCGCCTTCCTCGCGAAGACCCCGATCCCGGCTCTCGCCCTGCTCGCCATCGCCCTCGCTTTGGCCCTGAGAGGCGGCTTGCCGGACGACGCGGCGCCGCTCCTCGTCCTGATCGGCGTGTACTGGGCGTTCTCGGTCACGAGCAACCTGAACATCGGATCCCGCCACCTCCTGCCGGCGCTCGGACCCCTCTGCGTCCTCGGCGGCGCGGCAGCCCGGGGGTTCGTGGGACGTGGACGCCTCGCCATCGGCGTCCTGTGCGCGGCCCTCGCTGTGGACGTGGCGGTGGCCTGGCCTCGCTATCTGTCCTGGTTCAGCCCGCTGGTCGGCGGCCCCGCTGACGGCTGGCGCACGCTGGTGGACAGCTCCCTGGACTGGGGGCAGGACGGCCCAGCGCTCGCCGACGAGCTCGACCGCATCCGCCAGCCCGACGAGGATGTGTGGCTCTCGTGGTTCGGCTCCACGGATCCCCGCGTCTACGGCGTCGACGCCAAGCCGCTGCCCAGTTTCATGCCCTGGGTCGGAGGCGGTCCGCAGCCCCTGACCCCGGGCCTGTACGCCGTGTCCGCGACGATGCTCCAGGAGATCTACCTGCCCGGCGGCGGGCGGTGGTCCGGCGCGGATCAGGCGCGCTACGAGGGCCTGCAGGACACCTATCGCGGGTGGGCCTCAGAGCCCGGCTCCGAGGCCATGGCCGACATGCTTGGGGGCTCGAGGCAGCTGAACGCCGCCCTGGATGCCTACGCCGTCCTGCGATTCCGGCGCCTCGCGAGCTACCTGCGCGAGCAGGAGCCCGTGGGCCGGGCGGGCTGGTCGATCCGGATCTACCGGCTCACGCCAGAGGATCTGAAGCAGGCGATGACGCGTCCTCTGCCGCGGGACTGAGGCGCTCGCCTCCCCGGAACTCGTGCCGCGCCAGCCCCAGCGGCCGCCCCTTCACCTCGTCGAAGATGATGGCCACGTACTCCGCGATGGCCGCCAGCGCGAGGCTCTGCACGAACCCCATCATCCCGATCATGGTCGTGTAGGTGGCCCAGCCGGGGATCGCCGCGTCGGTCAGGAGCCGGATGAGGATCGCGGCGGACCCGACTCCGAAGAGGACCAGGCCGGCCGCCAGGGACGCCGCCGCCGTGGCGCGCAGCGGGACCTTGCTGAAGGAGATGAGGGCGGTGCGGGCGAGCCGGACGAGGCCCCGCAGACCCACCCGCGACCGGTCGTCACGGCGGTCCGGCCGCTCGTACTCCACCGACGCCGCGCTCCCGCCGACCCACGCCCGCAGCCCGGCGAAGAACCGGCTCCGCTCGGGCATCGCGAGGAGCGCGTCCACCACCCACCGGTCCATGAGCCCGAAGGTCCCCACCTGCCGGGGAATCGGCGCCTCGGCCACCGCGGACAGCAGCGAGTAGAAGACGTGGTTGGCGAGGCGCCGGGGCGCGCTTTCACGCCGGGCAGTGCGCAGGCCGTAGACCACGTCGTGGCCGGCGCGCCACTTCTCCACCATCGCCGGGATCAGCTCGGGAGGGTCCTGAAGGTCACCGTCGAGCACCACGACCGCCTCGCCCCGGGCTGCTCGGACGCCGGCGTGGAGCGCCGCCATGTGGCCCGAGTTCCGCGCCAGATCGATGACCCGCAGCTCGGCGATCTCCCGACTCTTCGCCACCAGGCGCCCCAGCGTCCCGTCGGTGCTCCCGTCGTTCACGATGACGATCTCGAAGGGCCCGCCGAGCTCCCGGGCTGCCGCGGCGAGGCGGTCCACGAGCTCATCGACGATCGCACCTTCATTGAATACGGGAGCGACCGCCGACAGGAGCGACGGGGGCCGGTCACGCACCACGGGCGGGTCTGTGCTCATGCCGCTGCCGAGCTGGTCTCGCGCACCCGGAGGACGGCGACCAGGGAGCTGCCGAACGGGAACGACCGGGCTCGCTCGCCGCGGAGCAGGGGGACGAGGTGGTGGCGCTCCGCCGCGAAGAGGCGCCGCAGCGTGGCGTTCACCGGCCCGGGGGGCATGCGGAAGTCGGTGTCGGCGTCCCCGAACGACCCCGCGAACGGGCGCATCGCGGTGCGGACGGTCCACACCGCGGGATACAGCGCCGAGCAGTAGGGCGTCAGGAGGCGCACCTCGACCGGCAAGCCCGCCCAGACGCGGGGCAGCGAGTCCATCGTGTAGCGGCGGTGATGGCCGAAGGCGTCGTCGTGGCGCGACCAGAGAGACGGGTTCGCAGGGACGGTGATGAGCAAGTGCGCGCCTGGCTCCATGCGGTCCACCAGGCCGGACAGGAAGCTCACGTCGTCGTCGATGTGCTCCAGGACGTCCATGAGCAGCACCACCGACAGCTCCGGGGGGAGGGGAGTCGCCGGATCCAGGGCGTCGGCGTGGTGGAAGGTCACCCCGTCCCAGTGCTGCCGGGCCAGGGCGATCGCGTCCTCGGACGTGTCCATGCCCTCGCAGCGAAACGAGGTCGCCAACGCCGCCGCGTTCGCGCCCGTCCCGCACCCCACGTCCAGGGCCACCGCCCCCGGCGCGATCAGCTCGTGGACGAGGGCCTCGACGATGGTCCGACGCGCGACGAACCACCAGTGGCGTTGCTCGATCGCGGCGTGGAGCTCGAACTGCTCTCTTTGCACTGCGGGAGCATATCTGCGAGAAAAATGTTGCCTAAGCAACTAAATGGGTGCATCGTTTCTGCGTGACGGCGACGATCGACATCAGCGACTCCATCGCGTACCGCATCTACCGCGCCCAGCGGCTGCTGCGGCGGCACCTGTTCCACCTCGTGGCGAAGGCGGGGGAGGAGCTCACCCCGGAGCAGTGGTTCGTGCTGAACAAGCTGCGCTTGGACGACGGCCAGGCGCAGGTGGAGCTCGGCGCCGCCATCTTCGCGGATCGCCCGAACATCACCCGCATCGTCACGGGGCTGGAGCGGCGGGGCCTGATCGACCGGCGGCGGGATCCCTCGGATGGTCGCCGGATGCTCGTGCACCTGACGCCCGAGGGCCGCTCCGTTCACGACCGGGTGGCTGACGTGGTCCCCGCCGCTCGGGACGCACTCTTCGCCGGGATCCCCGAGGACGAGATGGCCACCGCCGCCGCGGTCCTCGGCCGCATCGAGGCGAACATCCTCGCCGACTCCGACCCGACCGACTGACGTCTTGCCCGTGGAAGTGAACTCGATTCAGCTCTTCTTGTCTTTAATTGTTGCTCAGGCAACTGAATCTTTCCGGGGCCCGAACAGGCCCCTTCGACCCCCCGGGCCCGCGAGGCCCCTGACCCCCCCGGGCCCTCCGGCCCACATCTGGAGACGAACGATGCGTAGAACCCTGACCACTGCGGCCCTCGCGGGCCTCCTCCTCGCCCCCGCCACCGCCACCCACGCCGGCCCCGCCAAGGCCGACTCCACCGCCGTCAAGGCGGCGATCGAGGCCTTCAAGGACGCCGGTACCCGCCACGACACGGACGCGGTGGGGGCGCTCCTCCACGACGGCTTCCGGGTGGTGTTCACCTGGACCCACGAGCCCGGCGTCACCGTGATGGACAAGGCCACCTACCTGAACCTGCTCGGCGCGAAGAAGATCGGCGGCAGCGACGGGACGGTCCGCTTCGGCGCGGTCGACGTGCGGGACGAGCTCGCGGTGGCCGAAGCCACGATCGAGCGCGCCGACGCCACCTTCCGGAGCTCCTTCACCCTCATTCGCGTCGACGATGCCTGGCAGATCGTCCAGGACGCCGTCGCGGTGGAGAAGAAGTAGCCCGCTGCTTCGCCCTCGCGCGTCATGGTCTGCGCAGCCGCGGGTTGACACACGGCCGGCTGGCGCTGTAGACATTCGCGCCTCGCCCGAGGGCGAAGCATGAGCCGACGTAGCTCAGTTGGTAGAGCAGCTGATTCGTAATCAGCAGGCCAGGTGTTCGAATCACCTCGTCGGCACCATCAAGCACCAATGCGCCCTGACCGGTCCCGCCGGTCAGGGCGTTGGTCCTTGGGGCCACCCACAGCGAAGCCAAGACCCCCTCCGCTGCTACCATCGGACGGATGCGCACCCTCTCCGTGGCCCTGTTCAGCGCCGTCGTCGCGCTGCTCCTCGTCCTCCCGACCGAGGCGCGCGCCCAGTTCACCGCCGACAAGCCCAAGGACGTGGGCACAGTCTTCATGCCCTTCGTGGCCGCGAACGAGTCGGACGACTCGCTGGCGTTCCTCCTCGAAGACCTCGTCGGCGCCAAGCTCCGCAAGAAGCTCCGCCGCCCCGTCTACGTGGGCCGGGACGTCACGGTCGCCCTCACAGGCACGGCGTCCGCCTGCCTGCGCAGCAGCGACTGCGTCATCCTCCTCGGTGGGCAGTTCAACTCGTCGCTCGTGGCGAGCGTCCTCGTGCTCAGGACCGGCTCGAACATCCAGATCGACGTCGACTTCTACACGACCGGCAACGGCCTGAAGGCCACCCGCGAGTCCTTCACCTTCCCCGTCGGCGACGAGGACCTGATGCTCGACGAGCTCGCCCGGCTCATCGAGGACCTCTTCGAGACCTCCCTGAAGATCCGTCCCGAGTCCATGACCTCCGAAGGCGGCGTGATCGGCGGGACGGATGACTCCGGCCGGGTCGAAGAGCTGGAGCGCGCCCGCCGCAAGAAGGTCAGCTCCCGCCGCGAGGACTTCGGGTCCGTGCCTCCCTCCCGCCTCGAAGACGAGGCCGAGCCCGGCGATCTGCGCGGCGAGCTCGAGGACGAGGCCGAGGAAGACGCCGAGCTGGAGACCCGCCCCGTCGAGCGGAAGAAGAAGGGCAAGAAGGCCCGCGACGAGGAGATGACCGCCGACGTCTCCGACTTCGAGGACGACCGCGCGGACGAGCCCCAGGACGCGGACCCGCAGGACGAACCCGTCGAGGACGATCTCGACCTGGACGAGGCCCCTCCCGAGGAAGAGCCCGAGGAGCTCTCCCTCTCCGCAGAGCAGACCCGGGGCGACTCGGTCACGAACTACATGGACGCCCAGCGCCTCGGCATCGGCAAGCGGGAGTACGAGCGCATGGCGCGGTCGGGCCTGCCGTTCGACGAGTTCGTCGCCCGCCGCTGGGCCTACGGCCGGCGCTTCCACCTCAAGGTCCAGGGCTTCTACGGCCTCGGGGGCCTCACCCGCCGCTACGCGAGCACCATCTTCGTGCGCGCGGGCAACGTGAAGACCGAAGAGTTCGGCTGGGAGAGCCTCGGTGCGTCGTTCGCCAACCCCGGCGGCACCATCGGCGTCGGGTTCGCCCCCATCGACATCCTGGAGATCGCGCTGGACGTGGGCGTGATGTACGCCCGCCAGGACCTGCGGCGCGAGTACGACGGGCAGGAGATCGGCTCGAACATCCCCCAGGAGCCCCAGAGCGCGTCGACGGCCCACGTGGTGGCGGACCTCGCCGTCCGGATGCTCATCCTCCCGAAGAAGAAGGTGAAGATCGCCCCCCAGGTGGGCGCCACCGTGCTCGTCATGTCGGGCTACAACATCGTGGCGGACCCGCCCCTGACCTACTCGCCTCGGCCCGCCGCGGTCGTCGTCGGGGTCACCGCGGGCGCCGGCGTGGTCATCGCCCTCTCCCCGTTTGTCGGCCTGGACATCGGGATCACCGGCACCTACTTCGTCGCCCAGGGCGCCGCCAAGTACGAGGAGTACCAGTTCTTCGACGGCGTCACGGAGCCCTTCCTCGACCCCGCGAAGGTGGGCGCTCGACTCCCCGAGGTCCCGGCCATGGGCCGCCTCACCGTGGGACCCCGCTTCCTGTTCTGAGCTTCCCGGTCCCTCCGTGCGTTGTCCGACCCACCCCGACCAGCTCGCCGTCGCCCAGTGCGCCGTCTGCGGGAGCCGTCACTGCGCCGCCTGCGCTCCGCAGCACCCCGTGCTGGCTGCGCCGGTGTGTCCCACGTGCCGCCCCGCCGTCGACCGCCGCCCACCGCCTGCGCCGTCGACGCCTCCCGCGCTGAACGGCACCGTCGCGCTCTTCCTCGCCGGGCTCCTGGGCGCGGCCGCCGCCACCGCCTGGACGGTCCTCCGACCTCCCCCCGCCGACAACGACGCCCAGCTCCTGTCCGACGCGTTCGAGACGCTGACCCTCGTGGGCACCGCGGCTGAGCGCTACCGGAGCGCGCAAGGTCGGTGGCCCGGGACCATCGACGACCTGGTCCCGAGCCAGCTCACCGCCGTCCCGCCGGACCCCTTCGGAGGTGCCCCCCTGCGCCTCGCCCGCGACCCCCTGCGCCCCGAGGGCCTGGTGTTGTACAGCGTCGGCCCGGACCGGGTGGACCAGGGCGGGCGTCCCCGGATGGCCATCGACGGCGCCGGCGACCTCGTCTACCCCCTCGACTGATCGCGTAGACTCCGCGCCGATGGACCTGCCGGCACTCGCCCAGCGCTTTCGCCCCACGATCGCGCGGGTCGATCTCTCCGCCCTGCGCCACAACGTCCGCCTCGTCCGGCGCCGCCTCCCGGACGACTGCGGCCTCCTCGTCCCGGTGAAGGCCGACGCGTACGGCCACGGTCTGCTCCCCGTGTCGCGGGTGCTGGAGGAGGAGGGCGTCGACTGGCTCGGCGTGGCCATCGTCGAGGAGGGCATCGCGCTCCGAAAGGGCGGCGTCCACTGCAAGATCCTGGTCCTCGGCGGCTTGTCCGACGGCAGCGAGGCCCTCGCCGTGGAGTCGGGCCTCACGCCCGTCGTGTTCCGGTCTGCGTCGGCCCGCGCCTTGAACGCCATGGCCGCGCGCCTCGGTCGCACCGTCCCCATCCACCTCAAGGTGGACACGGGGATGAACCGCCTCGGCGTCCCCGTCGGCCACCTCGACTCCTTCATGGACCTGCTCGACGGTCTCGAGCACGTCACCGTCGACGGGGTCCTGACCCACCTCGCCGAGTCCGAGGACGCCCACGGCGCCTTCACCGAGGCCCAGCTCGCCGAGTTCGCCGACGCCGTCGCGCTCATCCGCCGGCGCGGGCACAGCCCCCACTGGCTCCACGCCGCAAACTCCGGTGCGGTCATGTCCCGGCGCGGGACGGACCACCTCGCTCTGGACGACTTCGCCCGCGCCCTCGTGCGGCCCGGCATCGCGATCTTCGGCCATTCGCCGGACCCGAGCCTCCACGGCGCCTGGCCGCTCAAGCCCGTGATGTCCTTCGAGACGGCCATCGCGTTCCTCAAGAAGATCCCCGCCGGCAGCGAGGTCTCCTACGGCCGCACCTGGCGCGCTCAGCGGGAGACGAAGCTCGCGACCCTGCCCGTGGGCTACGGCGACGGCTACCTGCGCATCTTCGGCAACCGCGCCCACGCCATCGTTCGGGGGGTCCGCGTCCCGGTGGTCGGGCGGGTCTGCATGGACCTGTGCTGCGTCGACGTGACCGACGTCCCCCACGTGGCCGAGGGCGACCGCGCGGTGCTGCTGGGGAGGATGGGCGAGGCCGAGGTCTCCGCCTCCGAGCTCGCCGCCCTCGCCGACACCATCCCGTACGAGATCCTCACGGCCCTGTCCCCGCGGGTCCCCCGCGTGCACGAGCACGGCCGCATCGAGTGATCGACGGGTTGCTCCTGCCGTTCCGGTGGCTCGGAGCGACGATCCTCGGCTTCCTCAACGGTCTCGGCGGCATGACCTCGCTGGCCTGGCGCGCGGGGCTCGCGGCCTTCGCTCCGCCCTGGCGGCTCAGGCTGATGATCCGCCAGATGGACTTCGTCGGCGTCGGCTCGTTCGTGATCATCGCCATCACCGGCTTCTTCACCGGCGCGGTGTTCACCCTGCAGAGCAACCTCGCGTTCCGCCTCTTCGGGGCCGAAGGCCTGACCGGAGCGACCGTCGCCCTGTCCCTGACCCGCGAGCTGAGCCCCGTCCTCACCGGCCTCATGGTGACCGGCCGCGTCGGCAGCGCGATGGCCGCCGAGATCGGCACCATGCGGGTGACGGAGCAGATCGACGCCCTCGAGGTGATGGCGGTGAACCCGGTCCAGTACCTCGTGACGCCGCGCCTCCTCGCGGCCGCCACCATGCTCCCGCTGCTGACCATGACCTACACGGCCGTGGGGATGGTGGGCTCCTGGCTCGTGGGGGTGAAGTACCTCGGCATCGACCAGTCGACGTTCTGGAGCCGCGTGTTCAGCTACGTCGACCCCGACGACATCTGGAACGGACTCATCAAGGCGGCCTGCTTCGGCGTCATCCTCTCCGTGGTGGGGTGCTACCTCGGCTTCCAGACCCGCGGCGGCGCCGAGGGCGTGGGCCGGGCCACCACCCGGGCGGTCGTGATCGCGTCGGTCTCCATCCTCATCAGCGACTACTTCATCACCTCGCTGCTCGAGTACGGGCTCCTCGCGAAGTGACGGACGCGGTGGGAGGGGGAGGGACTGCCGAGGACCCGGTCATCGAGATCCGGGACCTGCACAAGTCCTTCGGGCCGCACTCGATCCTCCGCGGGGTCGACCTGACGATCCCGCGGGGCGAGGTCACGGTGATCATCGGGCGCTCCGGCGAGGGCAAGTCCGTCCTGCTCAAGCACATCATCGGGCTCCTGCATCCCGACCGGGGCGAGGTTCTGGTCGACGGCGTGTCCATGACCCACGCCGGTCCCCGGGGGCGGCGCGCCCTCCTGCGGCGCTTCGGGATGCTGTTCCAGAACGGCGCCCTCTTCGACTCGATGACCGTGTTCGACAACGTGGCCTTCCCCGTCCGCGAGTCCGGGCGGGGCGCACCCCGGGGCGACGCCCTGCGCCAGCTGGTGCGGGACAAGCTCGCCCTGGTCGGGCTCTCCGGGGTGGAGGACAAGACGCCGGCTGAACTCTCGGGCGGCCAGCGCAAGCGCGTCGCCCTGGCCCGCGCGGTCGCCCTGGAGCCCGAGATCATCCTGTACGACGAGCCCACGACGGGGCTCGACCCCGTGCGGACCCACGCCGTCGATGAGATGATCCTCGAGACAGCGAAGACGCTGAACGTGACCTCGGTGGTGATCACCCACGACATGCAGGCGGTGTTCGAGATCGCAGACCACGTTGCCATGCTCTTCGACGGCAAGGTCCTCCTCAGGGTCTCGCCCGAGGAGCTCCGTGAGCACCCCTCGGACGTGGTGCAGTCCTTCATCCACGGCCGTCCCCTCGCGGACGCGTCGGCGGGGCAGCTGACGTGAAGGGCGGCAGCGAGCTCAAGGTGGGGCTCTTCGCTGCCGTGGCGATCGCGGTGGCCGTCTACGCGTCCATGGCCACCACGGACAACCCCTTCGCCGACAAGGGCTACGTGCTCCACGCCCGCCTCTATTCCGCCGAGGGCCTGAACGACGGCTCGGCGGTGGAGCTCGCGGGGGTCCGCATCGGCGCGGTCTCGGACATCGTGATCCGCGAGGGGATGGCCATCGCCGACCTGTCCATGGACCCCGGCTACAACCTCCCCATCGACAGCACCGTCAAGGTCGCCTCGCGCGGGATCCTCGGGGACACGGTGCTCAAGGTGCGGGCCGGCACGGCCGACCTGACGCTGAAGAACGACGACTGGATCGAGGCGGAGCAGCCGGTGCCGGGGCTGTCGGAGATCCAGGGCCAGCTGTCGGAGATCGCGACGGACATCCAGGCGATCACGGGGTCCCTGCGGGCGATGATCGACAACGAGGAGACGGTCGGTCGGGTCGACGCGATCCTCACCAACGTCGAGACGTTCACCGAGGAGATCACGACGATCACCCGCACGAACCGCGAGGGGATCGGCGACGTGGTGGAGAACATCCGCCTCCTGACGGAGCAGCTCAACGACATCGCCGAGGGCCTCACTCCGCAGATCGACGAGGAGATGGAGGCGATCGCGGACGTCACCCAGACGCTGAACCGTGGCCTTCTGCGCGTCGAGTCCATCGCCGCGAAGATCGACGAGGGCGAGGGGACGATCGGCAAGCTCGTGACCGACTCGACGCTGGTGGACGACATCTCCGGGACGGTGGAGGACATCGGCGGGATCGTGCGGTCGGTGAACCGCTTCCAGCTCGAGGTCTACTACCGGGGCGAGGTCCACTTCTCGCCGCTGCGGGCGGAGCGGCGCTTCGGGACGAAGAACCTCATCGGGATCCGGGTGAAGCCGAAGCCCGACTACTGGTACGTGTTCGAGTTCGTGGACGACCCACTGGGCGACTTCTCCGAGGAGATCGTCTTCCTCAACACCACGACGAACGGGGTTCGGGAGGTCCGTCGCACGGACAACCTGCAGCTGACCCTGCAGTTCGCGAAGCGATTTCGCGATCTCGTGCTCCGATTGGGGATCAAGGAAAACACAGGTGGGGTCGGCGCCGATCTCATGCTGTGGGACGACCGGATCATGCTCAGCCTCGACGTGTTCGACTTCACGTACGCGTCGTGGCCGTCGGACTTCGGCGCCCCGAACGTGAAGTTCGCCGTCGACGTGATGCCGCTCCCGCACGTGTACTTCACGGCGGGAGTGGACAACCTCGTCAACGGCATCATCAAGCGGGAGCCGACGTGGTTCGTGGGAGGTGGCGTGGTCTTCACGGACAACGATCTGCGCTGGATTCTCCCCAGCCTGCCCGCCGGTGCGCTCTGAACGGCGCCGGCTGGGGCCAAGGAACGCCCCGGGCGTTTGTGTGCCCTGCACCCTGATTGATACCATTCGACCCCCCTGATCCCCCCCGGAGTCGCCGTCCATGGCCAGGAAGCGCAACCGCAAGAAGCAGCAGAACCGGAAGTCGTCGGACGACAAGCCGGTGAAGGACGAGACCTCGTCCAAGAAGGTCGAAGCGAAGAGCGGCGCGAAGGGCGTGGAGAGCGCCCCGCGGGACGACGGCTTCGAGGAGCTGGACGACTTCTTCTTCGGCTCGGCGACGGGCCAGTTCCAGCGCGACGACTTCGACTACGACCCCTTCGAGGACCACTCCGTCAGCAGCGGCAGCTTCGACACGATCACCCGGGGTGACATCAAGGCGACGAAGGTCGCGGAGGTGCCGCCCGAGGTGGAGGCGAAGGCGAAGGAGGAAGCGAAGAAGAAGGCTGCCGAGGAGAAGAAGGCGGCTGAGAAGAAGGCTGCCGAGGAGAAGAAGGCGGCCGAGGAGAAGAAGGCTGCCGAGGAGAAGAAGGCGGCCGAGAAGAAGGCTGCCGAGGAGAAGATTGCGGCCGAGAAGAAGGCTGCCGAGGAGAAGAAGGCCGCCGCGGCCAAGAAGGCGGCGGACGAGAAGAAGGCTGCTGAGGAGAAGAAGGCGGCTGAGAAGAAGGCTGCCGAGGAGAAGAAGGCGGCCGAGAAGAAGGCCGCCGAGGAGAAGAAGGCGGCTGAGAAGAAGGCTGCCGAGGAGAAGAAGGCGGCTGAGAAGAAGGCCGCCGAGGAGAAGAAGGCGGCTGAGAAGAAGGCCGCCGAGGAGAAGAAGGCGGCTGAGAAGAAGGCCGCCGAGGAGAAGAAGGCGGCCGAGGCCAAGGCCAAGAAGGACGCCGAGGCGAAGAAGGCGGCCGACCAGACCGCGAAGAAGGAGGCCGACGCGAAGGCCGCCAAGGACCGCCAGACCGCCGCGGAGCTCGAGGCCATGGGCGTGCCCCTGAGCCAGCGCCGCGCCGCGGGCACCGCGAAGGCCGCGGCGGCCGAGGACCTCGTCGTCAGCGGCGACCAGCCCGACGAGGACAGCGATCGCACGAGCACCACTCCGGGCACCCCGGCGGCCGACGTCGGCGTGGACGTGCCCCCCGCCCAGGACGAAGGCGCCGGTTGGCAGCGCGTGGTCGACGAGCTCTCCGCCGAGATCGACGCTGCGTCGGGCAAGAAGAACGCGGAGACCCGCGCCACCCTCCAGTACGAGATCGGGCGCGTCCTCGCGTACCGCATGGGCGACTGGCCCGGCGCGGCTCCCCGGTTCGAGAGCGCCCTGAAGGAGCAGGCGGACCACATCCCGTCGCTGCGCGAGCTCGTCCGGTACGCCGTCTCCCGCAAGGAGTGGGACACGGCCGTGGAGCTCCTCGGCCGGCGCGCCGAGGCGACGAAGGACAGCGTGGGTAAGACCGCTGCGCTGCTCGCGTCCGCCCACATCCAGCTGACGGAGCAGAAGGACAAGCAGGAGTCCGCCGCGAAGGTGCTCGAGCAGGCCCTCGACGTGCACCCCGAGAACTACACCGCCCTGCGGTTCCTCCGGGTGATCCACTACGACAAGGAGCAGTACAGCAAGCTCATCGACGTGCTCGGGAAGGCGCGCGAGCTCGCGGGCGCGGGGGAGAAGCTCCGCCTCGACTACGAGATCGGCCGCGTCCACGACGAGGTGCTCCAGGACCGCAAGTCGGCCCTGGAGGCGTTCCGGCGGGCCCTGGCCGAGGACGGTCGCCTCATCCCGGCGTTCCTGTACTCGGAGCAGCTGCTTACGGCCGACAACGACAAGGCCGGCCTCGTCTCCCTGTGGCGGGACGCGGCGGACGCCTGGGCCAAGCCCGACGTCTCCTGGTGGCTCAGCCGGGCTGCGCGCCTGGGCGAGATCGCCGGTGTGGACGCGGACACGGTCGCGGGTGACTGGAAGCGCGCCGTCGACGAGGCCGAGGTCCCCCAGTTCCTGGCCGAGGAGTACCGGCACTGGCTCGAGGCGCGCAACCGCCTCGACGATCTGAGCGCGGCCGCCGAAGCGGCGCTGGACCGGGTCGAGGACCCGCGCGAGCGCGCCGGCCTGTGCGCGACCCTGGGCAACATCGCCCTGCGCGGCGGCGACCACGACGGCGCCACCTCCTGGTTCGACAAGGCACTCGAGGCCGATCCCGCCTGCGTCACCGCCCGAGAGGGCCGGCGCCGCGTGCCGGTGTCGTCCGGGGCCTGGGAGCCGCTGCTCGCCGAGTACGCGGCGGCCAACGAGTCGGCCTCGTCGACCCGGGTCAAGCTCGCCATGCGGCTCAAGCAGGCGGAGATCGCGCTGGACCGCATGGACGATCCGGCCGCGGCGCGGACCCACCTCGAGGCCGCCGTCGAGCTGGCCCCGAACTACCTGCCCGCCGTCGACTCCCTCGTCCTGGTCCTCCAGGCGCAGGGGGACCACGCAGGCTGCGCCGAGCGCCTCGAGCAGGCCAGCGCCCTCGTGGACAGCGACAGCGCCCGGTCGACGTACCTGATGCGGTCGGCGCGGGCCTACCACGCCGCCGGCGAGCCGGCGAAGGCCGCGGAGCTCCTCGAGAAGTCCGCCGAGCACGTCCCCGGGATGCTCCTCACCCGCGAGTGGCAGGGGGAGGCCCTCATCGCCGCCGGGAAGTGGGCCGAAGCCGCCGCCGCCCTGAAGACCGCCGCCTCCGAGACGGAGGACGCAGCGCTGCAGGTGAGCCTCCTCTACCGGTCGGCCCGTCTGTCCATGGCGCGCGCCGGGGACGTAGCGACGGCCCGGGACACCTACAGCCGGCTCCTCGAGCTCGTCCCGGACTTCCTCCCCGCGACGATCGACCTGCGCGACCTGTCCGCGGCCGACGAGGACTACGAGGCCCTCGGCGCCCACCTCGAGAACGAGGCGACGGCGGAGCGCGACGAGGCCGCTGCGGCCTGGTGGAACATCTACGCCGGACAGACCTACGAGCGGGCGGGCCGCACCGAGAGCGCCCTGGAGCGCTACCGCGCCGCCCTCGAGTCCTCACCCGGCCACCCCGTGGCCCACGCCTGCCTGCGGCGGGTGTTCCGGGGGATCGGCGACTGGTCGGCTCTCGCGAAGGACATCCGGGATCAGCTCGCCGCTGCCGAGGACCCGGCGCGGCAGGACGCGCTGCGGCTCCAGCTCGTGTCCACGCTCGAGCAGCTGGGTGAGCCGGCGGCGGTGGCGTCCGAGGTCGGAGCGCTCCTCGGCTCCGAGCGCGCCTCCAGCCTGCCCGTCACCGCGTTGGGGATCCTCTGCGAAGGCCTCCAGATCTGGGAGAAGGCCGTCGCCGCGTACGACGCAGCGGGCAGCAACGAGGATCTCGACGCTGGCCTCCGCGCTGCTTGTCGGTTCCAGCAGGGCCTCCTCAAGGAGGAGGGCTTCGAGGACCAGGACGCCGCCGCCGCCCTCTACAAGGAGGCGGACGCGCTGGCAGGGCACCACCCGATGGCGCTCGAGAACCTCGAGACCATCTTCGGGGCCAAGGGCGACCGCGCCGGCCTCGCCGAGGTCTACGGACGCCAGGCGGCCAACGCCGGCTCCGCACCGGTGCAGACGTTCTACGCGCTCCTCGCGGGGGACGAGCAGGAGCGCCTCGGCGCCTTCGACGCCGCCAAGGAGGCCTACCAGACCGCGTTCTCCGACCCGGTCGGCCAGGAGCGCGCCTACGACGCCCTGCGGCGCATCTGCCTCAAGGCGGGGGACGTGGGCGCCCTGCGCTCCGTGACCGCGGAGATGGCGGGTGACGGCGCCTCGAGCTCCGCGCTCGCGCGCTGGATGGAGCTCGGCGACGGGCTGCTCTCCATCGGAGAGTCGGCGTCGGCCATCGAGGCCTACGACGAGGTGGTGAAGCGCGACGGGGCCTACCTCGCGGCCTGGTACCACCTCGAGCACCTCCAAGGTGAGGTCGAGAGCTGGAACGACGTGCTCGGGGCCCTCGAAGCCATCGGGGAGGGCGCGCGGTCGAAGAAGGTCAAGGACGCGGTCGCGGCCCGGACCGAGACGCTCCTGGAAGAGAAGGGCGTCACCTCCGACTCGGCGTCGGACTTCTACACGAAGCGCCTCGCCAGCGAGCCCACCAACGTGGTCGCCCTGCGCGGCCTCGGCGGCATCGCCCTGAGCCGCGGGGACAACAAGGAGGCGAAGAAGCACTACACCGCCCTCGCCAAGTGCGCGAAGGACCCGGCGCACCTCGCCGAGGCCGAGTCCCAGCTCGGGGCCATCGCCCTGGGCGAAGGCAAGGGGGACGCCGCCGCCATCAAGCACTTCGAGAAGGCGCTGGAGCACGTTCCGGCGTGGCGTGCGGCCACTGACGGCCTGCGCGGCATCCACGAGCGGACGGAGAACTGGAAGGCCCTCGTGGGCGTGGTGGCTCGCGAGTCGACGGCGAACCCCGAGCGGCGCGTGGAGCTGCACGCGGAGATCGCCCGGCTCTGGCAGGACCGCATCGGTGAGCCGAAGATCGCCATCGCGTCGTGGAACAAGGTGCTCCAGGAGGAGCCCGGCCACGACGAGGCGCGCGAGCGGCTCCTCGGCCTGTACGAGGACGCGGGTGAGTGGGCGAAGTACCTGGACATCGCCGACGGGGGGCTCGCCGGCCTCGAAGGGGACGCGCGGCGGGACCGGAGCGCGGAGCTGGGCATCGTGGCCCACGAGCGCGCCGGGCAGACGGACCGCGCCCTCGCCTACCTGAACGACGCCATCGCGACCGAGGTTCCCTCCATCCCTGCGCTGGAGACGCTGCGGCGGATCCACGAGGCCCGCGGCGACGCGGAGCAGGTGGTGGGGCTCACGGTCCGGCAGGCGGAGCACACCGAGGACGCCCCGAGCAAGGTCGCCCTCTACGTCAGCGCGGCGCAGGTGCGCGCGGACCAGCTCCTCGACCGGGACGGCGCGGCCGAGCTGTTCGGCAAGGCCCTCGCCGCCGACGGTGACTGCGTGCCGGCGCTGGCGTTCTTCGTGAACTGGCACTACGACGCGGAGGCCTGGGACGAGGCGAGCAAGGTGTTCGCGGCCTACCAGCCGACGGTCGAAGGCCGGGACCTGGACGACGACGACGAGCGCATGGACGCCACCGCGTTCTACTTCAAGTACGGCACGGTCCTCGTGAAGACGGGGGACGAAGCCGGCGAGGCGATCGACAAGTTCGGCCGCGCCCTGGAGCTCACCCCGACGCACCTGCCTTCGCTGGAGGCGGCGGCGCCGCGCTACGTGGCGGCCGAGCGCTGGGCGGAGGCCCGGGACGCATGCCGCACCATCCTGCGCCTCCGCGGCGGCATGGGGGACAGCGAGGCGATGACCGAGCTGTACCTCAACCTCGGCAAGGCGGAGACGGAGCTCGGGGACACGAAGAACAGCCTGAAGCGGTTCAAGAAGGCCCTCGACCTCAGCCAGAACAACGTGGACGCGCTCCTCGGCATCGCCGGCGTCCACCGCGCCACCGGCGAGTGGAACTCCCTGCTCTCCACCTACAACAGCATCATCAAGTACGCCCGGGACCCGGACCAGGTCATCCGCGCCTACCTGACCAAGGGCGACGTGCTCGAGCGCAAGCTGTCCATCGTGGACAAGGCGGTCCTGCACTACGAGAAGGTGCTGATGTACGACAAGAACAACGTCTCGGCGATGACTCGCCTCGGCCAGATCGCCCTGAAGCGGGGCGACACCAAGGCCGCAGGCGACTACGCCGACCGCGCGGTCAGTGCCGCCCGCGACGACGACGAGAAGCGTCTCGGGCTGCTGCTGTCCGGCCTCATCAAGGCCGGCGGCGACGTGAACGTGAAGAAGGTCGTCAAGGGCGTCTCCGACGAGGTGGGCGACGGCGCGCTGCTCGAGAAGTTCTCGCTCGCTGCGGGCGACGGCTCCATCTCCCGCGACAAGGCCGCCGAGGCCTACGCGGCGGCGACGACCTCGGTCTGACCAGGGCTTCGGCCCTGCTTCCCGTGTGAATGACCCTCGCTGAGCGTCTCTTCGCGTGGCGTGGCGTCGTCCTCGCTGGCGCGGGGCTGGCGCTCGCCCTCGTCGCGAAGCCGACGGCGTCGTCGTGGGCGCTCGGGACGCCGGTCATCGTCCTCGGGCTCGCCCTGCGTGGCTGGGCCTTCCATCACCTGGGCTCGGTGGGGCGCACCCGGGATCCGGCCGCTCCCGGGGGACGCGTGATCTCAGGGCCGTACGCGGTCCTGCCCCACCCCGTCTACCTCGCGAACTACCTCGTGGCCCTCGGGCTCGTGCTCACGGCGGAGCCGGGGCCGATTCTGCTGGCCCTGTTCCTGGCGCTGGTGGCCGCGGTCTACGGGCTGCTCGCGCGGCGTGAAGGCGCCCAGGTGGCCGACCTGCCAGCCCGGCCGTCGGCCTCGATGGGGCTCGCGGGGGTGGCGCGGAGCGAGCGGTCGACGTGGGCGTCGGTGGGGGCCCTGCTCGCGGCGCAGGCGGTCATGGGGGCGATGCGGAGCTGAAGAGGTCGCGGCGGTTCGCGCGTCTCCGGTCAGCGAGCCCCGGCCTGGCGTCAGGCGAGCTCGTCCCGCCAGGCGATGGCGAGGCGCACGGCGTCCTCGTAGGCGTCGAGTTGCCGACCGATCTCCTCGCGGGACCATCCCAGGTGGTGGGCCATCCGCGCCGCTACGTCCGGGGCGGCGGCGAGGCCGAGGTCGTCCGCCCGAAGCATCACCTGGGTCCGCCGCCGCAGCACGTCCTCGACGGTCATCGCCATCTCCTCTTCGACGGCGTGGTCCACCTCCGCCCAGAGATACGGCAGCTCGGCGTCGATGCGCTGCCCGAGGCGCTCGTCGGCCCGAGCCCGCTCCACGACCCGCGGCCAGCGTCCCCCGTAGGTCCGAAGGAGGTGGTCGAGGACGTCGTCGCCGAACTCCGCGCGCGCGGCGTCCTCGAGGGCCCGCCCCTCCTTGCCCATGCTGCGCAGGACCCCCTTGCGACGCTCGACCCCCGCCGCGCCGGGCAGGAGCACCGCGCCGGTGGGGCACCGGCCGACGTGGAGCCCCTCGCCCCGCAGGCGCTCGGCCACCGCGTCCACGACCTCGGCGGCCATCAAGCGGTACGTCGTCAGCTTGCCGCCGGCGATGGTGATGAGGCCGTCATCGTCGAAGCGGACGGTGTGCTCGCGGGACACCTCGCGGGTGTCTTCGTCCTCCGCAGCGGCGAGCAGGGGGCGGAGCCCGGCCCAGGTGCCGAGGACGTCGTCCGCCGTCAGCGCCGCGCCGGGGAAGGAGTGGTTGAGCTGCTCCAGGAAGAAGCCGACCTCGTCGCCGGTGGCGCGCACGGCGTCGTAGTCGCCGGAGTAGTCCGAGTCCGTCGTCCCCACGAACACGCGCTCGTCGGCCGGGATGGCGAAGATGAAGCCGTCGCCACCGGTCCAGAGCATGATCGTGGCCTCGATGGGCAGCCGGTCGCGCTTCAGCACGATGTGCGTGCCCTTCGTCGGGCGCATCATCCGGGCCTGCTGACGGCGCAGCCCCAGCGTGCGGTCGGTCCAAGGCCCCGTCGCGTTCACGACCACCCGCGAGCGGACGGTGTGCTCGGCGCCGGTGAGCTCGTCGCGGACGGTCACCCCCTGGATGTGGGTCCGCTCGGTGAGGAAGCCCGTCACGCGCGTGCGGGGGAGGATCCAGGCGCCGCCTTCGTGGGCGGAGATGGCCGTCTCCAGCACGAGCCGGGCGTCGTCTGTGGCGCAGTCCCAGTACAGGACGCCCCCGTCCAGCGCGTCCGTGTTCAGGTACGGGAAGGTCTCCGCGGCGGCGCGGCGGCCGAGGGTCTCGTGACGCCGCGGGACGCGGAAGAGGGCGAGCACCTCGTAGATCCAGAGCCCGAGGCCCACCATCCAGAGGGGCCGGGGCTTCTTGCCGTAGACGGGAAAGACGAAGGGCATCGGCCGCACGAGGTGTGGGGCGAGGATCTCGAGGCGTGCGCGCTCCGTCACGGACTCGACGACGAGGCCGACCTTGCGCTGCTCGAGGTAGCGGAGCCCGCCGTGGACGAGCTTGCTCGACGCCGACGACGTGCCGGCGGCGAGGTCCTTGGTCTCGAACTGCGCCACCCGGAGGCCCCGCAGCGCGGCGTCACGGACGATGCCGGCGCCGGTGATCCCGCCGCCGATGACCACCACGTCGAACTCCTGGTCACCGAGCGACGCGACGCGCTCGTCCCGGGTGGAGCGGGTGAACGGAGGCGCCGGGGGCGAGGAGAGCGAGGCGGGCACGGGCGGATCCCGCCAGCCAGCGGGGAGCGCGTCAAGCGGGAGGAGCGAAGGGCCGCAGTCTCAGCCGTACGGCTGGCCTCCGAGCCCCGAGAGCACGGCCGCGCCCACGGCGGCGGCGCCGAGGATCATCGTCCCCACGACCGCCAGCGCGGCCGCAGGACCCCCGAGGAGCCACAGGACACCCATGAGGCTCACGAGGAGCGCGCCGGCCACGAAGGAGCCCGCCCGTCCCCGCAGGCGCTCAGGCAGCGGGAGCCGGTCACCGATCGCCTCGCACACCCCCGTGATCCCCACGAGCCACACCACGGACGACGCCAGCAACAGCAGCGGCCACCCCAGGAACCCGATGATCGTGAGGCCCAGCAGCACGAGCAGCAGGAAGAGGCCCACCGTCACGAGGCTGCCCACGAGCAGCGAGGCGCCCGGCGACGCCTCCACCGTCCGTCGCAGGTTGCGCGACCGCTCGGGCCACGTCGACAGGAAGAGGAGCCCCAGCACCACGAGGCACGCGGACGACGCAGCCCAGCCCACGAACCGCCCCACCTTGAGCGCGGTGGAGTGCTCGCTGATCCCCCCGTGGTGGTTCGCGTCTGCTCGCCCGAGCACCCGCGCCGCGGCGTCCACGTCTCCATCCACCCCCACGGTGGATCCGGCCACCCGCGCCGCCGTCGCCTGATCGAGGCTGCCCAGCACGTGGACCGCGTCTCCGTCCACGACGCTGTCGGGCCCGAGGGCGAGGCTGCCTCCGATGACGACGACGTCGCCGCGCACCTTGCCGTCGATCGTCGCGTTCGCCCCGATGACGACGACGTCGCCGGCCACGACCTCGTCCGCGGCCACGGTCACGTCGTGGCCCACGGCCACCCGGTCGGTGTCGCCGGCGTGCGCCGCCGACGTGGTGAGGAGGACGCCCAGGAAGGCCATGAAGGACAGGAGCAGGCGGCTCATCGGACCACCTCCGCGCGCACGAGGTAGGTGCGCAGCCCGTACGCGACGCCTCCGAGGAGGGCCGTGCACAGGATCATCATCGTGGGGACGAGGGCCGCGGCGACCTCCGCCGAGGGGAACAGGTGGCTGGCGTACACCACGACCTCCTTGAGGCCGAGGATCCAGCTCTTGAGCAGCGCCAGGGGCCCTCGCGTCACCACGAGCCCCACGATGAGGCTCGCGAGGACGACGTCGAGGAGGACGAAGACGCCGACGCCGCGCTTGACCCCGCCGAAGACCTGCAGCCACCCGGAGGTCGTCGGGGTCGCCTCGCTCCAAGCGGCCACCGCCGCGCTGGCGAGATCGGGAGGGGCCTCGTAGGCGTGTCGGTCCAGGGCTGAGAACAGCGACGCGTACCCCCCGACGAGGTCGGCGAAGGCGGAGTCACCCTCCAGGAGGGCTTCGGCGCGGGCGTTCTCGGGGTCGGTCAGCGTGCCGTCGACGTACCGCTGAGCGAGCATCTCGAGCTCGTCCAGCGGTGCGTCGGCGTCCAGCGCCGGATCGTGCTTCGGGTGGCGCTCTGTCATGGCGAGATCCCCTTGGCGGTGAGCGCGGCCAGCATCTTCTTGCGCGCGCGGAACAGTCGGTTCATCACGGTGCCCTCGGGGATCTCCAGATGCTCGGCGATCTCCCGGTAGGTCATGTGTTCGTAGTGGTAGAGGATGATGATCTCCCGGTAGATCTCGCCCAGCTCCCCCAGGGCCTCCTCCAGGGCTTCGTTCAGCTGTTGCTGGTGGACCAGCGCGTCCGGCGAGCGCCGGTAGATGTTCGTGCCCTCGGTCTGTACGGGGGCGGCGTCGCGCTCCTCGTCGATCTCGTAGGACGTCTTCTTCTTGCGATGACGGTCGATGCAGAGGTTGCGAGCGATCCGGTAGACCCACGGCGAGAACGGCCGGCTGGCGTCGTAGGTCTCGATGCGCGCGAGCGCCTTCACCATCGCTTCCTGGGCCACTTCGGCTGCATCCTCTCGATTCCGGAGCAGGCGCAAGGCCAGCCCGAACAGTCCGTCCGCGTAGCGCTCCATCAGGACCTGCGCCGCGGCGCGGTCGCCGCTCTGCACGGCAAGGGCGAGCTGTTGATCGCTCATCGTCTTCATGGCTACGAGCGGGGCTCCCCGGGTATTTCCGTCCGGGGGCAAGAAAATCCGCCGGATGGTGCTCGTGACGTGACCGCTCGACGCCGACAAAGGCATTGATCGAGGTCCGCGCGAAGAATACGTTTGAGGGCGAAAGGGTCCAAAGGCGATGCCCACTCGGGGCTCCGACGACAACGGTCGGAACCACAAGCTGAAGTCCTACGACAGCAAGGACTACAGCGACGTCATCGAGTTTCCGGTCGAGCTGGTCGACCGGGACGGTGTCGTGCGTCGGTACTCCTACGAGGAGTCACTCGCCGTCTACCACCGTCGGATCCAGAGCGCGCCCTGGCGCTACTCCGACGAGGAGCTGATCCGGGCCGAGATCGGCCACTGCTCCCGCCGCATCGACCAGATCAAGCGCAGCCACCAGGAGCGCGCCGCCAACGGCAGCCACCCGCCGAGCCTGAACCCGCGGGCCTCGTTGGGACAGGGGTACGACCTGCTCCGCCGCTTCTACCGAAGCGCGTTGCGCGATCGGGGTCTCGTCATCGACGGCGAGCTGCCCATGAAGCTCGCGCTCCTCGAGGACTCTCCCGAGTGCCGCACCTACCACGTGGGCTTCGGGGCGGGACGCAGCGAGCACCTGCTCTATGTCTTCCCCTTCGACCGGGTCTCGGACTCGGATCCCCGCGCTGCCTTCCACGGGGCGCGCGCGCGCTACCGGGGCCACCTGCCAGGCGTCGGGGTGGAGCGGCTCCTGCTCGAGGAGGAGACCCCCGAAGCGGGGTACCTGCTCACGGGGGCGTCCGAGGTCGTGGAGGCGCTGGGCACCCTCGCGCGGGAGATCAGCCCCGGGGTCCCGCCGGGGGACGCAGGCGAGAGCCCCCTCGACTGGATGAACGCCGACCTGTCGCCGCGGGTCCCCGACGACGACGACGCGTCCAACGCGTTCGAGCAGGGGATGACCGCGCTCCGGGGGGAGCGTCCAGACGAGGCCCTCGAGCACCTGCGCCGCGCGGTGCAGGAGAACCCCTGGAACCGGGAGGGCTACCTCGCCCTGCTCGCGGTGCTCGACGGGGCCGGCCAGCACGAAGAGGCCGAGATGTACGGGACGATGGCGGCCCACTACCTGTCCGGGGACGGGCTCGTGGAGTACCGCCGGGGGATCAACATGGTCCGCCAGGGGCGCCTCGCCGAGGCGGTGGAGTCCTTCGACGAGGCAGGGATCCTCGACGACTCGCTGTACCAGCCGTCCTACTTCGCGGCCCACGTCCTCCTCGCCCGCCGCGCGGATCTGGACGGCGCGATCCACCGCATGCGCCTGGCCGCGAAGGTCGCGCCGCCGGAGCTCAACCTCGACGGCCTGCTCCGGTCGCTCCAGCACACCCGGGTCCTCCGGTGGTCGCTCCGCACGGGAGGGCTGAGCCTCGCGCTGCTCTCCGTCGTGCTCGTGAACAGCGGCTACGGGTTCGGCTGGGGCCTGGCCGCGGGGCTCACGGGTGTGCTCGCGTTCACGTCCGCGAAGAGCCTGACGGCCGCCATCGCGCGGGTGCTCCTCCGTCGCCGGGCGGACCCCGCCGCCGTCACTTCGGAGTAGGCGCCGGCTCGGTGGGTGCCCGGCTCGGGGCCGATCGGGCCTCCAGCAGGGCCTCGATTCCTCCGTCGACCACCCGGTCCGCGAGGCGGAGCAGCTGCCGCGCGTCGTCGCTCCCTGCCACCACCCAGGTCCGGGCCCCGTCCTCCCAGGACACCAGCGACAGATCCCCGGCTTCGAAGGTGCTCCGCTGCGGGTCGGCGGGGGAGAGGACCCGGGACTGCGGGGGCAGCGTCAGCGAGCTCTCGACCCGGTGGACCGACACCCAGCGCCCCCTCCACCGGAACATCCACGTCGCGAACGCCATGCCCGACTCGCTCGCGGCGAGCTCACCCTCCAGGCGGGGCGGGCCGTCCGTGGGGGCGCCCCCGACGGTGTGGGTGGGGATCATCGAGTCGTGGACGGAGATCACGTGGCGAAAGGCGTGGGACGGATCCGGCCCGTCGATGAACGCGATGGTGAGGACCGTCAGCAGCGCGCTGCAGCCGAGGACCAGGGCCAGGAGGCGGACGGGGCTGGTGCGACTCACGGGCCCTCCGGCAGCGGGGTGATGAGGTTCGCGGGGTCCCCCAGGAGGACCTGGAGCGGCAGGATGGGCAAGACGAAGACGCCGTCTTGCTCGGCCACGCGGACGTAGCGGCCCTCGCCGACCGTGAGGACGTCGCCCACCACGAGCGTGCGCGCCGACCCGTCGCGGAGGGTGAGGTGCACCCGCATGGCGGTCGCGCCCAGGCCGTAGTCCGCGTCGGGGCCGGTGCCCTCGAGGCGGCGCAGGGGGGCGAGGCTCGCGGCGGCGGCGAAGACGGCCCGGGCCTTGAGAGGGACGGCCTGCGTCTCGGGGAGGTCCGGGCCCGCGAGGAGCCAGGCGGCGTCGGTGCGCCGGAGAGTGACCCCCGGCTCGGCCTTGTCGACGAAGCGGACGGCGGCGAGGTCGTCCGGGGCGAACGATGGCCACAGAGGAGGCGCGCTCGCTTCCGGGGAGGCGACGGCGTGGTCGTCGTGGGCGGGTCGGGCGTCCAGCGGGGGGGGCCCGGAGGGGCCGTCGGTGAGCCAGAGGGCGCCCAGCAGCAGAGCGAGGACGACGGCGAACCCGAGGAGAGCGGCGCGCTGCACCTCCGCACCCTGCGCGCCCGCGTGCGGGGGTGTCAAGGGTCGCGGGGGCCGCGAGGCGGTGGACCTCGGCGTCTTGACAGCCCTTGGGCCGTGTCTAGGCTCCTGCCGCCCGGCGCGCGCCGGACGAGGAGTCAGAGCGATGCAGACGAGTGAGGCGATGCCCGAGACCGAGCCCGGCGACGACGTCCCGCGGGACGCCGACGGCGGGGAGACGACCGTGGAGGCCGAGGCGCCCACGGACGACGCGTCGTCCGACCAGGCCGACGGCACGGCCGAGGCCAGCGACCCGGGCGCAGGCGACGACGCGGAGAAGGCCGAAGAGCCCCCGAAGCCGCCCCCGCGCACCGTCGCCGACATCCTGCGCGACCAGCTCGCCGAGAAGGAGACGCAGCTCCACGCCTACATCGCCGCCTACAAGGAGGCGAAGAAGGACATGGAGGAGAGCATCGCCCGCTCCCGCCGGGACCGGGAGAAGCTCGTCGATCGGGACCGCAAGCACCTCGTCGGGGAGCTGGTCGAGGTCCTGGACAACCTCGACCGCTCCGTCGCGGCCCTCGGAGACCACGCCGCCGCCGACGGCCTCAAGATGGTCCACCGCCAGTTCCTCGACGTGCTCGTGAGCTTCGGCGCCGAGCGCATGGACGCCCTCGGCGCGCGCTTCGACGCGAAGATCCACGAAGCCATCGGGATGATCCCCGCCCAGCCGGGCCAGGAAGACCAGCAGATCGTCCACGTGGACCGCGCGGGCTACGTGTTCAAGGGCGAGCTGCTCCGGGCGGCCCGCGTCGTCGTCGCGACCGGGTGACCCGATGACCCGCCGCGGCGCCCTGCTCGCGCTCGTCGTCTTCGTCGCGGGCTGCGCGGCGCTGCGCGGAGGCAGCCCGCACCAAGAGACCGACGCCACCGACGTGGTGGTGGGCGCGTCCCCGTCGGAGTCGATGCCGGCTCCCGTGGACGCGGCCGCGAGCGTCGGCGTCCCCGGGGTCGTGGCGTCCGAGCATGTCCTGGCGAGTGAAGCCGGAGCGGCGGTCCTCCGCGACGGGGGCACCGCGTTCGATGCCGCCGTCACGGTGGCGCTCGTCCTCGGAGTCACCAACCCCCACAGCAGCGGCATCGGGGGCGGCGGCTTCGCGGTGTTCAAGGTCCCGGACGGACCGGTGCGCAGCGTCGACTTCCGGGAGACGGCCCCCTCGTTCTTCACCCCCACGACCTTCTCCGAGGACGACACCCGCAGTCCGTCTCGCGGTCCGTGGAGCACCGGCGTGCCGGGGGAAGTCGCCGGCCTCGGCTGGTTGCACGAGACCGGCGGCGCGCTGAGCTGGAGCCGCGTCGTGGAGCCAGCCCGCGCCATCGCCGAGGACGGCTTCCCCGTGGGAGCGCCGCTGGCGAAGGCCCTCGAGATCATGAGCGAGAGCGTGCTCGCGGATCCCGGCATGGGCGCGGTCTTCGCGCCGGACGGGGTGGTCCTGAAGGAGGGGGAGACGTGCCGTCGCCCCGCGCTCGCCCGCACGCTCGAGTACGTGCAGCTCCATGGCCCCGATGGGTTCTACCGCGGCCCGGTGGCCACGAGCATCGCCGGGTTCCTCGCGGGGCAGGGGCTCCCCTGGACCGCCGAGGAGCTCGCCAGCTACCGCGTCGTGGAGCGTGAGCCGCTCCAGGGGGCCTATCGGGACTGGACGGTCTTCTCCATGGGGCCGCCGAGCTCCGGCGGCATCGCCCTGCTCCAGACGCTGGGGCAGCTCGAGCGCCGGGACCACCACGCGATGGAGTACGGGAGCGTCGACTGGACGCGCACCCTGGCGCAGTCCCTCACTCACGCCTTCGCGGACCGGGCGACCTACGGCGGCGATCCGGACCACGTCACCGTCCCCGTCGCCGACCTGCTCGCGGCGCCGACCCTCGACGCCCTCGTCCAGCGGACGCCGCCGGCGGGGCCCGTGGGCATGCGGGAGGCGGGCATGGCGGGGCTCCGCGGCGACATCCAGTCGGTCATCCCCACCGACGGCGGCACCTCCCACCTCTCCGTGCTGGACGGGCTCGGGAACGCCGTCGCCCTGACCACCACGATCAACCTCTGGTTCGGCTCTGGCCAGATCGACCCGGGCAGCGGGGTGGTGCTGAACGACGAGATGGACGACTTCGCGGCGAGGCCAGGGGTGCCCAACCAGTTCGGTCTCGTCCAGAGCGAGAACTCCGCGCCGGGCGCCGGGCGTCGCCCCCTCAGCTCCATGACTCCCACGCTGGTCCTCGACGGCGACGGGCGCGTCGTGCTCGCGGTGGGGGCGGCAGGCGGGCCGCGGATCATCACAGGGACCATGCAGACGCTGCTCGGCGTCCTCGATCGGGGGCTCTCGCCCACGGACGCAGTGCGGGCGCCGCGTGTCCATCATCAGTGGTTCCCCGCCGACGTGTTCTTCGAGGACGGCTTCTCGGCGGAGACCAGGGAGGCCCTCGCGGCCGAGGGGTTCGCGGTGGGCGGCCCGAAGGGCGCGAAGGTGGATGTCGTCACCTTTGATCCCGCCACCGGCATCTTTGCCGGCTCGAGTGACACCCGAGGCGGCGGGTCCGCGGTCGTCGTCAGCCCGTGAGTCGCGTGAGCGGCGTGAGCGGCGTGAGTGGTGGACGGGGAGCTGACCCGCCGCTGCATGTCGTCCTGTTCCAACCCCAGATCCCCCAGAACACCGGCAGCGTGGGTCGCCTGTGCGTGGGCACGGGGGCCCGGCTGCACCTCATCGAGCCTCTGGGGTTCGACATCGGCGAGAAGGCGGTCCGCCGCGCGGGCCTCGACTACTGGAAGCACGTGGACCTGCACGTCCACCCCACGTTGGGTGCCTGCCTGGCCGCCATCGGGGCCGAAGAGGGCCGCGTCTTCTACCTCAGCGCATCGGCCGACCGCGTCTACACCGAGGTCGCCTGGGCTCCGGGGGACGTGCTCGTCTTCGGCCGCGAGACCACCGGCCTGCCCCGGCAGCTGCTCGCCGACGCGGGCGCCCAGGCCTTGTCGCTCCCGCGGTTTGGCCCCATCCGTTCGTTCAACCTCGCGACCACCGTGGGCATCGCCGTCTTCGAGGCGCTGAAGGCCATCCGGCCCGACGCGCTGCCGCCGCCGCGCTGAGGCCGGAGTCACGGCGTCGCCGAACTCGTTATCGTTGCGGCTCGCGAACGCCGAGCACGCGCCAGGAGCACCCAGACCATGTCACGCAAGCGATCACTGTCGGGCATCAAGCCGACGGGGATGCCCCACCTCGGGAACTACCTCGGGATGATCCGCCCCGCCGTGGATCTGCAGGAGACGCACGACGCGTTCTACTTCATCGCCGACCTCCACTCGCTGACCTCGACTCACGACCCGGCGATGCTGCGAGAGCACGGCTACGACATCACGGCGATCTTCCTGGCCTTCGGCCTCGACCCGGCCCGCTCGGTCTTCTGGCGACAGAGCGACGTGCCGGAGGTGACCGAGCTCACCTGGGTGCTCTCGTGCGTGACGTCCATGGGGATGCTCGAGCGGGCTCACGCGTGGAAGGCGGCCAAGGACCGAGGGGACGAGGGCTCCGAGCCCCACGGCCTCTTCGCCTATCCCGTGCTCATGGCGGCGGACATCCTGCTCTACGACAGCGACGTCGTGCCGGTCGGCAAGGACCAGATCCAGCACGTCGAGATGACGCGGGACATGGCGGAGAAGGTGAACCGGATCTTCGGGGACGGGACGCTCAAGCTCCCCCGCGCGCTCGTGCGCGAGGAGGTCCAGACCATCATCGGGACCGACGGCCGCAAGATGAGCAAGTCCTACGGGAACACCATCCCCGTGTTCCTGCCGGCGAAGAAGCTCCGCAAGGCGATCATGAAGATCGAGACCGACAGCAAGGAGCTTGAGGACGTCAAGGACCCGGACACCTGCAACGTCGTCACGCTCTACCGCCTCTTCGGAATGCCGGACGAGGTGGCGGAGATGGAGGCGAACTACCGAGCCGGCGGGTACGGCTACGGCCACGCGAAGCAGGCGCTGTTCGAGGCGATGGACCGGCACCTCGCCGGGCCCCGCGAGCGGTTCCTCGCCTTCCGCAAGGACGAAGACACGCTCGAGGACATCCTGCGTGACGGGGAGGCGCGCGCGAGGGAGGTGGCCCTGCCCATCCTCGAGCGCGTGCGCACCGCGACGGGCATCGGCCGCCCGCGCTGAGGAGGAGGAACACGTGACCGCCAGACGATTCGACAAGCCCTGGATCCTCATCCTCGCGGGGGGGAGCGGTACGCGCTTCTGGCCCGCGTCGCGCCGCGCCGCGCCCAAGCACGTCATCGCCGGGCTGGGCGGCGAGGGGCGCAGCCTGCTCCAGGCGACGATCGACCGGGCGATGACGATGACGGAGGCGGAGCGGGTCTTCGTGGTCACCGCCGCCGACCAGGTGGACGTCATCACCCCCCACTGTCAGCGCCTGAGCCCCGGCCGCATCATCGCGGAGCCCGTGCCGAAGAACACCGGCCCGGCAGTGGCGTTGTCGCTCATCTACCTGTCGCGGGCGGGGGCGACGGCCCATGAGCCCGTGGTCGTCCTCCCCGCGGACGCCTGGGTGGGGGACGAGGGGGCCTTCGCCACGACCGTCAGCTCGGCCTGTGCGGCGGCGGTGGCGGAGAAGGCCATCGTCACGCTCGGAGTGAGCCCCACCCACCCCGCGACCGGCTACGGCTGGATCGAGGCAGGGGAGGGGACGGAGGTCGAGGGCGCCACGGTCCCGGTCCTCGCGGTGGAGAGCTTCGTGGAGAAGCCCGACGCGGAGGTGGCCGCGGACCTGCTCGCCGGTGGCCGCCACCTGTGGAACGCCGGCATCTTCGCCTTCCGCTTCGGCTACCTCTGGTGGCTCCTGGGCGACCTCGACGAGCAGTGGGACCTCGCCCTGACCATGATGAGTGCCTGCATCGTCGACGGGGACCAGGCCGGCCTCGCTGCCGAGTACGAGCAGTTCGAGAGCATCTCGCTGGACCACTCGGTCATCGAGCGCGCACCGACGCTGCTGTGCGTCGAGGCGACCTTCGGCTGGAGTGACCTGGGCTCGTGGGACAGCGTCGGCGACGTGCTCGACGAGCTGCCCGGCGGCCGAGGCCGCGCGGGTCGGGTGATCGCCAACGACGCAGACCGGAACGTGGTCTTCGCGCCGGGCAAGGCGGTCGCGCTCCTCGGCGTGGAGGACCTCGTGGTCGTCGCCACCGACGACGCCATCCTGGTCGCTCCGCGTGACCGGGCCCAGGACGTGAAGGCGCTCGTCGCGGCGGCGGTCGAGGCCGGGGAGGACGACCTGCTGTGAGCCGGAGCGACCAGGCGTCCGTCGCCGTCCCGGTCCTGGCTGCGGGCACCGTGGGCGGGCTCGTCGGCTCGTTGTTCTGCTTCTGCTGGCTCGCCAGCCTGCCTGCCGGCTACGTCGCGGTGCGGAGCGTGGCGAAGGCGAAGGGCGGGCGCATGACCAGCGGGACCGCCGTCGGCGTGGGCGTCGGCACCGGGCTCGTGTTGGGGATGGTCACCGCGAGCCTGGGAACGGCGTTCTTCGTGGCCTCCCTCGATCCCGCAGCCATGGAGGAGGCGGCGGCGATGAGCTCCTCCTTCATGGGCGAGGGTCCAGACATGTCTGCGGGCCTCGCCGCGGCCGGGCACGCGATGCTCGCGTTCGGGGTCAACCTCGTCCTGGGGGTGATCGGAGCGGTCGTCGGTGCGACGAGCCTGCCGCCGGTGAGTGACGAACTCCCGCCCGAGGCAACCACGGAGACCGACTGGCGCTTCGAGCCCCCGGCAGGGTGGTCCCCGGAGGCAGAGCCCACCAGCGGGGTGGCGCCGGCGCCTGCGAGCCCGCTCGCGGCACCGTCCGCGCCGGTGTCGAGCCCGAAGGCCACCGTCCCCGAGCCTCCCCTCGACGCGAGCAAGCCGCCTCAGCACGCCGACGACAACGAGGAGCCCCCCGTGTCGGACCTCGGAGACGGTCTCGACGACGACCCTCCGACGGACCCGCGGGGGCCGGTCCGGCTGACGCCGGAGAGCGCGCAGATCGCACACGACGAGATCCCGAGCGAGGCCTTCGTGTCGGCCTGGCGGAGCAAGGCTGCGGGGGGCACGCCGGTGCCGGCGCCCAAGCAGGCGCCGCCGTCCGACGAAGACGAGGTGGGCGACGACGACGCGCCGACGCAGGGCGTGCCCGCGCCGAAGGATGAAGGCGATACGTTGTAGGAGGGCTCGGGGGACCGGGCGCGGGCCCCGGGGGGCGGCTCAGCGACTCAGCGCTCGCCCCACTTGTCGATCTTGCCGTCGGCGTTGAGGTCCCACCCGGAGCGCTGCATCACGCCGCCCTGGTAGTACTCCCAGTAGTCCATCTGCTTGTCGCCGGTGGTGTCCATCTCGACGCGCGTCAGGACTCCACCCTCGTAGTAGCGGACGAGGTCCGGCAGGTCGTCGAAGTTGGTGTCCCACTCGGCGCGGATGCGCTCGCCGCCGTCGTAGTAGTCCTTCCAGTCGATCCGGCCGTCGAAGTCGGCGTCGATCTCCTCGCGGAGCATCTCGCCGTTGTCCCAGATCTGCACCACGTCGATCGGACCCTCGAAGTTGAGGTTGATCTCCTTGCGGATGAGGAGGCGCGAGTCGTCGCCCTCTCCGGTGCGGTAGTAGTTGTAGACGTCGGCCTTCTGGTCCCCGTTGATGTCGAGGTTGACCTTGCGGAAGCCACCCTCCTCGAGCTCCTCGACGGGCTCGATCACCACGTCCTCGTCCTGCTTCTTCTTTTTCTTCTTCTTCTTGCCCTGGGCGAAGGCGGGGGTCGCGGCGAGCGCGCCCGAGACGAGCACCAGGAGCAGCAGGGAGAGGGAGCGTCGGACGGTCATTGTCGGTTCCTCGGGAACAGGGTGCGGGGATGATAGGTCCGTGTGAGGCAGGCGGGCAACCAGTCCGCGCCTTACTGAACAGGGGACTATGCTGCTTCGCTCCATGACTCTTCGGTCCTTCGCCCTGCTCGTTGCCCTATCGGCGCTCCTCTCCGCGGACTTGACGACCGCCGCCCCGCGCCTCGAAGCGGAGGGCGGCTTCGCCGAGGCCCCGCCCGGGGGACGGCCCGCGCCGGACGAGGTCAGCGGACCCGCCCGGCGCAAGCTCCTCAAGGCCTTCGATGCAGCGCTGGTGGCCTTCGACGGCGGCGACTACGCGACCGCCGCCGATGGATTCGAGGCGCTGCTGGCTGAGGTCGAGTGGCCCGAGGCATCGCTGAACGCCGGCTGGGCGCGCTACGTGGAGCTCGACCTGCCGAAGGCGGGGGCCCACGCCGCGGCCGCCGTGGACGGCCTCCCCGGCGACGTCGACGCGCTCCGTCTCTCCGCGCTCGTGCTGCACGACCAGGGACGGCACCAGGACGCCCTCGCGCGGGTAGTGGAGGCTCTCGAAGCCCTGGGCCCGGACGGTGACCCCGGGACCCGGGCCCGCCTCGAGCTCCTGGGAGGGGCGACGCTGCGGTTGCTCGGGCGGCTGGGGGAAGCGGAGGCGTCCTACGGTCGTGCCCTCGTCGCGGCGGGCGCAGCGGGTGATCCCGTGGCGTCGGCGGCGTCGCACCTCGGCCTCGGGCACGTCGCCCTCTCGCAGGGCGGAGACGCGGCGAAGCACTTCGAGGCCGCCGGCACGGCGGGGGCGGGCGCGGCCCACCACGAGGTGGAGCTGTCGAGCGCCGAGGCCGCGTGGCAGGGCGGCGACCGTGCGACGGCGCACGCGCGCTGGTCCTCGGCGGTGGACGGCCTGGACGGGGCGGACCTCCCGAGGCTCTCCCGAGCGGGGCTGCAAGTGCGGGCCGCGCTGCTGGCCTGGAGCCTGGGAGAGCGCGAGGACGCGCGTCGACGCCTTCAGGTCGCAGAGCAGGTCGTGACGGGCGCGGGTGCGACCGCGGCCGTCGCGGACATCCTCGTGGCCCGCTCGTCCTGGGCGGTGGCGGAGGGGCGCCTCGATGAGGCCACGGAGCTCCTGGACCGGGCGATCGCGGCCCAGGAGTCGGTGCAGGTCCCCGTGGCGCTCGCGTCGTCGCGCCTCGCGCGGGCGCAGCTCCTCGCGGAGGAGGGCGATGTGCGGGGGGCCCTCGCGCTCGCGCGCCGGTCGCTCCAGGTCTTCGAGGACGCGGGTCTCCGGGAGGGCGAGCAGGGCGCGTGGGTCGTCATCGCCGAGCTCGAGGGCCGGGGAGGGGCGCTGGCCGAGGCCCGCCTGGCTGCGCTGCGGGCGGTGGAGATCGCCCAGGAGCTCGGCAACCCCCGCCTCGCGGCGACGGCGCGCGCCGAGGTCGCCGTGATCCTCGCGCGGCTCGGGGCCGCCGCCGAAGCGGTCACGGAGTACGAGCGGGCCACGGTGCGGACCGCCTCCACCGAGTCCTTGCTCGCCCCGCGCGCCCGCGTGCGCCTGGAGGTCGAGCTGGCGGCGGTGCTCAGCCGGTCACCGGAGCCCGCGCGTGGTCTGCCGTTCGCGGAGCGGGCCCTCGCGGTCGCCGACGCCGACGGCGCGCCCGCCGATCTCGCTCCGTTGGCCGAGGAGGCCGTCGTGGCCGTGCTCCTCGAGTCGGCGCGCCCCGACGAGGCGGCCGCCTTCCTCCAAGCGCGCGGGATCACCGAGGGACGCCTCGCCGAGGCGGTGGCGGATCGGCGGGGGACGGAGCTGTTCAACCAGGCCGTCGAGGCCTACGACGCCGGCGAGTACGCCCTCGCTGCCAACCGGCTGCGGGAGCTGCTCGACGCCGACGCGTCGCCGGAAGAGCGGCTCGCTTCGGCGCGCAAGGCCCTGCAGGACGTGCTCTCGACCCACGGCGCGGAGGCGGCGGCGAAGGGGAAGACGACCCGCGCCGCCGAGCTGTGGGCCGAGGCGAGCGGGATCGCCGAGGAGCGGGAGGATCTCGCGGGCCTGGGGACGCTCCTCCTCCTGCGGGCGCAGACTGCGTCCGAGCTCGGTCGGCTCACCGAGGCGACCGAGCTGGCCGGGGAGTGCGGTCTGAAGCTCGTGGACGCCGTCGATCAGTCCGTGCCGGCCCAGTGCTGGGAGCTCGCGGGGCACGCGACCGCGGAGACCGACCCCGCGAAGGCGCGCGCGAGCTTCGAGAACGCCCTGTCCGCCTGGGCCGCGGTGCCCGAGTCGGTTGCACACCGGGCGGAGCTCGCTTACAACCTCGCCGTCCTCGACCAGGAGGCGGAGCCCGCGGTGCTGCGGGGGCGCCTCGAAGTCGCGCGGTCCCTCGCCGAAGAGGCCGGCGACGCAGACCTGCAGGCGCAGCTCAGCGACTGGCTCGATGGCCTGGAGACCCCATGATGTCCGACGCTCCCTCCACCGAGCCCCCCGACGACGCCCACCTGATCCCCCTGGGCAGTCGCCTCGCCGAGGCCATGAAGCTCCGCGGGGAGGGCGCCCCCGACAAGGCAGCGCTCATCTACCACGAGATCCTCCAGGCGGACCCGCGCCTCGCGGAGCCCCGTCTCGAGCTCGCCCACATGGCCGCGGAGCGGGAGCAGTGGGAGGAGGCCGAGGAGCAGGCGCGGGCCGCGCTCGACGTGCTCCGGCGCGGTGGGCAGTGGACTGCCGACGTCACCGAGGACCAGCTGCTGTCCTTCGCCATGAACCTGCTCGCGGAGATCATCTACCGCTCGGTGCAGGAGGGGGACCTCATCTTCCGGGACGAGTCCGAGTTCAAGACGCGGTGGAACGAGGCGGCGTCCCTGTTCTCCGAGGCGCTGACGAAGGACCCGTCCAACGAGGACGCCAGGTACTGGGCGAACCACGTCCGCCCGGCCTGATCAGCCTTCGTCGTCCTCGTCCTCGACGACCGAGAAGCTCGCGTCGATCGTCTTCGGTCCGGAGACTCGTGGGCCGGCGTGGGCGCCGAGGTCGAGGCGGCCCGGCTCGGCGCGGGGGGTGGGCTCCGGCCGACGCGCTTGCCCGCCGATGCTGCCGCCCATGTGCATCGACCCGGAGGTGCGGATCCGGCCGCCACTGCGCATCTCGAAGTGAGTCGCCCGGACGCCGGAGCTGGCCATCGTCTGCACCCGCCCCTTGAAGAAGCGCTTCAGCCCGGCGGCGATGAGCTTGCGGGTGGGGGGCAGTAGACACGAGAACCCGATGGCGTCCGTCACGAAGCCCGGGGTGAGGAGCAGCGCGCCCCCGAACAGGACGATGCCGGCTTCGATGAGCTCGTTGGCGGGCATGGCCCCCTTCGCCAGCTGCTCCTGGATCTGACCGACCACCCGGTACCCCTGCGCCCGCGCCAGCGAGGCGCCGGCGACGCCTGTGAACAGAACGATCATCAGCTTCGCGCCGAGGGACATGGGGATCTGGACGAAGACGTAGATCTCCAGCGCAGGCAGGAGCGTGAACAGGAGGAGCATCCAGCCGAACATCACGCGCGGGGTGGGACCCCGCCTCCTTCCATCCTCCTCAAGGTCCGCTTGGCGGCTTGCCAACGTCGCTCGAGGTCATCGTCGTCCAGGTCGGTGAGGGCGTGGCCCTCGGCGCGGGCCCGACCCTCGAGGGTGCGGAAGCGCTGCTCGAACCGGTGGTTCGCGTCCCGGAGCGCCTCGTCGGGCGCGACGCCGAGGTGGCGGGCCAGGTTGCAGACCGCGAGGAGGACATCGCCGAGCTCGTGGTGCTGGGCGGGGCCGTCGTCCGCGGTGATGGCCTCTTCGAGCTCGACCACTTCGCTCCGCACGGCGGAGACCACGGGGCCCACCGAGCGCCAGTCGAACCCTGCACGCGCGGCCGCGGCAGACACGCGCACCGCGTCGGCGAGGGGATCGTCGGTGAGGTGGAGGTCGTCGAGCGCGGAGCGGATGGGGGGCGAGTCGGCCACGGGGGAAGCGAATATAGACACGACCCGACGCTGCACAAGGCCACACCCACCGGGGCCTCTCACGGACCCGGGGTCGCGCCTCGGGATGGAGCCGCGTGGTAGATTCGACCCGGATGTCTGCGTCGGATCCTCCCTCCTCCAGCCCCTCCGAGAAGCGCCTCGTCCTCTTCGTGGACGGCGACCCCGCGATCCTGGCCGAGTACCAGGAACACGCGTCCCTCGGCGGGTTCGAGCCGGCGACCGCGCCCAATGGCACCGAGGGCCTTCGGATCTTCGAGGAGCGCTCCCCGGACTGCGTGGTCACTGACCTGTCGCTGCCGGGGGCGATGTCCGGCGCCGAGTTCGTCGCTGCCCTGCGCTCCCGCCCCCTCGGCGCCGCGATCCCGATCCTGGCAGCCTCTCCGGGCGCGAAGACGCTGCGGGGCGTGACGGACGCCGTCATCGGCTACGACGTGGACGGCTATGTGGAGAAGCCGCTCCACGGCGAGCGGCTCCTGTGGCGGATCGGGGAGCTCATCCGTGGTCGCCCCATCGGTCTCGTCTCCCGGTCCGGAGGCGTCCTCCACGACCCCGTCCGGCCGGTGATGCTCCATCGGGGGACGGACTTCCTCCAGGGCACCCTCGATCAGACCGACGTGGCCACGCTGTTCTTCAGCTTCTTCGCCACCTCGCGGTCGGGGAAGCTCGTGGTCATGCACGGCAAGAACGTGCGGGTGGTGTGGTTCCGGCGGGGGTACCCCGTCTTCGCGGAGAGCAACGTCGCCGAAGAGGAGATCGGGGCGCGGCTCGTGGCGAACGGCCACGCAGACGAGGCCGCGGTGGCCTCGGCGCGGGAAGAGTGGGAGTCCGTGGACCGCTCCTTCGGGGTGGTGCTGCTCGCCAACGGCACCGTCGGCGCGCGCACGTGGTTCCAGGAGCGGCGGACGTCCGTGGTGGAGGCCGTCACCGAAGTGTTCGGCTGGAAGGAAGGCAACTTCTACCTGGAGTACCACCCCGACCCCTCCGCGAGCGACGCCCCGGAGACGGTGTCGACCTGGCTCTCGCCCGCGTGGTTCGTGGTGGACGGCATGCGGCGTCACTACGACGCAAACCGCTGCCGGGCGCTGTTCCGGTCGAGCGACGGCCCCCTGAAGGTCTCCGACTCGGCGCACTACATCCTGCGAGAGCTCGAGGACCCCTACTACTTCGAGAACCTCTTCGCGATGATCGACGGCCGGGCCACTGCCCGTGAGCTGATGGGCCGTCACCCGTTCACGACGGACCGGAAGGCGCTCTCCGCCCTCGCGTCGCTCTGGGTCGTCGGGGCGGTGGTCGAGGAGGTGAGCGACGCCACCCGCCGGGAGAAGCTCGCCGCCCCCGAGGCACGCGCGATCCGCAAGGCGGTGGCGAGCGTGAGCCGAGAGCATCCCTCACGGCGCGCCGCGCGCGAAGCGCGGGTGGAGGAGCGCGTGAGGGCGTCCCGCCCCGCGCCGCCGAAGCCCATGGGCGTCGACGCGATCATGGGAACCCTCGACGCCGTCTCGGCCGAGGTTCACTTCGAGCAGGGCAAGGAGTTCTTCGAGGCGCGGAACCTGCGGGCCGCGATGCGCGCGTTCAGCCGCGCCGCCGCGCTGGCCCCCGACGTCCTCGACCACCAGATCATGGTGGGTCAGACGGCGCTGATGTTCGACCAGAGCGGGCCCGAGGAGCTGTCGGCGGCGGTGAACGCCCTGCAGCGGGCCGTGAGCCTCGACGGGGACAGCGGGGAGGCCCACCACTGGCTCGGCACCGCGCTCTACCGGCTCGGGTACAAGGACCGGGCGGAGGCCGAGCTGCGGCGGGCGTTGGAGCTCGGCAGCCAGTACGCCGAGGAGACCCGCACCCTCCTGGGGATCTTCGCGCGCCGGTGAGAGCGCGTGAGTCTGCGTGAGTCGCTGACTGCGCCCCGGTGTCGATCTACTGCGTGAGCTCGAACGGGTAGCTGAAGGTCACGTCGCCGCCGTCCGGGACGGGCATGGGCATCGTGGACAGCTGCCGGCGCAGGCACTGGAAGAGACCGTCGTCGCTCACGGTGGAGCGGCTCTCGAGGCTCGCGCGGCGGATGCGACCGTCGGCGGCGAGCGTGAGCGTGAGCCACATGACGCCGGACAGCTCCGGGTTCGACTCACGCGCGGCGGTGTAGCAGTACCGGAGCTTCTTGCGGTCCTGGTAGATGATCGCCTCCACCTCGGACATCTCGACCCAGCCGCCCTTCTTGCCGGTGGGGCGCCCGGCGTCCTTCGCCTTCTGAGCCTCACGGGCCTGGGCCGCTGCCTTCTCAGCGAGGAACTCCTGCCGGTCGAGCTCCGCGGCGTCGGCGCCGCTGTCCACCTTGTCCGCCGTGGCCCGCTCGCCGCCGGTGCCTTCGCCGTGAGTGCGGTACGTCCGTCCATCGACCGCCGGATCCCAGTCGTTCGCGGGGTCGATGTAGCCCATGGCGCCGCCGTACCCGCCAGCGCCTCCCGTGCCCAGGTACTCGGGCTCACGGGGCCCGCCCGCGCCGTTGGAGCCGCCTCCCCCCCGTCGGGGGTTCCCCACGACCATGGTCCCGCCCCCGGCGGTCTCCACGGCCCCACCGACCCGGGGCGCGCTCCCGCTGGCGACCCGCGGGCCACTGCTCGTCGGCCCCTCTGCCACCTGGTTGTAGGACCAGAACTGGTAGGCGATGACTCCCAGCAGGAGGACGATGACTGCGGGCACCACCATCCGCTGGGCGAGAGGCTTGCGGTACTCGATGTCGTCGTCGACGACGTAGGGCGCGGGGGCAGCTGGCTTCGACTGCCCGGGGCTCGTCGTCTTCCGACGCACCTGGACCTTCGGGGCGCGCGCGGGGACGGGGGCCCGCGCGGGCGTCGGGCGCGGCACCGGCGTCGCCACCTTCTCCGTCGCTGCCTCTCCCTCCGGTCCCTGCTCGTGCGGGTGGAGGGTGGCGAAGGGCGGCACGACGCTGACCCCGGACTCCTCCTCCAGGGGGCGCGGCGAGGCTGGCTCGAGCTGCTGCGGAGTCGCGGGCTTCGGCCGGTCGGCGACCGGCGGCGGCTGACGGAGAGAGGCGGCGAGCTCCGCGAGCGGCGTGAGGGTGAGCTCGCAGTGCAGCGAGCCGAGCTGCACCTGGTCGCCCGGCTCGATCCGGGCGAAGCGCAAAGGCGCGCCGTTGAGGAGGGTGCGGCCGAACTGCCCTGCGATGTGGCGCAGGTAGACCGCGCCGTCGGGCATGACGTAGAGGAGGGCGTGCTTGGCCGCGATCCCCTCGTGCGGGAGCTCGAAGTTCGACGACGCGGTCCCCATGTCGAACTGACCCACGCGGAGGGGGACGCGGCGGACGAGTCCGGGGCCGGGGCTCAGCGTGAGCACCGGCACGGGGTCGAGGATGATCGCCTCGAGCTCTGGATCGGTGCGGAGCGAGCTGGGCGGGGCCACGGGGGCGCGTCGAGGGGCCGGAGTGGGCTGGGCGACGGGGGCCGGAGGCTCGGGGGGCGCCGCCACGGGAGTCGGCGTGGGCTCCGGTGCGGGCCGCGGCGGGGGAGGTGGTGCCGCGGCGGGTG
>Ga0213839_1000521_pt1 | contig 43248 bp, 52 predicted proteins | sample SWPATP21_FD_160075 | JGI IMG/M metagenome (GOLD analysis project Ga0213839, IMG submission 160075) | Coastal seawater microbial communities from Marineland, Florida, United States - SWPA TP2 #1 | ecosystem: Environmental > Aquatic > Marine > Coastal | place: USA: Florida | collected 2016-08-14
GTCTCTGCGGTTATGGCGCGGGCACGGATTGCCTTGGCGCGCCTCCCGTCGCCTGGAACGGAGAAGATACCTACATTCAGAAAACCGGCATCGTGCAGGATTTCGGCGTGTTTGATACGCCGGACGCATTCTATTCGTCCCATGGGCAATCCTTTGGATGGCTGCGTGGTGCCCTTTACCGTCATATCATACGCCACTGGATGAATGCGCGCGTACGTGGTTTGCGCAGCGGTCGCCTGAAGACTGACCGACGCGCGACACACGCGCATGAGGAGCCTGCCAATGCCACATGACCACGGGCACGCCCATATCGATCCGGATTCTGGCGATCGGCGGGTTGCCATCGCGATCTGGGCGAACGGGCTTCTTACCGTTGCGCAGATCGTCGGGGGCATATTCTCGGGTAGTTTGGCACTGATAGCAGATGCGCTGCACAACTTTTCCGATATGGCTTCGCTTGTCATTGCCTTCGCTGCACGTAAGATCGCGCGCCGACCGGCGGATGAACGCATGACCTTCGGCTATGGCCGGGTCGAAATCGTGGCGGCCCTGATCAACTACACCACCCTGATCGTGATCGGCTTCTACCTGATCTACGAGGGTGGAATGCGCATGATTGATCCACCCGAAGTCATGGGGTGGACCGTCGTCATTCTCGGCGGAATCGCGCTTGTGGTCGACACGCTGACCGCAATGCTGACCTACTCGATGCAGAAGGGGAGCGTGAACATCCGTGCGCTTTTTCTCCACAACCTTTCGGATGCGTTGGCTTCAGTGGCCGTCATAGTCGGCGGGACGCTTATTATACTTTATGATATGCGTTGGGTTGATCCGGCCATCACCATCGGCATCGCGCTCTACATCCTGTATCTGTCCTTCACCGAAATAGGGGGCCCAATTCGAACCCTGATGCTTGGAAGCCCGCCGGATGTGGATGGAAACGACGTGGTCAGAGCGATCCAGTGTGTCGATGGCGTTGTGGACGTGCATCATGTCCACCTGTGGCAAATGCAGGAGCACGCTGCGGCATTGGACTGCCATATTGTCGTCGAACGCGACCGGATGAGTGAGGCCGACAAAATTAAAGAAAACGTCAAATCAGTGCTGCATGGACGTTTTTCAATTGAGCATTCCACGCTTGAGTTTGAAGCGAGCGACAATGCGCATAAGGAGGCACAGGTGTTCGGACACCGCTCATGACGGTGGTTCAAAGCATCTAATGGTCATTGGCCTCCTGTCCGGTCTGGTATTGATTGGCGCGCTTCTTTGCTCAATCTTCCACCCATCTAGGCACATTTGGTCTCCGAACAGCGAAAGATCAGTCATTCCAAACTTCACATGGTGACTCACATTGGCCGTGTTTGGAGCGATGATCGCTTCGGGCAACAGGCGCGCACCCGTCAACCGCAACCTCGCTTGGATGGAAGCCAGAGCCCCACTTCGCGAAATATCCGGGCAAAGAATAATTCGGATGTGGTGCGACGCAATCCATGGTGATCGGAAGGCGTCTGAATATGGTCTGGTTTCACACGGCGCGACTACGTCAAAAAGTTCATATTATTCAGCCTAGCGTCAGCACCATGTTGTCGGACAAGGCCAGGGGTGGGATGTGCAAGTTCTCCGGCGCAGGCCCTTTGCGAATGCGTCCAGCGGTATCGTAATGCGACCCGTGGCAGGGACAGAACCACCCTCCGAAATCGCCCGCACCATAGCCAAGCGGGACACATCCCAAATGGGTGCAGACACCGATCATCACCAGATAGGCGTCATAGCCCAAAATGGCGCGGTTCTCATCCTGCGCTGCGGCCTCGCCGGGAAGATTGGGATTGCGCGCCTCGGTGTCCGGCAAGGTGGAGACCGCCTGTTCACGCGCCTGGGCCATCTCAGCTTGCGTCCGGTGGCGAATGAAGACGGGCTTTCCGCGCCAATTGACGGTCAGTTGCGTGCCTTCGGCGAGCCCGGAGATATCCACCGAGATTGTCGCCAGGGCGCGCACATCTGCCGAGGGGTTCATCTGGTTGATCAGCGGCCAGAGCGCCGCACCCGAGGCGACCACGCCCGCGCCAGCAGTGACGTAATACAGGAAATCCCTGCGTTCAGTGTTATCGGTCGCATCCATAGCATGGCAAATGTGCAACCTTCCCGCGCCGGAACGTCAACGCGGGTTTTGTAACGGTTTGTCTGCAACCCGGGGCCTGGCGGAGGGAAACTGTGGCCGATCTTCAACTCAATGGTGGGGCGGTTCGCCTTTTGCCATCATGAGATGATGCTTCTGGTGATGCGCGCCAATGGTCATCAGTCCGAAGAACCCAAGACCCTGTATCTGGTCGGTATCGCCATCGACGAGGAGGGCGACGCCGTCCCCGAGATCCTCTGTCGTGACGTCCCAACCCGTCTCGGCCGCAAGGAAAGGCGCATGGACAGGTACCATGGTGCGAATGGCATCGAGAACGCGCGGTGCCCCCCGGACCTCGAACCGGATACCGGCAGGCCGCGCACTGCGGGTAACCTCGGCCTCCATCGTTACAAGCTCCATGTCCACCAGATGTCGCCTCAGAGGCGCAATATCAACGTTTGCCCAATCGGTATCGGGATCGGCGCGTAGGAGCGCCACGATCTCGGCCATGGCGGCAAAGGCCGATTGCCCGGTTTCCTGTGGGCCCGGCATCGCATGCCCGGTCGCGGAATGGCTGTGCTGGGCCGCGACGGGTCTAGACAATGACAGGGCAAGCAGGAGAGCAACAAGGCGCATGGCGGGCTCCTTTTGAACGGCAAGATACCCGTTTTTCCTAGCACGCAGACCTACTACGGAATATGATTTCAATCATATGCTGCCAGAGCCCTACGATCTTCTTCCGACATCTGCGCTTCGGCCGCAAACAATTGCGGTTGGCGACGTGCTCTTTCGACAGGGTGCACGGACCCGGGGTCTCTATGTGCTGATAACCGGGCGTGTACATCTCGAGCGGGTTGGTCCGAATGGCGAGCGCCTCATCATTCACCGGGCGGCATCCGGGACCAGCTTTGCCGAAGCCTCGGTCTTTTCGGAGCGCTATCATTGCATGCCATCGTGATGGACGCTGGAGACCTGGTCCGGATCGACAAATCCGCGGTTCTCGCCGCCTTCGCGAACCCGGACTTTGCGCGGGCCTATGGACGCCAGGCGGCCCAACAGGTTCAGGCGCACCGGCAGATCATGGAAATTGTCGGCATCCGCCGCGCCGAGGATCGGGTGATGGCGGGGATCGTTGCGGGTCTTCTGGAGGGCACCGTCGTCGACTTTGCCGCCCGTCTCCAGCTGACGCATGAGGCGACCTACCGTGCGCTGCGGGCGCTTGTCGAAGCGGGCCGGGTCACAAACCCGTCCCGTGGGACCTACCGATTGGCCTAGCTGTGACTGGCAAAGACCGATGTCGCGCCATCGGGCCCGACAAGCAGCGTATCAAACGTATCGCCGGCACCGGGACCGCCCATGCCGGGGGAACTCATCGGCATACCCGGCACGGTGAGCCCGCGCGCCGCCGGTTGCTCTGAGAGAAGCCGGGCGATGTCTTCTGCCGGCACATGGCCCTCAATGAAATAATCGCCCACCACGGCGGTGTGGCAACCGGCCAGTTCCGACGCGATCTGGAGCCTGTCTTTCAGCGCATAGAGGGCGTCCTGCTCGACATCCTGGACCTCGACCTGGAATCCGGCCTGCCGGACATGATCGACCCAGGCGGTACAGCATCCGCAGGTCGGGGATTTGACAACCTTGATGGCCGGTGCGGTATCGGCCATGGCCGGAAGCGCGATTGTGGCGGCAGCGCCGGTCAGTAGAAAGGTGCGTCGTTTCATTCATCAATCCTTTTCTTCGGTATCTGGAATATTGGTCTTATCGGACTGGGAGTCGAGCGCCTGTTCGGACTGCGGTTCGCTATTCCCGGACATATCGAGCGCATATCCGCTTGCGGGTCCCCGGATCGGCTGAACCAGCATTCTGTCGATCCACAGATCTCGCGTCGTCCGAAATTGCTCAATACCGATATCCATGCCGGTGTGGCCCTTGGCGGGTTGCGCGATATAGGTTCCGAGTAGTCGATCCCACCAGGGCAGGTTGAACCCGTAGTTTGAATTCGTTTCCCGCGGATCGACCGAGTGGTGGACGCGGTGCATATCGGGGGTGACGACAATCCACCTCAGCCAGCGGTCGACGGACGGCGGCAGACTGATATTGGCGTGGTTGAACAGGGCCGTGGCGTTCAGGATCACCTCGAACAACAAAACCGCGACGGCCGGGGGTCCCAGGGCCGCGACAACCGCGAGCTTGATCACCATCGAGATTAGGATCTCGATTGGATGAAAGCGCAGGCCGGTCGTTGCATCAAATTCGAGGTCCGCATGATGCATGCGGTGCAGGCGCCAGAGCGCAGGAATGGCGTGAAACATGACATGCTGCAGGTAGATCGCGATGTCGAGCAGCAGCATTGAGACGAGCATAGCCGCCCAGAACGGGACCTCCATGGTGTTGAATAAACCCCAGCTACGGTCTTCGGCGATGACCGCGAGGCCCACTGCCAGAATCGGAAAGGTCAGACGCAAGATTGCCGTATCGATCACAACAAGCGCGATGTTGTTGGTCCACCGGATGACACGCGGAATGTCGCGCCGACGACGAGGAGCGGCGATTTCCCACAGCGCCATGGCCGCAAGGACGCCGAGGAACGCCGTCAGGCGAATGGCCGGTTCCGAACCAAGGATCGTCTCGGTCATGTTTTGACCTCGTATGTTTTCAAAGCCACTTGAGAATGACTGGCCATGTCAACTCTCCTTCCGTTGCCTGCCGGTCTTTCGCGTCGCGGCGAAGAGAACCGACAGGCCGGTAAAGGCACCGAGGGCAAGCGCGGTCCAGGTGGCGGTGCGGGCATCTCCGTTCATCGCCTGGCTGCCCATGTGAGCGAGGAGAAAGCTCGCCGGGATAATCCCGGCCATTGTGGCCAGCGCGAACCTCCAAAGGTGCAGCTTGCTCAGACCGGCGGCGTAACTGATCATGTCGAAGGACAGAAATGGCAGCAGGCGGCTGCCGAAGACCAGAAATGTCAGCATGTTCTGTGACCCGAACAGCCCTGTGTTTATCTTCTGACCGAGATGACGCTCAACGAACGGTCGGCCCAGGCTGCGCGCCAGTCCAAAGGCGATCAGCGCACCGAGTTCCGCGCCAAGAACGACAAGGATCGTTCCAAAGGTATGTCCATAGGCGGCTCCGGCAGCGAGAGCGATGGGCGCGGAGGGCAGGGGGCTCGCCACGATAGCGAGTGTCATAAGCGCGACGATGACAATTGGACCGGCAAGACCTGCGGCCTCGATCCAGCGGTCGATTTCCGCGCGAGAGGGCAGGCGAATGTCAATGCCGAAGACATCCGGGAATGCCAAGACGACAGTTCCGATCAGGATCACCGCAAGAAGAAGTACACGCCACTTCATGGTTCAAAACACGCCATAAAGCAGGATGAAAAAGGCCGCTGCGAGAAGGTCGAAGGCAACGCAAAACGGAATGTACCAGTTCGGAACGCTGGCGAGACGGCGAGACTTGTGGTGCAAGATGTCCCACAAGGCGTGCAGGGCCAATCCCAACGGGAGGAAGGCCCAATGCCATATCAGCCCCAAGAACGCCGCCAAGGCGAACAAAAGAGCGACGGCGAGTTCTGCCCAAAACACGCGGGGATTGCCGTCCGCGGCGCCAAAGCCGATATAGGCGCCACCGATCAAGGCAAGCGTGATCGAAGCAAGAGCCACCGAGGTTCTCTCATCCAGAAACAGGTGAGCCGGCAATGACAGCAGGACCAGGAACGCACCGATCCGCACGGGAAATTTCACGATATCGCTGTAGCGATGTCGGGATGCGGGATCGCCGGTTTTTTCGATTATCTGTGCCATAGCTTGGTACCTAAGGATTCCAGCTACTGGAAGGTCAAGGGATATTCGGACAGGCGCACATTGAGGCGCATGCTTACCCGTTCAACTCGGGTGGCTATCATCCGTTATCTTTCGCCTGCTCCCAGACTTGCTGGCAGGCAGAGTAAAGAAACGTCGCCGACCAGGTCAGCAGCATGAAGCCCAAAAGTGATTGGAGCATCAGCAATAGCCGAAAGGGCCCCGACACCTCGAGGGACGAATAGCCAAGGGTCGAGAAGGAGATGCCTGTCACATAGAGAATATCTTCAAACAGCGGCGGGCTATTGCCGAACGATTGCGGCAGTAAGTTTTCCACCACCATCGCGTTGAACACGGCAAGCGTGACGAGTTCCAGAACGTGGAGCAGCAACAGTGCGGAAAATGTGAGGATGATCCGCAATCCCGATCCCTCCGACCGGTACGGAGACAACCTCAGGATGCCCGACAACGCGTAATGATGGACAATTCCCATCAGGACCGCCGCGCATGTTCCAACAAGCATCGCCATCGATACGGTCATTCGACCAGACCCGCCTTACTGCTCAACCAGACCAATTTGACCATATATCAGGCTCTTGTCACAACCGGGCGTCAGGCCCTCGCGGCTCAGGCCAATTCGGTGGGCAGCCCCTTCAGGGCGACATTGATCTGAACGGTTGGCAAGCCCGATGCGATCCAGCCCTTTCCGTCGCCCGAACCCAGCATCCCCTCCGAGATATCAGCGTAGCCTGAGTAACCAGCTTGTCTCAAAGCCCGAAGCAGGGATGCCGAGCGTCCGCCCGTCGCGCAGATCAGTCCAACGATGCGATCACCGCTTAATTCCTTTGCCTTGAACAAGCGGTCCGGAAAGCCGGTCTCGTGCATGCTGATTGGCCAGACCCCGGCACCTACACCGGTTTCTTGCCACTCGTCGCGCGTTCTGACATCGATGATCCGCGCCGTGTCCGCCTGAAGCGCGTCAAAGGCAGTCTCTGCCGACCAAACGGATCGGATCTGAGACATTACCGGCGACGCCGTGACGGTCAACATCGTCATCTGAGCACCCAGAACGAAGCGGCGCCGGTTCAAATCAAGAGCCATGTTCGAAAACCTCATCGTTTGATCGATTGCGGTTCTATGCGTCACAGACCACATGCGCGACGCTATCCGGGAGTGCCTCACGGTGCAGGTGCAGATTTGTATCCATGTGTAGCAAGGGACTGACCTGATACAAACGGCTACAATTCTGCCCCTGAAATACGACGCGGCTATGATTTAGGAAGGACGCAATGGGACCGCCACCGCATATCCTTATCGTGGACGATCACGCTCAGATCCGCGAAAGCGTCGCGCGCTTTCTGGAGAAGAACGGGATGCGGACCACGGTCGCCAAAGACGCCGTGGAGATGGATGCGAAACTCGCGACCGGCCATTTCGACTTGCTCGTACTCGATGTCATGATGCCTGGAGAGGATGGCCTGTCGGTCTGCCGACGCCTTGCGCCCAAGGGTGATCTTCCGATCATCATGCTCACGGCGCTTGGTGAGGAAACAGATCGTATTGTGGGTCTGGAAATCGGTGCGGACGATTATCTGGCCAAGCCTTTCAATCCGCGAGAGCTGCTCGCCCGGATCAAGTCGGTTCTCAGAAGAAGCAACCGCGACGAACCCGTGGCCGGACGTCTGGCTGGACGGAAAGTCAGTTTTGCGAATTGGATTCTGGATACCGACCGGCAGGTCCTGATCGACGCGTCCGCCACCGAGACGCCATTGACGACATCCGAGTTCAAATTGCTGGCGGTCCTGCTTGAAAGAGCGAGGATGGTGCTCAGTCGTGAACAGTTGCTTGACCTGACCGCCGGTCGGAGCGCCGGCCCGATGGATCGCACGATCGACAATCAAATTAGCCGACTTCGCCGCAAGATCGAGCCGGATGTGTTAAGACCGAGCGTCATCAAGACGGTGCGAAATGGTGGGTACTGTCTGGCGGCCGATGTCGAGGATGCGACATGAGGCGCCGTGCGATGGCCTCTCTGAGCGGACAGTTGATCCTGCTTGTGGTTGCCGCACTTGTCGTGGCCCAAGCAATCAGCCTTTTCCTCTTTGCCGATGAACGCAGCCTGGCTATCCGGGCGGCTTTGGGTTTTGAAGCCGCCGGTCGAGCGGCAAATGTCGCACGGCTGATCGAGGAGGCGCCGCGAGATCTGCACCAATCGATCCTTCGGGCGGCAAACTCTCCGCTTATCCGTTTTGATCTATCGCGCATCCCGAGTGTCGATCACAGCGGCCATTCCGATGGCGGCATCGTCGAGGGACGCATACGCGCGCTGATGGATGACAGCTACAGCCGGGATATTCGGGTTGAGTTGCATGAGGTCGAGGGCGAGTTGCGGCCCTTGCCCAATCTCTCTGATGAGATGACGGAAATGCATCTCGCAATGATGCGGGGAGAGTTGACAGCGGTTGAAATGAACTTGTCGATTGCGATTGATGGAGGACAGTGGCTGAATGTCGGAACGCGGTTCGAGCGCCCGCCGATCCAGTGGCCCTTCTACTCGATGCTGACCTTCGGGATCTCCGCTGGACTGCTTTTGGTGGCGATCATCTGGTTCGTCATGACGCGGCTGACGCGTCCGCTTCGGAATTTGTCCAAAGCCGCCGACCATCTCGGCCGAGGCGAGGATGTGCCGGAACTGGACATCGCAGGGCCGACCGAGGTCAGGGACCTGACCGTCGCCTTCAATCGCATGCAAAGCCGGCTGACCCGGTTTGTCAGTGATCGGACACGGATGCTCGCAGCCCTCGGGCACGATTTGCGCTCGCCGCTCACCGCCATGCGGGTCCGCGCGGAGCTGGTTGACGAAGAAGAGACGCGGGACAGCCTCATCGCCTCGGTCGAAGAGATGCAGAGCATGGTCGATGCGACACTTACCTTTGCACAGGGCCTAACCGGGTCCGAAGAATCCGAGGTGGTCGATCTGCGCAACTTCCTGGACAGCCTGTGCAGCGACATGGCGGCACACTGCGCGTTTGCGCCGAGCGAAGATATTGCCGTGCGGCTTCGACCAAACGCTTTTCGCAGGGCGTTGAGGAACTTGTTGGAAAACGCAATTCGCTACGGTGGTTCCGCGCAAATCAGTTGGGCGATCCACGGCTCGAACCTCTTGCTGAACGTCGATGACAACGGGCCGGGCATTCCAGTCGACCAGTTGGAAAAGGTCTTTGATCCATTCTACCGCCTTGAGCAATCACGGTCTCTGGAAACCGGTGGTTACGGGCTTGGACTCTCGATCGCGCGAACGATCATCCAGTCCCACGGCGGCGATATCCAGTTGGTCAACCGGAACGGCGCGGGTCTGCGCGCCGTTGTCACCCTCCCTCTGGATGAAAACGAACTGATTGAAGGAGACGCAGATGAAACTGAAAGAGTTGATCCCACCGTTGCTGGCCAGCTTGCCCGCCAGCATGGCGCGAGCTGATGGTCCAGGCTCCTGGACGGGGCACATGTGGGGCGGCGGCTATGGTTTCATGGGCGGCTTCATGATGCTTTTGTTCTGGGGCGCCGTGATCGCATTGATCGTCTTCCTGGTGGTCAGGATGCGAGGCAATGAAACGCGTCCGTCGGAACCTGACGCTCAGGAAACGCTGAGGCGCCGCTATGCAAATGGTCAAATCAATGAAGAAGAGTATCGCCGACTGAAAGCGACGCTCGACGAATAGACCACATCACAAATTCGAGCATCGCTCGATGCGACGCCACCAACCTTAGTTAGGAAGAAACGCCATGTTCCCGGAAATTGGTCACTTCGCACTGGCACTCGCGCTGGCGCTTGCACTTGTTCAGAGCGTTCTTCCGATCACGGGCGCATCGCGTGGAAACACCGTTTGGATGAAATCCGCTCAGGCCACAGCCCTTGGTCAGGTGGTGTTTGTGACTATTGCCTTCGCGGCGCTGATGCAGGCCTTCATTGTCAGCGATTTCACCGTCAGGAATGTGGTCGAGAATTCCCATTCTCTCAAACCGATGCTCTACAAGGTCGCCGGAACATGGGGCAGCCATGAGGGTTCGCTCTTACTCTGGATACTCATTCTTGCGGTGTTCGGAGCCGGCGTTGCCACTTTCGGGTCGAATATCCCGGCCGAAACCAAGGCGCGCACGCTGTCGGTTCAAGCATGGATCAGCGTCGGCTTCCTGTCTTTTCTCCTGCTGACGTCAAACCCGTTCGAGCGAGTGTTTCCACCGCCGCTCGACGGCAACGATCTGAATCCGTTGCTTCAGGACATGGGTCTCGCGCTGCACCCGCCGCTTTTGTATTTCGGGTATGTCGGGTTCTCCATTGTGTTCTCTTTCGCCGTCGCAGCTCTGTTGGAAGGCCGCGTCGATCCGGCCTGGGCCAGATGGGTCCGACCGTGGACATTGGCCGCCTGGATCAGCCTGACGGCCGGCATCGCGCTTGGGTCATGGTGGGCCTATTATGAACTGGGCTGGGGTGGATGGTGGTTCTGGGACCCGGTCGAAAACGTAAGCTTCATGCCCTGGCTCTTGGGCACCGCGTTGCTGCATTCGGCCATCGTGACAGAAAAGCGCGATGCGTTCAAAAGCTGGACGATCTTGCTTGCCATCCTGACCTTCTCACTTTCGCTGCTCGGGACGTTCATCGTCCGGTCCGGCCTGCTTACATCCGTGCACGCGTTTGCGGTCGATCCCGAGCGCGGGCTTTACATTCTGGGTCTGCTGGCCGTGTCCATCGGCGGATCGTTAGCGCTCTATGCCTGGCGAGCACCAGAGATGGAGCCGGGCGGCCTGTTTCGCCCGATCAGCCGCGAAGCCGGACTGCTCGTAAACAACCTCATACTGGCGGCGGCCACGGGCACAGTTCTCTTCGGAACGCTTTATCCGCTGATCCTCGAGGCTGTCACCGGCGATAAGATCTCGGTGGGTCCGCCTTTCTTCAATGCGGCCTTCATTCCGATGATGTTGGCTCTGGTGGTGTTCATGGGCCTCGGTCCATTTCTTTCGTGGAAACGCGCCGATGTCCCAGGCTTGCTCGATCGCGTCCGCTTCATTGCTGCACTGGCGCTCATCGCCGCTCTGGCCGCATGGTATCTTCTGAACGGCGGTCCGATCATGGCGTATCTCGCCATTCTCGGCGCAGCGTGGCTGCTTTTTGCAACACTCCGGGAATGGGCGCTGAGAATCCGCCTGTTCGAGGTTCCCTTTGCAGAGAGCATGAGACGCGCGCGCAACTTGCCACGGGCGTCTCACGGCATGACGGTCGCTCATGCAGGGGTTGCCGTATTGATGATGGGAATGATCGGGTCTAGCGCGTGGAAAAGTGAGGAAATCGTGTTCGCCGCCCCAGGGACCGAAGTCGCAATTGCCGGATTCGAAATCACGTTTGAAGGCGCAGAGAAGGTTCAAGGCCCGAACTACATTGCCGATCGTGGCACACTTGTGGTCCGCCGGAATGGGGAATTGGTCACAACGCTTTTCCCCGAGCGTCGATTTTACCCGGTGGCGGAAAGCCAGACGACGGAATCGGCGATCCGGTCCACATTAGCGGGGGATCTCTATACGTCGATTGCAACGCCAGCCTCCGATCAAGTGAACAACGCTGGTGCCTGGACCTTGCGCATCCTTTACGAACCGCTCGTCAATTTGATCTGGATCGGCTCGATCCTGCTCGTGATCGGCGGCAGTCTGTCACTGTCTGATCGCCGCTTGAGGGTAGGCGCTCCGCGCCGCGCAAAACGACCAGCCAGCGATGCTGTCCCTGCGGAGTAGGAGTGAAGATGAAGCGTCTCATTTCGGGACTTCCGCTTCTCGCGGCAGTCATATTTGGAGGGTTCTTTTTTTGGGGTCTCAATCCCGACAGGGACCCCAACGAAATTCCCTCCGTTCTCATTTCGCAGCCGGCTCCGGAGTTTGACCTCGAACCAGTGGCGGGGCTGGAAACACCCGGTCTTTCCCGGAGCGATCTTGTCGGAAAAGAACGACCAGTTGTGGTTAATGTCTTTGCGTCCTGGTGCGTGCCTTGCCGCGCGGAACATGCCGTATTGACCAGATTTGCAGAGCGGGATGGCATTAGACTGTTCGGCATCAACTACAAAGACAAACCTGAGGATGCCGTGAGATGGCTCAATGATCTGGGCAATCCATATGAGCGGATCGGGTCTGACCTGTCAGGCCGGACAGGCATCGAATGGGGGCTCTCGGGCGTGCCGGAAACATTCATCGTCGATGGCGATGGTATCGTATTGTTCCGTTATGTCGGGCCGGTTGTCGGTCCGGACGCCGTCGAACGTTTCACCGAAGCCTTGAAGCAGGCAGGCGCGCTGCCGAATGGAGCAGGTTCATGAGACAGTTGATTTTCGCGTTTTGCGTCGGGTTGCTTCCCCTTGCCGCCAGTGCGGTCGAACCGGACGAAATGCTGACCAATCCGGTATTGGAACAGCGTGCGCGGGAGATTTCCAAAGATTTAAGATGCGTTGTTTGTCAAAACCAGGACATCGACAGCTCCAACGCCGGTGTGGCCCGGGACCTGCGCCTTCTTGTCCGCGAGCGACTGGTCGCAGGAGACACTGACACCCAGGTGATCGAGTATATTCGGGCGAGATATGGGGATTACGTGCTGCTTAAACCGCCTCTGGAGCCTGCAACCTACGCGCTTTGGTTCGCGCCGATCGCGTTCATCCTGATCGGGATTTTCGTTGGTGGAGGGGTGCTCATGAGTCGGCGAAAGCCGGAGAAAATCGAAGATTTGAGCTCGGAGGATGAGAATACCGTGTCCGAAATTCTCAGGCAAAACGAAGCGAGGGACGCATTATGATCTGGGGAATTTTCGTTCTTCTGACACTGCTCGCAATCAGCTTTGTCCTTTATCCGCTTCTGTTGTCCAGATCGAGCATTCTCACCAGACGAGATGCGGTACCGGCAATCCTTGCCGATCAGATGCAGGAAATCGAGCGCGACATGGAGCGTGGGCTCATCTCGGAACACGAAGGGCAAGCGGCGAAACTCGAGATCAAGAAACGAATCGTCGCAACAGCGAGAAATTCGGAAAGGAAAGTTGCATCTGCTGCCCGCACAGGCGGCAAAACCCCATTGGTCATCGCAGCTGTTCTCGCGCCATTGTTTGCAACAGGCTATTACCTGACCATGGGATCGCCCAACGTTCCCTCGATGGCGTTTGCAGCGAGAGCGGATGAGCGAGCGCAAAATGACGATGTGGCGATTCTTGCAAATCAACTCCGTGAAAGGCTCGAGTCCGACCCGGCGGGCGGTCCAAGCGAAGGTTGGATGTTGTTGGGCCAGACCTATCAGCGCATGGGTAGAGCAGGTGATGCCGTTGAAGCCTTTGAAGTTGTCGCCGAACGGGAGGACGCCACCTCCGCGACGTTCTCCATGCTGGCAGAGGCCGTCGCGGTTGCCAATGACGGCCTTGTTGTTCCTCGGGCAAAGATGGCCATTGATCGCGCTTTGGAGCTTGACCCGTCCAATCCCGCCGCAACCTATTTCGAGTCACTTTACCTTCTTCAAAGAGAAGAGGCGCGACAGGCCTATGACCTGCTCGTTTCCCGGCTGAATCAGGAAGAGGCCTACGTTCCCTGGATGGAAACTTACGCAGCGCAGATCAACCGGATCGCAGCCGCAGCCAACCTGCCAGTCGTCGATCTGCCTAGCGGGCCGACGTCACAACCCGGCCCAAGTGCGGCAGATGTTGCGGCTGCATCGGAGTTGAGTGACGCGGATCGCGCAGAGTTCATCCGCTCGATGGTCTCGCGTCTGGCCGAGCGTCTTGAGGATGAGCCAGACGATCTGGACGGATGGATGCGGCTGGCGAACGCCTATACCGTCCTTCAGGAGCAAGATCGGGCCATTGAGGCCTACCGCAAAGCTGAAGCGCTGCTAGAGCAGCAGCCTGCCGATGATCCTCGGCGGACGGCGGTCCGCGATGCCCTCGAGCAACTGGGCGGCTGACTTTGGGCCAGGGTCCCGCACCAGCGGGTCACTCCTGTTCAGAAATCGTCGCGGGAACATCCCGACCGCCAGCTTGGGACAAGGCATTCAACACATCGTCGGTCGCTAGTAATTCGGACAGCACAATGCCGTTCGGTGCGGATGGTCCATAGACGGCATTGAAGGGGATGCCAAATCTGCCGAAACTCTCAAGATAACGGGAAATGCGCGCGTCCGGGCGTGTCCAATCTGCCTGCATCGGCGTGACACCAGGTGCCTCAAGCGCACTGCGGACCGGCTCACGGTCGATAACCAGTGTTTTGTTCGCTTTGCATGTCAGGCACCAGTCTGCGGTCACGTCAACAAAGACGACCTCTCCCTCTGACACGCGCTTCGCTATTTGCGACCGGTCGAACGCGACCCAGTCCAAGGCCGACTGTGGCACCGATTTCGCGGGCGCGGATTGCTGCAGGAGAGGACCTGCAACAAGAGCCAAGACAAAGCTGGTTGTAGCAATAGACCAGCGAAGTTGGGTCCGCACATTCGGAAGGGACAACATCAGAACGGCGACGCCGGACAACATCGCGACCGCAATTACGGACGCAAGCCCGGCAACACCTTCAAGGACCCAGAACAACCACACGGCTGTTGCAAGCAACAAGATCCCCATGACAATCTTGACGACCAGCATCCATCTGCCAGGCTTGGGCATGAACGTAACGAGACGCGGGAACGCGGCGATGACGAGATAGGGCAGCGCGAGGCCGAGCCCGAGGCTCGTAAAGACGATAAGTATGTCCACGCCACGCCCAGCCAAGGCAAATGCAACTGCGGTGCCGAGGAACGGTGCCGAGCACGGTGTTGCCATGATGGCGCCGAACATGCCGGTGAAAAAGTCGGAGGAATACCCGCTTCGCCCTCCGGCACCTGCAAGCCGTGTCTGCAGGCCGTTTGGGAGGGCCAGTTCAAAAACTCCGAACAGATTTGCTGAAAAGACAAGTAGGACAGCGATGATCACGGCAAGAAATAGCGGGCTTTGGAATTGCAGTCCCCACCCAACGCTGAGCCCGACAGCTTGAAGTCCCCAAAGGATCACGGCAAGGCCCCACATGAACACCATGATGCCAGTTGCGGCCGCCACGAACCCGAACCGGACACGGGTGGTATCGTGATCGGTATGCGATAGCAGAGACGACACCTTTATGGACAGCACTGGCAGCACGCAGGGCATTACGTTCAGGATCAACCCACCCAGCAGCGCGATCGCGGCAATCCAGAGCAGTTCCATTATGTTCGGCGTCGTGGCGACCACTTCGAAGGGCGGCGCGATTTCCTGCGGCGCACGATCCGCGACGAGGGTAAAGGCTCGGTTCCCGTCATCAGTGACAGTAATCGACGGCTCGACCGTTGCATCAGCGTTCGATGACAAAATTGGAAAGCGCGCCCAAAGCAAACGTCCCTGTTCCGCCAAACGAATATCGGGTTTGCCAAGCGCAACACCCAAACCGAGTTCGGGAAACACATCCGGCGACCGGAGTGGTTCATTGACGCGCAGGCTCACGATGAGCTCCGTGAGGCCTTCGTTGACGAATGCATTTGCTTCTCTGACACCACCCGCCTCAGACCCGTCGGGGACACGCTCGGAATATCTCCCAATCAGTGCTGCGGAAGAGCTGTCGATGCCGTTGCCGCGTCCGAGGTGAAGTGACAGGTTAAACTCTTCCGGGACGCAGACATCAGAGCACACCAGAAGTCTGACCTGTGCAGAGAGAGTGGCCGGGGTGCCGGGCTCATCGAGCACGACGCGCAGCGGAAAGACCACTTCATCCGAATAGCCGAAGTTTTCGATGCCGAAGGCGGTGAACCGCGTTGGGGCGGGCCACATGAATTCGACATCTGCGACGTTTTCGGAAGCTCCCCACTCGACCGAAGGCGGGATACCGACTTCTCCTGGCGACCGCCAGTACGTCTTCCAGCTTTCGTTCAGCTGAATATGAAGTCCTGCTGACAATGTTCGCGTATTTTCGGAAACGCCGTCTTGAGCGGAGATGAGGCGCGCCGTCAGAGGAGCACTCGTGTAGACGACCGATGTCTCCGCAGACGCACTACCCGTAGCGACTGCGAGCAACACGAAGGGCAGAATGAAGGCGCGATATAGAAGTGACAGGTTCTTAAACACGACGTCCGTCTTTTTCACGTATTGCCCGCTCGGTTATCTTTGTAAGGCGTCCTTGCCTTGGATACCCCCGACCGCAAATCCCTGTCGGCCGTCTGAACAGACAATCTGCGACACACCTCCAAGGGAAACGGAAACCGTTTGGCATCCATCGGGAAGGATGGATTTTCCCTCTTTGCTGGAAACGATCGCGTTGCGCTCTGGACAGTCCTCCAAGTTAGCCGCGCAGCCGCCAAGCACCGTGAGAGACGACAGCACTGCAATTACTCGTGGCATTCCACGCAACTTATTGCCGGTCTCGGACGACGACTGGAATTGTGGACGGTACTGTCTGGGACACGTCTTCGATTTCGCTTCTTGCTTCTTTTGAATGGCATGATTTACCCATGACCTTGAACATAAGAAGATGCGCTCCGACGCAAAGCAGCAAAGGCGCGAAGACAGCCGCGTTGCTCCACAGCCCCGACATCGTTCCTCCGGCGAGGAGAAAACCAACAATCGGCACGAGCATCACGACGCAGCACGCCATCATCCCGTAATGCATGAGCCTGTCTTTGATCGGCTTATTTTGTTGGCTCTGATTGTTCATGACATCCTCTCGACTGTGAGCTTGCCCCATCTGCCAGCTTCCAGTGGGGAAAGGTCAAGGATACAAATCGATACACTTCTCGCGGGCTTGTCAGGTTGCCTGAGGCTGGGTCTCAGATACTAATGCATCAATTAAAAATCGAGGCTTGGAGTATGTCATGACGTCTTCACGAAGCACAAACTTGAACCGTCGGAATATGATGGGATTCGCGGGTATCGCCTTGTTCGCGCCAAGCGTAGTCCGCGCCGAGGTCATTCGCCGCAATATCTCGTCCTTCCGAATTCATGAGTGGCAAGATCACTTTGAAGCGCTGGGTAAGGGGATCATTATTTCAGATACGGAAACTCGCGCGCTTCAACATTGGACGGCAGATGGCGAGATGCGGATTTATCCGACATCCGTTCCTCTGACCGATGAACTCACCAAACGCGGTTACACCGAGGTGGTGGAAAAACGCAAAAACCCCAGCTGGGCACCGACTCCCTCCATGCGTGAACGCAATCCGGAATGGCCGGCGCGCATCGAAGGGGGTGATCCGGACAACCCGTTGGGTACTCGCGCACTGTACCTGTCCTGGCAATATTACCGTATTCACGGGACACAGGACACACGCAAGATCGGCCGTCGGTCCTCAAATGGCTGCATCGGTCTTTTCAACGAACAGATCGAAGAAGTCTACGAGCGGGCGCCTGTCGGGACTCAAGTCAAACTCATTTGAGACATCGGGCAAGACGGAAGATACAGGCATGGATAAACTGACCGCGCTCATTGGTGCCGTTTTCATTGTCGGCGGAGGGTTTGCCGTTTGGCAGTTCGCCGGTTCAAAGGATACGGCTGTGGGTCACTCCATGACGCCACCGGACACAAGCGAGATCGCTGAAGGCGACCCGATTGTTCAGGTCCAACTACCTGACGACCTCTCGCAGCAGGCGGCGCTCGGAAAGACCATTTTCGAGGCAATGTGTTCTGAGTGTCACGGTAAAAATGCCGCCGGTCGCAACGGTGTTGCGCCGCCTTTGGTGCACAAGATTTACGAACCAAGCCACCATTCGGACATGGCCTTTGTGTTGGCCGCCCAAAACGGCGTGCGCGCGCATCACTGGAACTTCGGCAATATGCCAAGGATCGAGGGCCTGACACAGGGGGACGTCAAGATGGTGGCCGCCTACGTTCGCGAATTGCAACGGGCAAATGGGATCAACTGATGCGTTGGTCGAAGGCGAACAGATGGATTCTGTCGACCGTTTTCGGCCTTTTCCTCATTGTGCTCGGTGTGCCCGAGGCACCCGCATTTCATGTTGAAGCGGCCTTGTCGCAAGACATCCACGGTCATGAGGATCTTGGGGCATCGACGAGCAAAGACTCTGGCCACTGTCATCCGGGCCTGGATTGTTCTGTCCCTGCCGCGTTGTTGCTTCAGCCAAACGTGGTTTACGAGCCTCTTTTCTTGAAAACCGTAACGCAAGACGGCGCGATGCTACGAAGCGAATTGCGCCCCAACAACGATCCTCCACCGCCACGACAATGGGTCTGATTTTACATCAAGCACACAGCAGACCTATCGAAGGATCGAAAAGATGAAGACAATCACCGTCACAGCAACAATATTGATTGCGGGAACTGCAGTCGCGGCATTCGCCCATGGCGGCGCGACCGGCATCGTCAAAGAACGCATGGACGCCATGCTGGCAATGGGGAAGGCAGTCAAAGCCGTGGCGCCCATGATGCAAGGTGAAACGCCTTACGACGCAGAGACCGTCCGTGACGCTGCGCGCCTGTTCCAGCGGCACGCAGGTGAGAGCATGACGAAACTGTTCCCTGAAGGCACAGGGGGCATGCCCTCGGAAGCCAAAGACGAGGTTTGGACTGAATGGGACCGCTTCGCAGCGTTGGCGACCCAGCTGGAGGAATATTCCGAAGGCCTGGAACGCGCTGCCGACAACGGATTGGGCGGCATGAACGGCAACGCTTCAATGGGTGGCGCGACGATGATGGGTGGCGGGTCCATGATGGGAAGCGCCAACAGCATGATGGGCGGAAGCACGATGATGGGTGGCAATAACATGATGGATGCTGCCGCCATTGCCGAAATGCCCGCCGACGCGGCATTTGCGATGACGACGCAGGTCTGCTCCGCCTGCCATGAACGCTTCCGGGCGGAAAAAGACTGACCATGCGGCGGTTATTGACGTTCGTCAGCGGGATCGCCGTGCTGGGCGCGGCCGGTCTCGGGGCGGTGATCGCCTGGCCAGTCGGCAGTGCGGTGACCCCGATCACAACACAGGGCAATGTCGACCGGGGCGCGTATCTGGCGCGCGCCAGTGGGTGTATTGCCTGCCATACCAACTTTGAAGCGGGCGGCGCGCCACTTGCCGGGGGCGCGCCGCTCGAAACCCCCTTTGGAACATTTTACCCTTCCAATCTGACAGCCGACCCAGAACATGGCATAGGCGACTGGACGGCAGAGCAATTCGCGAAAGCCGTCCGGCAGGGTATCGGTCCGGATGGAACCCCGTATTACCCGTCCTTCCCATACACGTTTTATGCGGATTTCTCGGATCAGGATGTCGCGGATCTCTGGGCGGCGTTTCAAACGGTGCCGCCCGTAGTGGAACCTGCTTTGAACCACGATGTCGGCTTTCCGTTCGACCAACGCTGGGGACTCAAGCTCTGGCGGGCCGCATTCTTCTACGACCCGAAGACCGAACCGGTTGCGGGTCGAAGCGATCGTTGGAACCGCGGACGGGAATTGGTGCGCGGGGCAGCCCATTGCGGCGCATGCCACACTCCACGGAACCTCGCGGGCGGTCGCGACATCGGTGCCTCCTTTGCCGGCAACGACCAACTCCCCGGTGGAAGCAAGGCACCTTCGATACGCCCGAAAGACCTCGAGGCTAAAGACTGGACGGTTTCAAATCTCGCTTATGCCTTGCAGACCGGCATTACTCCGTCGGGTGACGCCTTCGGCGGCAGCATGGCTGAGGTTGTTCGAGAGGGAACCCGGTTTCTGACAGCCGAGGACCGTCAGGCAATGGCGCTTTTCCTGCTGGATAAAGACACGGTCGAGGCCGCAGAGGCCCGGTCGAACTAAATTCACGCGGGGGCGCTGAGCCCTCGCATTCTCAAGGACGAAAAATGAACCAAACACGTCGGGAATTCTTGCGCCATGCAACATTAGCGACCTGCGCGGTGGCGATCCCGCGGTCGGCTTATGCAGAGGCCCCTTTCGAGGATGTGGTTGCCAAGGTGGCACGTCGACAGCTTCTTCCGGACAGCTACCCGGAAACAGAGATCTGGGGCTATGGCGGCCTTGTCCCGGCCCCGGAAATCCGGGTCGCACAGGGTGATCGGGTGCGTCGTCGGTTCCGCAATGAGGTCCCGGATCCCAGTTCGGTTCACTGGCATGGAATCCGGATCGACAACGCGATGGATGGCGTCTCCGGGCTGACACAAGAGGCCGTGGGGACAGGTGAGACCTTCGACTACAATTTCATCGCACCGGACGCCGGCACCTATTGGTACCACGCGCATAATCGCTCATACGAGCAGGTCGCACGTGGTTTGCGCGGCGCTTTGATCGTTGAAGAGGCCGATAAGCCGGACATCGACCGAGAGGAAGTTCTTGTTCTTGAGGACTGGTTGCTCGACCCGGAAAGTGGGCAGCTGTTCGACAATTTCGATCAACCCATGATGATGAGCCACGGGGGGCGCATCGGCAACTTTATCACGGTGAACGGGCGCTTTGATCTGACCTTGCCCGCGAAGCGCAACGAACGCATCCGGTTGCGCATCATCAACGCGGCGAGCGCGCGGATATTCCCGCTGCGGCTTTCCGGGATGAGCGGCTGGACGATGGCGTTAGATGGAATGCCGATCGGTCAACCCCAGCCGCTTGACGGCGAGGTGATCATCGGCCCTGCACAGCGCGTGGATCTGATTATCGATGTGACCGAGGACGAAGGCGGCGCTGCCCAACTGCTTCGCATCGGCGATGACGATCAACTGACCCCGCTAGTTCGGTTTAGCGTTGACGGCACAGCCAGCTCTGTTTCGAGGGACACGCCATCGCCGCTGCCGCCCAATCCCGCCGCACATACCCCCGATCTTTCCGATGCGCGTGATCTGCGGCTGGTCATGTCCGGCGGGGCAATGGGGCGAATGCAGTCGGCATTGCTCGGTGGGGAACGGCTTGGCTTCCGCCAGCTTGCGCAAGCGGGAAAGTTCTGGGCTTTGAATGACGTTGCCGAAATGATGGACACACCATTGGCCGATCTATCGCTGAACGAACCGGTACGGTTGAAGATCGAGAACCAAACGGTTTTCCCACATGCGATGCACCTGCACGGCATGCATTTCCGCGAGGTGCGCCCGGACGGCGCGTTCGGGCCAATGCGGGACACGATCCTGTTGGGTGGCAACGAGTCCCGAGAGATTGCCTTCATAGCCGACAATCCCGGCAAGTGGCTGTTCCATTGTCACATGCTCAGCCATGCTGCGTCCGGCATGACAACCTGGCTGCGGGTGACATGAAGTATTTCTTTTGGTCAGTCCCGCTCACGGTCGTCGCTGTCGCTTTGACGTATTGGCTCTCGACCAGTGCCTTCTCGAATGGTGACAGCGCGTCCAATGCGGACAGCTACGACATTGAAGAAGGCGCGTTGCTATACGCAGAAAACTGCGCGTCGTGTCATGGTGCAGACCTGGAGGGCCAGCCAGAATGGCGAACGCCCGGTGCGGATGGGCGCCTGCCAGCGCCACCACATGATGAAACGGGTCACACCTGGCATCATCCTGACAGCCTGCTTTTCGACTACACAAAACTGGGGGGTGCGGCGCTTCTGGCGCGTCAGGGCGTCGAATACGACAGTGGAATGCCGGGTTTCGGAGACGTGCTGAGGGACCAGGAAATTCACAACATCCTGGCCTTCATCCGGTCCACCTGGCCGGACCGCGTTCGCGAAGTCCAGGCGGCACGGACAGACGCCGACAGACAACGAGGAGATAACTAAGATGCGTTTCAGACAAGCATTCACGACAGTGGCGATAGCTGCCCTGCTTCCGATACCGGCAATCGCCGACGAACTGTCAGAAGCTCGGGTCAAGGAACTCGTGCTCGAGGCAATCCGCGAGAACCCCGAGATTGTCATGGAGGCCGTGGCAATCCTTGAGCAACGGCAGGCGCAAGCGCAGGAGCTCAGCCAGGCCCAGGTTCTGAATGACCAGCGCGATCTGATCGAGAACGATCCGAATGCTCCGGTTCTCGGCAACCCGGAAGGTGACGTCACCGTTGTGGAATTCTTCGACTACAACTGTCCGTATTGTCGCCGGGTCAAGCCCGAGGTGCGTGCCTTGATCGAAGACGATCCCGACATTCGCCTTGTTTACCGTGAATGGCCCATTCTCGGAGACGGATCGGTGTTCGCCGCGAAAGCGGCTTTAGCAGCCCGTAAACAGGACAAGTACGAAGAGTTCCACTGGGCCATGATGGGGTTGCAGGGGCGGGCCGAAGAAGCTTCCGTGCTACGCGTTGCCGAGGAGATCGGCCTTGATATCGCGCAGTTGCGCAAGGACATGGAGGCTCCCGAGGTTGAAGAGCACATCGCGACTTCCATGCAACTGACGCAAGCCTTGGGGTTCAATGGCACGCCGTCTTTCGTGATCGGCGATGCGCTCGTTCCGGGCTTTGTGGAAAAGGCGCAACTGGCCGATCTGGTCGAGGATGCCCGTAAGGCCGAAGATTGAACTGGTGTTCCCGGACCACATTTGGGTGGTCCGGGATTGCATTAAGCGGTAACCGGATCGGCGTCGTAGCCTGCGTCCTTGATGGCGGCTTTCAGTTGATCCGCCGTTAGCGCGCTGTCGACACGAACTTGTCGTTTGGAAAGGTCGCATTCTACGGCTGCTTGTGGGTCTGCGGTTTTCACCGCGCTTTCGATGGCAGCGGTGCAGTGCCCACAGCTCATGTTCGGAACGCTGAATTTCACCGGAGTCACTCCTTGGTTTTGGTGCCTGTCATCGATTTGGGGATTCCCCCTACTGGAAGGTCAAGTCGGAAAAAGTAAATTGACCCGTTGACCTTCCAGTTGCTGGAAGGACCATATTCTGCTTAGAATAGATTTACAGGTAATAAAACATGTCCTACCCGAAAGAGATCACCTTGCCGATCGACGGAATGACCTGTGCGTCATGTGTCGGCAGGGTCGACCGCGCATTAGCCGCCCTTGAAGGCGTGTCGGATGTATCGGTCAACCTCGCCACGGAAAACACGCGGTTGCGCGTGGACGGGCCCGAACGCATCTCCAAGATCATCGAGACTGCTTCAGAACTCGGATACCCGCCACGCACGGCAAAGGCCGAATTTACGGTCGGGGCGATGTCCTGCGCCTCCTGTGTCGGTCGCGTCGACAAGGCGCTGGCAGCGGTGCCGGGTGTGGTTGATGTAAACGTCAACCTCGCCTCCGAAACGGCGACGGTGGTTTATGTCGACGGTCTTGTCACGACATCTGATCTGATCGAAGCCAGTGGCGCGGCGGGGTATCCGGCGAAAATTGCCACGGCGCACTCGGGCGACGACAGGGTCGCGCGAAAGGAACAGGAAGCGCATGCGCTTTCCAGGCGTGTCCTCCTTGCGGCCATCCTCGCCCTGCCGGTCTTTCTGATCGAGATGGGCGGTCACATGATCCCGGCCGTTCACATGCTGATCGAAAACACGATTGGCCAGCAGACAAGTTGGCTGCTTCAATTCGTACTGACGACCGTCGTTCTGATCGGGCCGGGCCGGACGTTTTACACCAAGGGGTTCCCGGCTCTTTTCCGCGGCGCCCCCGACATGAACAGCCTTGTCGCGGTCGGCACCGGGGCTGCCTATCTCTATTCCGTTGTCGCCACGTTCCTGCCCTCTGTTCTGCCGGACACCTTGCGCGCCGTCTATTTCGAGGCGGCTGCGGTCATCGTCGTTCTGATTTTGCTGGGCCGGTTTCTTGAAGCCCGCGCAAAAGGGCGAACGGGTGCGGCAATCCAGAAGTTGCTGGGGCTTCAGGCCCGCACGGCCCGCGTGATGCGGGATGGTGAAAGCATTGAGATCGACATCGACGCCTTGGTTCAGGGGGACATCGTGATCGTGCGTCCCGGCGAACGCATCGCGGTCGATGGTGTCGTGACCGAAGGCAGCAGCCATGTCGATGAAAGCATGCTGACGGGCGAGCCGATCCCGGTTGAAAAGACCGCCGGTGATCCGGTCACGGGCGGAACCGTCAATAGTTCCGGAAGCCTGCACTTCCGCGCCACCCGCGTGGGCGCCGATACGACCCTTGCCCAGATCATCCGGATGGTCGAAGAGGCTCAGGGCGCCAAGCTGCCGATCCAGGGTCTGGTCGACCGGATCACCCTGTGGTTCGTCCCGGCGGTCATGGCGATTGCGACCGCGACGGTCCTGGTCTGGCTCGTCGTCGGGCCCGATCCGGCGCTGACGATGGCGCTGATTGCCGGAGTTTCGGTGCTGATCATCGCGTGTCCCTGCGCGATGGGGCTTGCGACGCCGACCTCGATCATGGTGGGCACCGGGCGGGCGGCGGAAATGGGCGTTCTGTTCCGCAAAGGCGATGCATTGCAGCAGCTTGGCACCGTCGATGTCGTTGCACTGGACAAGACCGGAACCGTGACCGAAGGACGACCCGCCCTGACCGACCTTGTGCTGGCCGAAGGCTACGATCGCGAAACAACGCTTGCAAAGATCGCCGCAGTGGAAGCTCTTTCAGAGCATCCGGTCGCCGATGCCATCGTCCGAGCCGCACGCGCCGAAGGCGCGCCGTCGCTCGACGCCGAGGGATTTCAATCGGTGACAGGCTACGGCGTGCGTGCCGTGGTGAACGGTGCGACGGTTCTGGTCGGCGCCGATCGCTACATGACCCGCGAAGATGTCGACATCTCGGCATTAGCGCATGAGGAGACGCAGATCGCCAGCAAGGGCAGGACCGCGCTTTACGCGGCCATCGACGGGCGGCTTGCCGCCGTGATCGGTGTCGCCGACCCGGTCAAATCCGCAAGCCGCGCGGCCATTGCAGCGCTGCATGAAAAGGGTTTTTCGGTTGCGATGATCACCGGAGACAAACGCGAAACCGCCGAAGCCATCGCCCGCGAAACCGGGATCGACCACGTGGTCGCTGGCGTTTTGCCTGACGGAAAAGTTGCGGCACTGGACGCGCTGCGCGAAGGTGGCAAGCGCATCGCGTTTGTCGGGGACGGGATCAACGACGCCCCTGCGCTTGCGCATGCGGATGTCGGCATTGCCATCGGAACCGGTACCGACGTGGCCATCGAATCCGCGGATGTTGTGCTGATGTCGGGCGATCTGCGCGGCGTGGTCAATGCGTTCGAGGTGTCGCGCCGGACCATGCGCAATATTCGGCAAAACCTGTTCTGGGCGTTTGCCTACAACGTGGCGCTTATCCCGGTGGCGGCCGGGGTGCTTTACCCGGCGTTCGGGCTGCTTCTGTCACCCATCCTCGCGGCGGGTGCGATGGCTCTGTCTTCGGTGTTTGTGCTGACCAACGCCCTGCGCCTGCGGAGCATCGCCCCGGCCATGGACGAACAGCGAGCGGTTCCCAAAGCTCGCGCTGCTGCAACGCCCACCCCGGCCGAATAACGGAGGTTTGACATGAATATCGGAGACGTGGCCCGCAATTCGGGCGTGCCCCCCAAGACAATCCGCTACTATGAGGAAATCGGGCTGATCCACCCCAACCGTAGCGAAAACGGCTATCGTGACTTCACCGAGACCCATATGCACAAGTTGGCCTTCCTGGGCCGTGCGCGCGCCCTGGGCTTTTCCATCGAGGATTGCAGGACGCTGTTGGCGCTCTACGAGAATGAGAAGCGAGAAAGCATGCAGGTCAAGGCGGTTGCGGAGGAGCATCTCCGTCAGATCGACGAGAAGATCGCAAAGCTTCAATCCATGCGCGCGACGCTTTCCGAGCTGGTGGAGAAATGTGCCGGAGATCACCGACCTGATTGTCCAATACTCGCGGATCTCTCGCCCGATGGGTGAATCGTTTGGTGCAATTGAAACCCTTCAAGACGAAAAGCCGCGCACCGGTAGTGTCCGATGCGCGGCGTTTTTCATTTTTGCAGCTCGGTGACGGTCAGCTTTCCGTTTACCCGCTCCGCAAGAAAACTGATCTGAGTGCCTTCCGAGAGGCCCTCCAACATTCCTGCATCGGCGATTTCAAAGACCATTTTCATAGCTGGCATATCGAGGTTTTCGAGAGGACCGTGATCGATCGTGATCTTTTTCCATTTTGCGTCGATCTTGGTAACTTTGCCGCTCGACATCGCGTGATCCCCTTCGGCAAGGGCACCCCCTGCCAGAAGTAGGAAGGCGGTCGTAAGTGAAGAGATTAGTTTCATGTTGGTTGTCCAGTCTTTTGGTGGGTGAAAAGGTCAATCGACGACCAGGCTGCCGTACATTCCGCCTTCGTAATGACCGGGCAGAAGGCAAGCGAACTCGAACGTTCCGGTTTTGTTGAAAGTCCAGATGATTTCGGCCTCTTCGCCGGGATCAAGGCGTACCGCATTCGGATCGTCGTGCTCCATCTCGGGAAACTTAGCCATCAGTTCCCGGTGTTCGGCGTTTTCTTCGACGGTATCCATGACGAACTCGTGGGTTTCTTCCCCTTCGTTTACGATGATGAGGCGAACCGTTTCATCCTTGGAAAATGTGAGGTCCGAAGGCTCGAATACGAACGGCCTATCGCTGTTGTAGTCTTCCCGCAGAATGACATTGATCGTACGGGTCGGTTTTTCACCGTGCGTCGCGGGCATGCCGACGGCCATTTGACCGCCTTCGTGCCCTGGACTGGCCAGTCCCATCGCCGGGTCAATAATGGATGCCAAGGTGAGTGCCATGGCCAGAAGTCCAGTTTTCATGAGCGTGTTTCTCCTGTGCTCGTTGCATCAGCCCCACCGCACTCCGCCACGCGGAGTGATTATGGTTTTTGGACTGGTGTTGCTTGCGTGTTCGGGTAGCTCGCCCGTCCACTCATAGGCTTGCGTTCCCGGCGGGTTTTCATACCAGCCCGGATCGCTATAATCGTCGGGCGCGATGCCCTCGCGGACCTTTACAACGCTGAACATGCCACCCATTTCCAGCGGACCGAAGGGCCCCCAGCCGGTCATCATGGGGACAGTGTTGTCTGGGATCTCCATGGACATCTCGCCCATATCAGCCATGCCGGCCGTTCCCATGGGCATATACCCGGGTTGGTGGCGCCCGATCATCTGCGAAAGTCGCCGTTTGTCCGCTCCGATAAAGGTCGGGATCTCGTGACCCATCGCGTTCATGGTATGATGCGACTTGTGGCAGTGAATGGCCCAATCGCCTTCATGTACGGCTTCGAATTCGTAGGCCCGCATCGCGCCGACAGGGATGTCGATACTGACCTCGGGCCAGCGCGCTTCTGGTCTGACCCAGCCGCCGTCCGTACAGGTCACCTCGAAATCATACCCGTGCATGTGGATCGGGTGGTTGGTCATGGTCAGGTTGCCGCAGCGCACGCGCACGCGATCTCCCTTGCTTACGACGAGAGGATCAATGTCCGGAAAGATCCGGCTGTTCCACGTCCACATGTTGAAGTTGGTCATTTCCGCAACGCGCGGAATGTAGCTGCCCGGATCGATGTCGTAGGCCGCGAGCAGGAAGGCAAAGTCGCGGTCGACGGGCATGAAGGCAGGGTCGCGGGGATGGACGATGAAAAGGCCCATCATGCCCATGGCCATCTGCACCATCTCGTCGGCATGGGGGTGGTACATGAAAGTGCCGGATTTCACCAGATCGAACTCGTAAACGAAAGTCTTTCCAGACGGGATCGCTGGGTGGGACAGGCCGCCAACACCATCCATGCCGGACGGAAGGATCAGACCGTGCCAATGCACGCTGGTGTGCTCGGGCAGTCGGTTGGTGACATAGATGCGCACGCGCTCGCCTTCGACCGCCTCGATCGTGGGCCCCGTCGACTGGCCGTTGTAGCCCCAGAGCCGAGCGATCATACCATCTGCCATGATCCGTTCGACGGGTTCGGCGACCAGATGGAACTCCTTGACGTCTCCATTCATCCGGTAAGGCAGAGACCAGCCGTTGAGCGTCACCACCGGGTTGTAGTCGAAACGGTCGGTCGGGCGCGGCGGCACCTGAGTGTAGGGACTGTCGGTGAACACCGCCTCGGGCAGATCCCGAAATCGGGTCTGTGCCGCCGCCGCATTGGCGAGCACCGCGCCCGCTCCCGCGGTCAAACCTGCTCCGAGAACTTGTCTACGATTGATCATTCCTTGTCCTCCTCATTGCCGCCGGCACCTGCACCGGCAGTGCCGCCCCAGATCGCAGCGGTCACCTCTGTTTCAGCCAGCCAGTAGTCTCGTTTTGCCTCTGCCGCTCCAATCTGCGCCTCGAGACCGTCACGTGCGTCCTCGAGCAATTCGAAGGTCGAGGTGATCATCCCACTGTAGGATTTGAGCGATTCTTCATCGATGGTTCTGCGAAGCGGCAGAACCACATCGCGCCAGTGCCGCGCCACGGCATGTCGCCCGGTCACGGATTTGTAAGCCATCCGCGCCTCGGCGCGCGCGTTGATTGCCTGCTGCGCCACGCTGTTCGCAGCTCGCAGATAATTCATCTGGCCGCGTTTTGATGACAGTCGCCCGGTGTCATAGAGTGGAATTTCAAAGTCTACCGACAACGCCGGATTTATCTCTGTACTCCCGTTGCTGCCTTCCGCTTCGAGGCCCGCTGCCAAAGAGACATCCGAAATCATGCGTGTCTTGCCCGTCAGTCGATACTCGCGCGCCAGGGCTTCGAGCTCCAGCTTTCCGACAGCAAGATCAACACGGTTCGCCAATGCCAAGCGTTCAATATCAGCGGAAGCGCGCGGTCGACTTGGCAAGCTCGGGAGGGCGTCAGGGACAAAAACCTCAGTCGGACTCCCAAAAAGTCCCATGAGCCTGATCAAACGCTCTTTTGCAAGTTGCGCTTCCAGACGCGCTTCCGAACGTTCTGCGGCCAAGACCGCAGTGAGCGCATGTTCGCGTGCCTGGTCGGCTTTGCTCATGAATCCAGTACGACCAAGCTGTGAGGCAAGTTCGGACGCAGAGTCGGCAGTGTTCTGCGCTTCTGCAATCAAGGCAGCCTTCTCGAAAGCGCCAACTGCCTCAATCCATGCACGGCGGGTTTCGAGAGCAAGTGCAATCGTTTCGGATAGAGCCTCTAGTTGCGCCTGTTGGAAGCGGATTTGCGCTATTTCCGTCCGCGGCCTTTGGTTTGCCGCATCCAGAACGGATTTCATGACCAGCGCTTCAAGTGCCCTTGTTACGTCACCAGCAAGTCCGGAAACAGATACACTGACTGAGGGTATCGGCCCCATGGCCACTTCCCAAAGATCCGTCGAAGACAAGCCCAAGTCGGCGAAACTCGCCTGCAATCCGCGATTGTTCATTATCGCGACCTGTACCGCAGTATCGGCGTTGATCGTTTTTTTGTGAACCAAGCCATGAACCCGTCTGTCGAGCGCCTCAATCTCACCAGCGGATAGGGCCCATTCCGGCGATGCGCCGACAGCGCGGCTTGCCCCGGCCTGAACCGTATCGAACCCCGCCCGTTCCTTGCTCGCCATCTGAACGACTGAGGTTTGCGCGCAGGCCGACAGCAGAAGCGCTGTGCCGATAATCAAAACCGCTTTCATCGGTTGCCTCCGCTTTGTGCGTCATTAAGACCGCGCCAATCGGCAGGATCCTCAATCCGGTATTGCGTGTACTCGATGCCGGGAGCTGGGCGCACTTCTGCCACAACTGCCGGGTTTGCGGCCACGGTGAACGCGGGCGCATCGTTTAGCTCGGCCACGGATGCACATCCGGAAGCGAGCAGCGGCAGCATTGCCGCAGTCAGTTTTTTCACTAGTTGTCCTCGTCGAATGAAATGCTAACGATCAGCCGCAAGAGCGCTGTCAAACGTTCGCATTACGCACGTGGTGGTCGACGAAGCCCTTCAGGAGCGGACATGCTCACAAGCGATGTCGCGTCCCATGAACCGACAACACGCTCTAGACAGAAAGCGGAAGCCTCTTGCATTACGAGATTGAACAAGCCGGTCGTACAAACATGGCTTTGGCAATGCAAATTTTCGTGGTCGTTCTTTTCCATCGAAGGCGCGTGAAAATGATCGTGATCGACCGCCCCGAGGTAAGCAGTAACTCCCTGCTCTTTGCTCAGATCCAAACAGTCGATCATCGCCGAAGCATTCGAGGGCGCCGAAAGCATAGCGAACAGCGCCGACAACGCGATCATTTGAAAGAAAAAGGTGCGAATCACACTCATCATGGGAAAGCATTACTTTCGGTCGCGATTTCCCGCAACACACAAAAATGTTGTGGCTCATCGTGATGCGTAACACTGTTTAACTGCCTGGAGAGCGGGGAGAAACCCACCATTGAGTCTCGAGCCGCGTGTCAGAACAAGATCGCCCGGATCGGCATCCACAGCCCCATGAAGATCATCATCAGGTTCTCTGTGAGCGAGATGAACCCCAGCGGCACCGAGCTATCCCCACCGACGCAGGCGCATTTCAGCTCTCTTTTGTCGATATACACCGCCTTGAACACGCTGATCGCGCCGACCGTTCCGATGAACAGGGCGACGGGTGCGGAAATCCAGAGCAGCGCGCCAGCGGTCATGAGCACACCAGCCACGGCTTCGCCGAACGGATAGATCTTGCCATACCGCACCCATCTGCGCGCCAGCAGGTCATAATTCAGGAACATCGTCGAAAACCCTTCGACATCCTGCAACTTCTGGATCGCGAGAATGGCCATCGACAGCGAGATGAACCATTCAAATGCGCGCAGTGTGAGGAGAGAGCCGTACTGGTGCCAGGACAGGCCCAGAGCCAACAACGCCGCAACGGCAAAAATCGCGATGACGGGTTGGTAGGTCGTGTCGCTTTGTTCGTCCTTGGGCGGATCGAGTTCGAAAAACACCCTGAGGTCTTCATACCCGCCGATCCGTTCGCCGCCGATAAAGGTCTGCGGTGTTGTGTCGACTCCGTGCTTTTTCATGAAAGCATCGGTTTCTTCGCGGGTTTCAAGCGGATGATCTTCCACCTCAAAGCCCTGCCTCTCCAGCAGGTCCTTCGATTTCAAACCAAACGGGCAAAGATGGCCGGGCATGACCATCCGGTAGAGCTTTGCCGTCTTGCTGTCGGTGTCACGGGGCATGAGTGTTCTCCTTTATCCGGCGCATGTGTAGCTGCCACGGAATCCCGCCTCGTAGCTGGGTCCGGCGCTGACGATGAGGTCGGTGAGGTCTTCGTCCGTTTGTGCGATTTCTGCGGAGATCGGACCTTGAGCGAAGGCGTTTTCGCCCTGCGCTGTGAGGCGCACCAAGTCACCGCTTATCTTCATCGCGGCCACCATCCCTTCATCGGTTTCACCCGTTACAAAGACGGCCGGGCTGTCCGACGTATAGGCAAAGCTGCAGTTTCCTCCATTCGGGAAAACCGCTGCAATTTCGTCTTCGGTCAAGAACTCTGGATCGACCTTCGACACAACCTCGGATTCGAGCGCCTGTTGTGCGTCCACGATCTGGACTTGCGTTTCACTCGGCGCGCGTGTCGCTTCACCGTTCGCGCTGATGTCAGCGATGAGGTAGCGCATTTCGGCGATTTCCTTGTCCTGCGCATAAATGATGTCGTCCGCCAAGCCGCGTACGCGCGGGTCGGTGATTTCGGCGCGCGTTGACGTCATGATGGCGATCGAATGGTGCGGGATCATGGCGCGCATGTATGACCGGTCCTGAACGGTAAATTGGCCGCGCACCAACCAGAGGCTTGCCGCGAAAACCAGGATCGCACCGACGAAGATGGCGATGTTGGCCTTGGTGTTCGTGTACATGGACAACATGAAGGCCAGCATGACCACCGCCATCGTCGCGCCCATCAGGAGAGCCATGTAAAGACGGGTCTCCGAAAAGAAGATATGGCCCCAAAGGTAAGTGTTCAGGTACATCAGACCGAACATGATCACGGTCGACGTTCCGATCATCATGAAAAATCTTGAGTAGTGCATTGTTCATTCCTCCAGCTACCAATCTGGAAATTAACGAGATTCCAGCGCTGGAGGGTTCCATCAGCAATGCTTTTCGTAGCGATCAAGCAACATTTCAGCGCAATTGCCGCTCCTCACCACTTCGTTTCTTTGCCCCACGCGCGGGCTGATTTCCCATGGGACCGAGGAGACCGAGCAATGCAAAATCTCACAAGACGAGAGCTGATATTCACCACGACCATGGGCCTTTTGCTGCCCACGGCAGCATCAGCCCACCAAAGGTTGCCGGACCGGTTTGAACCGCAATTGGTCAACACCCGTCGCAGACACTGGATGACCGGAGACATCCATGTCGTTCCCGACAGTTTCTTCCTTTATTTCATGCTCGAGAACGGCATGGCGATCCGCTACGGGGTCGGGGTAGGGCGCAAAGGCTTGTACGAACCCGGTGAGTTCACGGTGGCCCGCAAGGCCGAATGGCCCTGGTGGCGACCAACAAACGCCATGATCCGGCGCGAGCCCGAAAAATACGCGAAGTACAAGGACGGGATGAAAGGCGGCCCGAATAACCCACTCGGTGCCCGGGCGCTGTATCTCTACGACGATGAGGGACGCGATACCTATCTTCGTATTCATGGAACCAACGCTCCGGAAACCATTGGATCGGCCGTGTCGAATGGATGCGCGCGGTTGACGAACGAACATGTGAAGGATCTGTATGATCGCGTCGAAATCGGCGCCCGCGTTTTCTTGTACCCAAAAGTGACAACGGCGTGAGCACCATCCTCTCGCCTTGAAGTCACCCGTCTGGAAATGGCAAGCGCACGACATATGGCGGAAGCAAATCTTGCGATGACGAGGTGACGAAATTGCTGTTGACCAGGAGGTCTTTTCTTGGGGGGATGACGCTCACGCTGGCCGGTACCGGGTTGCCAGCAGCGACAAGGGAGTTGATCCTCGCGCCGCAAGCGATCAAGGCGCGCTTTGCCGGGCACGACGTGTCGATGCTGGGCTTCAACGGCGGTCTACCCGGGCCTGAGATCAGAGTGCGACAAGGGCAGACTGCCCGGATTACCCTCGACAACCGATTGGAGGAGGGCGCCCTTGTTCATTGGCATGGGTTGCGGGTTCCAAATCGGATGGATGGTGTCAACGTTCTTACCCAGGATGCGGTCATTCCAGGTGCCTCGTTTCGGTATCAATTTGGCGCCCCGGACGCTGGCACCTTTTGGTATCACTCACATTACTTGTCTTATGATCAGGTTAGTCGCGGCCTTTTCGGCGCATTTGTCGTCGAGGAACAAGCTGAACCGGCTGTCGACCATGATATTGTTGTTCAGTTCTTCGATCTCTTGCTGGATGGGTCCGGACAGTACGACGAAGCATTCAACCCGGCCCATTTTGCGACCGAGGGCCGTATCGGCAATATTGTCACGACGCTTGTTTCCAACGGAACCGGCAAGATTGTGAAACGAGGCGACCGTCTGCGACTTCGTCTCATTAACCCCTCTATCGACAGGGTTTACCGTGTCGGCCTGAACGGTCTGGCGGGCAAGATTGTTGCACTGGATGGTATGCCCCTGGTGCATCCGCAGACACTCGAACCAATCCTTCTTGCTCCGGGGCAAAGATGCGATGTGATCGGTGATGCAACCGGGCCAATTCGTTTCGACGACGACTTTGGAGAGCAGACGTTGCGCCTTGGCGAAATCGCGGTTTCCGGTTACCGCGATCCTGCGAAAGCGCCCATCTCGGCGTTGCCGCCCAACCGAATGCCCGCCCCGAAAGTCTCTGGCCCAACCACCGAGCTAGTGCTCCAGGGTGGCGCTGGCAGCGCGTCGCACAGTGGTACGGGAACATGGGCCCTCAATGGCGTCTCCGGCCTGCCTCGCACTCCTTTCCTATCCGTCAAGCAGGGGACGACAGCGCGCATTTCGATCCGCAACGAAACGGGGTTTCCGCACGTCATGCACCTGCATGGCCACCATTTCTGGGAACTTGATGCGGCGGGTAGAACCGGCGCATACCGGGATTCCACATATCTGGATATCGGCGAGACCCGTGACATTCTCGTCGTCCTGGACAATCCGGGATCATGGATGCTGCACTGCCACATGTTGAGCCACCAAGCGGACGGTATGGCCACGTGGATCAGAGTCGGCTGAGGGTCGAGACGGATACATACCGTTACAAATCTCTGAATGATAATGAGTCCTTGGCCGTTTACGTACCCTGACAAGCGAAGAAACAGGTCCATCCACTGATAAAGGGAGCATTCATTGACCCTAACACCGAGATCTCTGGGGATGATTGCGGCGACAGGATCAGCTGGCTTGCTGTTTGGGGCCTTCGTTTTCCAGGCTCTTGGCTACGCGCCGTGCGCAATGTGCATTTGGCAACGCTACCCACACGCCATCGCCATTGGAATGGGCGCTCTGTTGCTCTTCGCGCTTCCGGTCCTGCCGATTCTGATCATTGGCGCCCTATCGGCATTAAGCACATCTGCGTTGGGGGTTTTTCATACCGGTGTCGAGCGTGGCTGGTGGGAAGGACCGACGTCTTGCACGGGTTCTGGCCTCGACGTCTCTCAAATGTCGGTAGCAGAATTACTGCCCTCCGCCAGTTCAAGTGCTTCGAGCCTTGTTATGTGCGATGAAGTTGTCTGGCAATTTCTGACGCTGTCCATGGCCAGTTGGAACGCGATCTTGAGCGCTGTCCTTGCCTGCTTGTGGCTGGTTGCAATCGCAAAGAACCAGAGGGGCCGGTTGCCTGAAATCGCGGAAGTTTCTTAATTTGGCTTACAATCAACAAAAAAGAGGGCTTCGCTCCATGGTTACCAGACGACACTTCCTTGCAATTTCCGGTTCGCTGTTTTCAGCGTCTCTGAGTCCACCTGTGTTCGCGAAGACATGGCCGACTAAAGCCGAAAAAGCGGCTTGGGATGCGCAGATCACGCCGGTCAACTATGACCCGGCAACAACCAACCCTTGGGGGCTCCATCCAAGGCTGCTGCCGCAACGCGTATTGGCGAATGACGGTCTTAGCCCGGGCGACATTCACGTCGATGCGATCGCGCGCTATCTGTACCATATTGAAGAGGGTGGCACCGCGATGCGATACGGGGTCGCGATCGCCAAGGGAAATCTCTATGAACCCGGCACCTATACGATCCGCCGAAAAGTCGAATGGCCACACTGGACGCCAACATCGTCAATGATTGAACGCGATCCGGATGCCTATGCGCAATTTGCCGACGGCATGGAACCGGGGCCCTTGAATGCGTTGGGCAGCCGGGCGTTGTATCTATTTGTGGGAGACCGTGACACGTATCTCCGCATCCACGGAACGCCCAGCCCGCGCAGCATTGGAGGCCGCGCCAGTTCCGGTTGCGTGCGCATGGTTATGGCGCACATCAACGATCTATACCCGAGCGTTGCTATCGGATCGACTGCGTTTCTTTATTGAGCTGAAGACAGTGTTACCGCCCGAAGTTGATTTTTTGTCGCAAGCAACCGCAAAAAAATACTGTGGCGAACGCGACAGTCTAACCAACGCCTTACGCCCAAACGCGTTGGTTTTGTTCATTTAAGGTCGAGTACCAAGCGCCTGTTCAAATCGCGCGATAGCCAAAGACTTGTCATCTTCGTCGTTTTCGAAAAGCCTCGTCGTTCGCACACCCGACAATTTGCCGAAGTCATCCATCAGACGTCGGGGAAAGAAAGTCCGGCCAATCGACTCGAACCCAGGCAACTGTCTGAGTATGGCAGACGTGCTCACACTACAAAAGCCAGAAGCCGCTGGGCCATTCGCCACTGCGAGTTGCAATGCCAGTTCTGCGACTTCAGCAGACACTTCGACCTCCTGGATGACGACATGATAGGTCTCTCGTGCATGCGCCCGAGCATAGAAGTCAGCCACTTCCGGAGTGACCCCGTATAGCACATCGCCGCGCTCGGGGACGGAACGAAGCCGAACTGTACCTGCGGGATCGAAGATGACGCGCTGTGATCCGTTGATCATAACGCTGGTATGCGCTCCTGCTCCCGACCTGTTGTTGATCATTGTGTATAGTGTCAAGGCGGTCGGCCCGTCATGAGAGTAGGATGCACTGCTGACTACCTCAGCAGAAGCATCCGGTCTTATGTCGTTTCCGGTCCCGCATCCGAACAAAATCAAAACAGTCAAAATCGGGACGATCCGATGAAAAATGGTCACTGCCTTACCCCAACGCTTTTCACGCCGTTTTTCCCGACATCCTGTTTTTGGTCCAATAAATTCGGCGTCAAACGCCGCCCAAATCTGCGTATATCGCGTTCCACAAACGAATAGGAGCGCTCAGACCGGATAGATTTGTCGCAAATTGTAACAGGCATCCTCTGTGCGACCTGGTGATACAAAACACGCGTTCTCCCGCGTTTCGCACCACCAAACACTCCCCATATGATGCGTATCGCAACACTGAAACGAGGTGATCGAAGTGAAACGCAACACACTGCTTGCAGCAATGGCCCTGGCCGCAACCGCACTTGGAACTGCCGCTTCGGCGGAATCCCATCACGGGCATGGGGGACAACCGGGTGACAAGGGCGGACCGGGTATGATGCAGAACGGGGGTCCGGGCATGATGGGGAACATGGGCGGCATGATGGACATGATGGCGCGCATGCACGGAAACATGATGGGTGGCGACATGATGGGCGCAGGCATGGGTGGCGGCATGATGCAAATGTTCGACGCCGATGGAGACGGCACAACCACGCCCGACGAGATGCGCACGCAGCTTCAGACCAAGCTTACAGAATATGACAGCGACGGGGATGGAAGCCTTTCGATTGCTGAATTCGAAGCCCTCCACAGCGCGATGATCCGCGAGATGATGGTGGATCGCTTCCAACATCTCGATGCCGACGGCGATGGCGCGGTGACGCCGGAAGAAATGGCCGCTCCGGCGGATAGGATGGAACGGATGCAGAATATGCGCTCATACATGACAGATGCGCCCGCTCGGCCTGGCAACGGTCAGGGTATGGGCGACGGTTCCATGATGCAGGGCAATTGATCCATCGGGTGCCGGGGTCTTGCTCCGGCACCCGACGTCGAAACGCCAGAACCAGACGCGGCTTATACATTGAACCGAACCGTGGCCTGAACCGTTTGGCCTCGGTACAGCAACAGATTGAGACGAGGAAAGGAAGACCCATGGCCTATACCTATGATCGTATCCTGAAAGACACCAACATTGATGACGCTGAGATGCGTGTTCGAGAAGCGCTGGCAGACGCAGGTTTCGGCGTTTTGACTGAGATTGACGTCAAAGCGACGATGAAAAAGAAGCTCGACGCGGATATTGCCCCGTACCGCATCCTGGGCGCCTGCAATCCGGGCATGGCGCACAAGGCGATTGAGATCGAACCGCGCATCGGCGCGATGCTTCCCTGCAACGTCATCCTGCGCGAGGTGGACGGCGGTACCGAAGTCAGCGCAGTTGATCCTGTCGCTTCGATGCAGGCAGTACAAAACGTAGACTTGCACGCTGTCGCCGGCGAAGTTCGCGATCTCCTGAGGAACGCGCTGGATGCCGCGTGATGTCGGGTTGGGTGTTATTCTCGAAATACCCTCTTGCAGATCGAGCGCAAAAAGCGGTGCTCGATCCATGTCAGTAATCCCAAAATAAACCTTTAGTGAGGAATTCACCCAGTGCTGTCAGCGGGATTGCCATTTCCGGACATTGGAACGGATCTGTTCTCAATCGAGATCGGGGGGATCACATTCGCACTCCGCTGGTACGCGTTAGCCTACATTTTCGGTATCCTTATAGGCTGGCGCATTTGTCTGAGTGCTATGAGCCGTCCTGCGCTCTGGAAGCCAGATGGACCACCGCTTGACCGGACCCAGCTCGAAAATTTCCTGACGTGGATCATCATTGGTGTGATTGCTGGCGGCCGCCTAGGCTTTGTTCTGTTTTATCAGCCCACATATTATCTTGCCAATCCATTGGAAATTCTGATGGTTTGGCAAGGCGGCATGTCTTTCCATGGAGGTTTCGCGGGCGTCGTCATCGCGGCCTTATCGTTCTGCCTTCGACAGAATGCGCCAGTGCTCAGCACTGCCGACTTGCTGGCATTGGCAACGCCGCCCGGCCTTTTTCTGGGACGGTTGGCCAACTTCACGAACAACGAATTGTGGGGTCGGCCAACAGACGTTCCCTGGGCCGTGATTTTTCCCGGAGAGGTTGCACAGGCCTGCTCAGGGATAACAGGTTTCTGCGCTCGGCACCCATCCCAGCTTTATGAGGCGATATTGGAAGGACTCATTCTTGGAACGCTGCTGGTCTATCTCGCGTGGGGCCGCAGCTGGTTGAAAATGCCCGGTGCATTGGCCGGAGTATTCCTGACCGGATATGGTCTTGCCCGAAGCTTCGTCGAGTTATTTCGGCAACCAGACCAACAGTTCGTCACGGAAGACAATCCCATTGGCCATGCGCTCCACTTTGGTGAGTGGGGTGTCACCATGGGCCAGTTGCTGTCCATCCCAATGGTGCTGGTGGGGCTGGGCTTAATCGTGTTTGCCCGCCGCGATCGGAGCCGGACGACGCCAACCCACAAGGCCGCATTATGACCCCGACACTGATTTCTCTTGACCTTCCCGTGGACGGAAGCCTCAAACAAGAGAAGCATTCCCGGAAAGGACCGCAAAATGAGCACCCCAACCAGTTCTGAAACCGCAGCGGCTTCTTTGGTATACGTTTGTCCCATGCACCCAGAGGTGCGACAGGACCAGCCCGGCGATTGTCCAAAATGCGGGATGCATCTCGTGTCCCAAGCGGATTTGGAGACCCATTCTGCACATGAGCATCATGGTCATCATGCAGGGGCCGACCCGGAAGATGACCGATATGATCTGGTTCCGGCAGGCCACGAGGGTCCTATATATACGTGCCCGATGCATCCTCAGGTAAGGCAACCTGATCCCGGCGCGTGTCCGATTTGTGGCATGGGGTTGGAACTGGAATCCGGTGTGCCCGGTGATGACGGCCCCAATCCCGAGCTGGTGGATTTCACGCGACGGTTCTGGGTCGGAACAGTCCTGACTATCCCGCTTCTTGTCCTCACGATGGGGCCTTTCGTCGGTTTCCCCGCAGTCCGAACTTTCTTCGGCGAAAGCACAACGCAATGGATAGAGTTGATCCTTGCAACGCCAGTGGTCTTGTGGTGCGGCTGGCCGTTCTTGGAACGAGGTTGGATTTCCTTCCGCACGATGAACCTCAACATGTTCTCCCTGATCGGCATGGGTGTTCTCGCTGCCTGGCTCTTCAGTGTTGTTGCCGTTCTGGCACCGGACGTTTTTCCTGATGGGTTCCGCGATGTCGAGGGGCATGTCGGTGTCTATTTCGAGGCCGCTGCGGTGATCGTGACGCTCGTGCTGCTCGGTCAGGTGATGGAACTGCGGGCGCGCGAAGGGACCGGCAAGGCGATCCGCGCGCTTCTTGACATGGCGGCCAAAACAGCGCGGGTCATACGAGGCGACGGGTCGGAAGAGGAGATCCCACTTGAACACGTTCAAGTGGGCGACCGACTGCGCGTTCGACCCGGCGACAAGGTGCCGGTCGATGGCGTGGTTTTGGAAGGCCGGTCGTCGATCGACGAGAGTATGATTTCCGGTGAGCCCGTACCGGTCGAAAAGACCGAAGGCGACCCTGTGACCGGTGCGACGATCAATGGCACCGGCAGCTTGGTGATGCAGGCGACACGAGTCGGCTCCGACACGATGCTGGCGCAGATCGTCGAAATGGTCTCGAACGCACAACGTTCGCGAGCACCGATCCAAAAGTATGCTGACCAAGTGGCCGGCTATTTCGTGCCAGCCGTAATCGGTATCGCAATCCTTTCTTTCGTTTCTTGGGCAATCTGGGGACCGGTGCCCGCGCTGTCATACGCACTTGTCTCGGCCGTCGCGGTTCTGATCATCGCCTGTCCCTGTGCGCTTGGCCTTGCGACACCAATGTCCATCATGACGGCGACCGGGCGGGGCGCTCAGGCCGGGGTGCTGATCAAGAACGCCGAGGCGCTGGAGCGGTTTGAGAAGGTCGACACGCTGATCGTCGACAAGACAGGTACGCTGACCGAAGGCAAACCGCGCCTTGTGGCCGTCCTTCCTGAGACCGGATACGATGAGGCAGACGTGCTGCGCCTTGCCGCATCTCTGGAGCGCGGATCAGAACACCCGCTTGCGGAAGCCATTGTCCAAGGTGCCGAGGAGCGCGGTGTAAAGATGGCCAATGCCGAGGATTTCGAGGCCGTAACCGGCAAAGGTGTCAAGGGCGTCGTCGATGGCAAGACGGTCGCCCTCGGCAATCTGGCAATGATCCGCGACCTGGGCCTTGAGGCTGGCGATTTGACCCTCAAGGCCAATGACCGGAGAGACGACGGCGAGACGGTGATGTTTGTAGTGCTGGAAAGCCAGATCGCCGGGCTTGTCGCTGTTGCTGATCCGATAAAAGAAGCTACGCCCTCTGCAATCAAGGCGCTGAAAACACTCGGTTTCCGGGTAATCATGGCCACTGGCGACAACGAACGTACCGCAAAGGCGATTGGCGCAAGACTTGGCATCGACGAGATCCGGGCAGATGTGCTGCCCGAGGACAAGGCGCGGATCATCGGGGAGTTGCAACAGGAAGGCCGTAAAGTCGCAATGGCTGGCGACGGCGTCAACGACGCTCCGGCCCTGGCTCAGGCTGACGTCGGGATTGCCATGGGCACTGGCGCAGACGTAGCCATCGAAAGCGCGGGCATCACTCTGGTAAGGGGCAACCTCGATGGCATCGTTCGCGCCAGAAAGCTCGCGCACGCCACCATGCGCAATATTCGTCAAAACCTGTTTTTCGCGCTGATCTACAACGCTTCTGGCGTCCCCGTCGCGGCCGGAGTTCTGTTTCCCTTCTTCGGTATCCTGATCAGTCCGATGTTTGCCGCTTTCGCAATGAGCGCCTCATCGATCTCAGTGGTGCTCAATTCGCTGCGCCTTCGCAGCGTTCGAATCTAGGGTCAAGGAAACAGTATTTTCCGAAGGAAAAGTAAAAAGGATCATTTGATGCAGGGCGACAAAGAGATGTATCGCGAAGGCTCCATCAGTCTCGGCGGAGCCATTGCGATGGGGACTGGCGTAATGATCGGCGCGGGAATTTTCGCGCTGACAGGGCAGATTGCGCAACTCGCCGGGCCGAACTTTCCGCTTGCCTTCATCGCCGGTGCAGTTGTCACAAGCTTCAGTGCTTATAGCTACATAAAAATGTCGAACAAGTGGCCGTCCTCCGGTGGCATCGCAATGATCCTGCAAAAGTGTTACGGCCCAGGTGCAATCGCAGCAGGTGCCGCGTTGCTGATGGCGCTCAGCATGGTGATCGCGGAGAGCCTCGTCGCCCGAACCTTTGCCACGTATGTCTTGCGCCCTTTCGATATCGAAGGTGGACCTATGGTACCTGTCCTGGCGGTAGCCGTGATTGTGTTCGCTTTTTTGGTGAACATCGCCGGAAATCGCTCGGTTGGACTGTTCTCGCTGATTATGGCAGCGATTAAGATCGGAGGCATAGCTCTGTTCGGCATCGCTGCCCTTTGGTCCAGTGGTTTTGCATTCGCCGCCGCCACCGAGACGTCTCAATCCTACGGGATTACCGGGTTCATAGCATCCACGGCGTTGGCCATCCTCGCGTTCAAGGGGTTCACGACGATCACCAACAGCGGAGCCGAGGTCACCGAACCAAACCGCAACGTTGGACGAGCGATAATGTTCTCGATCGGGATCTGCGTCGTCGTCTACCTTTTGGTCGCCTTCGGGGTTGGTTCGAGCCTGACGATCGAGGAGATCATCTCCGCGCGTGACTATTCGCTGGCACAAGCGGCGCAACCCGCCCTAGGACAAACCGGCTTCATACTGACGGTGATCTTGGCTGCCGTCGCAACCGCGTCTGGCGTTCTGGCCAGCGTCTTCGCAGTGTCGCGTATGCTGGCAATGCTGACCGACATGGAAATGATCCCACACAACCACTTCGGTATGTCCGGCCCAATCCAACGCCACACACTGGTCTATACCGTTGTTATCGCATCAACGCTGGCCGTGCTTTTCGATCTGGGCCGGATTGCATCCCTCGGGGCATTCTTCTACCTTGTTATGGACATGATCATACATTGGGGTGTGTTCCGCTTTCGTCGAACAGATCTCGGCGCCTCCGGCATTGTGCTTCTGACTGCCCTGTCGCTCGATGCAATCGTATTGGCAGCCTTCGCCGTGATGAAGCTTCAAAGTGACCCGATGATCGTTCTCTACGCCGCTGTCGGGATGATCGCAGTGTTCGCATTCGAGCGTTTATACTTGTCGCGATGGGTGGCACCGCAAGCCGCCCATGCCCACGGTGATTAGCAACAATCACCTTGCCTGAAGAAATGTGATTGCTTGTGCACCAATCGTAATAAGCCCGACCGATGAGGCAAATGCAGACAAAGCAAGCAACATCACGCCCGTTTTCATGGGGAAACGATGAACAATCGGTCTGAGAGTTTCCGACCGCCTGATAGCCGAACAATATAGCGGCAATGCGCTGATCATGGTTGCGTAAAGGTATACGCCGGAGATGTTCTCGAAAAACGCCGAACGCGCAAGCGTCGGGGACACGACCGCCAAGGCCGTTGAACGATTGCCGCCGAATGACCCGAACCAGTCGGCAGATAGAATGTAGACAAGCGCGTGGAGGCCTGGAAAAAGGAGGGCCCTGAGTACAACGTCTGCGAGCACGAGAGACGCCGTGTCACCTGGGCCGGCTTTTGCATGCTTCGTAATGGCAAAAAGGTAGAAACTGACATAGTTCACCGCAAAAACCACGGGCAAACCATTTGTCGCGACCTGGCGCAAAAAACGCATAAGCGCCGGTCCGCCGGCCGCGAGAGCCGGAGCAAAGCCGGGGGCCAGCAAGACGTAGAGCATCAAAACCGGCAGTAATGAAGCGAAACTAAACAGCAGGACATTTCTCACAAACTGAGCTGCCGGCATGCTGACAGAAAAATACCTATCCATATGAACAGGCTGGCATATGGACGCCGCAGGTCAACAGGCATGTTCCCGGTCTTCCAAGGCGGAGTGAAGCGATAAGCCGAAAGCAAAGCATTACCAGAAATCGCTTAGTCAGTCCGTTTAATGCAAATCGGGTTACCTTCGACTTCACACCTTCTCTGCAGAAGCAATTAGACGAAGAGCGCCAACAACTCCGACAGCGGTGTCCGCAACTGAAACTTTCCGCACCTAAACACCGTGCCTTCCGTCGAGACGCCAAGAGTAATATCGTTTGGCTAGGGAAACCGACCACAGGATCAAACTGACACCATCCATTGGCGATCCATGTGTGTCCAGAGTATCCCTCCGGCGGAGGCCGTCTGACGGGGTTTCTGCGTCTGTGATAAGTCCGACCTTATGGCCGACCATAAGTTCAGACCCGAGATTGAAGTTCTCTCTGCCGCGGACGTGCCGCGTCGGCGATA
>Ga0213839_1000522_pt1 | contig 43238 bp, 40 predicted proteins | sample SWPATP21_FD_160075 | JGI IMG/M metagenome (GOLD analysis project Ga0213839, IMG submission 160075) | Coastal seawater microbial communities from Marineland, Florida, United States - SWPA TP2 #1 | ecosystem: Environmental > Aquatic > Marine > Coastal | place: USA: Florida | collected 2016-08-14
GAGGCAAGCTGGTCATGGCCGATGGGCTGCGTCAGGCGGGCGTGCACCATCAGCAGGTGCTCGCAGGCCCCAACGCCGCGATGTTCTCACCCTCCGAGCCCTTCACACCCAGCCAGCGGGTCCGCTTTCGGGAGAGCCTGCAGCGCTTCTACGACGGCTTCGTGGAGCGGGTGGCCACCGGCCGGGGCGTCTCCGAGGACGACATCGAGCCCCACTGCCGGGGGCGTGTGTGGACCGGGGAGCTGGCCCGAGACCGGGGGCTCGTCGACCGCTTCGGTGGCGTTCCGGAGGCGGTGGCCCGGGTTCGGGAGCTCGCAGCCTGTCCGCGGGCCCGTCGGGTCGACCGCTCGGTGCGCCCGCCCTGGCAGGGCCTGGTGCGACAGGGGCTGCGCCAGGTCCTGCCGGCCGCCGCGGTGGCCCCGATGAGCGGTGCGGTGTGGATGGCGGCCCACGCGGGCGAGCCCCTTGCCCTGTGGCCCTTCGAGCTGAAGGTGCGGTAGCTACCGCTGCACGGCGGTGAACGGGGCCCGCGTGGTCCGCAGCCCGATCGCCCACACGTCGGTGGACGGGATCTCCTGCCCCTCCTTGAACCACGTGCCGGACGCCGGCTCCACGTAGCGACGGGTCATCACCAGGTCGTAGCGACAGTCCTTGTCGGCCGAGTGGTAGCCCGACGTGTTCAGCCGGTAGGAGCCGACGTCGTCGACGCCCGTCTCCACGTGGGCCGCCGGGCCGCCGCCGATGATGCTGATGCAGTCGTCGTCGAGGGGCTCCAGGGACAGGTCGATGGTGGCGCCGTCCAGGACCGGGGACCAGGTGACGGTCACGGTGCTCGAGCCATCGCCGCGGACCTCGCCGATCGGGTCGACGTCGAAGGGGTCGGGCACGGGGATGGTCGAGACGATGCGCTCGTCGCCGGAGCGGCGCATCTCGAAGGTGTGGCTGGGGGCTGACGAGACGGCCTGGGAGTAGTCGACCCAGAGCGTGCTGCCGATGGTCGTGCGGGTCTCGATGTCCAGCTCGACGTCGTCGGCGAAGACCGCGTCCTCGCCGACGAGCTCGACCGTGCCCGCGTTGCCGAACACGTCGTAGGCCTGGGTGACGTCGTAGAGCCGCGCCCGGGCCACCACCTCGGCGGGGTCGGGTCCCTCCGCCTCCACCGAGTACTCCATGATGATCTGGTACGGGGTGACGAGCTTGTCGGACGGCACCGGCGGCTCCGGGGCGTCGCAGGCCGTCGTCAGCAGGAGCAGACCGGGAATGGAGAGGAGCAGGGGGATGCGCACGGCGACCTCCACGCGTCATCGTAGAGGGGAAACCCGGACGACCGCTACTCTGCGCCCGCCGGGTCGCCGTAGACCCAGCGGAGGGCCATGCTGAAGCCGAGGACCCGCTTCACGTAGCGACGGGTCTCTGTGTAGCTGATGGCCTCGGACCAGCGGTCGAAGGGCGGGGGCTCCCCGTCGGGTAGCCATCGACGGACGGCCTCCTCTCCGCCGTTGTAGGAGGCCACCACCGCGGGGACGCTGGTGATGTCGAGCACGCCGGCGAGGCTGGACGTGCGCTCGCCGAGCTCCAGGGTGCCGAGGGCCGCGTTGTAGGGGCCGGCGTAGAGGTCGTCGACGTCGTAGTCCCGGCTGGGAAACAGCGTGGGGTGGAGCCGCTCGCCCACGGGTGGCATCAGCTGCATCAGCCCCCGGGCGCCAGCGGGTGAGGTGACCTCGGGGTCGAGGGCGCTCTCCGCCACCATGACGCCATAGGGAATCGACGGGTCCAGGCCGTAGCGGCCGGCGACGGCCTCCACGAGGCGACGCTCCGGCCGGGGGTAGCAGGCCTGCATGGCGGCGGGGTCCCCCTCCTTCCAGGGCTTGGTGGCCTTGGGGCAGGCGAGCTTCTTGGCCCCGCGGTAGTCCCCGGCCTCGAGCCGAGCCCAGGCGAGGGGCAGCACGTCGGCGCCGCTTGCCTTCACGCCGGCCAGCTCGGCCCGGGCCCACGGGCGCAGGCCCACGGCCGTCAGGCGACGGGCCCGCTGGAAGGCGTCGTTGCCGGACAGGGTGGCGCCCGGCGCGGGGACCACGGCGTCGCCCCGTGGCTCGAAGCGATGCCCGATGCGCGCCGCTGCGAACCATGCGTAGCCGGTCGTCGGGTAGGACAACATCACCTTGCGGAGCGCCTCCTTGCCCTCGGGGATGCCCTTCTCCACGGCGTCCATGGCGATCCAGTAGCTGGCGCCGGCCGCCAGGGAGGAGCCGCTGCGCTCGGCCTTCAGCCGTCGGAGGTCCGCGAGGGACGCGGGACGGTTGCTGTCGTAGCGGACCATGGCCCGAAACCACAGCGCCTCGTCGAGGTGCCGGGACTGCGGGTAGCGCTCCAGGTGGGCACCGAGCTCGGCGACGGCGTCGTCGATGCGCCCCTCGTCCCAGGCCATGTACCCGATCTTGAAGCTGGCGAAGTCGGCCTTCGCATGGGTCGGGTGGGCCGCGAACAGGCGCCGATAGATGGTCTCCGCCGTCTGGTAGTCCCCCATGCGTGCATGGGAGAGGGCGTAGGTGAACAGAGCCTCGGGCGGCCCGCTGGCCTCGCTGGGGCCCCCGTAGATCCCGGCCCATAGATCGATGGCGCCCTTGTGGTCTCGGGCTCGGCTGCGGGCGTCGGCGAGGGCCAGCTTCTGCTCGCGACTGTCGCCGCCGTACAGGGCCTCGTAGTGGGGCAGGGCCTCGTCATGGCGGTAGGCCTTGCGGAGGCTCTCGGCTCGCTGCTTGCGGAGACGGGTGTCGCCCGCGGGCCAGAGAGGCTCTCCGAGGCCCTCCAGGATGGCCGCTGCCTCGGCGTCCTGTCCCCCCGGACGGCCGTCGGCCCAGACCTCCCTGAGGAGCCGCAGCTGCTGCGCCCGGTCGCCGAGCTCGCCGGCGACCGCCGCGGCCAGGAGCTTGGCGTCCCGTCCCCGCGGACCTCCGTAGGTGGTCTCGAGGGCCTTCAGCCGGGCCCGTGGGTCGGAGATGGTCTGGACGTAGGCCAGACGGGCGTCGTCGCCAAGGCTTCCCGGGAGCTTCACCTTCTCCAGGACCGCCTCGGCCTCCCCTCGGCGCTCCAGGGCGACGAGGGCCAGCCCTCGCTGCCAGTCGACGTAGGGCGCCAAGGGGCTGTCCGGATGCCCAGCGAGTCGCTGCAGCACCTCCTCGGGACGACCCAGTCGGTTCGCGCACCAGGCCGCGGCCAGCTGCTCGTCCACGGCCTGCTCCGACGCCGGTGGGCCGGGCTCGGGGAGCGGGACGGCCTCCAGGACTGCGCCGCAGTCGCGGGTCGCCACCTTGTCGGCGATGGGGGACTGGGCGAGGGCGAGCGAGACGAGCAGGGTCAGAACGAACCTCCCAGGCGGGCGTAGAAGGGGGCCACCGGATCCACAGCGGGATCGAAGCGCTGTTCGCCCAGCAGGCCCACGCCGTAGCCGAAGCGACCCGTCAGCGTCGTGGACCACAGCACCGTGCCTCGGACGAGGATCTCGCCCCCCACGCCGACGAGGGGATCGGCGGCTGCAGCCCCCAGGAACTGCTCCGCGGTCACGGCGCCGGGGTTGGCGAAGGCGTTGCCGGCGTCCACGAAGGCGGCGGCGCTGATGTTGCGGAAGAAGGCGGGCCACATGCCGAAGCCCCGGTTCACCTGGGCCACCGGCAGTCGGTACTCCGCGGACGCGAGCCAGAAGAGATCGCCGAAGTCCGAGCCGAAGGGGTAGCCCCGGAGCATCCGGAACTCGTCGGGGGTGACGGTGAAGCCGCCGTCGCCGAAGGAGCCCCCCAGCTGATAGAAGTTGCCCAGGACCTCACTGCCTCCGAAGGTGGCGCCGGCACCCGCCCGCATGGCCAGCACGTGGTTGGGGACCAGGGGGTTGACGATGTACTCGGAGACGTTCCCCGTGAGCTGCACCTGGGTGAAGGGCACGAGCTGTCCGCTGTCGTCCCGGCGGAACGAGCCGAGCCACGGGGTGAGCAGCCGCCCCACGAGGCTGGCCGACCGCGCGTCCTCTGCGCTGATCGCGTAGGCCGTCTGCTGAGACCACGCGTACCGCCAGCCACCCGCGATGGCGCCGACGTAGCCCCGTAGCGGGATCAGCGGCTCGTACACGTTGGCCGGCAGCTCCTGCAGGTTCGTGCGGTGGGTGATGCTGTACTGGGCGAAGACACTGCTCCGGAAGCGGTAGGGCCATGCCACGGTGGCCGCGGCGGCGGAGCGCTTCTCCCAGTAGATGCTCGGCGGATCGGTGGCGAAGAGGGCGAGGTCCCCGTCGCCGGTGGTGGTGCTCTCGGGGCCCACGAAGGCGAGCTGGGCCGCCGGGACCGCCCGGGTGCTGGCGGCGAACGAGTAGACGGGCAGCCAGCGGTTGATGGTGAAGCTGGCGCCGCCCCCCAGGTACTCGGCATCGGTCCGGTAGTTGACCTGGGCCGACCACGAGTAGCGGGACAGGGCGTCCGTCACCCCGGTGGCCAGCGTTCCCTGGAGCCCGGGGCAGAAGAAGGTCTCGTCGAGACAGGTGGCGTCGAAGCTCGGGCCCGGCCGGAAGGGTGTGGTGTTGATCAGCGGGATCACGTACCGGGGAAGCAGGCTGGGGAGCGGGTTGTAGCGCTTCGGCGTGATGCGGAAGTCGTAGTCCTGCTCCTCCCCGAAGGCGTCCTCGAGGTCCGGGGCGTCGAAGCTGTCGATGGACTCCGTCGGGGAGGGCGACTGGGCCACCGACGGCAGGAAGGGGTGGTCGCCGAGGTCGCCGAAGCGGGGCGGAGCCAGGTCGTCGCCGCTCCACGAGGCCACGACCTCCGGGTCGGCCTCGACGGGGGGACCGGTCAGGTCGCGGATCGGCGTCGGCCAGCGGGGGAGCGACGGGAGGGTGCCGCGGTCGAGGAAGGCCTCGGGGTCGAGGTCGAGCATCCGGATGTCCCAGCCGCTGGCACTGTACTGCTGGTAGGCGATGGAGCCGCCGTCGGGGTGGACCGTGGGGCGGGTGGCCCCCGTCACCACGTTGGTCACCTGGAACAGCTTCTCGCTGGCGACCTCGACGCCGTAGACGTTGGGGATCCCGGAGCGGTCGGACACGAAGTAGAGCCACTCGCCGTCGGCAGACCACACCGGGTCGACCTCGATGGCGACGTCGGCGGTGAGGCGCCGCAGCGGCTTCCCCTCGGGGCTGTACAGCCACAGGTCCCGTCGACCGTCCTTCCACACGGACAGGGCCACGACCCTGCCATCGGGGCTGAAGCGAGGGGTGTCGTACTGGGTGTGGTCGGTGTTGTCGGTGAGACGGTGCCGCTGACGGTCGACGGTGGCGACCTCGAGCTGGTTGTTCTGGGCCTTGTTGGTGACGTAGAGGAGCCGGGAGCCGTCGGGGCTGAAGTCGGGGTCCCGGGCCCGTGCACCGGTGGTCAGGGCGGTGGTGCCCCCGTCGAGGACGTGCAGGTAGATGTCGTTCCAGATGTTGAACCGGTTGACGATGTGGGCCCCGGCGTACACGAAGGCCTTCGAGTCCCCGCGCCACGTGAAGTAGCTGGCGCCGCGATCCTGGAGGATCTTCTCGGGGGCGTAGCCCTGGCCGTCGCTCATCCAGATCGACGAGCCGGTCCGCAGGTCGTAGCAGGACCAGACGAGCTTGTCGCCGTCGGGGCTGAAGGAGGGGGCAGAGCAGCTGGACTCGTCGTCGGCCAGGCTGACCAGGCGCCCGATGGTCTCGCCCTCGGCGCGCACCGCGTCAGCCTGAGCGGTGTACTCCGCGATGGTGTCGGCCTTCCAGTGCTCGTACATGGGGCGGAAGCGCTCCCCGAAGGCCTCCTTGCCGGGCAAGAGGTAGGGGATGCGGCCCCCGTAGAGGTGGGTCCAGCGGGTCCAGACGTCCTCGCCGTGGTGGAAGGCCACGTGGTCGATGAAGTCCTGGCCGAAGAGGTAGCGGAGGTTGCCGCTGGGGGGCTCGGGCTGGAGGCCGTCGAGGTTGCCGAGGGGCGGGAAGGCGTCCTCCACGACGGCCGTGCGCTTGATCATGTCGGGCCAGGCTGCTCGGCCCCGTCCGCCGGGGGTGTGGCGGGTCTCCTGGAAGGTGGCGAGCCCCTCCACCATCCACCATGGGCTGATGTCGTTGGTGGACGCGATGCGACCCACGACGGCGCGCGCCGCCCGCACGATGGCGTGGTTGGTGTCCATGTGGAGGACGTGGGTGAGCTCGTGGGTGAAGATGGCGCGGTTCCAGTCCTCGTACAGGTTGAGGCTGGAGCTGGCGGTGGGGGCCGTCACATAGACGGTGATGGACGGGTAGGGGACCGTGCGGGCGAAGCCGTTGGCGCTGTCGGTCCGATCGATGAGCACCACCTCGATCTTCGGCCGGGGCGTCCAGGCCATCTCCTCCGTCATCTCGTCGTAGACGTCCTCGACCATGCCCGAGTACTCGTCGGCGACCTGCTCGATGCCCTGGTGGAAGTGGATGCGGAAGTGCTCCGTCTCCAGCGTGCGCCACGTGAGGTCGGGGTCGTACGAGGCCCCCATGGCCGGGGCCGCGGTGAGACAGAGAGAGGCCAGGAGGAGGGCGGATCGGAGGAGGGACACGCCCCGTTGTAGCCGAGTCGGATGCTCGCTGGCCAGCGGTCCCGCGTGTCGCCTCGATGACGGCCCGGTGAACACCCGTTGCGCAGCCGGTGCCGCGCGATACCCGAGGGCCCAGCTCTGGAGCCCCCATGGCCGACTCGACCTCTGGTCCCATCCTCGTCGTCGACGACGAAGACGACCTGCGGGCGTTGCTCGAGCTCAACCTGTCCCGCGAAGGCTTCGACGTCATCACGGCCGCCAACGGCGCCGAGGCCCTCGCACAGGTGGAGGAGCACCGCCCGCAGCTGGTCGTCCTCGATCTGATGCTTCCCGATGTACCCGGCACGGAGGTGTGTCGTCGCATCCGCGCCAACCCGGCCCTGGCCGGCACGCCGATCATCATGCTCACGGCGCGAGGCGAGGAGATCGACCGGGTGGTCGGCTTCGAACTCGGCGCCGACGACTACGTGGTGAAGGCCTCCTTCTCGGTGCGAGAGTTCCTGCTTCGGGTGCGGGCCGTGCTCCGCCGCGCCCAGGTCACCGCGGGGGACGGCGCGCCGGCTACACCGGCCGGTGACGCCGTGATCCACGGCGACCTGCGCATCGACCTCGCCGGTCATCGTGCCTTCGTGCAGGACGTCGAGGTCCCCCTCACGGCCACCGAGTTCAAGCTCCTCCACGCCCTGGCCTCCCGACCCGGTCGGGTGCTGTCCCGCGGGCAGCTCCTGCAGGACGTGTGGGACATGCCCCCCGACATCAACACCCGCACGGTCGACACCCACGTGAAGCGGCTGCGAGAGAAGCTCGGGACCGCGTCGGTCCATCTGGAGACAGTCCGGGGCGTCGGCTATCGCTTCAACGCCAAGCCCAGGTGACGACCGGGGGCGCCTCGGAGCGCGCGACCCGCTGGATGCGCGCCGTCGGCCTTGGAATGCTGGGCACCGCCGTCGTGGCCGCCGCGTTGGCGCGCCTCCCGGACGACCCGACGACGGGGCTGGTCTGGGGGCTGGCGGTGGGCATCGTGGCATCCCTCGTCGGCGCCCTGGCCGCTCGCTGGGGCGTGGCCGTGCTCCAGGAGGAAGAAGACGCCATCGTGATGCGGCTCGACGGCCGCGGTGACGCCGCACCAGCGATTCGCAGCCCCGTCGGCGAGGCGATCGACCGGCGGCTGCAGCGACACAGGGCGGAGCTGGACGCCCTCAAGGCGGACCGCGCGGAGCTGCAGCGCAACCTCCTGATCGCCATGCGGGTCTCCGAGCAGAGCCGCGTCGGCCTGGCCATCGTCGAGGACGAGGAGGGTCGCTTCACCTTCACGAACCCCCGCTTCCGGGAGCTCTGTCGTCTTCGCTCGGATCCCCTGGGGCGCCGGCCGCTGGAGGTCGTGCCGGCCGTGGAGGTCCACGAGGTCGTGGAGGGGGCCCTCTCGGGGCAGGAGCTGGAGCGCGACTTTGCCACCGGATGGGGGGACCTCAAGGTGCGGGCCGAGCGTCTCGACGACCGACACGTGACCATTCGCCTCGAAGACATCACGGCCGAGCGGGAGGCCGAGCGAGCCCGTTCCGACTTTGTCGCCAACGTCTCCCACGAGCTGAGGACACCGATCACCGCCCTGATGGGGTACACCGAGACCCTCCTGGCCGACGCCGAGTCGCTGCCGGGCCCCCTCGCGGCGATGCTCGGCACGGTCGAGCGGAACGCACGTCGGCTACGGGACCTCTTCGAAGACCTGCTCCGACTCCATCGCATCGAGACCCGTCGCAAGCAGCTCCCCCTGGAGCGCCAGCGGCTGCACCCGGTGCTGGTCGACGCGGTGATCGACGCCGTGGACCGAGGCGCACAGCGAGGCGTGGAGCTCTCCCTGGAGGTGGACGAGTCCCTCGACGCCTTCTGCCACCGCGACGCCCTGGTCGCCATGGTGGGCAACCTGGCCCGCAACGCGGTGGCCTACACCGGCGACGGCGGGCACGTGACGGTTCGAGCCGCGGAGGGAGCGCAGGGCGTGCTCATCGAGGTGCAGGACGATGGCATCGGCATCGCCCCCCACCACCTCGAGCGCATCTTCGAGCGCTTCTACCGGGTCGACGAGGCGCGAAGCCGACGGGCCGGTGGCACGGGGCTCGGGCTGGCCATCGTGAAGCACTACGCCCTCGCGACCGGGGCCGAGGTGACGGTGGAGAGCGAGCACGGCGAGGGGAGCACGTTCCGGATCCAGCTGCCCCCCGCTCCCTGACTCAGCGCAGACGAGCGCCGATGCGGGAGAAGAGGCTCCGGACCCGCTCGCGCCGCCGTGGTGGTGGACAGGGGCCCCGGTGCTCGGACCGGGTCCACGCGGCCGTCTGGTGGGACTCGTAGACCAGCTCTCCCTCCTGCTCGAAGCGGAAGGTGTAGTCGAGGAACCAGGTGCCGCGAAGGTTCCGCTGGCGGGTGCTCTGACCGATGGCGGTCACCGGCGGCCCGATCTCCCCCATGCGCTTGAACTTCGCCGTGCGCAGGTGGGTGCCGTAGCCCACCCAGCCCTCGGTCATGCGGAGCCCCATCACGTAGACGGCGTGGAGGTTGCCGAGGGTGCCGGTCATCTGGACGGCGACCGCTCCGGGGAGGTGCTTCGGATGGGCGGGCCATGGACGCTGGGCAGCGACCACCTGGCCGATGCGGGTGGTGTCGAGGGTGGCGACGACCCGATGGGCCTCCGCGTCCAGCTCCACGAGGTCGTGGAGGTACCACTGGTCGGGGGTGTACAGGCTCTCGGCCGCGAAGTCGTCGGGCAGGGGCATCGGACCTCCGGGCTCAGAGCCCGTGGCGTACGTCTTCCCCCTCGACCAGGAACACGACCATCTCGCCCAGGTTGCAGGCGTGGTCGGCGACTCGCTCGAGGTGCTTGGACATGCTGGTGAGGGAGAGGGCCCGGTCGACCTGGTCGGGATGGGCGCCCATGGCCTCGATCCACTTGGTGAAGGCCTTTCGGTTCAGCTCGTCGACTTCCTTGTCGCGGGTGAACAGCTCCTTGGCGACCTCGCTGTCCCCCTCGAGGAAGGCATCGGCGGCGGCGCGGATCATGTCGGCGGCGAGCTCCCCCATCTTCGGGAAGTCCTGCCCCGGCTCGACCCCCGTCCCGCGGGCCAGGTGCAGGCCCCTCTCGGCCACGTTGACCGCCAGGTCGCCGATGCGCTCGAGGTCGGTCACCATCTTCATGACGGTGGTGATCAGGCGCAGGTCGAAGCCCTGGGGACTGCGGCGCGCCAGGTAGGACAGGCAGAGCTTGTCGATCTCGACCTCGAGCTTGTCGAGCTCTCGGTCGGCGTCGACCACGCTGCGCCCGAGCACCGGGTCCCGGTCGACCACGCTCCGCACCGCCAGCCGGACCATGGACTCCGCCCGCACGCACATCTGCAGGAAGAGGGTGCGGATGCGGTCGAGTTCGGCCTCTGCGGGGCTGCGGTATGCCAAGGGGTCCTCGTCGGGCGCAAGAACAGGGTCGGAGACTAGCCTACTACCTCGACTTCGTCGCGGCTGACCCGCCGCTGCAGCGCGAGGAGTGTGTCCGCTCGTTCCGGATCTGTTGCATAGACGGCACGGAGCTGGCTGACCAGGTCCTTGGCGCGCCGGAAGCCGCTGATGAGGTCGCCGGACACGTCCGTGTCGCTGTGGACCATCATCAGCACGTCCTGGAGGCTGTCTCCCTTCGCCCACGCGCGTCCGAGGAGCAGCAGGTCGGGGTCGAACTCGTACTCCAGGTCCCCGATCTCGGAGGCCTGCAGCACCACGTCGGAGCGCTGGATCCGAGCGATGGCCTTGGCCAGGGCCTTGTCGGTGCGGCTCGGCCGCGCGTGGCACCGGACGTGGCGGCCCAGCTGGTTGGTGACGCTGCAGCAGACCCCGAAGATGTCCTCGGGGCTCAGCGGCTCGAAGATCCCCTCGAGGACCAGCTCCGTCACGAAGATCTCGGCGATCTGCAGGTGCATCAACACCTTGGCGCCGGCGTTGAAGGCCAGCGTGTCGGGGGGCCGGGCCCCGTCGAGGCTGGATTCGCTGGCGAGGTAGCCGATGGCGGTGAGGAACTCGACCTTCTCGGTGAACTCGTCCCAGCAGCGGCGCTCGGCGCGGTCGGCGCGGCGGTGGAGCTTCTTCACCTGGGACTTTCCGCTGCTCCGTCGCGTGCTGGGCTGGCGCTCGGCCTCCTTGCGGAGCCGGCGGGCCGTGCGCTCCATGTGCCAGGACAAGAACGACTTGTCGACGATCTCGCGAATCTGATCCATGGAGTGGGTGTGCAGCAGGTTGACGACCGAGTTCCAGGACAGGTTGAACGAGCTGCGGACGGGCTCGTAGGCTGCCTCCTCGTAGCGGAGGAGGTGCGGTCGGATCTCGGCGTACTCCTCGATGTCGCAGCGGACGATGACGTGACCGTGGCCGTCGAGTCCCCGCCGGCCTGCCCGCCCCGCCATCTGCATGAACGAGCGGGTGGGGAGGGGGGCGAGGCTGCGGCCGTCGTACATCTTGACGCCGTCGAAGACCACCGCTCGCGACGGCATGTTGATGCCGAGGGCGAAAGTGCTGGTGCAGTACAGGACCTTCACCAGCTTGGCCTCGTACAGCTCCTCCACCAGGGCCTTGAGCTGCACGTGCAGTCCTGCGTGGTGGAAGGCGATTCCCTGGCTGTAGAGGTGCCGCAGGTCGTCGTCGAGGGCCGGGCCGAGGTCGATCGACGCCTGGCGAAGCCGCTGACGGAGCTGCTCGGCTTCGTGGGCGTCGACCAGGGAGCGACCGAGGTGGTGGCCGAGGGCCCTGGCGCAGCGCTCCGTGTCCCGCCGTGAGAACACGAAGTAGAGCGCGGGGAGCATCTCTCCTTCGATGGCAGCGTCGATGGCGTCGAGGTGTCCGGTGCGGCGCCGGTTGCGTCCGCCGCGCCCACGCCCCTTGCGCCCCTTTCGGCGGCCGTCGTCCACCCGGCCGCCCTTGCGCTTGTGGACCTTGTCGAAGGACGGACGGTCGACCAGGCCGGTGTCCACGGAGAAGAGGTGGTGGGTGAGGGGAACGGCGCGGGTCTCCTCGACGACGACCTCCACCTCGCGCGCACGGACGTCCTCCAGCCAGCCTGCGAAGGCCTGGAGGTTCGACAGCGTGGCCGACAGGCCGACGATCTGGACGTGGTGCGGCAGGTAGATCAGCACCTCCTCCCACACCGTGCCCCGCTCCCGATCGTCGAGGAAGTGGATCTCGTCGAGCACGACCGCGCGGAGGTCCTCGAGCTTCTCTCCCCCGAGGAGCATGTTGCGGAGGATCTCGGTGGTCATCACGAGGCAGGGGGCGTCCCGCCGGATCACCAGGTCCCCGGTGACCAGGCCGACGCGCTCCTCGCCGTACAGGCGCACGTAGTCCCGGAACTTCTGGTTCGACAGGGCCTTGATGGGGGCGGTGTAGATGACCTGCTTGCCCTCGCCGAGCGCCTGCTCCACCAACCAGTCGGCGATGATGGTCTTCCCGGTGCCCGTGGGGGCGCACACGAGGGCGGTCTTGCCCTCGTCGAGGGCTTGGATGGCTTGGACCTGGAAGGGGTCGAGTGTGAGTCCGCGGTACTGCATGCCCCCGGCTATCGCACCGGGGACCGCTGGGCCGTGGGGGAGACGGCCTGCTACGCTGCGCCATGGAGATCGCGGCCTGGAGTTGTGCGCTGGGAGGCATGGTGCTCGGTGGCTTGCTGGCCCCGGTGCCGGGCTTTCCTGGATGTGCGGTCGCCTACCTGGGGGTGGTGGCCTACGCCGGGCTCACCGACTTCCGGACCCTGCCGATTCCCGCGCTGTGGATAGGGCTGGCGCTGGTGGTCGTGGCCACCCTCGCGCAGCTTGTCGCCCCGGCCGTGACCTCGCGCGCCACGGGCGGAGCGGCGGGTGCGGCCACCGGTGCGGCCCTGGGGGCGACGGTCGGGCTGATCGCTCCGGTGCCGGCCGTGGCCTGGGTCGCCAGCCTGGCCGGTGCGCTGGTGGGGGGCTTTGCGCTGTCGCGGCGTGGCATCGTCGATCTGGTCAGAGGAATGGTGGGTACGGCGGGAGGCTGTGTCACCGGTGCGGTGATCGATGGGGTGGCCATCCTGGCGCTCGCCTCCCTGGTGGCGATCGGCGACCTCGCGGCTGTTCTGCCGTGATGGGGCCCGGCATGAGCACTCCGAGCCGGCTATGTGCGCCGGCGGAAGGGAGCGAATGAGCGCACGTCGCCGCTACGAAGTCCTCCAGACCGTCGGGGAAGGCGGCATGGGGACGGTCTACCGCGCCCGCATGAAGGGGGAAGGGGACTTCGCCAAGGAGGTCGCCCTCAAGGTGCTGTCCCGGGAGCTGCCCGAGACGGACGACATCGCCCGTCGGCTGAGGGACGAGGCCCGCATCCTGGGCCTGATCCGTCACCGAGCCGTGGTGAACGTGGACGGGCTCGTCTTCCTCGACGGCTGCTGGACCGTCGTCATGGAGTACGTCGACGGCATCGACCTCAAGCAGATGCTGGAGCGGGTGGGCGGCCTGCCGGAGCCCTGTGCCCTCGAGATGGTGAGTGAGGTCGCCGGCGCACTCCATGTCGCGTACCACACCCCCGGCCCCGACGGACGCGCGCTCAAGCTCCTCCATCGCGACATCAAGCCCGCCAACATCCAGATCACCACCGCCGGCGAGGTGAAGGTGCTGGACTTCGGAGTGGCCCGGGCCGACTTCGACGCACGGGAGGCGGAGACCCAGTCCCTGGCCTTTGGATCCCTCGGGTATGTCGCCCAGGAGAGGGTCGACGGCATCGACGTCCCCGCAGGCGACGTGTACTCCCTCGGCGTGGTCCTCTACGAGCTGCTGTCGGGTGCCCGCATGGGGCAGACCTTCCTCCACAAGCGTCGTCACGAGTCCCGACTCGGCGACAAGGACGAGCTCCTGAGGAAGCGGGGGGTGTCCGAGGGCACCCGGGCCCTCGTGCGGGAGATGCTCTCCTTCGCGCCGGATCAGCGTCCCGATGCGCGGGAGGTGGAGCGACGGGCAGGGCAGCTCCGCGGCCAGGCCGGGGGTCCTGCCCTGCGGGACTGGGTCGAGGAGCACCTGGCAGAGGTGGTGGAGGAGGCCCGTGGGAAGGTCCATCAGGGTGAGTTCGTCGGGCAGATCCTCGAAGAGATGCCGACGCCGGCGCTCACCCTGAACCCGGAGGCCTACGAGGAGGAGGCCTCCCAGGAGCCACCCACGTCGCTGCCCTCCCTCCCGAGCGAGCCGGATCCGGCGCTGGAGCAGGGGGGCTGTGGGGGAAAGGTGTTGGTGGCGGCGGTGCTGCTGCTGCTCGTCGCTGTGGTGGTGGTCGCCCTCGTCGTGGTGGGGCTCGGCGGGATGGTGGCCGGCAGCTACCTCTTCTGAACCTTCTGCCGGTCGTCGCTCGGCTCGCTCGCGCAGCCGGTCGCAGGCTCCCACGCTCGAGAAGCGGCTACAGAACGTCGCAGGGATCGGTAGGGAGCGAGGTCTCACCTTGCCAGCTGGCGGTCAGCTCTCCGTTGGCGGCTGCGTCGAGGCGGACCGCTTGATCCGGCGCCCAGATCTCCGAGTAGCCGCCGCTGGCCCGTGGGCAGCGTCCCTGGACGTCGCGCAGGTCCAGTCGGACCGACGTCAGCTCGACCCATGCATCCGGGCCCATGACGAAGCCGGTGACAGTGACGCCGCTGTCGTCGGGCGCGATCCCGAGATCCAGCTCGGCCCATGTACCGTTCCACACCAGGCTGCCCTCCATGGACAGGGCTCCCTTCGCCCACCGACCCGCGAGGTCGGACCCGACGGGGGACCTTCCCGGGCCCCGGCGCTCGGTGGCCGGCTCCCACTCGAGCCCATCGACCACGGCATCGATGCGGTCGCCGCGGGTGAGGAGCGAGATGTGGCCCAGGAGCTCGTCGGGCAGCAGGCCGCTGTCCGGTCGACAGCCATCCAGCGCATAGTCGACGAGGAGGAGTTCGTCGTCGACGCTCTCACGGCAGGGGCAGCCGCAGGTCTCGCCGTGGCGCAGGGTGACGGTGGGAGGGGCTTCGGCCCACCAGAACATCTCCGCGCCGAGCAGGGCGGCGTCCAGCGCGTGCTCGTGACCCCGAATCGCGCGCTGCATCTCGGCTGCGGCATCGGGGGCCCGGCTGCACCCGGAGGCAAGGGCCGCGGAGATCCCCAGCACACCGACGAGACGGCCCCTGTCGGGCCTGCAGAGGAGGTAGGGGGCGATCCGCATGGACTTCCACGTAACCCTGGCCGCGGGCCGACCCGGCGTGGTGACCGTGCTACCTTCCCGTCGATGCGACCACTTCGACCCGCTGTCGCCGGTGTTGCTGCCCTGCTTCTCGCAGCCTGCAGCGAGGACCCACGGCGTGCCCCCACCCTCGACTACCTGCTCGACATGCGTCCGGTGGTGTACGAGAACGGCCTGCTCGCCGAGCAGGTCCTGCACCAGGGAGCTGCCGTCTACGACGAGCGGGCCACCCCAGAGTCGCTGATGGCAGCCTGGGATGGCGAGATCATCCCCCTCGCGCAGCACGTGCACGACATGGCGGTGGCCGTCGAGCCCCCCGTCAACGTGGCCCCCGATCACCGGGCTCTCATGGAGCTCTGGAAGCGTCGCTACAAGGCCTACCGGGAGCTGTCGGAGTCGGTGCATCTGGCAGATCTCGAGCGCTTCCAGGGCGCCCAGGGCGAGATTGGGGCCATCACGATTGCGGAGGACCAGTGGGTCCGGGCGTTCAACGCCAAGCTCCAGCCCATGGAGCTCTTCGTGGATCTCGTTCCGTAGCGCCCTCCCTTGACGCTCCAGGGCGGAGGGTTAAAAGGGTGGCGTCGTTGACCCGTGGTCGAATTGGCAAGACATCGGATTCTGGCTCCGAAGGCTCCAGGTTCGAGCCCTGGCGGGTCAACCACCTTCACCCTCTACATGCTCCCATCGTCTAGCGGTTAGGACATCGCCCTCTCACGGCGAAGGCAGGGGTTCGATTCCCCTTGGGAGTACCACTCACCCCCTCGGACGCACGTCCGAGGGGGTTTTTGGTTCATTGGGCGTTGGCAGCTCGGGCCGTGCTACGTCCTTGACAGGCCCGCCCCATGGAGGTGCCTCATGCGCGTGCCCGTCAACGGGATCCCCGCCGCTGGAATCACCCACAGCATCGATCCCCAGAAGGAGTGGGCGGCAGCGGCCGCCGCCGAGGCCCTGGACGGCCCCGCCGAGACCCTGTCCGGCGAGCTGACCCTGGTGCCCGCGTCCGACAGGGGCCTCGTGCACGTGTCGGGGCACCTCACGGCTGGCCGATCCGCCACCTGCGACCGCTGCGGCGAGTCCTGTCGTCGCGAAGCGGATGTCGACGTCCAGCTCCTCTACGCCCCCGAAGCGCGGGACGACGAGTCCTTCGACGGAGGAGAGATCGAGCTCGAGGTCGAGGATCTCGACGTGGGCTGGTACGCCGGCGGTGCCCTCGATCTGGCCTCGGTCCTGGGAGAAGCTCTGGCGCTGGAGCTACCTGCACGGATTCGCTGTGCGGATGTGGAGGAGTGCGATAAGCGGACGGCCGATTTGCTCGCCTCAGCAGGGCGGTCCGGCTCTCCAGCCCACCCCGCTTTCGCTGCCCTTCGCGACAAGTTCGCGTAGGACCTCACCTCTGGTGAGGACTACCACCCCGCGGGCAACCACCGTCTGGAGTACATCATGGCCGTCCCGAAGAAGCGCACCTCCCGTCGCCGTCGCGACATGCGCCGCGCCCACGATCACCTGAAGGCCACCGCGGCCGTGCAGCCCTGCCCCGAGTGTGGTGAGCTGGTCCTGCGCCATCACGCCTGCGATGCCTGCGGCACCTACCGTGGCCGCTCCGTCATCGAGATCGCCGACTGACGTCCGCGTGGAGCCAGCCCATGGCTGTCGCCGTCGACGCCATGGGCGGCGACGACGCGCCGGAGGCCATCGTCGAGGGCGCACTGCGTGCCCACGGCGACGGCCTCTCCGTCGTGCTCGTGGGGGACCGCGAGCGCGTGGCGCCCCTCTTGCCCCGTCGGAACGCGCCCGAGCTCGTCCATGCGCCCGACGTCGTGCAGATGGACGAGTCGGCGGCCTCCGTTCGGCGTCGCCCCGACGTGTCGGTCCGACGGACCCTCGCCCTCGTCCGGGAGGGCCGGTGCGCCGGTGCGCTGTCGTGCGGGCACTCCGGTGCCTTGTTGGTGAGCGCGCTGGCCGAGCTGGGCACGTACCCGGGGGTCGAGCGTCCGGGCATCGCGTCCGTGCTGCCTCGCTCCGACGGTGGGAGGCTGGTGCTGATGGATGCGGGCGCCAACGTCGACTGCAAGCCGGAGATGCTGGCGAACTTCGCGCAGCTTGGCTCGATCTACGCCGAGGCGATGGGGGTCCCGAGACCCCGTGTCGGCCTGCTGTCGAACGGGGAGGAGGACAAGAAGGGCAACCTGCAGGTGCGTGCCACGCTGCCTCTGCTTCGGTCCCTGGATCTCCACGTCGTCGGACCCATCGAGCCGTCCGCGGCGATGGAGGGGGCCTGCGACGTCCTCATCTGTGACGGCTTCGTCGGCAACGTGCTCCTCAAGGCGGCCGAGGGGGCCGTCCACACGGTCGTCACCCTCCTGCGGGAGGAGATCACCCGTCGCCCCACCGGACGGCTGGGTGCGGTGCTGCTCCAGGGAGCCTTCCGGCGCTTCCGGGACCGGGTCGCGTGGGACGCTCACGGGGGCGCTCTTCTCCTCGGAGTCCAGGGGCTCGTGGCGGTCGGCCATGGCCGAGCCACCCCCGAAGCGGTCGCGGCCGCCGTGGCGATGGTCCACGCCGCAGCGGGGTCAGGGCTGCACGAGCAGCTGGCTGATCGGCTCACCACCTGACCGCTTGCCCGGCGGGTCCCGCACGCTATATGGGGCGCCACCCCGACGGGCCCCCGACCGCTCAATGCCGCTCTGGAGCCCGTCCGCCGGCGCCCGCCGGCCACACACCAAAGGGAGCCCCGATGTCCAACGACGAGCTGGTCCAGAAGGTCAAGGACCTCATCCACGAGAGCCTTGGCGTGAAGAAGAGCGACGTGGTCCCGTCCGCCTCCTTCATCGACGACCTGAACGCCGACTCCCTCGACATCGTCGAGCTGGTCATGACGATCGAGAAGGAGTTCGACATCGAGATTCCCGACGACGAAGCCGAGAAGATCCGCACGGTGCAGGACGCGGTCGACTACATCGTCGCCCACGTGAGCTGAGGCCCTCGGGCGCGGAGGAGAGCGCGTGGAGCGCGTCGTCGTCACCGGCCTGGGCTGTGTGTCCCCCTGCGGGACGGACGTGGCTTCCACGTGGGAGGCCCTCGTCGAGGCTCGCTCGGGGATCGCGACCCTGACCCGCTTCGACGCGACCGGCCTCCCGTCCCAGATCGCGGGGGAGGTCAGCGACTTCGACCCCGAGGTTCGCTTCGGCCGCAAGGCGGTTCGCCGCCTCGGGCGCTTCATGCAGTTCGCCCTCGCCGCGTCGGACGAAGCCATCCTCGACGCAGGCCTGGCCACGCTCCACGACGGCGAGCTCGTGGTGGAGGGGGTCGATCCCGAGCGCCTCGGCGCCTACGTCGGCTCCGGCATCGGCGGCTTCCCGGAGATCGTGGAGGAGGCCGAGCGACGGCTCGATCAGGGCACTGCCCGCATCTCGCCGCTGTTCATTCCCCGCAGCCTCATCAACCTGGCGACGGGGCAGGTGGCCATCCGCATCGGAGCCCAGGGTCCGAGCCTGTGCGTGGCCACGGCCTGCGCCGTCGGCAACCACGCCATCGGCGAGGCGTGGCGGGCCATCCGCACGGGCGACGCCGACGTCATCGTGGCGGGCGGAACCGAGGCCGCCCTGTCCCCCCTCGGGTACGGCGGCTTCATGACGATGCGCGCTCTCTCCCGACGGAACGACGAGCCGACACGGGCGAGCCGGCCCTTCGACCGCGACCGCGATGGCTTCGTCATGGGCGAGGGGGCGGGCCTGCTGGTCCTCGAGTCCCTGAGCCACGCACGAGCCCGTGGGGCGCGCATCTACGCGGAGCTCACCGGCTACGCGGCGACCACCGATGCCCACCACGTCACGGCCCCTGCGCCCGGACACGCTGGCGCGGCCCGGTGCATGAGGTTGGCCCTCAAGGCCGCCCGCCTCGACCCGGAAGCCATCGACTACATCAACGCCCACGGCACCTCGACCCCCGCCAACGACCCGGAGGAGGTCACGGCTGTCAAGACCGTCTTCGGCGATCACGCGCGATCGGTGTGGATGTCGAGCACCAAGGGCACCACCGGCCACCTCCTCGGAGCCGCCGGTGGGCTCGAGGCCGTCGCTACGGTGAAGGCGCTGCACACGGGGATCGTGCCCCCCACCGCCAACCTCGAGAACCCCGACCCGGCGTGCGACCTGGATCACGTGCCCCTGCATGCTCGCGAGGCGAGGGTGCAGCACGCCATGTCCAACGGCTTCGGCTTCGGCGGCACCAACGCCGTGCTCGTGTTCTCCAGAGTCCCCTGAGGCCGGAAGGCTCCGGCTTCGTCCCAATCCAGCCTCGAGGGGCCCCGGTCTGGAAGACCTGCCCCCCCGGCACCCTTCGAATCCCCGGAGCTCTCCCATGCGTCTCGCCATCGGCTCGGACCACGCCGGCGTCCAACTGAAGTCCCAACTGGCGGAGCACCTGCGCGGCCTCGGCCACGACGTGGTCGACGTCGGTCCCGCCGACACCTCCTCCGTCGACTACCCGGACTACGCCCACAAGGTCACCGACCTGCTCGTCGCGGAGAAGGTGGAGCGGGGCGTGCTGATCTGCGGCACCGGCCAGGGCATGGCGATGTCGGCCAACAAGGTGCCGGGCGTTCGGGCCGCCGTCGTGGCCGACACGTTCAGCGCCGAGATGGCGATGCTCCACAACGACGCCAGGGTTCTGTGCATCGGCGAGCGGGTCGTGGGGCCAGGCCTGGCGATGTCCCTGCTGGATGCCTGGCTCGGCGCTTCCTTCGAGGGAGGCCGGCACACCCGTCGCGTCGGCAAGATGGAGGGCACCGGATAAGGGCTGCCCTTGCCCTGGAGGCACCCCATGCGCCAACTCGCCCAGCAGGACCCGGACGTCTTCGACGCCATCAAGGCGGAGCGTCACCGGCAGCAGCACGACCTCGAGCTCATCGCCTCCGAGAACTATGTCTCCGAAGCGGTCTTGGAAGCCGTGGGCTCGGTGCTCACCAACAAGTACGCAGAGGGTCTGCCCGGGAAGCGCTACTACGGGGGCTGCGAGGCCGTGGACCAGGTGGAGCTCCTCGCCCGCAACCGGGCCAAGAAGCTGTTCGGCTCCATCGGCGCGAACGTGCAGCCCCACTCTGGAGCCCAGGCCAACGCAGCGGTGTTCCTGGCTGCCCTGGAGGCCGGCGACACCATCCTCGGCCTCGATCTGACCCACGGCGGACACCTCACCCACGGCTCCCCCGTCAACAGCTCCGGCAAGCTCTACCGCGCGGTGCACTACGGCCTCGACGAAGCCACCGGGCGCATCGACATGAACGTCGTTCGCGACATCGCCAAGCGCGAGCAGCCGAAGCTCATCGTGTGCGGTGCCTCCGCTTACCCGCGGGTCTTCGACTTCGAGGCCTTCCGCTCCATCGCCGACGAGGTGGGTGCGGTCCTGGTGGCCGACATGGCCCACATCGCAGGGCTGGTCGCCACCGGCGCCCATCCGTCGCCCGTCCCGCACTGCGACTTCGTCACGACCACCACCCACAAGACCCTCCGGGGGCCGCGCGGAGGCCTGATCCTCGCCACGCGGGAGTGGGCACCCAAGATGAACAAGGCGGTGTTCCCGGGCACCCAGGGCGGCCCCCTGATGCACGTGATCGCTGGCAAGGCCGTGGCCTTCGGAGAGGCGCTGAAGCCGAGCTTCGCCACCTACATCGATCAGGTGGTGACCAACGCCCGCGTCCTCGCCGAGCGCCTGATGGAGCGAGGCTTCGACCTGGTCAGCGGCGGCACCGACAACCACCTCATGCTGGTGGACCTCGGCGAGAAGTGCTCCGGGAAGGACGCAGAGGACGCACTGGGACAGGCAGGCATCACCGTCAACAAGAACACCGTGCCCGGCGAGAAGCGCAGCCCCTTCGTCACCTCCGGCATTCGCATCGGCACGCCGGCGATGACCACCCGGGGCGTCACCACCGACGAGGCCCGGCAGGTCGGCGACTGGATCGCCGACGCCATCGAGGCCCGCAACGACTCCGACCGCCTCGCAGGCATCCGCGGCAAGGTCGAGGATCTGGTCGGGCGGCGTCCCGTCTACCCCGAGCGCTTCGCCGGCTGACTCATGCGCTGTCCCTCCTGCCAGCACGAAGAGTCCCGGGTCATCGACTCCCGCACCGCCGGTGATGCGATCCGTCGGCGCCGCGTGTGCAGCGGCTGCGGCTTCCGCTTCACCACCCACGAGCGCGTGGAGCTGCGGATGCCGTGGGTGCTGAAGCGCTCCGGCGAGCGGGAGCCCTGGAACCGGGAGAAGCTGCTCCACGGCCTGCGGCTGGCCTGCCGGAAGCGTCCGATCGCCGAGAGCCAGGTGCTCGACGCCGCGCTCTCCGTGGAGCGTCGGATCCACACGAAGTCGGAGGTCACCACCGCGGCCATCGGCGAGCAGGTGATGGAGGTGCTCCGAGCCCTCGACGCCGTGGCCTACGTGCGCTTCGCCTCGGTCTACAAGGCCTTCGAGTCCGTGGAGCAGTTCGCCGATGCCATCCGGGCCTCCGAGCGGACTCAGGACGGCGCCCCACCTCGGACCGGTGTGCCGGAGGGCTCGTGACCACCGCCCACGACCAGGCGTGGGGCGCATCGATGGACCTCGCCCTCGCGGCCGCTCGTAGCGGCCTCGGCCACACGGCGCCGAATCCCTCGGTAGGGGTGGTGATCGTCGACGACCACGGTCGGGTGCTGGGCACGGGTACGTCCGAGGAGGCCGGGGGCGCCCATGCTGAGGTCGTCGCGCTGCGTCGGGCGAAGGCGGCGGGTCACGACGTGCGCGGGGCCACGATGGTGGTCACGCTGGAGCCCTGTTGCCACCACGGGCGCACGCCCCCGTGCACCGACGCCATCATCGCCGGGGGCATCGCCCGGGTGGTGGCCGGGGTGGCCGACCCCTTCGAGGCCGTCCGGGGCCGAGGCTTCCAGACCCTTCGTGATGCGGGCGTCGAGGTCGTCGTCGGCGTTCGGGAGGCTGCCTGCACCCGTCAGATCCTCGGCTTTGCCCGAGCACAGCTTCAGGGCCTGCCCGAGGTGAGCGCCAAGGCGGCGGTGTCCCTCGATGGCCACATCGCCACCGCAGCCGGTGACTCGGCGTGGATCACCGGCGAGGAGGCCCGCACCCATGGGCGACGCCTCCGCCTCACCCACGACGCGATCCTCGTGGGGCGCGGCACGGCCCTCGCCGACGACCCCCGGCTGACCGCACGGTCCGACGACCTGGGGCCCGACTGGGACCCTGTGCCCGTGGTGTTCGACTCCAAGCTGCAGCTCCCCGCCGACCTGCGGATGTTCCGCGGGCCGCGCCGCGCGATCGTCGTCACCACGGAGGAGGCCCCCGAGCGGGCGCTCCCCGCCGACGTGCTCCGCGTACCCTCGGGTCCGGATGGCCGCGTCGACCCCGTGGCGGCGCTCCGCGCCATGGTCGCCCGTGGCCTGCACCGCGTGCTCGTCGAGGGGGGAGGGGAGCTCCACGGATCGCTCTTCTCAGCCGGGCTTGTCGACACCCTGTACCTGTACGTCGCCGGGGTGTTGGTGCCGGGGGGGAGGCCGTGGCTGGCGGGCGAGGCGGTGGAGCCGCTGGCCCGGGCCGCGCGACTGCAGCTGGACGACGTGGAGCAGGTTGGTGAGGACCTGTGCACGGTCTGGCGCGCCACCCATCGCCTCGGGCCGTTGGTCCCGGACGACCTGCTGTCCGGCTCGACGGGGGAGGGCTGATGTTCACGGGACTGGTGGAGGATGTCGGCACCATCGCCTGGGTGAAGCCGCAGGGGAGCGGACAGCTCCTGGGGATCCGCACGGCCATTCCCCTCGGCGACGTGTCCGTGGGGGACAGCATCGCGACCAACGGTGTCTGCTTGACGGCCGAGGGCTTCGAGGGCGACGTGTTCCGGGCCGTTGCGGGCCGGGAGACCCTCGAGCGCTCCACCCTGGCCCGCGCACGGGCGGGTCAGCGGGTCCACCTGGAGCGGGCGCTGGCCGTCGGCGACCGGCTCGGCGGGCACCTCGTTCAGGGACACGTCGACGGTCTGGGCGAGGTCCTACGCTCCTACGACGCCCAGGAGAGCTGGATCCTGTGGATACGGATCCCGCGGGAGCTCTCCCGCTACGTGGCGAGCAAGGGGAGCCTGTGCGTCGATGGCGTCAGCCTGACCGTCAACGAAGTGGCCGGCGACGACGCCCGTCTGAACATCGTCCCCCACACCGCTCGGGTCACGCGGCTGGGCGGACTTCGACCTGGCGACCGGGTCAACCTCGAGGTGGACATCCTCGCCAAGTACGTGGAGCGCCTGCTGGGCGGGTCCACCAGTGGGGGCCTGACCCCCGAGCTGCTGCGCCAATACGGCTACGAGCCGTGAGCGCCCCCTGCGAAAAGGAAGAACGATGAGCGACTGGCACGTGTTCCACGACGACCCCCTCACCCGCGTCGAGCTGGCGGTGGAGGACATCCGCGCCGGCAAGATGGTCATCCTCGTCGACGACGAGGACCGCGAGAACGAGGGCGACCTGGTGATCGCCGCAGAGCGGATCACCCCCGAGGCCATCAACTTCATGGCCGTGCATGCCCGGGGCCTCATCTGTCTGTCCATCACCTCGGATCAGGTGGCCCGGCTCGGGCTCCCGATGATGGCGACCAACAACCAGTCCCAGTACGAGACGGCCTTCACGGTGAGCATCGAAGCCCGCCATGGCGTGACCACGGGGATCTCGGCGGCGGACCGTGCCCACACCGTCAAGGTGGCCATCGACCCGGAGGCCAACCCTCGCAGCGTGGTGGTTCCCGGCCACATGTTCCCCCTCCGCGCCCGCGACGGTGGCGTGCTGGAGCGGGTCGGGCAGACCGAGGGATCCGTGGACCTCTCCCGCCTCGCTGGTCTCAACCCCTCGGGCGTGATCTGCGAGATCATGAACCCCGACGGCACCATGGCGCGCATGCCCGAGCTGCTGGCGTTCGGCGAGGAGCACGGCATCCGGGTCGTCACCGTGGCCGATCTCATCAAGCACCGCATGCGCCACGAGCGAGTGGTCAAGCCCGTGCAGGACGGCAAGCTCGACGTCGAGGGCCTCGGCACCTGGCACACGCGCCTGTACCGGAGCGTTGGCGCGCCCGGCCTGCACATGGCCCTGTGGCAGGGGGCTCTCGGTCCCGAGACCACGCCGGTGCGCGTGCAGCCGGCACCGCCGACCTGGTCCTTCCTCGGAGCCGACGCCTCGAGCTCCGCGGCCACCGCCCGCAGCGCCATGGAGCGCATCCACGAGAACGGCACCGGCGCCATCGTGTTCATGCACCTCAAGCCGGCACAGGCGGCCCTTGCTCGCTGGTTCCAGCGGGACATGGGGGGCGACGACTCGGCAGAGCCCAAGCCCCTGCAGGCCGACGCCCTCCGCGACCTGGGCACGGGCTGCCAGATCCTGGTCGACCTCGGCCTGCGGGACCTGGAGCTCCTCACGAGCTCGAAGCGACCCATCGTCGGAATCGAGGCCTACGGGCTGTCCATCGCCGAGCGGGTGCCCTTGGCGTAGGCAGGGCGTGCCCCGATGGGGTACGTGGTCCTTTCCACAGAGGAGACGTCGTGGCACGCGTGATCGATGGCAAGCTCGTCGACCCAGGAGGCCGGTTCGCCGTCGTCGTGGGTCGGTTCAACGACTTCATCGGGAGCCAGCTGCTCTCTGGCGCTGACGACTGCTTCCGTCGCCACGGAGTCGACACCGATGAGCGGGTCGACGTGATCTGGGTGCCCGGCGCCTACGAGATCCCGCTGGTTGCCCTCAAGGCCGCCCAGACGGGTCGCTACAGCGCGGTCGTCACCCTCGGCGCCGTGATTCGCGGCAGCACTCCCCACTTCGACTATGTCTCGGCCGAGGTGAGCAAGGGGGTCGCCAACGCGTCCATGCAGACGGGCGTCCCCATCGTCTTCGGCGTGCTCACGACCGACACGATCGAGCAGGCCATCGAGCGGGCTGGCACGAAGGCCGGCAACCACGGCTGGAAGGCCGCCCTGTCCGCCATCGAGATGGCATCCCTCTTCCAGGCACTGGAGGCCTAGGGTGGCGAGTCGCCGGCGAGCACGCGCCTTCGCGATGCAGGCCCTCTACCAGGCGGACCTGTGTGAGCGGAGTGTCGCCAGCAGCCTCAACGACCTGTGGTCGATCCTGATGGACGGCGAAGGCGTGGAGGGAGAACGGCCTCCGGAGTCTGCGGAGGTGGAGTTCGCCTCTCGCCTCGCCCGTGGCGCGGAGGAGCGGCGTGAGCGCATCGATGCGCTGATCGAGGAGTGCTCCACCAACTGGCGCCTCGTGCGGATGCCGGTGGTCGACCGCAACATCCTGCGCCTGGCGGCCTTCGAGCTCGACGGGTGCCCCGACATCCCTGCGTCCGTCTCGGTCAACGAAGCGGTGGAGCTCGCCAAGGGCTACGGGGGCAGCGACTCCCGCGCCTTCGTCAACGGCATCGTCGACCGCATGGGCCGACAGCTCGGGCGCCTCGAGTCCAGGGGCAAGCGCAAGGGCAAGGAATGAGCACGGCGGGCAGCCCTCCCCAGGTGCCTGCTGCCGCCGAGGAGGCCTTCCGGCGCTCCGACCGCCTCATCGACCGCTCCATGTTCCTGTTCGGCGCCATCGCGCTGGTGGGCAGCCTGCTGATGTCTCCGGATCCCGAGATGCTGAGCGTCTTCGGGGTGGACGTGCCGGTGATGTGTGGCTTCCGGGTCATGACGGGCCGGGAGTGCATGGGCTGTGGGCTGACCCGGTCCTTCGCCTACATGGGGCACCTGCAGCCTGTCGCCTCCTTCGGCATGCACAAGCTCGGGCCCTTCCTCTGGGTGCTCCTCGTCAGCCAGGTCCCGTACCGGGGCTGGAAGCTGTGGCGGCTCCGTCACGCCTGAGGGCTTGACGGGCAGCCCCACGTGGCGAGGTTACGAACCCTCGTGGGAGGTGAGATGCTCCAGATCTCCGAGCGCGCCGCCGAGCGCATCCGCAACGTCGTCACCCAGGAAGCCGAGGGCTTCGTGGGGCTCCGCGTGGGCCTCCGAGACGGAGGGTGCAGTGGCTACGCCTACGACCTGTCCTTCGAGAAGGACCCGGAAGACGACGACATGATCTTCGAGCGTGATGGCGCCAAGGTGTTCGTCCACCGCCTCCACCTCCCCTACCTGGCCGGGAGCGTGCTCCAGTGGTCCGAGGAGGACTTCCAGGCGGGCTTCACCCTCGACAACCCCAACGTGGCGCGCGTCTGCGGCTGCGGGGAGTCCTTCGACGTCCAGTCGTGAGGACGCAGGGAGACGACCGCCGTGGAGCTGAGAGTCGAGGGATACCCGAGCGCCGTCGTGGACGCCGGGCAGACGCTGCTGGAGGCCTGTGAGGCCCTCGACGTGCCGATGGACTCGGCATGTGGGGGCTTCGCCTGCTGCAACTCCTGTCGCGTCGACGTGCTGGATGGGATGGCCTTCCTCTCGCCGCGCCTCGACGAGGAGGATGCCTTCCTGGACTCCGATCGCCAGCGTCTGGGCTGTCAGGCCTCGCTGCTCGGCGGCGAGGAAGCCGTGGTTTCGGTTCGACTGGCACCAGGGGCGTGACGATGCCATTGACGTCGCCCCGGCCGACGATTAATCCTGCGGGGCCTTCGGGCACTCCTGGCCGGATAGCTCAGTTGGTAGAGCAGGGGATTGAAAATCCCCGTGTCGGCGGTTCGAATCCGTCTCTGGCCACCACTTCTTCTCTACGGCTGCGCTCCCTCCTCGGTCGAGCGCCCACCCTGCGAGCCCTGTGCCTCGCGGGGCTTGCCGTGGGCGCCGCCGCGTGTGGCGACCGCTGTGACCAGCTCTGCGAGGGGGTAGGGGACGCCCTGGCCGAGTGTCGACCCGACTCCTTGACCTGGAACGACGTCGGCGCCCGAACGCGGAACGGCTTCGTGACCACCTGCAGGGATGAGTGGGACCGTGCCCGCAGCCAGCTGGCGTCGGCTCAGGCCTCGGCGGCCCTCGACGCGTGCGACGACACGTCGCTGACCCTCGAGACGCTCTCCTGCGACGAGCTGGTGGCGCTCTACGCGCGGGAGTAGCTACTCGGCCTTCCAGTCCTCCGGGCGCAGGCCCAGTCTGTGGATGCGGTAGTTGAGGTTGCTCCGGGACACGCCGAGGTCGCGAGCCGCCTGCGCCTGGACCCCGTCCGCATCCTGGAGCGAGGAGGTCAGCACCCGCCGCTCGAACTCCAGCAGCCAGTCCTGGAGCTTCGTCCCCTCGGGAGGGCGCAGCGCCATGTGGTTGCTCAGGTCCACCGGGCCCCCTTCGTCGAAGTCGTCATCGGGCAAGGAGAGGGTCTCGATGGTGTCTCCTCGGCAGAGGATCACGGCCCGCTCGATGACGTGCTCCAGCTGGCGGACGTTGCCGGGCCACGGGTAGCGGACCAGGCGATCCATGAGCGCCTGGGGGATCCGAGGGACGGGCCGGCCGTTCCGCTCGGCGTAGCGGGCGGCGAAGTGGTCGACCAACAACGGGATGTCCTCGGCTCGGGCGGCGAGGGCGGGAACCTTCAGGGCCACGACGTTGAGTCGGTAGAACAGGTCCTTGCGGAAGGCGCCGGCCTTCACCTCCTGCCGAAGGTCCTTGTTGGTGGCGGCGATGACCCGCACGTCGACCTTCTGGGTGCCGGTGCCACCGACCCGCTGAAACTCTCCGTTCTCCAGAACGCGGAGCAGCTTCACCTGCATGTACAGGTCGATCTCGCCGATCTCGTCGAGGAGCAGCGTGCCGCCGTCGGCCTGCTCGAACTTGCCCTGGTGCTGTCGGATGGCCCCCGTGAAGGCTCCCTTCTCGTGTCCGAAGAGCTCCGACTCCAGAAGGGTCTCCGGGATGGCGGCGCAGTTGACCCGCACGAAGGGGCCCCCGTGGCGCCGGGAGCGCTGGTGGACAGCGTGGGCCAGCAGCTCCTTGCCGGTGCCGGTGGGGCCCTGGAGGAGGACGGTGGCGGAGGTGTCGGCGACGGCCGCGACCTCGTCGTAGAGCTCCAGCATGGGGGGGGAGGTGCCGATGAGGTTCTCGAAGCCGTAGCGTGCATCGACCTCCTGTCGCAGGAGCTGGAGCTCGGCCCGCATCGCCCGTTGCTCGAGCGCGCGCTCCAGAAGGACGATCAGCTCATCCTTGGCGATGGGCTTGATGATGTAGTCGGTGGCACCGGCCTTCATGGCCGCCACGGCGTCTTCGACGCTGCCGTAGCCTGTCATGATGACGACAGGGACGTCCGGCCAGCCCTGGCGGACCCGGTCGAGGAGCTCGATGCCGGTACCTCCGGGCATGCGCACGTCGGTCAGGACCACGTCGAAGGGAAACGCCCTCAGGCTGTCGAGGGCCTCGTCCGGGCTCTCCGTGAGCGTGACGTGCATGCCGGCCTTGGTGAGGTTGACCTGCAGAACGGTGCGGACCGCACGGTCGTCGTCGACCACGAGGATGCGCGGGGCCGCGCCCGGCCTCCGCTCCGCCGGCTCGACGTCGCTCACTCCGTGCCCTCGATGTGGAGGGTCCACGGGTCCATGGCCCACACCGTGCCCTCTGGCTCGGACAGCTGCAGCCACAGCGGGTCCAGGCCATCGACCAGGCGGACCAGTGGGGCGCTGAGGGCCGCCTCCCGGCGAGTCGCCTGCTCCACCCACGGTCCGGCCGGGCCGAGGAGCTGGAGGGCGACGCTCGGCGCCAGGGTCTCGAAGCCGAAGCCTCCACTGCTGTAGGTGACGAGCCCGACCTTGCGGTTGTCCTTGATGCCGGCGAGGCGTCGGGCCTCGGCGATGGCGTCCTGGAAGCCGCCAAGCTCGTCGACGAGCCCTACTTCCTTCGCATCGACGCCGGACCACACGCGCCCCTGGGCGACCTCCTCGACGTCGTCGAGCTCCATGTCACGGCCGTCGGCGACACGCTGCTTGAACATCCCGTAGGTCTCGTCGACCAGCTCCTGCATCCGCTCGCGCTGCCGGGCGTCCCAGGGGATGGTGGCGGAGCCGATCGTGCTGTTGCGACCGCGGGCCAGCACCGTGGTCTGCACGCCCAGCTTCTCCTGGAGCTCCCCGGTGGCGAAGGCTCCGGTGTAGACCCCGATGGAGCCGGTGACCGTGCCCGGCTCGGCATAGATGCGGTCGACGCCCGCAGCCACGTAGTAGCCACCGGAGGCGGCGACCCCACCCATGCTGACGATCACGGGCTTCTCCGCCTTGTGGAGCCGCTCGATCGCTCGCCAGATCTCCTCGGAGGCGAAGGCGCTGCCGCCGGGGGAGTCGACCCGGAGCACCACGGCCCGCACCTGGCTGTCCTCCCTCGCCCTGTCGAGCTGGCGCACCAGCGTGTCGGAGCCGGTGCTCAGCGCTGAGAACAGGCCACCTCGGGAGCTCTCGCCGCTGGTGATCCCCCCCTCGACGTACAGGACCGCGATCTGCTTCGGGTCCTCCCATGGACTGGCGGGCTGGGGGCGGTTCAGGAGGTTCGCCGTGAACACGGTGCCGTCGTGGAGCCGCTTGAGCTCGTCGTCGAGCTGGTCCTCGTAGAGAAGGACATCGACCAACCCCTCGGCCTTGGCCGCGCTGGCAGGCCATGGTCCCCCGTCGATCCAGCTCTTCACGGTGGCGTCGTCCTGACCTCGGCCCGCTGCGATCCCGCTGCTCAGCTCGGCGTACAGGTCGTCGAGGAGGGCGCCGGTCTGCTCCAGTGCGGCCTCGGACGGCTCGATGTGGGTGAAGGTCTCAGGGGCCGACTTGTACGCCCCCTGCTTGACGAACTGGGGCTGGACGCCCACCCAGTCGAGGAGGCCGCGGGCGGTCATCAGCTCGGCGGAGAGCCCGATGAGTCGCAGCTCGCCGGCCGGATGCATCGCGACCCGGCTGGAGGCCGAGGCCACGTAGTAGGCCGTGTTGGACGCTCCACGGTCGAGGTACACCAGCACCGGGATGTCGGCCTCCTCGAGGGCGAGGATGCGGTCTCGGAGCTCTCGGGCCTTCGCCATGGAGAGCGCAGCCCCGTCGAGGTGGACGACGAAGCCGATCACCCCGGCGTCGTCCTCGACCCGTCGCATCAGCTCCAGGGTGTCGAGCCAGCTCGCCTCACGGCTCCCGAAGAGCCCCCCCCGCGGCTGGTAGGGGATGCTTCCCTTCACCTCCAGGACGGGTACCCGACGGACCGAGGGGATGATCGACTCGCCGGGCTCGTCGCTGCCGAAGGCCAGGGTGTGGAGCAGGGCTTCTCCGGACGTGCCCTGCCCATGCCACTGGACCCCGGATCCGCCGAAGTACACCTCGATGCCGGCGCCCGCCGTGGCCAGCGTGACCTCGTCGGTGACCTCGAAGGTGGTGGAGCCCCGCACGTAGAGCCCCTCCGTGGGGCGCAGCCGGGCGGTGGCGACCAGCTGGTCCTGGTCCTCGTCGCCAACGGGGTCGAAGAGGCGCTGCACGTCGGCCCCGAGGATCAGGGTCCGGCCGAAGGGGCGCAGGGCGAGGCCGGCGGCGGTGCGGGGGCGAGCGACGCGGGCAGGATCCGGCGCCCCGACGTTCTGGGCCACCCCCGCGATGCCCAGCCAGGGGAGGGGACGCCAGGCCGCCCCGGCGTCGTACGCGAAGTAGTTGGTGGCGTTGTCGATGAAGTTCCACGATGCCAGGACCCCGATGCTGATGCGCTCGGGGAGCTGGACGCTGGTCGCGTAGTCGACGGACCAGTCGGACCGCATGTCTCCGCCGTCGTCCCGCAGGAGGTTGTGGACGCCGACGCCGACGCCGCCGGCACCGAGGGTGAAGCCGGTGGTGGTGGGGAGCGCGATGCCTTCCTGGAAGGTCGAGCCTGGCTGGGTGAGGAAGAGGCCGTAGCGAAAGTCTGGGTCGAAAGACAGGTTCGCCGGGTTCACCCACAGGGCCCCCGGGCCGTTCTCGTGGGCGACGCCGGCCGACGGGACCACCGGATGGTGGGTGGCGAGGCCCTGTGCGAAGGCGAGGGACAACAATGCGGTCAGCAACCGGGTCTCCTGGACGTAGGCGAGGGCGATTGTGGCACAGCCAGCGGCGGGTTGCACCGCGGGCCGGAGCGCTGGTGTCGGAGGGGATGCAGGAACCAACAGGGCCGCTGGCGGGTCGAATACGCTGTGGGTAGAGTGGGGAGGCGCGTCCCTCGCGTCCCTCCCCCCATCTCCCGCCCTCCGCCCCCGGAGCCCCCATGCGCTTTCCCGCCGCTCGGCCGGTCGTCCTGTCGTTCCTCTTCAGCTGTGCCCTCTCCCTCGGGCCCATGGGACCGACGGAGCCCGCCTGGGCGGCGGACGTCGTTCGTCCCGCGCCTGCAGCGAGTCTCGCCCCCATCCTCGACGAGATCACCGAGCACCGACTGTTCCGAACCGGCAAGGTGGGCTTCCAGGTCGTGGACCTTCGGACGGGGGAGGAGGTGTTCTCCCACGGCCCGGACACGTCGCTGAACCCTGCGTCCACCATGAAGGTGGTCACCTCGGCGACCGCCCTGAAGATGCTGGGGCCGAGCTACCGCTTCACCACGGACGTGTACACGGACGGAGAGGTCGACGCCTCAGGCACGCTGAAAGGCAACCTGTACATCGAGGGGCACGGGGACCCCACGATGGTCGTCGAGAAGCTCTGGAAGCTCGTCGGGGATCTGAAGTCCGAGGGGATCGAGCGGATCGAGGGGCACGTGGTGTTCGACGAGGACTTCCACCGACCGGACTACCTGCTGCCGGGCTGGAACAAGAAGGAGGACATGGCGCGGGGACCCTCCTACTTCGCGACCCTCTCGGCGCTGTCCCTGAACTTCAACACCGCCGCCATCCTGGTGGGGCCCGGCGCCGAGGTGGGCCAGGAGGCGCGCGTGCGCCTGGAGACCCCCGCTGGAGATGCCGTCGAGGTGGTCAACGAGGTGAAGACGGTCGCTGCGTCGGGTCGACGCTCGCTCGTCATCGAGCGGGAGGTCCACGAAGACGGCCGCACCGAGTTCACCGTCAAGGGCACGGTGCCGCTCCTCGGCGACCACCAGCGCTACTACCGGACGGTGGCCGACCCCACGGCCCAGTACATGGGCGCCTTCCAGGAGCTGATGAAGCAGCACGGGATCGGAGTGACGGGACGCTTCCGCCGCGGCGACACCCCCCACGACGCGGATCGAATCCTGCAGATTCGCTCCACTTCGCTGGCCACGATCCTCATGGACATGAACAAGCTCTCCAACAATTTCATCGCCGAGCAGGTGCTGCGGACCCTGGGCGCCGAGGTGAAGGAGGAGGGCAGCACCGAGGCGGGTCTGCAGGTCGTCCAGGAGTACCTGGCCACCCTCGGTGTCGGGCCCGAGGACGTCGCGCTGGTGAATGGGTCGGGGCTCTCCCGCCAGGCGGAGCTTCGCCCCAGTGTGCTCACGGCCATCCTCGTCGACATGGCCCGCGATCCCCAGGTCGGTCAGGAGTTCGCCTCCACGCTGGCCATCGCCGGCTACGACGGCACCCTCTGGTCTCGCCTGCGGGACGAAGCCGGGCGTCTGCGCGGCAAGACCGGCACCATCGACGGCGTCCACTGCCTCGCCGGCTACGTGGAGGACGGCGCTGGCGAGCGCTATGCGTTTGCCTTCCTGGTGAACGACCACGGTGGGCGGGTGTCCACGGTCAAGGGGCTCCATGACCGATTCGCGCGAACGATGTTCAAGTGGGGGAGTGAACCGAGCGATGAGGGAGGGGAGGCTTCTGCGTCACCATGATGCAGGAGCGATCCGACGACGCCCAGACGGCGTACGTCCATGAGAGAGGATTTCCCACCTCCGGGCCACGGTGCCCGGGGAGACCGGCAGGGGGCAGCGTTGACACCGATTTCGACCCGGCGCTATAAACTCGGCTACACGCGTGCTCCCGCCCCCCCGGGTGTGCCTTGCGGGCGTTCAGAAGGAAGGATGATGGCCATTTTCTCCAAGTCGTGGGTCCGCTCGCTCGCTGCGATCGGGGCCCTCGGCGTCCTTGCATTCGCGCCGCCAGCGCTCGCGCAGAGTGCCGAAGGCGCCGATGAGGAGCCCGTCAGCGAGGCGCCCAGCGAGGAGGCTCCCAGCGCGGAGGACGCGGCCGAGGCTGCGGAGCGCGATGCGGTGGAGCTCCGCCGGGAGCTCCGCACGGTCGAGGAAGACGTCTCCAACCTCAAGGAGCGGGTCTTCCGGTCCAAGGCCACGCTCAAGCTCCTCAAGGAGCTCGTGGTTGAGGGCGTCGCCACCGGCAGCCGCGTCGTCGTCTGGCACATCAACCAGCTGGGTGGCGGCTACTCCATGGAGTCGGCGCAGTATTTCCTCGATGGGAAGAACGTGTTCAGCAAGGTCGACCCCGGCGGCACCCTGGACACGGTGCGGGAGATCAAGGTCCACGAGCAGACCCTCCCGCCCGGCCAGCACTCCCTTCAGGTCAACTACGTGTTGCGAGGCAAGGGCTACAAGGTCTTCAGCTACCTGAGCTCCTACCAGTTCAAGGTCCAGTCCAGCTACACCTTCGAGATCGAGGACGGGAAGCTCTCGGTGGTGCGGGTCATCGCCGACAGTCGCGGCGGCCTGCGCAACTTCGTCGAGCGCCCCACGGTCCTGTACGACGAACGCGACGAGACGATCCGAGAGCAGTGATGTTTTTCGACTCCCCCATGAAGCGCCGCCCCGCCGATTCCGAAGCGGGCGGCGTGAAGTGCATGACGGCACGCGCTCTCGGCGTAGTGACCGTCACGCTGCTCGCCGCCCTGTCGGCCCCTGCCGTCGCCGCCCCCGCCGACGACATCATCGCCGAGGTCGACGAGTCCGTCCTTCAGCTGGAGGACAGCACGAAGGGACTCGAGCGAGGCCTCGGGCCCGGGGGTGTGATCGGTGGTGAAGAGGCGCTCAAGCGCTTCCAGGACGGCATGTTCCAGCACCTGATCGGCGACCACGAGCCGGCGGCCGAAGGCTTCTTCGCGTTGGTCACCACCGGTGCCCTCGCGGATGCGGGGCTCCATCGAGACGCCGAGTGGTACCTGGCCGAGTCCCTCCTCGGGATGCGGAACTACCAGACCGCCGCGGAGCGCTTCCACGTCGTCGCCGACGACGCGGGCCATCCATTCCGGGAAGACGCGGTGCGGCGGCTCCTCGAGCTCTACGCCCAGTCGGGCGACGTCGATGCGTTTCGTGCTCTGTACGACGCGGAGATCCGCTCCGGGAAGGTCATGCCCACGCCGGAGATCACCTACTCCCTGGGCAGAGCCTTCTACCAGCAGGGAGACCGCGCCACCGCGGCGTCCACCTTCGCGGAGGTCCCTCCGGGGAGCGAGTGGCACGCGAAGAGCCTGTACTTCCTCGGGGTCATCGCCGTCATCGACGAGCGCCTCGACGACGCCGGGACCTTCTTCCAGCAGACCGCAGACCTCTCGATCGAGTCGGCCGATGGTCGCCGGGTCCACGACCTGGCGCTCCTTGCCCTCGGGCGCATCGCCTACGAGTCTGGCGAGTTCCTGCAGGCGGCCGAGAGCTACAGCCTGATCGGTGCCGACAGCGAGTACCAGGCCGACAAGCTCTACGAGGTGATCTGGACGGCCATCAAGCAGAAGCGCTACGCCGACGCCCTCAACAACATCGAGATCTTCCTGCTCGCCTTTCCGGAGCACCGCTACTCCGCCCAGCTGATGCTGAACCAGGGGCACCTCTCCTACCAGCAGGAGGACTGGTCCGGCGCGCTCACCAGCTACGAGCAGGTGATCGTGGCCTACGAGCCCGTCCGGAGCCGCTTCGCGGTGCTGGCATCCAACAATGCCGACCAACGGGCTGCGGTCGAGGCCGTGCTCGATGCTTCCCGGCCGGAGATCGAGGGGGGCCTCCCCACGTACGCCGTCGCCATGATGCGGGCAGACCCGGAGCTGTCCCGCGCGATCGGCGTGTTCCAGGACCTCGACCAGCAGCGCCGCGACATCGAGGCGTCGGAGCGCCTGATTCAAGAGCTCCAGGGCGTGGTGACCGGCAGCGGTGGCATCGGGTCCCTCGAGCGTGTCCGCTACGACGCTGTGCGGACCCAGACGGCGGTGCTCTCGGAGCGCATGCGGCTCCTGGAGGCCGACGAGGCGTACCTGAACGGGACCGGTGACGAGAGCGCCAGGCTCCTGATCCCAGATCTCGCCAAGCGGCGTCTCGCCCTCGCGGCGGAGATCGCCGAGGGAAGCTCCTCGGTCGACACCTACGAGCAGCGTCTCGTGGCCTACGAGAGCCGGCTCGGCGAGCTGCAGACCACCTCGCTGGAGCTGCAGACCACCATGGAGGAAGCCGAGGACGGCATCCGGGAGCTGCAGCGTCAGCTCCGGGAGAACGACGCCCTGTCCGGCTCGGCCCGTGCGTCCATCGAGGAAGACATCGCTACGCTCCAGGGGGACATCGAGGCCTCCAGGTCGGACCTCGGCAACGTCGACGCCCAGGTCGCCGCGCTGAAGGTCCCGTCGGTCGTCAGCGCGATGGCGTCCACGGGGTTCGAGCCCGGCGATGTGTGGAACCGCGCAGAGGCCCTCGCCCGCGACTACGCGGCGGCCCGGCCGACCAGCCGCGACCTCACCACGGACCGGCTCGACGGCCTGCACATCACCCTGACCCGCATGTTCGACCGTCTCACGAACGTGCTCGACGCCGCGATCGCCACCGAGACGTCCGAGCTCGGGCGGATCAAGAAGCGCTTCGACACCGAGGTCGAGGCGGTGGCCGTCCAGCGCACCGACTACACGGCCCAGATGGCCGATGCCAGCGATGTGTCGCTGGTGCTCACGAGGCAGGGCTTCGGCCGGCTCGAGGACTTCTTCTCGGAGTCTGTCCTCAAGGCGGACATGGGCATCGTCGATGTGTACTGGGCGCAGAAGACCGAAGTGGCCGACGAGATCAAGCGCGTGAAGGAAGAGAAGGACGTGCTGCTGGCTGAACTACAACAGCGATTCAAGCTGATTCGCCAGAAGATCGGGGAGGAGCCGTGATGCCCATTCCGCTGCGACATGTGGGCAGCGTCGTGCTCGCTCTGGCCCTCGCAACGCCCGCGTGGGCGTCGAAGGCCAGTGACTCCACCGCCGACATCCAGGGCGCGGATCCCGATGAGCTGGAGGCCTTTCGTGGCACCCACGAGCGCTTCGTCGACCGGATGCGGGAGTACGACCGAGACACCCGCTCCTACGTCGACCTCCGGGAGTCCGAGGAGCGGGGCAAGCTCGTCGGAAGCTACGACGCCCTGATCTCCTCCATGGAGGAGGACGAGAAGGCCCAGCGCATCCTGGCGATCGAGCGCTTCGAGCGCTTCCTCGAGCGCTACCCGGACGCGGAGTACAGCTCCCACGTACGCTTCCGGCTGGCCGATCTGCTCTTCGAGCAGGCCACCGAGGACTGGTACGCCGAGTTCGAGGCCTACGAGAAGGTCATGAACGACCCGAACGCCTCCCTCGAGGATCTCGAGGCGATGGAGGAGAAGGGCTCACCGCTGCGCGACCTGTCCCGTCCGGTCGCTCTCTACGAGCGAATCATCGCGGACAACAAGGATCTGCCGGAGGACCAGCAGTACGAGGGGCTCGACTCCACCTACGTCATGCTGGGCTTCGTCTACAACGACCAGAACGCCCATCAGTACATGCCCGACAAGGCCCGCGCGGCCTTCGCAGACCTGATCATCCACGTGCCCAACTCCGATCTCGTAGACCGGTCGCACCTGTTCCTCGGCAACTTCATGTTCGCGGACGGCGACTTCGACGACGCCATGGCCGAGTACGACCTGGTCGTCACCAAGGGAGACGAGGGCAAGTACTACATGGACGCCCTCTACCAGCTGGCGTGGGCACGCTACAAGCTCGACGACTTCGACGGGGCCCTGGTGCTGTTCAAGCAGCTCCTCGACCGCAGCGAGAAGATGGCGGTCAACACCGGCAAGGAGTCTCCCTTCGCGCCGGATGCCAAGCGCTTCATGGCCTTCTCCATCGCCGACCTGTCCTACGACAGTGGCTCCGCGGTCACCGAGGCCGACGCCTACTTCGCGAAGGTGGGCGACGCTCCGTACAAGCGCGACGTCTACATCGAGCTTTCCGACGTCCTCATTCGCTACACGCGTCCCGAGGAGGCCATCGAGGTCTTCGAGCGCCTGCAGCAGGACGACTGGACCCTCGAGTCCGACAACCCCGAGCACCAGATCCAGGTCGTCACCCTGTACTCCCAGCCGCTGATTCGCGACCTCGAGGCAGCGGGGAACGAGCGCCTGGCCTTCATCGAGAAGTACTCCGAGGGCACCCCCTGGTGGGAGGCCAACCGGAGCGACCCGGAGGCTCTCGCCGTTGCCCGCAGCTACATCGAGTCGTCGCTGCTCGACGTCGCCATCGAGTACCGGGTGCGCGCCCAGGAGACGAACGCCCCGGGCGACTACGCCGTCGCTGCGGAGAAGTATCAGGAGTACCGGGACAAGTTCCCGATCTCCGACGACTACTACGATCAGCAGTGGGCCCTCGCGGACTCCCTCAAGCGGGCCGAGGACTTCGACGGTGCCCTGCAGGAGTACGAGTCGCTCATCGCCGCCGAGCGCTACCACCAGTACGGCGACGGCTCCCGCTACGCCCTCATGGACGTCGCGCTCCGCCAGGTCGACGGTGCCCCCGACGCGGTCTCCGAGAACGCGAAGGTCATCGGCCAGGTGGAAGGGAAGGACGGACCCATCGATGTGTACGAGCTCTCGCCCCAGCGTCAGGGCTTCATCGCCGCAGCGGATGGCGTGCTCGAGCACGAGTTCGGCGAGCCGACCGATGCGAGCGCCCAGGACTACCGCGAGGTCATGAAGGAGAAGGGCCCGGCCATCCTCTACCTCACGGCGCAGATGTTCCACTACCACAACCAGTTCGACGAGGCGCGGAAGCGCTTCCAGCGGTTGATCGACGACTACAACGCGTCCATCGAGGCGAACTACGCCGCCGGACTGCTCGTCGAGGGCTACATCGCCCAGGGCGACCTCGAGCAGGTTCGCCTCTACACCAAGCGGTTCACGCAGAACCCTCCCGGTCCACCCACCGAGATCGACCCGGACAAGTTCAAGGGCACGCTGGAAGGCACGACCTTCAAGATCGCCAACGAGCTCGCCACCGACGGAAGCTACCAGGATGCCGCCGACGCGTTCATCGCGTTCCGCGAGGAGTTCCCGAGCTCCGAGTACGCCGCCGACGCCCTGTACAACGCGGCCTTCTACAACCAGAAGGCCGGCAAGGCGAGCAAGTCCAGCGAGCTGTACGAGCAGTTCGTGGCCACCTACCCCCAAGACGAGCGCACCAAGGACCTCCTGTCCCGGATCGCAGGAAACTACGAGCAGAGCTTCGAGCTCGAGAAGGCCGTCGCCAACTACCAGGCCTTCATCCGGCACCCGTCCGCGACGGAGCAGGAGCGTGCGGATGCACAGTTCAACGTGTCCTTCCTGATGGTCGGTCTCGGCCGCCACGAGGAAGCGGCTCGAGGCTACGAGGCCTACGAGAGCGACTACGACACCGAGGACCAGGAAGACGTCTACTGGCTCGCGGGCGAGCAGTGGGAGCGGGTCGACGCCGGCAAGGCCATGGCCTTCTACCAGAACTACCTGCGCAAGTACCCCGACACCTCCCCGGACCACGTCATCGAGGCCCACGACCGCATCGCCAAGATCCACGAGGAGCGCGGAGACACCCGTGCGGCCGAGCGTGAGCGCGCCAAGGCCCTCGAGGCCTTCGACCGCTTCGCTCGTCAGGGCAAGCCGATCCGCGCCAACGGCCACAAGGTGGCAGCCGCCGCCGACTACCCCCGACTGCAGGCCCTGTTCGACGACCTCGTCGACGAAGAGCTGACCGGCAACGAGGACAAGGACGGCAAGCTGCTGCAGGACATCAAGCCGAAGGAGATCAAGGACTTCGAGGCCCAGGCCACCGGCTTTGCCTCCAAGTTCGCGGACTTCGAGTACAGCTCCGCGGCCCTGCTGCTGAAGGCCAAGGCGCCGCTGTACCTGGCCGACCTCGGGCTCTCGATCAAGTGCCCGGAGGGCTTCTCCGAGGAGGAGTGCTGGGCCTACGACGACATTCTGCAGGAGCGGGTGTTCCCGGAGTACTACGAGGTCGAGGAAGTGGGGATCGGTCGCCTGACCGCCCTGGTCGACGCGGCCCGGGATCAGAAGCGCTACAGCAAGTACATCGATGAGGCCCTCGTCGAGCTGAACAAGCGGCGTCCGGCGGACTTCCCTGCGGCCAAGGATGAGATCGAAGGAGGCACGGATTCCAACGCGCCCCTCGAAATCGCCCCTGTTCGGATCGACAAGGAGAAGTGATGCGTATTGGTTCCGTCATCGCTCTCTGTCTCCTGGCTGCGTGCTCCAAGAAGCCCGCCGAGCCGGAGGCGCCCCTCCCCACCGAGTCGGTGCCCGAAGAGGCCCCGAAGGTGGTCGATGTCGACAAGCTCGTCGACGACGCGATCGCCAAGATCGAGTCCGGGGAGCGAGCCGACCTCGACGACGCGGCCGCTTCCCTGAAGCAGGCCCTGTCCCTCGAGCCGGATCGTCTCGATGCCCAGCTCAACCTGGGGGTGGCCCTCCACCTCCTCGGCGACCTCGCGGGTGCAAAGGCGCAGTACGAGAACATCGTGGCTTCCCACCCGGACCAGGAGGAGGCCTGGCTCTACCTGGGCGCCGTCAAGGAACGACAGGGCGACAGTGCGGGTGCCGTGGGCATCTACCGACAGGGGCTGGCGCAGCTTCCCGAGGCGATGCCCCTCCACGTGGCGCTGATCGGCGCCCTCCGGAACATGGGCCGTCCCAGTGAGGCGATCGAGGCGTCCAAGACGGCCCTCGGCGTGAACTCCAACACGATCGACGTCTACAACAACTTCGGCCTGTCCTACATGGACCAGGGGAACCTCACCCTGGCGCGCTTCATCTTCCAGAAGGCGCTGCAGTCGGTGCCGGAGGCCGATGCCAACGCGTACATCCACTGCAACCTCGGCTGGGTGGCCTACCTCGACGGCGACGTCCCCCTCGCCACCAAGGAGCTGCAGCGGGCCGTCGAGCTCGACCCCGAGCTGGTGCCGGCGCTGGTCTACCTGAGCCGCATCTACATGGATGACAAGAACTACGCCGACACGGTTCCCCTGCTCGAGACCGCTGCTGGGATCACCCCCGACAACGCCGACGTGCAGCTCACCCTTGGCGTGGCGTACCGCGGTGTCGGTCGCCTCGACGAGGCTGAGAAGGCCTACCGGAAGGCCCTCGCCCTCGACCCCGCGAACCCGGCGCCCCACTTCAACCTTGGCGTGTTGCTGGGGGACTACAAGAAGGACTACGACGGCGCGATCGCCTCGTTCAACACCTACGTGTCCGCCGGGGGCGAGGAGTCTGCGCTCGCCAAGGAGTACATCGACGACGTCGAGAAGGAAAAGAAGCGGGCAGAGCGGCGATCGAAGGCCCGAGCCGAGAAGGCCAAGCGGGATGCCGAGCGGGCGGAGAAGAAGCGTCTCCTGGAAGAAGCCGAGAAGGCCGAGAAGGAGAAGGAGAACGCACCTCCGCCACCCACGCCCGAAGAGGGAGCTCCTGCTCCCGACGAGGGCAGTCCCGCCCCCGAAGAGGGCGCCGCCCCCGAGGGGGAGGAGACGCCCGACGAGTCCGGTGAACCCGAGCCCGCCCCCGAGGGCGGAGCAGGAGACGAGTGATGCGTGCGCGCCTGCCTCTGATCTTTGCGATCCTCTGTGTGGCTGCCCCGTCCGGGGTGGTGGCCGAGGAGCTTTCCTTCGAGGACGGCGCGGCGGTCATCACCGGCGAGGTCCTCAAGCCCGAGATCACCGTGGTGATGTCGCGCGAGAACCTCAACAAGTCCTATGACCTGGAGCTGAAGGAGTCCTTTCTCCAGAAGATCATCGACTCCGTCGAACAACCTCCATTCTAGGAGGTCGGCAGCTTCACCAGGGCTTGACGAACCTGTCGTGCACCGTCTGGTCTGATGCTGCTGAACGAGGTCGTCAGGAAGTCTGACAGGCTCCTGACAGCGCGAAACCGGATCCAAATGGGTCTCGGGAGTAGATTCGCACGACGTTCGGCTCAGCCTGGTCTCCAGGATGAGCCCGTTCCGAACCCCGCCCGCCCTAGGGCATCGACCCCAACGTTATTCACGGCGCCCCAGGGCACCTGCCGAAAGAGAGTGGAGGCAAATCCATGGTCAACCCGATCGTCATGTTCCGCGATGGTGGACCGTTCATGTACGTGATTCTGATCGTGGCGGTCTTCGCCATGGCCATCGCGTTCGAGCGGCTCTTCTACATCATCTTCCGTGCCAACATCAATTCTACGGCGTTCATGGCCCAGATCCAGAAGCTGATCATGGCCAACAACATCGACCGCGCGATCAAGCTCTGCAACGCTGAGCCCCACGCGGCCCTCCCGAAGGTGGTCAAGGCCGGTCTCACCCGCGCCAACCGCACCGAGAAGGAGATCGAGAACGCCATCGACGAGGCCACCCTCGAGGTCGGCCCGCTCGTCAACAAGCGGACCGCCTACCTGTCCATGCTCGCCAACGTCGCTACGCTGGTCGGCCTCCTCGGGACCATCCTCGGTCTGATTCAGGCCTTCAACGCTGTGGCCGTGGCCTCCGCGGAGATGAAGCAGCAGCTTCTCGCCCAGGGTATCTCCGTCGCCATGTTCACCACGGCTGGTGGTCTGATGGCCGCCATCCCCACGCTGGTGCTGCACTCCGTCATCTCGAACCGGTCCAACAAGATCCTTGACGATGTCGACCAGTACGGCCTGAAGACGGTCAACCTCCTCACGGCGCGCCGTCGCGGCACGCTCAAGGAGGACGCGGCGGCCGACGCCTGATCGGCGCCGCTCCGCCACCTCGGCATGTGGTCGAGGTGGCCGCCCCTTCGGGGGCAACCTGGTGACTCACCTTCCCCCCTTGCTCCCATCTGGCGGAGACCTCCATGTCGAAGGGAAAGCGCAACGCGGAAGCCGAGGAGCTCGACCTGGTTCCGATCATGAACCTGGTCACCATCCTCATCCCCTTCCTCCTGATGGCCTCGTCCTTCGTGACGCTCGCAGCCATCGACTCCACCCTCCCCGCCATCGGCCCGCCCGCGGAGCCGAGCGACGAGGAGCCGGAGGAGACCCTCAACCTGTCCATCGCCATCACCGACGAGGGCTACACCATCATGGGTAGCGACGCGGTGCTTAAGAGCGAGGGGCCGGACGGGGAGAAGGGACCGACCCTTCCGTGCAAGCGGTCTGGCTGCGACACGCCCGACAGCTACGACACCAAGGGCCTCACCGAGATGCTCACCGAGATCAAGGATCGCTGGGACGACGAGGAGAACGTGATTCTCGTTCCCGAGTCCCACATTTCCTACGAGACCCTCATCCTCACCATGGACGCGGCCCGCGAGGACCCCTCCAAGACCGAGACCGGAGACGACGGGCAGTCGCGCAAGAAGCTGCTGTTCCCCAATGTCGTCATCGCCGGCGGCGCCCAGTAGGAGACCGGAACATGCCTAAGAAGAAGTCCCGTCGCGGCGGCGCTGAAGGCGCCCTCTCCATCACCTCGATGATGGACATGATGACGATCATCCTGGTGTTCCTGCTCAAGTCCTACCAGACGGAGAACGTCTCCGTGGCTGCGTCGGACGACCTGCAGATTCCGATCTCCACCGCGGAGAAGTCCCCGAAGCTCGCTGTCAACGTGGTCGTGTCCCGGAAGGACATCGTCGTCGACGGGGAGTTCGTCATCGACCTCGAGCAGACGGTCGACGACAACGGCGCCCAGACCATCGAGGTCCCGGACGACGAGAAGCGTGGGCAGCTGATCGCCAAGCTCTACGACCTCATGCTCGCCAAGGCCGAGACCGCCAAGGATCTCGGCGCCAAGGCGGGTGAGGACTTCGAGTTCAAGGGGGAGGTCCTCCTCCAGGTCGACAAGCGCATGCCCTTCAGCGTGGTCCGCGAGGTGATGTTCACCGCCGGTCAGGCGCAGTTTGGCAACTTCCGCTTCGTGGTCATCAAGGGTAGCGGCTGATCGCCGAACGCCCCGCGAGCCTCACAGCGCCCGATCGGGCGCTTTTTTTTTGCCCTCGACATGCTCGGTGGAAGGCGGGACTCCTTCGTGACACCAAAGCAACCCGTTGACGCTTGTCAGCACGGCGTCTTGGGGTCTATCGTACGGCCAGCGTGGGGAAGCTTCGGGTCCCCTGCGAGCGAAAAAGATCTTCTGGGGCCCAGCTCCTACAAAAGTGAACCGGAACGGAGACCGATGGTCAGAGCATGTGGAGAGGATGGACACGATCGACTGCAAGAACAGTCAATCGGGTCCGATATGCTGATGACCACGGCCGCGGAGAGCTGAGCAACATGGCTTCCCAGACGCGACAGGCGAAGGTGCTTCGCATCGGAATCATCCAGGACGGCAAGATCGTCCAGGAACGCCTCATCAAGGCCGGGGAACCGGTCACGGTGGGC
>Ga0213839_1000524_pt1 | contig 43053 bp, 34 predicted proteins | sample SWPATP21_FD_160075 | JGI IMG/M metagenome (GOLD analysis project Ga0213839, IMG submission 160075) | Coastal seawater microbial communities from Marineland, Florida, United States - SWPA TP2 #1 | ecosystem: Environmental > Aquatic > Marine > Coastal | place: USA: Florida | collected 2016-08-14
CCCCGGCGACGCCGACGCGGAGGCGCTCCTGTGCACGCTGCTGACGGTCGACGACAGCACGACCCGGGAGGCTGCCGTGGCCTCTCTCGGTGCGGTGGGCACGGTGGCCGCCGTGCCGGCCCTGAGCAGGGTGGTGGACGAGGCCGGCATCTTGACCGGTCACGGGGGAGAGGCCCGGAAGGCCATACGCACCATCCAGGCCCGCGCGGGGGGAGAGCGGGGGGCGGTGGCGCTGGCCGCAGATGGGGCGGGTGGCCTCGCGATGGCGGAGGACGACCCGCACGCCGAGCGTGCACGCCTCGCCGCGCGTCGCTCGGCAGGGCGGCAGCAGACCTGACGCGAGCGCTGTCGAGGTAGGATGCAGCCCTGCCGGAGAACCCGTCATGCGTGTCCGTTCCCTGCTCGTCGGCTTCGCCCTCTCCCTGCCTGTCGCCGCACTTCCAGGGGTCGCGAGGGCCCAGGACGCCGACAGCGACGGCCTGCCCGACGCCGACGAGGTGCTGTACAGCACCGACCCTCTCGACGCGGACACCGACGACGACGGCTTGCTGGACGGGATCGAGGTGGCGGGTGGCGGCCCCCTTGCGGCCTTCGGCCCCACCGACCCGACCAGCTTCGACACGGACGGTGACGGGCTCGGGGATGGCCTGGAAGCGGGGGTCACCGTGCCCACGGCCGACACCGATCCCCTGGTGTTCGTGCCCGACGGCGATGGGGCCACCACGACGAACCCCCGGGTCGACGACACCGACGGCGACACGCTCCTCGACGGCGTGGAGGACGCCAACCAGGACGGTCGGCGGCAGTCGGTCGAGACCGACCCGAACCTGGGTGACACCGACGGAGATGGTCTCAGCGATGGGGTGGAGGCTGCGCTCGGCACCAATCCCTTCAGCGGAGACACCGACGGCGATGGCCTCGGCGACGCGGACGAGGCGAACACCCACCTCACCGACCCTCTCGACGCCGACTCCGACGACGATGGGATTCCGGACGGCAACGAGGTCGACGGCAACGGGCCGCTCGGCGCCTACGGACCCACGGACCCGAACCGCTTCGACACCGACGGCGACGGCCTGTCCGATGGGCTCGAGGTCGGCGTGGCCAGCGCGGGCCCGGGCACGGATCCGGGCGTGTTCGTGCCGGACCTGCACCCGTCGAGTCAGACGGACCCGAACCTACAGGACACCGACAGCGACAGCCTCTCCGATGGCGACGAGGACGCCAACCGCAACGGACGCCACGACGTGACCGACGGAGAGCCGGACCCCAACCGCGCCGACAGCGACGCCGACGGGGTCGACGACGGCACCGAGGTGGCCTTCGGCTTCGACCCGAACGACCGCGACACCGACGACGGCGGGATCGAGGACGGCCAGGAGCTCCTCGACGGCACCGACCCCCGAGATCCCTCCGACGACGTCATCGACACCGACGGCGACGGCCTGCTCGACTACGAGGAGACCTCCTTCTACGGGACCGACCCCACCTCGGGCGACACCGACGGCGACGGCCTCGGCGACTTCGACGAGGCGACGGGCATCCTCCCGACCTCCGCCGTCGACGCCGACACCGACGACGACGGGCTCACGGACGGCGACGAGCTCGGCGGAACCGGTCCGCTCGCCCCCTATGGCCCGTCCGACCCGCTGCTCGCCGACCAGGACGGCGACGGCCTCGTGGACGGCCTCGAGGTCTCCGCCCCGGGCACCCCCGACAGCTACGGCTTCGTGCCCGACGGCGACCCCACCACCCAGACCGACCCCTTCCTCGACGACACCGACGGCGACGGGCTCCTCGACGGCGTCGAGGACGCCGACCAGGACGGACGGAAGGACGGCGTCGTGGGTGGCATCGGCACGCCGGGGTCCGGGGAGACCGACCCCTCCCTCGCCGACACCGACGGCGACGGCCTCCCCGACGATGTCGAGCTGGTGGGTGTCACGTCGGCCGTCGACAGCGACAGCGACGACGGCGGAACCCTGGATGGCGCCGAGGTCGCTGGTGGCACCGACCCCAACGACCCGTCGGACGACCCCTACGACACGGATGGCGACGGCATCAGCGACTGGACCGAGGCCTTCGTGTACGGCACCGACCCCCTGCGGACCGACACCGACGGCGATGGCCTGAGCGACCCGGACGAGATCGACGTCACCGGCACCGACCCGACCCTTGCCGACAGCGACGGAGACGGCTTGTCCGACAGCCGGGAGCTCGACGACACCCTCACCGACCCCACCCTGGCGGACACCGACGGCGACGGGCTCGACGACGGGGAGGAGGTCAACGACCTGGGCACCGATCCGCTGGCGCTGGACTCCGACGGGGACTCCCTGGAGGACGGTCTCGAGGTCGACGGCTACGGCACGGATCCGTCCGCCGCAGACAGTGACGACGACGGTCTGGACGACGACGAGGAGCTGTTCGTCCACCGAACGGATCCCGACGACGACGACTCCGATGGCGACGGCCTGCTCGACGGCGAGGAAGTCGAACTCGGCACCCTCCCCGGCCTGCGGGACAGCGACGCCGACGGCGTGTGGGACGGCCACGAGCTGGACATCTCCCTGGACCCCCTCTCCCCCGACACCGACGGCGGAGGCCGGAGCGACGGCGCCGAGCTGTGGATCGACCTCGGCGAGCCGGGTCTGTCGGGAGACGACCTGCCGGACGTGGACGACACCGATGGCGACGGCCTCAGCGACGGACGTGAGCTGGGCTTCGGCACCGACCCGGAGAGCGTCGACTCCGATGGCGATGGCCTCGAGGATGGCGACGAGGTGGCCGACGGGACCGACCCCCGCACCCCCGACACCGATGGCGACGGGCTCAGAGACGGCGAGGAGCTGGCACTCGGGACGGCTCCGCGGGGCCGCGACACCGACGGAGACGGCCTGAGTGACGGGCTGGAGCAGCTCCTCGGCTCGGACCCCCTGTCGGCCGATGGCGACGGAGACGGCGTCTTCGACGGGGTGGAGGTGCTGCTGTCCGGAAGCAGCCCCACGGAGGCCGACGCCGACGGAGACGGGCTGGACGATGCCGAAGAGCGGGTGCTGGGCACCAATCCCCGCTCCGCCGACACCGACCGCGACGGTCTGGCCGACGGCGTGGACGCGGATCCCCGCCGCGCCGACGCCGACGGCGGTGGGGTGGTGGACGGCGTGGAGGTCGACCGCGGCCTCGACCCCACCAACCCCCTCGACGACCCCTTCCTGGCGGATGACGACGGCGATGGCCTGTCGAACGCCCACGAGGCCCTGCTGGGCTCCGACCCCACCGCCAGCGACACGGACGGCGACGGGCTCCAGGACGGCGCCGAGGTCGACTCGGGCACCGATCCCACCCTGGCGGACACCGACGGCGACGGCCTCTCCGACGGCGAAGAGCGCGCCCGTGGCCTGTCCCCCTTCATCGCCGACACCGACAGCGACGGGCTCGCCGACCCCGACGAAGAGGGCGTGTCCGACCCCACGGACCCCGACTCCGACGGCGACGGCCTCCTCGACGGCATCGAGGTCGCCATCGGGACCGACCCCCGCGACGTCGACAGCGACGGCGACGGCCTGCGGGACGGCGTGGAGGTGGAGGACTACGGCTCGAACCCGCTGGAGGCGGACAGCGACGGCGGCGGCGTGGACGATCGCACCGAGGACCGAGACGGCCTCGACCCCCTCAACGGCGCCGACGACTTCGGCGACGAAGACGGGGATGGGATCCGCGACGACATCGAGCTGGACCTGGGGCTCGACCCCACCACCCCCGACACCGACGGCGACGGGCTCCTCGACGGGGAGGAGCTCGAGCTCGGCACCAACCCCCTCAGCTCGGACACCGACGGCGACGGGCTGACCGACGCCAGCGAGATCGCCGAAGGCACCGACCCCACCAGCGAGGACACCGATGGCGACGGCATCCTCGACGGGGAGGAGTCCCGCTACGGCACCGACCCCCGCCGGGCAGACACCGACAACGACGGGCTCCTCGACGGAGAGGAGCTCTCCCTGGGTCTGGACCCCACCAACCCCGACACCGACGTCGACGGGCTTCGCGACGGCGCCGAGCTGGACAACGGCACGGACCCCCAGGACCCCGACAGCGACGGCGATGGGCTGCTGGACGGCGAGGAGGTCGAGGCCGGCACCGACCCCCTGGCGGAGGACAGCGACGGGGACGGCCTGACCGACGGGGAGGAGGTGCTCACCCACGGCACGGATCCCCTCCGCGCCGACACCGATGGCGGCGGCGTCACCGACAGCCAGGAGCTGAAGGACGGGACCGATCCCCTGGAGCCGACCGATGACCTGGGCGGCCCGGGGGGCTTCGTGGGCTCCGGGGGCTGCTCGACGGCCTCGGGCTCCGGCGCGGGCCTGCTCGCGGGCCTGCTGACGCTGCTCGGGCGCCGGGCACGGCCTCGTCGACGTGACGGGGAGGTGGGCCGATGATCCCGCTGTTGCTCACGGTCGCCATGGCCCAGGACGTCGACGTCCCCGACATGAACGTGCAGTACTTCCGTCCCAGCATCGACGCCAAGGGAACCTTGTGGGTCGACGACGTGCAGGGTGGCCACGATGGCTTCGTGACCCCCCGGGTCCTGCTCCACTACGCCGACCTCCCGGCCACGTACCGGTTCGACTCCACCGCCGAGGTGCCCGTGGTGAACGGCGTCGCCATGGGGGAGCTCCTCCTCGGGTGGCGCAACGGGCCCGTTCGGCTGGGACTCGACGTGCCGGTGATCCTGTCGGCCGAGGGGCTGGCGGCCTCCGGGGAGTTCGCCCTCGGCGACATCTCCGTCGACGCCCAGCTGGGCACGGGGGATGAGGGGAAGCTCGGGGTGGGGGGCGTCGTGCGCTACGCGGCGCCCACGTCGACCGCCGCCAACCCGCTGGGCAGCCCGTCGGGCGACGTGGAGGCCCTGGCCCTCGCCACGCTGCCCTTCTCGTCGCGGCTGGCCGTCGTGGCCAACGCCGGGGTCGGGGCGCATCCCGGCGTCGACGTGGAGGGCTTGTCCAACGTGCAGGTGCGTGGGCGAGCCGCGCTCCGGGCCAGCCTGACGGACGAGGCCGGCATCGCCAGCGAGTGGGTGGCCCGGCTCCCGGTGGCGCCCAGCGAGGTGTCGACCCAGCCCACGGCCGTCGAGACCCTGGCGTCGGGCTGGGTCCGGGGCGGGGCTGCGACGGTGCGGGGAGGCCTCGGCACGTCCGTGTCCGGGGGCCTGGGCGCATCCCAGCTGCGGGCCGTGATCGGCGTGGAGTGGGGACCCCAACCACCGCCGCCCGACGCAGACGGCGACGGCATCGTCGACGCCGAGGACGCCTGTCGCCTGGAGGCTGAGGACGTCGATGGTGTGCTGGACGGCGATGGCTGTCCGGACCCCACGCCCCGCGTCCTCATCGACCTCCTCAGCGGGGCCGGGACGCCCGTCGAGGGTCAGCTACGGGTCCTTCAGGGCGACCGGGACCTCGGCACCCGTCCAGCGGGGCAACGCTGGGCGCTGGAGTCCGGCGAGTACGTCGTCAGCGTCGTCTCGGGGCCGCAGCAGAAGGACGGCCCGCAGACCATCTTCGTCAACGCGCGGGATGCGCTGCAGACCGCCCACATCGCGGTGCTGCGGCCCGGCACCGTGTCGCTGACGGTCGTGAGCGCGACCGGCGAGCCCCTGGAGGCCCGCTTCTCCAGCCGTCGCATAAAGCTGGGGGAGGGAGCGAGCTGGACGGGGGAGCTCGCCGAAGGGCCGCAGACGGTGCTCGTGCGGGCCGAGGGCTACCAGCCGAAGCGGGTGGAGCTCGTCGTCGACGGCGACGTGCCGACCGAGCGGGAGATCCAGCTGGTCCCGGCCCGCGCCCGCCTGGACGGCAACCGCATCGCCATCAGCGAGAAGCTGTCCTTCGACACGGGCTCCGACCAGATCCAGGCACGCTCCCTGCCGCTCCTCGACGAGGTGGTGGCCATCCTGGACCAGCACCCCGAGATCGTGCTGCTCCGGGTGGCGGGTCACACCGACGCCACCGGGGACGCAACCGCCAACCAGCGGCTGTCCCGGGCCCGCGCCAACGCCGTGGTGGACTACCTCATCCGCGAGGGCATCGACCTCGAGCGTCTCGACGCCGTGGGCTTCGGCTCCAGCAAGCCGGTGATGGAGGGCACCTCCGAGGAGGCCAACGAGGCCAACCGGCGGGTGGAGCTGGTGGTGGTCAAGCGGAGGTAGGGCGCCTGCGCCGCCGTGCGTACTTGGCCCATGCCAGCCGCCGCACGGCCTCCTCCTTGGTACCCGCCGATGCGGGAGGGCGGAGGGCCGCCAGGGCCCGTCGCTGGGCGTCGGACGGCGCCAGTTGTCGCCAGGGGGCGTCGGGTCGGGCAGACGCATCGGCGGCCGGGCCGCGCTCGCTCACCTCGAAGTCCACGGCCTCGACGGCCTGGTCGAGCCGCGCGAAGGTGGCCACGGGGCCCTGGTCCGCGAAGACGTGGTAGCGCTTCGCGCCGGGCTGGCCGCTGTCGAGGATCAGGAACTCGCCGAGGCGGGCTGGCGCGCGGAGGTAGTGCAGCACCAGGCCCGCTCGCCCGAGAGAGGTCCAGGCGTTTCCGCTGATCGCGGCGAGCTCGGGGTCGATGTGGAGGGTGAGGGGGTCGAAGGACCGGGCCCGCTCCTCGATCTCCCCCAATGTGATGGCCTCGGGGGGCAGCTCGAAGGTGGGGAAGTCTTCGAAGATGCGTCCCAGTCGCTCCTCCGCTTCGGCGACGTCGAGACCCTCCAGGTCCAGCTGGGCCGGCATCCCGAACAGGCTGGGCAGGCTGCACAGCGACAGCTCGGACACGTCGACGAAGTCCAGCACCAGGCAGTCCTCCTTGCCGGGGTGCAGGCGGGTCCCGCGGCCTACGCACTGGGTGTACAGGCTCTCGGAGCGGGTGGGGCGGGCCATGGCGACGCAGGAGATGCTGGGCTCGTCGAAGCCCTCGGTGAGGACCCCCACGTTGGTCACGGCCCGCAGCTCCCCCGTGCGCAGTGCGGAGAGCACCTCCGCTCGCTCGTCCTTGGGGAGCTCACCGTGGATCACGCCGGTGGGGACGCCCAGGTCGTTCAGGGCCCGCGCCAGGTTGTGGGCGTGCTGCACGGTGACGCAGAAGGCCAGCGTCTTCCGGTCCCGGCACAGCTCCTGGATGGTGCGGGCCACCAGGGCGTTGCGGCCGCGGATGTCGATGGCCTCCTCGAGGGCCTCGACGGGGAGATCGGCGTCGCCCTGGGGCTGGATCGCCCGGAGGTCGGCCTCGGTGGCCACCCGGTAGCCGCGGAGGGGGACCAGGTAGCCGTCGCGGATCATCGCCGGAAGGCCCCGGTGGTAGACGATGTCCTCGAAGACCTCCTCCAGGCCCCGTCGGTCGCCCCGCCCGGTGGTGGCGGTGAAGCCGACCAGCAAGCCGTCCCAGCCTCGGTCGAAGCAGCCCAGGCGTCGCAGGATGCGGGCGTTGTCGTCGGCGGGGGCGTGGTGGCACTCGTCGTAGACGACCAGGCCGAAGCGATGGCGCTCGAGGACCTCCTCCAGGCGCTCGGGGTGCAGGCTGCGGAGGGAGGCCACCACGACGTCGGCGTCGGCCGGTGCGCGGTGGGGCCCCTGCTCCAGGGCGACCTTGCGGCGCTCACCGAGGGCGGTGGCGAGCTTGTCGCGGGCCTGGTCGAGGAGCTCGCTGCGGTGGGCCAGGACGAGGGCCTTGCGAGGGAGGATGCGGAGCAGGCTGGAGAAGATCACCGTCTTGCCGGCGCCGGTCGGGAGCACCACGACCACGCGCTTCCGCCCCCGGTCCTCGGCGTCGAGGACCGCCTCGATGGCCTCCTGTTGGTAGTCGCGCAGCTGAAAGCCCATGGCATCGACTAGCAGGCCGTCGAAGAGCCTCGCAAGCTTGGCTCTTGCGACGGCCCGCTTCTACCTGTTGTCGCTCCGGCTCCGCGGCGCCTCCCACCCGGCCCTCCGTTCGCTACGTTCCTCCGTCACTTCGTTCACTGCGGGACTCGTGTGGCAGGGACCGCGCGCTCCGCTTCGCTCGCGAGGCTGCTGATTGCCGGTCGCGGGCTCCCGTCTCTCGACAACCGTCGGCGGATTCTGCCTGGTCGGGCTGCAGCCCTGCAGCAGACGGCAGGGTTAGCTGCCGGCATGTTCCGAACCTACGCCCGCATGGCTCCCCACGTGCTCCGTGCCCTGGTCCAGGGCCCCGATGATCCCCGGGTCTCCAAGGTCCGCAGCCGGGTGTACCTGGACCAGGTGGACTTCTTCGGCCACATGAACCAGGCCCGCTACGCCGAGCAGTTCGAGGTGGGCCGGACGGACCTCGTGGTCCGAAGCGGAGCCTGGAAGGCCTGGCGGGCCGACGGGGTGTACCCGGTGGTCGCTCGGCAGGAGATCACCTACCGGCGGGAGCTCAAGCCGCTGCAGCGCTTCGTGATGGACAGTCGGGCCATCGGCTACGAGGGCCGCCTGCTCCACATCCGCGGGCTCATGGTGGTCGGGGACCGGGTGCACGCCCAGGACGACGCCTTCATGATCTTCATCGGACCGGACGGGGTGCTGGGGGAAGAGGAGGTCCGTCTCCATGGCGACCGACTGGTCACCGAGCCCCTCGCCGTGCACGACTGGCAGGTGGCTGCGTCCTGAAATCGGCTAGGATCCATCCATGGAAGGAATCCGACAGGACGTGGTCGACGCGCTGGTCTGGCTGGAGTTGGCCCACGTCCAGGCCCTCCTCCACGCCCTGGTGAAGGGGCCGCCGGCGTCCTGGCAGAGCGCGGTGGACCGGCTCGTGCCGGACCTGCGCGGTCAGGCGGACCTGTCCGACGAGCGCTGGCGGGAGGCCTTGCTGGAGGAGCTGGAGCGCCGCGTGGCGGGGGTCGACGACGACGACGACGACCTGGAGACCATGGAGGTCCCGAACCTGGCCCGCTTCGCCACTGACCTGCGGGGCAGTCGAGAAGCGGCTCAGCTGGGGGGTGACGACCTGGAGGACAGCGTCACCGAAGACGGCTGATCAGCGGATCAGGGCGACGAGACCTTGGCGGACTTGGTCTTCTCGCAGGACACCGGGTCGCCGTCGTCGATGCTGATGGCCTCGCCGACCCAGCGGACGCTGGCGCCATTGTGCGCCTCGAAGCCGCAGTGCCAGATGGTGCCGTTGTCGAAGGTCAGGGCCAGGGTGGTAGGGCCCGCGGGGATGCGGACGCCACCCTTGGTGCGCATGAAGACGGTGCCGACCTGGGCCTGGCTCTGACCGTCGGGGAACCACACCTCGACCCGTACACTGCCGTCGTCGGGCGTGGGGATCGCGGCCGCGGTGGCGGTGTCGTCGCCCATGACGAACTTCATCACTGCAAGAAGGCCCAGCAGCACGACGAGGAAGGCGATGACCCCCACGAAGGCGTAGAGCGTGCGGGGGCTCTGGGCGTTCCGCGAGCCGGGGCGGGTGATGCCGCTCGTGGTGAGCGCGCCGGTCACCTCGGCCAGGAACTCCTCGTCGCCGTGCTCCTGCAGGGCATCCTCGGGCGTGATGCGCGGGCGGGACTCGTAGATGGGCAGCACGGTGGTGCGCGCGAACTCCTCGAGGCCGATGCGGTAGCGGGGGTCGATGGCGTAGAGCAGCTGCTCGAGGTCCCGGGCACAGTCGGCCGCCGAGGGGCGGTAGTCGCGGGTGTAGGCGCACATGCGGCGGAGGAGGTTGCGCAGGTCCTCCGTCGCGGCGTCAGACATGCCCTGGACCTCGATGTGGCCCAGCTGCCGGGTCATCGCCTGGTCGTGGCTCACCGGGTTGATCGACAGGCTCATCGTGCGGCCGGTCAGCAACTCGAAGAGCGACATCCCCGCCGAGTACACGTCGACCCCGGGGGAGTCGGAGATGCCGTCGAGGCGCTCGGGTGCCATGTACGGGCGGCTGCCCATGACCACCGACTCGGTGCGGGCCTCGCGCCCCTCGAACTCGCCGCGCGCGATGCCGAAGTCGAGGACCTTGACCTCGCCGTGGATCGACAGCATGACGTTCGATGGCTTGATGTCGCGGTGGATGACCCGCATGGGGCGCCCGTCTTCCCCGAGGGCCTCGGCGTAGGCCACGTGGAGGGCGAGGCACGTCTGGCGCACCATCTCCAGGGCGATGGCGGCAGGAAGTCCTTCCTTGAAGCGGAGGAGGAGCTGGTCGAGGGACACACCCTGTACGTGCTCCATGACGACGATGGGGCGGCCGCTCACCTCCATCAGCCGCTCCACCCGCACGATGTTGGGGTGGTTGATGCGGGAGAGGAGACGGGCCTCGTCGCGGGTACGGTTCAGGATCTTCTTGTTGGCTGCGTAGGCACCCTTGAGGATCTTCAGGGCGACCTTGCGGCGCAGCGGGTCCGTGGAGACGCGCGCCACGCATACCGTGCCGAACGACCCCTCTCCGAGGATCTCGAGAATCTCGAATGGACCGGCAGACCGGTTCACAGGCATCCCTCCGCACGCTGAGTATAGCGGCTCTCTAGCGGCCCGCGCGGCCCGAGGGGCACTGCGCGAGGACTATTTGCATTATTTTCAGGCTTTCGATTAGCGCGACATGGGTTGGCAGGCGGTCCTAGGTAGGTCTCGCCCAGGTTTCTCCGCGGTTACTCCGGAGGGGTGTCGAAGAGTGCGCGGTGCGTTGACATCGGGCAGAAGGGCCGCTGACTTTAGGTTTCTGAGAGGTCATGGCAGGACATGTGGATGTCGGCCGGGGCGACGGCCGGTCCACACCCGTACCGTGCCTACTGGAGCGGCCACCTGCCATCGAATCTGTGGGACGACTCCTCCCACCAGACGGTGTACGTCACCAGCTACCCGTCACTCGGCGGGCCAGCGCGATGCCCAGTGCGGCGAGGGACAGGCCGACCACCACGTTGCCCAGCACGTTGGCCGCGGCCCAGCCGTAGTCGCCCCGCTCCATCAGCCGCACGGACTGGACGCTGTAGGTGGAGAAGGTGGTGAAGGCGCCCAGGAAGCCGGTCACCAGCATGGCCTGCAGGCCGGGATCCACACCGTCGTGACGGGCGAAGGCCTCCAGCAGGACCCCCAGGAGGAAGCTCCCAACGGCGTTCACCGTGAAGGTGCCCCATGGGAGCTCCGGACCCAGCAGGCGCTCACACAAGGCTCCGGTGCCATGGCGTGCGAGAGCGCCCAGCGCCCCACCGAGCGCGATCCACAGCAGGCGCACCATCCTTCCTCCACGGTCGCGACCTATCCTGACGGGCCGGGTCCCACCGGTTCGAAATACGCCCTGTCTGGATGCGTAGACGTCGATGATCGCGGTTGCTCGGCGTAGTACGAACCGCTAGGCTGACCGTCCGCGAATGGAGCGTGATCATGGGTTTCTTCGACCGCCTCGCCAACGTCTGGAAGGGCTTCCTTTCCCTGTGGGTGTCGGACATCGAGTCCCGCAACCCCGAGGCGGTCTACGAGGCAGCGATCGACGAGCGGGTCCGCAAGCACCGCGACCTGAAGAAGGCGGTGTCGGGGATCGTGTACCTGCGCAACAAGCTCTCCAACGAGCTGGAGAGCAAGGAGCGCGAGCTCAAGGAGGTCATGGCTCAGCTTCCCGTCGCCATCGAAGACGGTGAAGACGAGGTCGCGCTGGTGCTCATCCAGAAGAAGGACGAGCTCACTGCCCAGATCGAGTCCCTGTCCGCCGAGCTGAAGAAGGTGTCCGACCAGGCGGAGGAGGCCAAGTCCGGACTCCTCGCCTTCCAGGCGGAGATCGAGAAGCTCAAGCGGGAGAAGGAGCAGATGCTGGCCAAGAAGGCCAACGCCGAGGCCCGCATCCAGATCCAGGACACCCTCGACGGACTCTCCACCGACGCCGACGTCAAGGCCCTCGACAATGTGCGAGAGCACATCTCCAAGCTGCAGGCCGAGGCGGACATCGGCTCCGAGATCAAGGGGGACTCCCTCGACGCCAAGCTGGCGAAGATCAAGGAGAAGGCGGCCAACAGCTCCGCTCGCAGCCAGCTCGAGGAGATGAAGCGTCAGATGGCCTCCCGCTCGGCGGCCGCCGAGGGTGCCTCCGGCGTCAAGAAGTCCATCTAGGTGGGCGCCCCCAACCTCGAGCTGCCGGCCCGAACCCGCGACGCGGAAGACGCGTTCGTGGCGGAGTGGCTCGAGGTCGACGACCCCGACGCCATCGCGGAGATGGTCGAGGTCGCCATGGATGCGCGCCGGGTGCAGCTGGCCGCGCGCCTGGTGGGTCTGCTGGGCGACAAGGCGTACATCGAGCCAGGCTCGGATCTCGAGCGGGCCCAGAAGGCGGCGGCGCTCTTCGTGATGCACAAGCCGACCCCTGAAGACCAGTCCTGGTCCGAGTTCGAGGACGCCTGGTCCGTCGTTCGGAGTCGCCGCATGAAGCGCATCAAGGCGCGGATGCGGGCTTCCATCACCGGTCGCTCCGGCACGCGGCTGAACCGCCTTGGGAAGAAGCGCCGGTCCTGAACCCGTGGGGGTGCAGCGACGTGCATCAGCCCATCGTGCTGCGACGGGTTACCCGCTCGTTGAAATTCATTTTCAACAAGACGCGGCGGGTCGTGGGCCTGCGTGACGGTCCCCGCCGAGCCTGCCGGAGACGCGAACCGAGATGATGATGGAGCTCCTGGCGCCGTTCGTGGACCCCGGCAGCCGAACAGCCTGGTTCGCGTTGCTTGCGTTCGTCGTCGTGGGAGGGGGGTGGCACCGCTGGCATCATGGGTCCTTCGGCGGGGTGCTGCACACCCTGGTCCCGAAGGGGGTCTGGGCCCACCGCTCCACCCACCTGGACATCCAGCTGCTCCTGGCGCGGCAGCTCCTGGGCATCCTGGGCTTCGGCGTGGCGGCGGGCGGCAGTGTCCTCCTGGCTCGTCGGGTCGTGTTCTTCCTGGACGGCCACGTCGGGCGCCCCGATGTACCGGTGGCCGTCGTCGTGGCGCTGTTCCCCGTCGTCCTGTTCCTGGCCTGGGACCTGTCCCGCTACGTGGTGCACCGGCTGATGCACCAGGTGCCGCTGTTGTGGTCCTTCCACCAGGTGCACCACTCGGCCGAGCTGATGACCCCGCTCACCTTCCACCGGGTGCATCCCGTCGAGAGCCTGATGTACCAGCTCCGCGGGGTGCTGGTGACCGGCACGCTGACCGGTGTGGGCTTCTGGCTGGCCCGGGCCGACGCCACCGACTGGACCCTCCTCGGGGTCAACGGGGCGGGCCTGTTGTTCAACGTGGCCACGGGCAACCTCCGTCACAGCCACGTGTGGCTTCGCTTCCCGGCGTCCGTCGAGCGCTGGTTGATCTCCCCGGCTCAGCACCAGCTCCACCACGGCATCGGCACGGACCACGTCAACTACGGGACGTGGATCGCGGTGTGGGACCGTCTCGGCGGGAGCTGGGCGCCGGCGCCGGTCGAGCCCCCAGCAGCCTTCGGTCTGAGCGAGCGGAACCACGGTGACGACCTGCTCTCGGCCTGGTTCGGCCCCTTCCTGGAGGTGCTACGGCGTGGACGGGCGCCGGCGGCTGCGCTGGGGCTGCTGCTCTGGGGGGCCGACGCCCGTGGCCAGGAGGACAGCACCGACGACGAGGGACGCGAGGACGAATCCTCGGTGGAGATCGTGGTGATGGGGGACGACCGCACGCCCCGGGTGGCCGGTTCCGCCCACGTCCTCGACGAAGAGGACCTCGAGCTGTTTGCCCAGGACGACATCCACCAGGTCCTCGCGCGGGTTCCCGGGGTCTACGTGCGCCAGGAGGACGGCTTCGGGCTGCGGCCCAACATCGGCATCCGGGGGGCCAGCTCCGAGCGCTCGTCCAAGCTGACGCTGCTGGAGGACGGCGTTCCGGTGGCACCGGCACCCTATGCGGCGCCGGCGGCCTACTACTTCCCGATGGTCACCCGCATGGCCGCCGTCGAGGTGTTCAAGGGGCCCGCGGCCGTGCAGACGGGCCCCCAGACCGTGGGTGGGGCCATCAACATGGTCACCCGCTCAGTGCCCCGCGACGGGACCGTGGCCAGCGTCGACCTGGCGGCGGGGCTGCGAAACACCGGCCGGGTCCACGCCTACGTCGGGCATGGCGACGAGCGTTCGGGGGTGCTGGGCGAGTTCACCATGCTCACCACGACGGGCTTCAAGGAGCTCGACGGGGGCGGCCCTACCGGCTTTCGGAGGGGTGAGGGCATGGTGAAGGCCCGGGTCGCCAGCGACCCGGCGCTGCGGGTCCAGCACGCCCTCGAGGTCAAGGTCGGCTACGCTGGTGAGCTGTCGAACGAGACGTACCTGGGGCTGTCGGTCACCGACCTCGACACCCCGTACCGGCGCTACGCCTCGACGGCCCTGGACCAGATGGGCTGGCATCGGACCCAGCTCGAGGTGAGCTGGCCGGTGCGGCTGGGGCCGGACCTGAAGATCCGCACCACGGCCTACCACCACGAGCTGGACCGGGCCTGGGTGAAGGTCAACCGCTTCGCCCAGGGGCCCGATCTCCACGACCTGCTGCTCCTCGACGACCCCAGCGGGCAGGCCGCGGTGTTCCTCGACATCCTGCGGGGCGAGGAGGACAGCCAGTCCAGCGATCAGCGCATCCAGCTGGGCACCAACGACCGGCTGCTGGTGAACTACGGTGTGCAGTCCACGGCGAGCTGGCACGTCGACCTCAGCGGCGCCCGCGGACCCCGCGTAGAGCACCGCCTCAAGGCAGGGCTGCGGGTCCACGCGGACCGGGTCCAGCGGCTCCACACCGAGGCTCCCCACGACATGGTGGGCGGGTCTCTGGTGCCCGTGGACGGCGCAGACACCGTCGTTCTCCTCGACGCAGAGACCCGCGCCGACGCCGTAGCGGCCTTCCTCCACGAGGACTTCACCATCGGGCGGGTCTCCCTGCTTCCAGGGCTCCGGGTCGAGACCGTGCGGACCCAGCGGATCGACGCTGGGGTCGAGCCCGAGGACGCGATCACCAGGGTCACACCCCTGCCTGGCATGGGTGCGCTCGTCGAGGTCGTCCCGCGGGTCCAGCTGTTCGGGGGCGTGTACCGCGGCTTCAGCCCCGTGGCTCCCGGGCAGCCCGACGACGTCCGCCCCGAGTCGTCCTGGAACTACGAGGGGGGCACCCGGCTCGGCTCGGGGATCGGCCCCCACGCGGAGCTGGTCTACTTCCAGAACGAGTACACGAACCTGGTGGGGCAGTGCACCATCTCCGGCGGCTGCCTCGGCGACAGCGTCGACGACCAGTTCAACGGGGGCTCGGTCCGTCTGCTCGGGCTGGAGGCCGTGGCGGGCACGACGCTGCTCCTGCCCGCCCAGATGAGCATCCCTCTGGAGGGGACCTACACCTACACCCGGGGCATCTTCCTCACCTCGTTCGACTCGTCCTTCCCACAGTTCGGCGAGGTCGAGTCCGGCGATGGCCTTCCCTACGTCCCGGACCACCAGGGCTCCCTCATCGGCTCCCTCGAGGGACCCCGCTGGCGTCTGGGCGTGGAGCTGGCCGGTCGGTCCGGCATGCGGGATGCCGCGGGCCCGGTCGACGAGGAGCCGCTGGTGCCGTCGCTCCTGACCCTGGGGGCGGCCGCCCACGTCCAGGTCCTCCCCGCGTGGCAGATCTACGCCACCGGCAGCAACCTCACCGGTCGGTCGAGCACCGTGTCGTGGCGGCCCTTCGGGGCACGACCGGTGGCGCCCCTCCAGGTCATGCTCGGCGCCTCCTGGACGCCGGCCGGTTGACCCGCTGTCACGGCTCGTCCAAACGGGTCCGCGCCCTCCTTCGTGGGTCTTGCATCGTTCGGACCTGACGTGGGCGGCGGACGGTCCGGCCTCTGTGCGATAGGCGTCGCCCGATGCCAGAAGCCTCTTCCCCGAAGCCCGCGTTCTCGCTTGGTCCCGTCGACGTCTCTCGGCGGGATCTGCTGCACATCGCCGTCGTGGCGATCGCCGTCATCGGTGCCGTCGGGCACCAGGTGGTGATGTGGGACTGGTTCATCGAGGACGCCGCCATCTCCTTCGCCTACGCGAAGCACTTCGCCGAGGGCGATGGCTTCGTCAGCTGGGTGGGGGGCGAGCGGGTCGAGGGGTACAGCAACCCCACCTGGACGTTCTTCCTGGCCTTCCTCCACTGGCTGGGCTTCGACCTGTTCGAGGCCACCAAGTGGGTGCAGGTCTTCCAGACGGCCTTCACCGTCCCGGTTGCCTACCTCATCGGCCGGGAGGCGTTCCACGATCGGCCCAACAACCCAGCGGTGCTGCTGGTGCCGTGCTTCGTGGCGGCGAACGCCCAGTTCGCCATCTGGGGGTCGGCGGGTCTCGAGAACGGGATGCTGAACCTGTTCATCGCCCTGGCGGTGTGGCGGCTGCTGGTGGAGGCCCGCACCGGTGGGTTCCCCTGGTCGGCGCTGCTGTGGCTGTTGGTGTCGATGACCCGGCCGGAGAGCATCACCTACGCCGCGGTGGGTGGCTTCCTTTCGATGGTCTTCCACCTCGCGGAGGGTCGGGGCCTCAAGCGCACCGTGCAGTGGTTGCTGCTGTTCTGGCCCCCATTCCTGGCCTACCACTGGATTCGCTACCAGTACTTCGCCTACCCCTTCCCCAACACCTACTACGCCAAGCTGGACCACCGGGACACGCCTCCGGGAACGTGGGGGCGGCGTCCGTGGAACTGGTCCCAGCGCTGGGCCCACGAGATGGGCCACGGCTACTTCATGCCCGTCTACCTGTTCGCCATCCTCGGCCACGGGAAGGCCTGGCGGTACCTGGTGGTGGCGGCGCTCCTGATGCTGGTCGGGGGCTCCATCGAGCTGGCGGACAACCAGCGCTGGCTCCTCCCCGTGGTGTTGGGCGCCACGTTCATCGTGTTCTCGGTCGCGCTGACCTGGGGCCGCGAAGACGACCCGCCCCGGGGCCTCGTGGGCGGCGGTCTTGCAGCGGTCATCCTGTTGTTCGGCGCATCGGAGCTCGCCCGCTACCAGTTCGGCTTCGAGCCCAACGTGCTCCCGGTCCCCGACGCCATGGACGAGTGGACGCCCCGCTTCCTGGTGGGAGGCGCCCTGCTGGCGCCGTTGCTCTCCATCGGCTCCCCGGGCTGGCGGGCGAGGGTCACCACGTGGATGATGTGCATGGCGGCCACCTTCTTCGCCGTGTGGGCCGAGTTCGACTGGATGAAGGGGTACCGCTGGTACGCCACGGCGGCCGTGCCGGGGGCCGTGCTCCTCGCCCTCGGGCTGGACTCCCTGTTCCACGCCGCGGCCAGCTGGATGAAGCTGCTGGAGGTGCAGGCGGCACGCGTCGGGGCCGTAGCGGTCTCGGTGGCCTTTCTCGCGGGCTTCACCACAGTACACGGCCTGCATACCAAGCAGGTGGCCGAGAAGCCGGATCCGCGGCCCCAGAGCGTGCGCACCCGCGTCCGCTACGTCGAGTCCATCCGCAAGCGGCTCTTCGTCGACGACGAGAAGTGGTTCGATCTCGACGTGGACCAGGGAGCCCACCTGTACTGGTCGGACTTCGCCATGCTCGACATCGCCGGGCTGGTCGACGTGCCCATGGGGCACCACAAGTTCGAGCGGGCCTTCATCCGCGAGTACCTCTTCCAGGAGAAGCGGCCCCACTACGCCCACGTCCATGGCCAGTGGGCAAGCACCTCCAAGATCCCCAGCCACCCGGAGTGGCGGCGGGACTACGTGGAAATCCCCGGCTTCCCCGTGGGCGGCGGCAACTTCCACGTCGGCAACCACGTCCGCAAGGACCTGTTCCTGGTCGACCGCTCTCCCTTCCCCTCGGAGCAGCGCCGCATCGCCGACCAGGGGCTCGTGTTCGAGGGCTTCTCCATTCCGGTGCGGCCAGCGAAGGCGCGGGCCGTCTACCTGGAGGTGGGGGTCCGCAAGCAACGCACGAGCAAGGCGGGCAACATCCGGCTGCTGATGGCCGTGAAGGGCCCCGCTGGGTTCAGCACCTTCGACATCCCCCTCGGCTACGACTGGTGGATGCCGGAGGAGTGGACCGCCGGCAAGATGTTCCACGGCAAGTACGGCGTGCCGCTGCCCCCGGGGCTCAAGCCTGGCACCTACGACGTCGCGTTCGTCCTCCTCGACGAGGACGGCAGCGTGCTTCCGCTGACCGACCCCAAGAACCCCGACGTCGAGCAGACCCCCATCTTCGCCCGAGGCGAGGCCCGCTACGATGGTGCCCTCACCATCGTCACCCCCGAGGAGCGCGCCTCGTGGGCCCGTCAGCGCCGCAAGGACGCCGTGGCCCAGGCCCAGGCAGGGGACTGCGTCGCGGCCCGGGAGGCCTGGTGGGAGTCCAAGCGTGCCCGGCCCCTCGACACCCGCTACCTCGAGGAGCACGAAGCGAAGGTCAAGGGCTACCTCGGGGCCTGCTACGTGGGGCTGGTCGAGACGACCGACGACGTCGAGGAGCAGCTCGAGTACCTGGAGCGAGCCCGCTACTACGACCCGCGGAACGCCGACCTGTGGCGCCTCGGAGCCCAGATCGGGGCGCCCCTCGCAGCGAAGGGTCTGGAGGAGCTGCAGGCTGGACATGCCGCCTGCGCCGATGTCGCCCCCGCGGCCCGGAGCCTGTTCGCACGCTTCACCGCGACGGCTGAGGACTACGAAGCCCTCGGCACCTGCCAGGAGAAGCAGATGCCGAAGTGGGAGGCGGCCTACCGGCTCCTCTCCGACGCCATGCGGGCCGACCCGAGCGATGCCTGGAGTCGACGCTATGCGGAGGAGGCGCGGGCGCTGAGGCTCGGCATCGGCGAAGCCAGCCAGGCCCTCGAGGAAGCCAAGCGGGCGGAGCGGAAGGCCGAAGCAGAGAGGCGGAAGCAAGAGTACGAGCGTCGCAAGGATGAGCGGAAGAACCGGCGTCCGCCGCCCCCGAAGAAGCGCACTCAGGACGAGGACGAGGACGAGGACGAAGAGGATGAGGAGTAGCTCCCTCGGACTCGGCGCCACCCTCCTGGTGGCGCTCGCCGCGACCGTGGCGGTGGCGGTGGACAAAGACGAGCGGGGCTGGACCCGGGGCGGGGTGGTGGCCGCGAACGCTGGCCGTCTCATCGCCGGACACGACGCACGGGACGAGGTGACGCTCCCGAAGGACGTCGTGAAGACCGTCCAGGGGCCCACGCTGCTGGTCTACTTCTCGCCGACCTGCCCCCACTGCCAGGCCGTGGCGGTCGAGCTGCAGGCCCTGCACGACCGCATGGAGGCCTTCGGGGGCCGGGTGGTCGGCATCGCGAGCGGGAGCAGCACCCCCGAGTCGTTGGCGACCTTCCGGAAGGACTACGACGTCACCTTCGACATCTGGACCGACGCCGATCGGGACGTCTCCAGGGCCTTCGGCATCCGGTCCACGCCGTCGGCGGCCCTGGTGGTCCCCAAGACCAAGACCAGCGTGGAGATCGTCGAGCTGTACTTCCCCTACGTGCCTGGGCTCGACAGCCTCGTGGAGGGGCGTGCCAAGGGGGACGTGATGGCCGTCTTCGAGCCCGGTCGCTTCCAGGGCACGACCTTCTGCGCCACCTGCCACCAGCAGGAGCACCAGTCCTGGCAGCTCACCCACCACGCCGTCGCCTGGCGCACCCTCCAGCGGAAGGCGTCGAGCACCGATCCGAAGTGCGTCGGCTGCCACGTCACGGGCTGGGAGCAACCGGGGGGCTGGACGCTGGCGGCCGGGGACCACTCGAAGCTGGTCGACGTCGGGTGCGAGTCCTGCCACGGACCGGGGGGCCCCCACGACGGGGAGAGCGCCGACCCGAAGGCGGCCTGTGGGGGGTGCCACGACAAGGACCACAGCATCGGCTTCGAGCTCGCCAAGGGGCTCCCGCTCGTGGACCACTTCGCCGCCACCGCCATGACGGAGGACGCCATCCGAGATCGCCGCATGGCCTTGTTCGATGGCTCCGCGCCCCAGGAGCTGCTCGCCTTCCCAGAAGGAAAGAACCTCGGAGCAGCGGCGTGCATCCAGTGCCATGCCGCCGAGCATGCCGCGTGGACCCGGGACCCCCACAGCAAGGCGATGACCACGCTCCAGGGGAAGGGGAGCAGCAGCGACCTGGGCTGCGTGCCCTGCCATGCCACGGCCAAGGCGTCGGGGCCTGCCCCCACGGAGCTCTCGGGCTTCCGGCTGTTCGAGGGGGTGAGCTGCGAGAGCTGCCATGGTCCCGGCGAGGCCCACGTGGCGAGCGGCGGGGCCCCCGACACCATCGAGGGCCTCGGTGACGACTGCCCCGTGTGTGTGATCGAGGCGGTGTGCACCAGCTGCCACACGCCGGAGATGGACCCCACCTGGGACCTGGAGGTCGATCTGCCGAAGGCTGCCCATCAAGGCGTGCAATGACCGGCGTGCTTCGGCCGTAGGGGATCCCACGACTGGGTGTGGAATCATGGGCTCGAGGTGGTCATGCTGGATCTCTGGATGATGCGTCGAGGCGGAGCGGTGGCCGTGCCCACCGGGATGATCGTGCTGATCGCCATCGGCGTGGCCCTCATCGATGCAGGCGACGCGATGGACGCAGACGCTCGACGGCACGGAGAGACCGTGAGCCACGAGGTCTCCACGACCACGGCGGTGGCCACCTACGCAGCCGCAGGCGTGGGTGCGCTGGTCTTGCTCGCTGGAGCCGGTGTGGCCTTCAGCCTCCTCCGGGACGACGAAGACGAGGAGGAGGAGATCCCGGTGCATCGGGGTGGGCCGCCTCCGGCCCCCGGGGGCGAAGGCATCGAACTCTAGATCTAGCGAGGCGCCGCGGAGCCGAGCGACAACCGGTAGAAACAGGCCGTCGTGAAAGCCAGGCCTGCGAGGCTTTTCGACGGCCTGCTACGCCCGCAGCTCCTTCTGCACACGGCCCTCGGCCTCCGGCACCTCCGTCAGGATCTTCTGCACCAGCGCGTCCGGCGTCAGGTCCTCGGCCTCGGCCTCGAAGGAACGACCGATTCGGTGCCTCAGGGCCGGCAGGGCAACGGCCCGCACGTCCTTGATGGCGACGTGCTGACGCCCCTCCAGGAGGGCCTGGACCCGCGCCCCCAGCACGAGCGTCTGACAGCCCCGCGGGCTCGCTCCGTAGCGGAGGTACTGCTGGGCCGTCGGCGTGCCGCCGGGAAGGTCGGGATGGGTGCCCAGGACGACCCGCATCGCGTAGCGCATCACCTCGGGCACGATGGCGACCTCTCGGACGATGCGGCGCATCTCAGCGAGCTCGTCGGCGTCGATGACGGGCTGCACGCTGGGGCGCACGTTGCCGGTGGTACGCGCCATGATCTCCACCAGGTCGTCGAGGCTGGGGAAGGGAACGTGGACCTTGAAGAAGAAACGGTCCAGCTGGGCCTCGGGGAGGGGGTAGGTGCCCTCCATCTCCAGCGGGTTCTGCGTCGCCATGACGAAGAAGGGCTTGGGAAGCCCGTGGCGGGTGCCGGTGATCGTGACCTGGCGCTCCTGCATGGCCTCGAGCAGCGCGGACTGGGTCTTGGGGGTGGCGCGGTTGATCTCGTCGGCGAGGAGCACCTGGGTGAAGACAGGGCCCTGCTGGAAGCGCATGGCCCGTCGACCGTGCTCGTCCTCGTCGAGGATGTGGGTGCCCACGATGTCGGCCGGCATCAGGTCCGGGGTGAACTGGATGCGGCGGTAGTGCAGCCCCAGGGCCTCGGAGAGCGTGCGCACGAGGAGCGTCTTCCCGAGCCCGGGCACGCCCTCGAGGAGCACGTGACCGTCGGCGACGAGGCAGGTGAGCACGCCGTCGATGACGTTCTTCTGGCCGACGAGGACCTTGCCGACCTCCATGCGGAGGCGCTCCATGCGCTCGGTGAAGAACTGCAGATCTCGGCTCATGGCGCCATCCTCCGGGCGGCCATGGTCGCCCAGTTGGGGCGCAGCGACAAGCTCGGGACCGGCCTACTTGGCCTGGGCCGCCGGGGCCGGGGCGCGCAGGTCGCGCTGCACGAGGTCGATGAGCTCGGTGGCCAGGGCCACGACCTGGTCGTGGGTGAAGCCCTCGCGGGTGAGGCGCGTGTAGAAGCTCTTGGCGATGGGGGCGGACGTACGACGGGTCTCGAGGGGCATCAGGCGGGCTCCGGGGAGGAGGGGGTAGGGGATAGGGGAGGTCGCGGACGCGACGCGGGGATCCTACCAGACGCCGCTCGCCTCAGCGATCGAAGTAGGTCTTGACGGCCTCGCGGTAGGCCGGAGGGATGGTCTCCGTCTCGATGGCTTCGACGGCCTCTCGCTGGTAGGACGCCGGTACCTCGAGCTCGGGCGCGAAGGCCTCCTCGTCGGACCCGGTGAGGCGGGTGACCAGCACGTCGACCCGCCCGTCGACGACCTCGCCCTGGGCGCCGGCGAGGGCGACATCGGGGTCGTCGAGGCGGGTGCCCCGGTAGAACTTCTCGAAGTCGTCGATGTGCTCGCCGCGGTTGTCGTCGGGCTCGAAGCCCTCCTCCCCCTCCGCCAGGCCGCCGCCAGCCTCGGGATCGAACTCGCCCTCGTCTTCCCAGGTGTGACCGGAGCTGCCCGCGCCGCTCCCGGAGCCTGCTTCGCCCGCGACGCCCTGCTGCTCTCCCTCCTCTCCCTCTCCCTCGCCCTCGCCGCCTGCACCGCCCTGGCCTTCCTCCTCCTCGCTCTGGGAGCCACCGCCGAGGCGCTCCTGGGCCCCCTCGGCGGCCCCCGAGAGCTCCTCGGACTGCTGGAGCTTCTCCCGATCCTGCTGGAGGCGCTCTCCGAGCTCTCGCTGCTGCTGGAGGGCGTCGCGCAGCTGCTGGGCCTCCTCGGGGGAGAGGGTGTTCTCCTGGCCGCCCTGCTGGCCCTGCTGACCCTGCTGACCCTGCTGACCCTGCTGCTCCATGGACTCGCCGGCCTGCTTGAGTGCGTCGCCCATCTGCTGCACCCCCGGGTCGGACGACTGCTGCATCCGCTCCCCGGCCTGCTGGAGCTGCTCGGCGGCGTCCTGCCGCTCCTGGGGGGTGCCGTGCTTCAGGGCGTCGGGAAGCTGCTCGGCGAGGTCACCGGCCGCGCCGAAGTCGGCTCCGGACAGCGCGTCCGCAAGGCCGTCGAGGGCGGAGTTGTCGAGCTCGTCGGCGGCTTCCTCGAGGTCGTCGAGGAGGGACTTCGAGGGCTCCAGCCCTGCCTCGAGCTGCTCGATGGCCTCCTGGAGCTCCTGGAGGCGCTGGGCGGCCTCCTCGGGGGAGAGCTCCTGGTCGATCAGTGCGTTGGCCGTCTCCTCGGCCTGCCGCTTGAGCTCGTCGGGCAGGGTCTGGGCCTCGGGCCGCTGCAGGGCCTCGCGCAGCTCGATGCCCTCCGCCACCACCGGGTCGTCGACGGGACCGCTGGGGAGGGCCACGTGGACGCGGGGCATGGCCAGGAGCAGGGCCCCCACGATGGCTGCCGCGGCGACGCTCCACGGTGCATGGCGTGGTGCGCCGATGGGCAGCGCCCTGCGGACGTCGCTCGGCGAGGCGTTCACGTGCTGCAGGGCTTCGGTTCGGCCGGTGGCTTCCAGCTGGTGGATCGCCGTGACGAGCGCCTCGTTGCTACCGACGGCCCGGTCGACCAGCAGGGCGCGCTGTCGTCGTGGGAGGTGGTGTTGCCACACGCCGATGGCGCCGCCGATCGCCGCCGGGATCGCGAGGCAGGCCAGACCGCCGGGGATGGCGACGTACCAGGGAAGGCCGAAGAACACGCGGCCCGCCGCGAAGCCGGTGCCGCCCACGACGCCGATCCACAGACCGGTGGATCCTCCCCGCACCGCGCCGCGGAGCGCGAGGCGAAGAGCGGCGGCGCGGACGAGGGGGCCGATGGCGTGGGCGGTGACGGGCACGGAGCTCCCAGGGTTCGAGGGCTGAACGGTCATGACGCCCGGTGCCTTTCACCCTACCGCAGCCCCGCGGTTCGGCAACGGGGGCTCGTGATGTTGACGCGCCACCCCGGCAAGGCCACATTGCCCGGTCTGGAGGCTCGTTGCACGGCAGCACCGACCACAGCCCCATCCCCCTCGACGGGCAGCGACTCACGCTGGCCACGGTGGCCGCCGTGGCCCGCCAGGGTGCATCGGTGGCTCTCGACGACGACGCGCGGTCCCGGATGGCCGAGAGCCACGCCTGGGTCGCCGCCGCAGCGGCCGGGAAGCTCCGGGAGGAGAGCGGCGCTGCGATGCCCGTCTACGGCGTGAACACGGGCTACGGGTCCCTCGCCCGCGTCCGGATCGACGGCGAACAGATCCGCGCCCTGTCGTGGAATCTCGTGCGGTCCCATGCAGCGGGGGTCGGCCCTGCCATGCCCACCGATGCGGTGCGGGCCATGATGCTGCTCCGAGCCAACGCTCTCGCCAGGGGGGCGTCGGGTTGCCGGCCCGAGCTGGTCGACACGCTCTGCGCCATGCTGGAGCGCGGCGTGGTGCCGGAGGTCCCGAGCCGCGGCTCGTGCGGCTCCAGCGGCGATCTCGCGCCCCTCGCGCACCTCGGCCTGGTGGTCTTCGACGGCGAAGGCGGCGACGGCATCGCGTGGTTCGAGGGGGAGCGACTCTCCGGGCGCGAGGCCATGCGCCGCGCGGGGATCACGCCGCTGATCCCGGGCCCGAAGGAGGGCCTGGCCATGACCAACGGCGCGCAGCTGTCCTGCGCGGTGTCGGCGCTGATGTTGGTCGACGCCGAGCAGCTGGTGCTCGCGGCGGAGGTCGCGGCGGCGGCCAGCTGGGAGGCCCTGCGCGGCGTCACGCGCGCGCTCCACCCCGATGTCCATGCGCTGCGGCCGTACCCTGGCGCGCTCGCGGTCGCCGGCGATCTGCGGCGTCTCCTCGAGGGCAGCGGCCTGGTGGACTCGGTGCCCGGCAAGGTGCAGGACGCCTACTCCCTCCGCTGCACGCCACAGGTCATGGGGGCCGTGCGGGACGCCCTCACCTACGCCGGTCGGCAGGTGTCGATCGAGCTCAACGCGGTGACCGACAACCCGTTGATCCTCGTGGATGCCGAGGACCCCAACAAGGCCTTCTCCGCCGGCATGTTCCACGGAGAGCCCGTCGGCTTCGCGGCCGATCACGCCAAGCTCGCGCTGATCGAGCTGTCGGCGCTGGCGGAGCGCCGCCTGTACCGGCTGACCAACGGCGCCTTGTCGAGCCGGCTGCCTCCGCTGCTGGCCACGGGAGAGGCGGGCTTCGGGCGGATGATGCCCCAGGCCACGGCCGCTGCGCTGGTGGCCGCCAACCGGCAGATGGCGGTGCCGTCCTCCGCCGACACCCTCCCCACCTGCGAGGACCAGGAAGACCACGTGGCGATGAGCACCACCGCGGCCCGTCGCGCCGCCGACGTGCTGGAGAACACCCGGCGGGTGGTGGCCATCGAGCTGGTGTGCGCCGCCACGGGCCTGTGGTGCCGTCTGGACGAGCGCCCGGGGGTTCAGCTGGGGCAGGGCACCCAGGCCGCCCTGACGGCCATCGAGGAGGCCCTGGGCGGTCGTGGCAGCGGGGTTCCGGCGGACGACATCGCCGCGGTCCACGACATCCTGGTCGACGGGTCGCTGCTGGCTCGTGTTCAGGAGGCCACCGGACCGCTCGCCCACGTGCACGAAGAGCATCCCGTGGAGACCTTCCATGGCTGACGCCCCCATCGCAGAGGTCCTGCTCGACGACGGCGGCCTGTCGGTCGACGAGGTGGCCGCCGTGGCCGAGGGCACGCCGCTCCGGCTCGGCGCCCTGGCTCGCGTCCGCATGGACGAGGGGGTCGGCTGGTGGGAGGCCCACGGCGACCGACGCCTCCTCCGCTCCAAGTGGGAGCAGCTCATGGGAGGCCCCGCGCCGGCCCATCGCCGCGAGGCGGTCGAGCGCTTCCTCCTCGACCACTGCGCCGGGGTGGGGGAGCCGCTGCCGAAGCCGGTGGTCCGCGCGCTGATCGCCGTCCGGGCCCAGGTCCTCGCTAAGGGGACCAGCGGGGTTCGGCCCGTGGTGGTCGACCGCCTGCTGGAGCTCCTCGACACCGATCGCATCCCCGTCGTGCCGACCCACGGCGCCGTGGGGGCGGCGGGCTCCTCCTCCCTCGCCCACGTGGCGCGGGTGGCCCTCGGCCTCGGCGGGCAGATCCTCGGACCCGACGGGCCGGTGCCGGCCGACCTTCCGGTGCTGGAGATCAGCGAGAAGGAGGCGCTCTCCCTGATCAACGGCAGCTCGCTGACCACCGCGATGGCGGCCCTCGCGTGCGCTCGTGCCCGTCGCCTGCTGTGCTCGGCCGTGGCGGCCTGTGGCCTCTCGATGGAGGTCGTGCGGGCCGATGCCCACTGCCTCGACCCTCGGGCATTCGCCGCGCGGGGCCATCCCGGCGGGCAGGTCGTGGCCCAGGGCCTGCGGACCCTACTGGAGGGGAGCGAGCTCGTCACCCCCCAGCGCTCCCCCGATGCCTTCAGCATCCGCTGCGCGCCGGTGGTCCTCGGGGCGGCCACCGACGCCCTCGAGTACGTGCGCACGGTCGTCGAGCGGGAGCTGGCGGGCGCCAGCGACAACCCTCTCGTCTTCGCCGACGGCACCGTGGAGGGGGGCCAGTTCCATGCGGCGCCGGTCGCGATGGCCATGGACCACCTCAAGGTGGCGCTGGTCCAGGTCGCCAGCATCGCCGAGCGCCGTGTCTTCCGGCTCACCTACGGGCGGCTGTCGGGTCTCCCCAGCTTCCTGGTGCCCGGCACCGGCGTGAACAGCGGCCTGATGCTGGCCCAGTACACCGCTGCCTCGCTGGTGGCGGAAGCGCGGGGGCGCGCCGTGTCCGGGTCGGTCGACTCGATCCCCACCGTGCAGCACCACGAGGACCACGTCTCCATGGGGCCCGTGGCCGCCCGTACGGCCCTCGACGTCGTGGAGCTGGTGTCGGACGTGGTCGCCATCGAGCTCCTCACGGCGGCCCAGGGCCTCGACTTTCGGATGCGCGGCGAGGCCGTCGACGAGGAGGGCGTCCTCGTGAGCACGGAGCCGGCGTCTCCCGGAGCGGGCTCCAGGGCGGTCTACGACGCCGTTCGGTCCTACGTCGACCGGTGGGAGGACGACCAGGTCCTCCATCCCGATCTGGTCGCTCTGGGCGAGGCCGTGCGGGCAGGGGACTTCGCCGAGCTGGCACCTTGCCTCTGATCCCACCGGCCCTGCTCAAGAAGCTCTCCAAGCTCAAGCTGGGGTCGAGTCGGCGGGGCGTCGGGATGTCGGGCGGCGAGCGACGCAGCCTGCGACGGGGTCAGAGCCTCGAGTTCGCAGATCACCGCCCCTACGTTCCCGGCGACGACCTGCGGCACCTCGACTGGCACCTCTACGGCCGCCTCGACCAGCTGTGGCTCAAGCTCTTCGAGGAGAACGACGACCGCGTCGTGCAGGCGATGATCGACGTGTCCGCCAGCATGCAGGGGGAGAAGCTCGACTACGCTCGTCGGCTCTCGGCGGCGCTCGCCTGGGTGGCCCTTGGCCACGGCGACCGTGTGGCCATCGCGGCCCTCTCGGACCGGCTCGCCCACTACAGCCCCCCGCGACGAGGACGGAGCGCCGCCACGGGCATCTTCCGGGCCCTCGAGGAGGTGCACCCGGCCGGCCACACCGACCTGGCCCGGGCGGTGACCGGCACGCCGCGGCAGCGGGGCACGGGCATCGTGCTGCTGTTCACCGACATGCTCTACGCCGACGGTCCCGACGTCGCCCTCAAGCAGCTGCGGGCGCGGGGCAACGAGGTCCACGCCTTCCACGTCATCAGCCCCACCGACCTGCGGCCCGACCTGAGTGGCGACGTCGTGTTGGTGGACGCCGAGACGGGTGACGAGCTCGCCATCACCGTCGACGACGAGGTGCTCGACACCTACGAGGCCACCGTGTGGGCCTGGGCCGAGGAGATGCGGCAGACCTGCGCGCGGCTCGGCGTCGGCTACACGAGGCTGCTGACGTCGGCGCCGGTGGAGAAGGTGTTGCTGGAGGACCTGCGGCGTCAGGGGCTCTTGAGCTGAGGCGTCAGGGCGTCTCTGCGGACGGGAGCGCTGCGGGCTGCCATCGCCTCCGACGAGGAGGGCGGTGATGGCGAGGAGGAGCCGCGGCATGGCCGCAGACTATCCGGCGCTGGCCACGGAGGCGGTCAGCCACCACACGCCGATGACGACGGCCGCCGCGGAGGCCGCGAGGACGAGCTGTCGGATCTGGGCGGCCGAGCCGCGGGCCGAGAGGCGCCCGAGTCCGGCGGTGAACATGGTCATCGAGGCGACGGCCGCCAGGAAGTAGGCCGCCAGGTACACCGCCGCGTGGCCCGTGGGCAGGGCCAGGGCGGGGAGCACGGCCAGGAGGTGCCCCGTGCCGGCGGCGCCGTGGAGCATGCCGAAGGCGAAGGCGGCCCGAGGGGTGTGAGGACCATGGGCGACCCCAGCGGTCGCCACCGGAGCGGCCTGGGTGGTGGTGTGCCACGACCACAGGCCCAGGCCGACGAGGGCGATGCCCACGATGGCCTCGGCCCCCGCGGACCAGTCCTCCACGTGGATCAGGCCTCGGCCGAGGATGGCGAGGATGCCCAGCCCGGCCGCGCCCAGCCCGTGACCAAGGCCCCAGCGGAAGCCGAGCGCCGTGGCCTTTCCGTGATCGGCGGCGGCCATGGGGGCCAGGGCCGCCAGGTGGTCGGGCCCGGAGAGCACATGAAGGGAACCCGCCGCGAGTCCGGACAGCACGGTGATCATCAGGGTTCTCCGGGACGGGGGAAGCGGGCGATGACCGTGCCGAGGAGACGGTCGGGTGGCACGGGGCCGAAGTGGCGGCTGTCGGTGCTGGCCGGGGGGTTGTCCCCCTCGACCCACAAGCCACCTGCGTCCTCGCGGCGCAGGCGCTTGACCAGCCGGGTGCCTGGGCGCTGGGGGTGCTCCAGCACCACCACATCGCCTGGGCGGGGTGTGCGACGCGGGTGCACCAGCACCTCGTCGCCCGCCTGCAGGCCGGGCTCCATGGAGGGGCCGTCGACCTGGTAGCGGGTGCGTCGCCGCAGGATCCAGAGGAGCTGATCGCGGCGACGCGCGACCGGCACCTGTGCCGAGTTCGTAGGGGTGCCAGAGGGGGCGGGCCCCCTCGAGGCTGGTTGCCCCCTCGAGGCTGGATCTAGCTCGCGGTGTACCAGGTGACGTCCCGGTTCTTGGTGGCCCAGAAGATCTCGTGGATCTCCTTCACGGCGTCCATCAGCTCCTGGGCGTGCTGCTCGGAGACCTCGACCTTGACGTAGGAGCAGGTCTTGGCGGCCTTCCAGAACACGTCGTGGAGGTTCGGATGGGCCTCGAGGTGGTTCGGCTTGAAGTAGTCGGTCCACAGGACGAGGAGCTCGGTCTTGCAGAGGTGGGCCTGCTCTTCCTTGATGGCGACGTAGCGGGACACGGTGTTGTGGTACGCGGCCACGGCCTTGGCGTCGCTGGGGTCCGGGATCGGCAGCGCCACGATCTTCTTGGTCATGGACACCGCGGCCTCGGCGGCGATGCGGGCGGATGCGGGGTCGTACACGCCGCAGGGGCCGTCGCAGTGCGCCTCGACGGTGGGGGCGGAACGGAGCGAGCGGAGGATCTGGATCGCGTTGGAGAACATTCGGTCTCTCTCCCGGGTCGGTGATGAGGTCGCGAGGCCGCAGAGCCGGCTGGACGCCGGGCACTCGACCTGAGCGTCGGCACCGTATCAACTGGGGTGGGCCGTCACCATGGGTGTCGTGATCGGGTTCGTCGGCGTAGGTCACGACACGGTTTCCACCGGTTTCAGCGCCCTGGGCCCGGGCTCCGATCGCGCCGAGGAGGGGGCAGGAGGAAGCCATGCACACCGACGACCAGGACTCGATGTCCTTCCAGCTCGACCTTCCACCGCTCCAGCAGGGTGCGATTCCGGAGGGGCTACAGGCCCTGGCCGCGGCCACCGTGTGGCTCGCCCTCGGCGCCGTAGGGCTGGGCCTCGTCGGCGGGATCTACCTGGGCGGCTGAGGGCTACGGGAGAGGCGGCGGCTCCTGACCGGTCCAGCGCAGGAAGGACGCCCGGGCCTGCGCCTCGAGCATCCCGTGGCCGTCCACGAAGGTCACGCCGGCCTCAGCCGCGGCGGCTGCCTGGGGAGGGGCGTCGTCCCAGTAGTTGAGGTCGACCCAGGCGGCGCCGGGGCCTTCGGGGAGCGGCAGGCCCGACGCCAGCGCGCGTCCTCCAGCGGGCAGCGTGTTGACGACGAGGTCGTAGGGCCGCGGGTCGGCCGCCGCGAGGTCGAGGCAGGGCACGCCGAGGTCCCGCTGCCGGCGGTTGGCGACGTCGATCCGGTCGACACCGGCCTCCCGAAGGGCGTGCACGACGGCCCGTGCGGCACCGCCCGCCCCGAGGATCAGGCAGCGTCGGCCGGCCAGGGAGCCGACGGCGGCCTCGGTGCTGGTGCGGAAGCCCTCGGCATCGGTGTTGGCGCCGACGAGCTGGTCGCCCTCCCAGTACAGCGTGTTCACGGCACCCGTGGCCTGTGCGGCGGCCTCGAGGCGGTCCGGCGTGCAGCGCTGCTTCAGGGGGATGGTGACGTTGGCGCCCCACAGGCCGGCGCGCACCAGGGCGGCCGGGTCGACGGTGTGGCCCCCTGCCACCGCGGGCCCGCAGTCCAAGGCGACGTACACGGCGTCGATGCCGAGAGCGGTCAGCCAGCCGTTGTGGAGGGACGGAGAGCGGGAGTGGCCGACGGGGTGCCCCAGCAGGGCCAGGACGCGGGTCTGGGCCGTGATCACCGTGTCAGGGCCTCGCGGGCCGCGCGGATGTCGGCGTGGATGGCCTCTACCAGCTCGTCGGTGCCGTCGAAGCGGGCCTCGGGCCGGATGTGCTCCACCAGCTGCACCCGTAGGTCCATGCCGTAGATGTCCGCCGCGAAGTCGAACAGGTGGACCTCGAGGAGCGGCAGGCGGGTCTGCCACATCGGGCGGATCCCCCAGTTGGCCACCCCGTCGTGCCAGGTGGGGGCGCCGTCGTCGACCACGAGGGCCCGGACGGCGTAGACCCCGTGGGGCGGGACCAGGGCGGTGCGCGGCTCCACGTTGGCGGTGGGGAAGCCCAGGGTGCGGCCGCGGGCGTCGCCGTGCTTCACCGGGCCGCGGAGCTCGTGGGGCCGACCGAGGAGCCCGGTGGCCTCGGCCAGCTCGCCCGCGGCGATCGCCTCACGGATCCGGGAGCTGCTGACGGGGCCGTCGGCGTCGGTCAGCGCGTCGACCTGGGTGACGGGCACGTCGACCCAGCCGGCCAGCTTCTCCACCGTGCCGGCCCGCTTCCGGCCGAAGCGGAAGTCGTAGCCGAGGACGAGCGCGGCAGGGTCGAAGCGGGCCATCAGCACGTCGCGGGCGAAGGCCTCGGGCTCCATGCCGGCCAGCTGGAGGGTGAACGGCTCCACCACCACGGCGTCGACCCCCGCCTCGAGGAGACAGCGGATGCGGTCGTCGAGGGTCTGGATCCGGGGGATGCCGTGGTCCGGCCGGAGGACGTCGCGCGGGGCCGGATCGAAGGTGAGCGCCACCGTCGGTCCCCCGGCGGCGCGGGCGGCGTCGATGAGCTGGCGGTGCCCTCGATGCACACCGTCGAAGTTGCCGATGGTGACGGTTGCACCGGGCAGACGATGGGCGGCGTAGGCTTCGGTGCCGCGGAACACAGACATGGAGCAAGCTCTCCGGAGGCGGAGCTAACACGCTGCCCCACGGGTCATCGCAGCCCGGCACCCAGGCTGATGGCCGTGAAGTGCAGCCAGTTCTTCGTGTACCCGTCGGTGTAGGGGTCCGGGTTGTTGCTGGTTCCGACCGCGCCACCGCCGATGTAGCGGATCGCGAGCCAGGGCTCGATGCCATGGGCGCGACTCAGCCCGAGCTTGACCGCTCCGTCCGCGATGGCTCCCTCCACGTCGGTCGTGGAGCCGTTGAGCAGGCGAATGGGGGCCCAGAAGCCTTGGAGCTCGGTCCCCAGCCAGGTGTCTGCCCCCAGGGGATGGCGGGTGCGAGCGGCCAGGAGCGGTACGGGTCCGATGTTGCGACTGGCCACCACATCCGAGCCGTCGACGGCGCTGTACACGATGTTGGCGTTGCGGATCTGCAGCCCCAGGCCGACGGCCGTCTCCCGCTCCGACGAGGGAGCCAGGTCGTACAGCCACGTTCCGCGCCAGTAGCTGAAGCCGTAGCGGAAGGTGAGCCCCTGTCCGCTACCGTAGCGGACGTCGCCCACCTGGATGGGCTCGGTGGGTGCCACCGTGGAGCGGAGGTCGATGGGCTGGTAGAGGAGCGAGACCGTGTGGCGACGGGCCGCGCCCAGGTCGAGGTCGGTCTGGAAGCGGAGGAAGGGGAACAGCACGTCCTGGCCCAGATCCGACGGAATGGAGACGTCGGTGCCCTCGCGACCGACCTGGAGGGTGTGGGAGAGCTGACCCAACAGGCCCACGTCCGCGTACAGTCGGATGGCGACGGGTGCGTCGGCGCGCTGAAGCACCGAGTCGTCGGCGTCGGGCGTGGCCGCGAGGGCGAGGGAGACGAGGGTGGTGGACCACATGGAGACCTCGAGGGGAGAGGGAGGGGAGCGCGAGCGCGTCTACCTCTCCATCGTGGTTCCGACGCTCGACGAAGCAAGGCGTCTACCTACGCTGCTGGACGATCTCGCACAGCGCCCCGGGGTCGACGAGGTGTTGGTGGTCGATGGCGGGAGCCGGGACGGGACGGACGCCCTGGTCCGGGAGCGTCCGGGGGTGCGGCTGGTGATGGCGCGCCGAGGGCGTGGTCCCCAGCTGGACGCAGGGGCCCGTGCCGCTCGGGGCCGTGTGCTGCTCTTCCTCCACGCCGACGCCCGGCTCCCCGATGGCGCCGTCGATCTCGTCCGGCGCACCCTGGCCGTTCCCGGTGTCGTGGCGGGGGCCTTTCGGACCCGAACGGTGCTCGACGACCCCACGTCGCGCCCCTGGTTCCGGCCCGTGCTGCCCCTGGCGGACCTGCGCTCCCACTACACCGCGCTGCCCTATGGGGACCAGGCTCTCTTCTGCCTCGCCAGCGCGTACCACCAGTGTGGGGGCTTCCCGGATCAGCCCCTCCTGGAGGACGTGGAGCTGGCGCGGAGGCTACGTCGCGTCGGCCGGGTGGTCGTGCGTCCGGAGCGGGTCGAGGTCAGCGGCCGTCGCTGGTCGGCCCACCCCTGGCGCACGGCCCTCGTCATGAACACGTTCCCCGCGCTGTACCGCATGGGTGTGTCCGCGGAGCGGCTGGCCAGGCTCTACGGCGCTCCTCGCTGAGTCAGTACTTGACGCTGCATCCGTAGGGGCGCGTGCGGGGCGTGCCGGCCTTGTTCCCCGCAGCGACGTCCCGCACGGCGTGCTCGAGGTAGGGGACCCGGTCGCCGGTGGCCTGGCGCATGGGCTGGTTGTCGACCGCGCCCTCGTACTGGATCACGCCCTTCGGGTCGATGACGTACATGTGGGGAGTGGTGCGCGCGCCGTAGGCCTTGCCGACCTGGCCGTCGGGGTCGAGGAGGATGGGGTGCTCGAGACCCCAGTCGGCCTTGGCCTTGCGGTTCTCCTCGGGGTCGTGCCCCTGCTTGCCTTCGGCTCCGGAGTTGATCGCGAGCCACACGACCCCCGCGTCGGTGTGCTTCTTCGCCACGCCGAACAACGCGCCGCCCTCGGTGTGGGTGTCGACGACGTAGGGGCAGCCGGGGTTGAACCACTCCAGCACCACGGTCTTCCCGGCGTAGTCCGACAGCGAGTGGGTCTTTCCGTCGAGGTCCACCAGCTCGAAGGCCGGCGCGATGCCCCCCACCTCGATGCCCGGGTCCTTCGCGCTGGCGGTGCAGGCCATCAAGGCGATGGACCCCAGGATCAACAAGCGTCTCGTCATGGTCTTCCTCCGTGCCTTGCCTCGTGTATCGATCCGTGCGGTAGGCTGCCCCCGTATGTCCGGGACGCCCACCGATAGCGAAGACCTCTCCAGCTACGAAGCGGAGCTGAAGCCCCTCACCTCCGTGCTCACCGAGGAGCAGCTGGACGGGCTCGCGGAGGACTACAAGGCCTTCGTGAAGCGCCTCGGCGTACGGGATCGGGACCTCTTCGTCCAGTACCTGAACCAGCAGGGGCTCATCGACGCCGATCAGCTGTCGCGGGTCCTCAAGCTGCGCGTGTCGATCGAGGTCGGCGACGTCGACGAGGTCGTGGCCCGTGCCCGCGGCGAGGCCGAGCATCTCCGCACGTACGCGCAGATGAGCCCGCAGGGGCACTACGCGCTGCTGGGGCGGCTCGGCGAGGGCAGCACCGCCATGGTGTACGCCGCGAAGGACCACGACCTGAAGCGGAAGGTGGCCTACAAGCAGCTCGCTGGACGCTACGCAGACGACGATGTCGTGCGGCAGCGCTTCCTGGCCGAGGTCCAGATCACCGCCCAGCTCGACCACCCCTCGATCGTTCCGGTCTACGGCCTGGAGGTCGCGACCGACGGGCGCATGGGGTACGCCGCCAAGCTGGTCGACGGGGAGACCCTCCACCTGCTGCTGGCGCGTCTGCGAGAGGGAGAGCCCTCCCGCTTCGCCAGCCTGGAGCGGCGCCTGGAGGTGTTCCTCAAGGTGTGCGATGCCGTCGGCTATGCCCACGACAAGGGCGTGCTGCACCGGGACCTGAAGCCCACCAACGTGATGGTGGGCCGCTACGGCGAGACCTACGTGATGGACTGGGGGCTGGCCCGGCTCATCGGGGCCCTCGTCGACGACGCGGCGGCGGCCCTCACCTCCGAGGGGGATCTCACCCAGGTGGGCTTCGCGGTCGGCACGCCGGCCTACATGTCCCCCGAGCAGGCCCTCGGCAAGAACCGCGATCTCGACGCCCGGTCCGACGTGTACACCCTCGGGCTGCTCCTCCAGGAGATCGTCACGCTGCAGCCGGCCGTCCAGGCGCCCACCTCCGAGAAGGCGCTGCTGGCGGCGTCCCGCGGCAAGCGGGTGCCCGTGAAGGGCTTTCGGGGTGCCAGGGTGCCGCGACCGCTGCTGGCGATCATCGACCACGCCACCGAGAAGGAGCGCGACAACCGCTACGCCTCCGTCCAGGCCATGGCCGACGACCTCCGGGCCTTCCTCGACGGGGAGCGGGTCTCCGCCTACCGGGAGGGGGCCCTCCGCGGCACCCTGCGGGTCGCGGGCTCGTACCGCTGGGCCATCCTGATGCTCGCAGCGGCCCTGATCTCCTTCTCCGCCGTGGTCACGGTGGGCTCGGCGGCGTTCGTGTGGTGGTCGCAGTCAGCCCAGCAGGCCGAGCAGGACCGGCTGGCCTCCGCGGTGAGCGAGCTCTCGGAGCGGGCCCACCTGATCGACAAGGAGGTGCTTCGCTGGGAGCGCCTCCTGGAGGCGGTAGCCGTCGGGGCGCGTCAGGCGCTGCTGGCCCCTCCGCTGGACTCGGCCGTCTACCTGGCCAGCGACTTCGACGACGATGGTCGGGCGCCGGCGGACCTCGCCCACGATGACCGCTACGGTCGGCCGGTCAGCCGTGCCCACGTCAGCTTCGCGCTGGCCCCCGGGGTCACGGCGGACGCGGTGCGGCCGGTCACCCATCGCCTGGTACGTCTCGAGTCCGTGCTACCGCCGCTGCTCGAGCGGGGAATGGCCGACGTCCAGGAGCGCTTCGAGACGTCCCACATCCGCTCGCCCGTAGGTTGGGTGTACGTCGGTACGCCCCAGGGTGTGCACGCCGCCTATCCGGGGCACGGCGGCTACTCGGATACCTTCGATCCACGGCAGCGGCCCTGGTACACCCTGTCGGAGGGGCAGCCGGCCCACCGTGTCCAGTGGGGCAATCCCTACGTCGATGCGTCGGGCCTGGGTCGGATCCTCCCCTGCAGCACGTCGGTGCTCTCCGACGAGGGAGAGCTCCTCGGGGTCGCGGGCATGGACATCCCGTTCGACTACCTGATCGAGGCGCTGCTGGAGCCTCACGGCCTCAACATCCACGAGGCGTTCCTCCTCGACGCCGAGGGGCAGATCGTCGTGCGGAGCCGTCGGGACCAGGGGGAGGCGGGAGGGAGTCTCTCCACCACGCCCTTCCCGGATGCCGGTGTCGTGGAGGCGGCGCGGCACGGACGGTATGCGTCGGTGGCCCGTGGTCGCGACCGCTACTGGGTCTTCCCCCTCGATGCCCTGGGGTGGAGCTACGTCGTCGATGCGTCGGTCGACGACCTGATCGGACCCTGAGGTCCAGGCACGACGGTTTCACATCACGTCCACCTCGACCGGGAAGGAAGTTCGGCGACCCGCCGTATGCTGCGGCGACGCTCGCCCGTTGGGCGGCCTACACGCTGTGCTGGAGATTCCGATGACCATGTTCGCCGTCAGCCCCGACCCCGCCATCAGCCGCCTCGTGGAGCGCTGTGGCTACGCCACCGCCGCCCTCACCGTGCTGCCCATCCCCGGCTCGGAGATCCTCGGGGTGATGCCCCTGCACGTGGGCATGGTGGTGGGCATCGCCACCCACCACGGCCACGAGCTCACCCAGGAGAGCGCACTGGACCTTGTGGTGCAGATCGGATCGGCGGTGGGGGCCAGCCTGGTGGGCTCCCGCCTGGCCACCACAGCCGCCAAGTTCGCGCTGCCGGGGCTGGGGGGCTTCATCGCGGCGCCCTTCATGTTCGCCAGCACCCTCGCCATCGGGGCCGTGGCCGACCAGTGGTTCCGGAACGAGGGGTCCCTCTCCGAGGCCGACATGAAGGACCTGTACGACCGCACGGTGAAGAACGCCAAGTCTTCGTTCAACGCTACGCGGATGAAGGACGCCGACGTCATGGCTGAGGCCGAGGAGGCTGTCGCGCAGGGCCAGGCAGAGGAGGAGGCTCCGAAGGAGTCCCTCACCGAGCGGCTGGCTCGGGCCAAGGAGATGCTCGAGGCGGGACTCATCGACGACGACGAGTTCGCCGCGGTGAAGGACCGCATCCTCTCGGAGATCTAGCGCGACGCTTCGGACGTCCTTCGCCAGATGTCCGCTGGCCGTTGCGCGAGGCTTCAGGCTGCAGACTTCGGGCTACGGCATGCAACGGCTCATGGACCGGCTTCGAAGACCTCTGTGGCGCCGCGTCTTTCGGGCAGCGCGGCCCCATTGGTGCGAGCTGAAGCCCGCAGCCTGAAGCCCGAAGCCCCCGAGCAGACTTGGCGTTACGCGTGCAACTGGGGAGGCCCATCCGGACCTCCGCACTAGCCGTCGCCTCGGTCGTCGCTGTCCCGCTCCTCGCGCAGCTCGGCGTGGAGGCGGCGACGACGCTCTTCGAAGCCGTGCCACAGGGCGGCCGGGTCTTCCGCGAGGTCGGCCTTGCGCACCATGAACAGGAAGTGGCGCTCCCCGTCGCCGAGGTCGAGCTCGACGTAGTCGGGCACGTAGCGGTCCTTGACGAGCGGGTCGACAGCCCAGCGGTACAGGCTGTCCTTCATGTGGCTCGCCGCATTGCGACCCTTGACCGCGCGGGCGTAGAGGAAGCGGGGCTCGTACTTGGAGAAGAACTCGGCGGGGACTTTCTTGTCGTGTCCGGGGGACTCGTCGAGAACGCCGCTGGGGAGTGGACGGTAGGCCACCTCCTTGGTGACCAGGCCGTACTGGTCCCAGACCCAGAGGTCGGAGGCGTAGCCCATGGCCCCCACGGCGCCGCTCACGATGGCGTCGCCAGGCTCTGCGTACAGGGCCAGCGCGCGCCCACGGCGCAGGAAGCCCTCGGTGTTGCCGACCATGTTGTCCCACTTGGCCCACTCCGACAGGAAGTGGCGGTCGGACAAGCGGAAGTGCAGGGCGCTGCGCGCGGACTCGGGCACCACGTGGATGTCGAAGCCGGGAAGCACCGCCAGCGCGCCCAGCATGCCCCCGGTCACGAGGGCCACTGGACCGGGGAGGCGCTGCAGGCCGAGGGCGAGCACGACCGTGCCGAAGGGGAGCGCCGGCAGCAGGAGGCGGCCGAAGGGCATGAAGTCCCCGCCGACCACGGCCCCGTAGGCGAAGAAGCCGATGGACAGCAGCAGCACGGCCGTGTGCTTTCGACCCGACATGAGGGCCAGGGGGGCCGGGAGCAGCGCCAGGAACGGGACGAGCGTGGTGAGGCCGAACAGCAGCACGTAGCGGAGTCCGCGCCAGAGGAGGGAAGGGCCGAAGCCGACCTTCACCAGCGCGGTGTTGGGGACCAGGGTGCCGTAGTGCCCCATGCGCCACCCGTTGTACGCCACGAAGATCACCGCAGCGGGAGCCAGCGCCGTGGTCAGGCGCTTGGCGCTCTCCTTGAGCCCGAGCCTCCCAGCGTGGACCCAGATGGCGATCACCGAGAACACGACCACCCATGCCCAGCCCTCCGTTCGGACCAGGATCAGCCCGATCGCCGCGGCGGCTGCCAGGGGATCGGCAGGCTCGTCGCGGAGGATGAGTCGCTCCGCCAGCACCACGAGGAACAGGGCGAAGGGCATCGTGGCGAGCCCCGAGGTGCTCCAGATCGCCATCGCGGGTGACAGGGCGAGGGGGAGGCACGCAGCGAAGGCGACGGGCTCGCTGGCGCCGAAGGACTTGCAGATCACGAAGACGCGCCACAAGAGCAGCCCGCCACAGGTGGCCGAGAACATCGGGATCAGGGCTTCGACGGGGGCGTTCAACACTTCCATCGCCGCCGCGAGCAGCAACCAGAGGAAGTTGGAGTAGCCCTCGACGGGCGGAGACTCCCCCACGTTGAACACCAGGCCCCGCCCCAGAGCCAGGTTCCGTGCGAAGCGGAACGTGATGTACGCGTCGTCGCAGAGGAACCAGAACCACGCGGTCAGACCCGCCCACGGGACGAGGAGGCCGAGGAGCCAGGGCTTGGGGTCGAGATTCGTGTCGTCGGACATGACTGCCGCGCCTAACCAGCATGCGGGACCCTGGCCCGAAGCCGTGCTACGTAGCGGCCGATGCCCACGATCGACCGCTCATCGCTCGCACGCCTCGTGATCGCCTTCGCTGCGGTCTGGCACCTGTTCAGCGTGCTCGTGCCCCCGAAGACGCCTCCGCCGAAGGGAACCCTCGGGCGTGACTACGCGTCGTACCACTACGCCCTCCAGGTGGCGGCCAGCGGGGGGGATCCCTACGATGGCGAGGCGCTGAACGCAGCGGCGCAGGCCGATCGCACCCGGCGGAACGTCCACCCCTTTTTCTACCCGCCTCCCTTCCTGCTCTCGGTGGCCTGGGCGCTGCCTCTCGATCTCGTCACCGCCTTCGACGTCTGGTTCTGGTTGAACGAGATGTTCCTGGTGCTCGCGGTGCTGGCCCTGTGGCGCTACCTCCGACCCCTCGGACCCACGGTAGGACCCGTGCTTGCGCTGGCGGTCGCCCTCTCCTACGGCGTGGCCTACGGCCAGGAGCTGGGGCAGGCCAACTTCGCGGTCCTCGCCCTCGTGGCCTGGGCCCTCGAGCAACAGGACCGGCGACCATGGCTCGCGGGCATCCTGATGGGCACGGCCTGCATGTTCAAGATGAGTCCCGCGTTGCTCGTCATGTGGTGGCTGCTTCGGCGGGAGTGGATTGCCGTGGGTGCCGCGTGTGGCTGGGCGGTCGTCCTCTCGGTGCTGGCGCTGCCTCTGGTCGGGTTCTCCGACCAGGTGCGCTTCTACACCGAGGTGCTTCCGCAGTTCGCGTCCGGCGACTACAACGGGCTGACCATCAAGATCGGCATGTTCGCCAACCACTCGCTGCCGAACCTCCTGGACCAGCTGTGGCCTGGCGCCGACAACGCGCTGTCCCGTACGGCCAGGGTGGCGGGCTCGGTGTTCTCCTTCGGTCTGCTCCTGGCCCTGGCCGGTGCCTTCTTCCGCCCACCGGCGGACCGGCTCCAACAGCTGGGACAGGCCTCGGCGGTGATGGTGCTGATGCTGCTGGTGCCCGTCTACACCTACGAGCACCACCTCGTGTTCGCCCTTCCGGCCCTCGTGGCGGTCACCGTAGCCGTGGTCTCCGGCCGCCTCGGGAGCGTCGCGGCCCTGATGCTGGCGCCTTGCTGGGCCCTGTGGTTTGCGCCGATCCCGAACCTGCGTGGGGTGGCCTTCGAGCTTCTCGAGCCGGGGTCCCTGGGGGCCTGGTGCGTGCAGGAAGCCAAGTTCGGCATGCTGGTAGGCCTGTTCTTCATGGCCCTGAGGGTGGGCATGGGCGCGCCCCAGAGCGCGCAGGCCGGAGAAGCGGTGCTCAAGGCCGCCTGAGGCAGGTCCCAGACGATGTCGGCTAGTCTGTGGCACCACAGGAGGTCGACATGCGTGTTTGGGGACTCGGAGCCGTGCTGTTCGCAGCACTCGCCATGGGCTGCGGCGGGGACAAGGACGACGGCACCGACGCCGGCGGGGATGCGGACACGGACGCCGACGCGGACGCCGACGCCGACGCGGACGCGGATGCCGACGCCGATGCCGACGCCGACGCCGACACGGACGCCGACACCGACACCGACACGGGCACGACCCCGACCGACCCGCCCTCCTTCGCGAGCTGCACGGATGTGAAGAGCGTCGACGAGGGGGAGAACGGCAGCATCGAAGGCACCATCACGCTGGTCTACGATGCCGAGGGTCGGGTGGCCTCGAGCCACACCGTGACCACCGGCCTGGATGAGCTCATCGTGTTCACCTACGGGCCCAACTCCGACGAGTTCGAGGAGGCGGTGTACGACATCAACGGCACCGAGACGAGCATCCGTCGCACCTACGACACCCTGGGGAACCGGCTGACCGAGTGCTACGACGACGGCAACGACGGCTCCTGCACGACCAACGCGGTGTTCGAGTACGCCCCCGGCACCACGAACCGGACGCTCTACCAGGTGGACCTCGACGGCGACATGATCATGGACGCCACCTGCACCTACACCTACAACAAGAGCGACCTGCTCTCCGGCTACGTCTGCGACGACGTGTTCCTGCAGGAGGCCGTGTACACCTACCCGGGACCTGGGCCCATCGACGCAAACATCACCGTCGACATCGGCGTCAACGGCAGCATCGACGAGCGCTACATCAACCTGTACGACAGCCTCGACCGCATCATCCACGAGGAGAAGGACCGCTACGCGCCCGTTGGCTACGAGACCGTGCTCGACACGACCTACCGGTCCGATGGCCAGCTCGACAACGTGGTCGGCACCGACATGATCGTGGACGGCTCGACGGTGGCGGGGCCGTACGGCTACGGCGCCTTCTACACGTACGACGTCGATGGCTACCCGGCGACCGACCGCGTCGGCTACGACACGCAAGGGGACCCAAACCCGGAGGTCGTCTCGCTCACGACCCATTCCTGGACCTGTCCGTAGGATCCAGCCAGAGGGGCCTGCTCTGGAGGACCCGCCCCCTCCGGCACCCCTACCATTTCCGTCGACCCCAGACGCACGTCGCCCCCGCTCCCAGGAAGGAAGCGGGGGCGTGGTGTCTGGGCGCGGCCTGCGAGCGGCGGCCGCTCCACATCACCGGGAAGCGGTGAGGTCGAGGTCGTAGCTGCCCGTGGTGGACGTGCTGTAGCCGCGGACCTCGAGGAGGTAGAGACCCGGCGCCACGCTGGCGGCGAGGCTGAAGTTGAGGGACGGGCCGCTGTCGTCGTTGCTGGTGATGACGTTGCCGCTGGCGTCGTACAGCGTGCCGAAGGTGTCGGTCTGGCCGGAGGTCGACGCCGACAGGACCACGCTGCTGCCGAACTGGTCCTTGACCTCGACGACGTAGTAGTCGAAGGCGCCGGCGTCGAGGAAGGCGGAGATGTCGACGGAGTCGGTGTTGTCGAAGGACACGTCGAGGCTGGCATCGATGTCGATCTCGGGCTCGGGCTCGGGCTCGGGCTCGGTGCCGGCGTCGGCGGTGGGCCCGTCGATGACCAGGGTGTAGGGGCCGGCGGAGCTGCCGTTGTAGCCGCGGACCTCGAGGTACACGACGTCGCCGTCGTTCACGTCGCGGGTCAGGCTGAAGTTGTAGCTCGCACCGCCGTCGTCGTTGCTGTCGAGCACGGAGCCGCTCTCCGTGGCGAAGGTCCCGAAGGTGTCGGTGCTGCCCTCGGAGTAGGCGGCCAGCGTGCCGCTGCCGTTGATCTCGAGGCGGAAGACGTCGGCGTCGCCAGCGCCCAGGTCCACGGAGAGCCGGGTCTCGCCGTCCACGACGATGGTGGTGGCGTCGGCGATGGTGTTGCCGTGGTCGTCACCGGTGGGGCCGGGGTCGGTGCCCGGGTCCGTTCCGGGGTCGGTGCCGGGGTCGGTGCCGGCGGGGCTGTCGGAGACGAACTCCGCGCCGGGGACGAAGCCGCTGATCCAGCCCTCGTACTCGGAGACGCGAGCGTAGACGCCGGGGTAGCGGGAGGAGGCGCAGCCGATGCCCCAGGACACCACGCCGTTCTGGACGAGGCGACCGTTCTCGCTCACGACGAGGGGGCCGCCGGAGTCGCCCTGGCAGCTGTCGGCGCCGCCCTGGCCGACGTAGCCGGCACAGACCATGTTGTCGGTGATCTGGCCGAAGCCGTACTGGTCCTCGCAGGTGGCGTTGGAGATGATCGGCACCTCGACGTACTGCAGGGTGTCGGGGGAGCTGCCGCCCGAGGAGAGGGTGCCCCAGCCCGACACCAGCGCCATGTCGCCGGGGGCCGCGTAGACGTCTTCCGCCTGGGCGTCGACCAGGACCACCGCCTGGGCGCTGGTGGGGCTGGAGAGGCGGAGCAGCGCGATGTCGTTGTCGGAGGTGCGGCTGTTGTAGGAGGGGTGGACGATGATCTCGCTGACGGAGCGGGTCTCGCCGTTCTCGGAGAGGCGCAGGATGCCGGTCTCGACCCGGAGGCTGCTGGCCCGCTCGTTGACCACGCAGTGGGCGGCGGTGAGGATCCACTCCTCGTCGATGACGGAGCCGCCGCAGAAGTGGCTGCCCCAGGAGGTCTGGATGGACACCTGGTAGGGAATCGCACCGGCGGGCGCGTTCTGGCCACCGACGATGTTGGGGTTGCCGCGCTGGTCTGCGTCGAGGTGGTCCCCGTCGAGCAGGACCGGGTTGCAGGCAGCAGCGAGCATCATCGTGGCGAGGGCGAACCAGGTGCGCATGAAGCCTCCGGGCCGATCGGAGATCGGCGGCGGACCGACGCAACGTCGCGTCGGTCGTGAGAC
>Ga0213839_1000525_pt1 | contig 43026 bp, 30 predicted proteins | sample SWPATP21_FD_160075 | JGI IMG/M metagenome (GOLD analysis project Ga0213839, IMG submission 160075) | Coastal seawater microbial communities from Marineland, Florida, United States - SWPA TP2 #1 | ecosystem: Environmental > Aquatic > Marine > Coastal | place: USA: Florida | collected 2016-08-14
GCCCACTGCTTCTTCGCCTTGCCCTTCTTGCCACGGATCCAGTCGACCCGACCCGTCCACTCGCAGGCTTCCGGCTCGTCGGGGAGCTTGGCCGCCAGCGCCTTGACGTTGTCGAGCTCCCCCTCGTCGGCGTGCATCTTCAGCAGGGTCAGGCCCGCTTCGCGGCGGTGGGGGGAGTCGCCCCCCGACAGGAAGGCCCAGGCGCGGCCCACGGCGGTCCGAGACCCTTCCTGCAGCAACACCTCCACCAGGGCGTCCCGCTCCTCGACCGTGATCGGCTGCACCTGCTGCAGGTGCTGGTCCATGCCGACGAAGTCCCCCTGGGCGGCCGAGCGCCGCGCCTTGCGTACCCCCGCCTTGTGGGGATCGAAGCGCTCCGCCGGGAGGGTGTCGAGGAGGGGCCCGAAGTCCATCTCCATCGTGCCGACCGAGAGCGTGGCGTGGTCGCCGTCCTGGGCCACGTTGCCGCCGCGGATCAACCGGAAGCGGTCCCCCACGCAGCTGGCCTTGGTCTCGGTGACCACGATGGGGTCCGCCTGGGCCTTGGCGAGCACCTCCTCGCCGTCGTACACCGTGACCTCGCCGGCCTCGTCGTACTCGATACGCACGGAGAGACCCCGCATGTCACAGGTCATCTCCGCGGCCCCAGCGAGGGCCATCCACCACAACAACGACACGAGAACCTCAGGCGAGGATGGCGCGGTAGGGCTCCACCCGTAGATCGGCGACGTCGTCGGTCACGCCGCAGGACTCGAGGAGTGCCCGCAGGATGTGCTCCGGCTTCACCACCTCTCCATTCGGATCCACGACGCCGCTCTGAAGGTCGACGGCCTGAGGAAGCAGCCCGACGCTGCTGCTCTCGCCGTACACGCCGGCCTTCACGCCCCCGCCCGCCACGAAGCAGGCGCCCGTGAGGGAGTGGTCGCGACCGGCGTTGGCGTTGATCAGCGCCGTGCGGGAGAACTCGCTGAAGCCGATGATGGTGGTGTGATCGAACCAGGTGGAGCCTGTGCCCTGGTACGGGATGCTGTCGAGCTCGGCCATCAGGGCGGCCACCACGTCGTGGCCCTCCATCTGGTTCGGTCCCTGGTCGGTCTCCCAGTTGTCGAAGTGGGTGTCGAGGCCGTTGGCGACCTCGATGGACACGCAGCGGGAGATGCCGGCGGTGAGGGCCGTCACCGCCATCGCGGCCTGGGCCTGGGGAGAGCCCAGGTCGTTGGGGGACAGGTCGAAGCGCTCCCGCAGCGAGACCATCGCCGGGTCGGAGCTGCCGAAGTCGAAGAGCTCGTCGAGGCCTTCGTTGACCAGCACCCGAGCCGACCCCTGGGCCGCCAGCGCATTGGCCACCTCGGGTCGTCCGCCCACCACGTGGCAGTCGCGGAACTCGTCGAGGAGGGCCTGCACCCGGTCCCGCTCCTCGGGGGCGATGTCGATGTCGCCGGGCCGCAGGGCGCGGAGGAGGTCGTCGACGTTGTCGACCTTGAGGGCGGTGGCCCAGGCCGGCTGGTCCACGTTGTAGGCCTCGACCCGCGCGGAGAGGTTCGGCACCGGGTGCTCGGCCCCCAGCAGCGAGGCGAGCCAGGTGGCGCCTGAGCTCCCGCGGGCCAGGAGCCCCGACGGCGACTTGCCGGTGAGGAAGCGCCGCCGGCCCACCTCGTGGGTGAGGGTGTCCATCGACATGCCGCGGATGAACGCGGTGCGGTGGGTCCAGTCGGCGAGGTTGCCGATGTACGGCCCCAGCAGCACGCCGTCGTGGGTGTCGGGGAAGGGGTTGGTGATCCCGGTGCCGGCGAGGGCGAGGTTGTCGTAGCCGAGCTGCAGGAGGGTCTCGTTGCGGAGCTCGTCGGGGAACTGATCCGGGTCCTTGGGATCGATGCCCAGCAGCGGGTCCCAGCCCCCCGAGTAGTAGCAGAAGACGAAGTAGCGGTCGGTGTTGGTGGCGCTGTTGGACGCCATTGCCAGGCTCGCGGGTCCGGCGAGGCCACCGAAGCTCACCAGACCAGCCGCTCCGAGCCCTCCGAGGAGGAGCTCCCGACGCGATGAAGACAGGTTCTTGCGTGCCATGGAGTCCTCAGTACATCGCGAAGTCGGGATGGGTGATCAGGCCGATGCACACGGCCCGCCAGCCGGCCAGCGTGTCGCCGCCGGTGACCTCGACGGTGGTGTCGAACAGCCAGCGCCAGGACTCGAGCTGGGCATCGTCGGCGGCGAGGTCGTTGCCGTGGAAGCGAAGGAGCGCGTGCTGGAGGTTCGCGGTGACGGCGTCGGGGTTCGAGGCCGAGGTGTCGGCCGCGCTCACGTGGACCAGGAAGACGTTGCTGGGCTCCCCGACGGCCTCCCTGGCCACGAGCTCCTCGCAGGTGGCGTTGGCGGCGTCGTCGAGGAACTTCTGGAACAGCAGGCTGGGGGTGAGGTCCTCCGCGGTGCTCTGCTCGTAGTCGGGTCGTCCGAGGGTGGAGGCGAGGTCCTCCAGCTGGTCGACCCCGTCGATCTCCCAGCCGATGCCCCCGGTCACGGCCCGGAGGGAGGCGTTGAGCTGGTCGATGTCCATGCGACGCATCGGCCGGCCATCCTCGGCCGGGTCGGGCGGGTCCACCTCGCCGAGTGGGGTTCCGTGGGCGTCGTCGAGGTAGCTGCCGGGGCCCGTGGACGGGTCGGTCTGGATGGGCTCGGGGCCGAAGGTCTCCCCGGGAGGGTCGTCGTCGGCGCCGCAGCCGGCCAGCAGGCCGAGGAGGAGGGCGGTGAGCATCAGCGGATCCTCCGGTAGCTGTCGGAGAGGACGATGGCCTTCACGAGCTCCTTGTAGGACCACCCCGAGTCGACCAGGGTGTCGGCCCAGGCCTGGATGACGGCGTCGTCGTCGACGTCGAGTTCCCGACCGAGGAGCCAGGTGGCCGCGTTCTCGGCGGTGCACTGCTGGAGCCGACCATCGGCCACCGAGGATGCCACCAGGCGCTCGGGGCCCGCCTCGATGTTGGCGTGCTGCCAGGTCTCGAGGAACTGGTAGGCCCGGAGGTAGCCGACGAAGTCGTCGAGCTCCGTGTCGATGGGGTCGACCGTGTAGTAGCGACCGCAGACGTCGCTGCAGTCGGTGTTGTTGACGCTGCAGTCGTAGCAGGCCTGGTCGAAGGGCGGGAAGTCCTCCGGCGGCAGGTAGCCGGCCCCCTGCTCGGTCCACCGGCCCCAGTGGGCGGCGGCGGGCTCGAGGATGGCGTGGCAGTAGTCGCAGCCCTGGGTCTTCATCAGGTTCGACGTGGGGGGCGCGTCGGGGTCGATGGGGATGCCGGCGTCGGGGGGCTGGAAGGGCTGGCAGAGGAAGGCGTTGTAGAAGCGGTTCGCCCGGGCCCGGTTCGTCTGGAAGCGGAGGAGGAAGCCCGGCGCGGTGAGCACGCCGCTGTGGCCCTCCGGGAGGCTGATCGGCAGCCAGGTGTCTTCGTCGGTGAAGTCCAGGTCGGGGAGCTCGTCGGGGTGGAGGGGGTTGTTGTCGAGCCGGACCGTGCTGGGGACCTGGGTGAGGTGCGTGTAGTAGTGGACCAGCGGCCCGTTCACGAAGGCCGTGCGGCCGTCGAGGAGGTCCAGGTACGGCCGGTCGGCGAGGATGAGGTCGCGGACCCGCAGGTCGATCTCGGCGGACATCGCCTCCGTGATCCGGTCTTCCTCGTTGTAGACGCTGCACCAGCGCAGCTCGGGGCCGCAGCCGCAGGAGACGTCCGTCGCGGCGGCGTTGGAGGCGCAGTCGGTGCCGAGGGGCGAGATGGCGGCCTCCTGGGCATCGAAGGCGCACACCTTGTAGGTGGAGCCCGGGGCCCAGTAGGGCTCGACCTCGACCCAGCCCTCCTGGACCGTGCCGTCGCCCTGGTCCACGCCGATGGGGCGCCCCTCGCTGTCGAAGGAGGCCTCGAAGTCGCCGCAGTACAGGTTGCCGTCGCTGCGGTAGTCGTCGGCCCGGTTGCGGATCCAGTAGATGTCGTCCGTGTCGGTGAAGATGTTGTTGGTGCTCACCAGCCGCTGGTTGTCGACGTTGTTCCAGAGCAGGGCGCGGTGGGCGCGGACCGCTCGGTCGGCGAAGGCCTCGGAGTCGAGCCACTCGTCGACCAGCGCCTCGGGGACCTCCCCGCCGATGAGGCGGTCGTACTCCTCGGGGGCCGGGACGACACCGCGGACGTCGAGGGAGATCGCGCGGAGCCACCGATGGCCGTCGAGCATCTCCTCGACCGGCGGGCAGGTCGGCGGTTCCGGCACGCCCTCCAGCTCCTGTGCCTGCACCGAGGCCAGGACGAGCGCGAGACTGAGCATGGGCGACACCCCCCTCGTGAGTGTACCAAATCCCGGGGCCTCCGAGCCGTGTGGGATGGACAGTGAACACCCGTGGTGCTGCCCGGTCGCCACGCCCCCCCTGACGACGCGGCGCGGGTCATGACAGGCTCCGGCCTGGGCGAACCGGACCGCGCTGCGTGGGTCCGTCGCTGGGCCGACGGTGACGCTCCTTCGGTCGTGGGGGCGGTGATGGGTGGGAACGGCGTAGGGGACACGAAGCGCACGAAGAAGACACGAAGGGCACACGAAGCGGAGCCCGGCGGTTCGGGTCAGGCGTCGACGCACTGAGCGAGCGTAAGAGCCATTCCATCTGTTCAAGCAGGACGATGGGCCACGCCGACAGGTCCGAGCACGCGCCAGGGCTGACGACACTCCAGCTCCTTCGTGTGCCCTCCGTGTCTCCTCGGTGTTCTTCGTGACCCCAACGGCCTGACCCTCAGCGACGCCCCACCAACCGACCTGAAGCCCCCCAACGACCCCGCCCCAGTCGAAGGTCTGCCATCGCGGCCACCGACATCGACCGCCGCGTGGTGAACACCCGATGATGCCCGCGCACCAACGGGTACGATCCGCGACTCGGAGCTCCGTTGCTGCTCGCCCTCCTGACCCTGGCTCTCGCCCACCCCTGCCTGGACCTGCCCACGGTCCAGCCCGAGCAGGCGCGGAAGGGCCCGTCGCTGGCGAGCACCGCCCAGGCACCGAGACCTCGCGACATCGACACCCTCGAGGCGACCGCCCTGTTCCCCGACGGCACCCCCGAGGCCCGCCTCGCCGCAGAGCAGGCCGCATGGGGTCTCGGCCACATCGACGACGAGGCGGCCCGAGAGGCCCTGGTGCGGGTCGCGTGCCACGGTCCCGGCACCCCCCGCACGATGGCCCTCCGCCAGCTGGCACGGGCGCCACGACGGGCCGACATCCCGCTGTTCGCGAAGCAGTTCCACGAGGCCTTCGCCAAGAAGGCCATCTGGCAGGTCGACGAGGACTGGTACGGCGCCTACCACAGCGCTCGTCACGGTAGCGTCCGGGTGCCGAGCCTGCGGGACGACCCAGAGGGACCCCGCTTCCCCCAAACCACCTCCCGCTTCCCAGAGCGCCCCCCGCGCAACCCATCCCACGAGTTCTGGGAGGTCCCATCCGCGGAGGCGCCCGACGCCGACTGGACGGTCACATCGGTCGCGGCCGTCGTCACCGAGTGGGACACCCTCGACGCGACCCAGCAGACCCGCGCCCTCGAGGCCCTGAAGCACTGGTGGCCGGAGGTCGACCCCCCCCTGCCACGCAGCGTGGGCGCCGTCCTGCTGGCCCACTTGGCGGACCCGGCGGTCACCCCTCAGCCGTGGGTCGCTGCCACCATGTTCGCGGACCCCGCGGGCTTCATGGACCTGCTCCGCAGCAGTCCGTTCCACGAGGGACGCTTGTTCCCCAACGCCCTGAAGCCCCACACCCACCCTGAGGAAGCGGTGGCGCCCCTCGTCGAGCTCCTCCACGAACCCCGCCACGGGCGGGAGGTCGCCGGAGCCATTCGTTCGCTGGCCCTTCGTCCCCACGTGGTGGAGGGCATCCGCGACGGGACCTTCCAGCTGGACAGCCACGGAACGGCCTTCGTGGCCGGCTACCCGCCGCTGTCGACCGACGTCGACTGGCTCGTCGAGGCGCTGCGCGGCGGCCCGTTTCGCCCCCCTGAGCTGGCGCCCGACGTGGCCATCGAGGTCCAGCGCCGCATGCTCGACGACCCGGCGCGGGGCGGGATGAGCGACGCCCAGCGACGGAGCCACACCTGGACAGCCCTTGGCCTCCACGACGACGAGGCGGTCCTGCTCGCTGCCCTGAACGACGACGACGTCGCGACGGCACAGGGAGCCCTGGAGCGGGTGCCCAGACTGCCGCCGCCGCACCTCCTGGAGGCGAGTCTCGCCACCGTCGAGCGATGCGTGGCCGCCGGAGAGCAGGAAGGTCGCTACTGCCTTCAGGTCTTTCGGACGATGGCGCCCGCGGAAGCCTTCGCGCACTTCGGGTCGAAGATGCCTCCGACCCGCGCCACCCTCAACCCCCTGCTGAGGACCGCCACCGCCGTGTCCACCCAGACCCTGTCGACGCTCCTGCGCGACGAGAGCTGGTCCGAGCACCACGACGCCATCGCCGCGGCGCTCCAGCACCGGGACATCGACGAGCCGACCCGCCAGCTCGTCGACCAACAGCTCACCCCCCGCTGGAGGACGGTGAAGTGACCCTCCTCGTCGCCATGGCGCTGGCCGCCGAGCCCGTCGTCCTCCCTCCCGGGCACACCCTCCTGGGCTTCGGCGCCGACGGAACCCGGTGGGTGCGCACACCGAACGGCATCGGGCCCGAGGGGGGCGACACCTGGGCACCGGCCAGCGGCAAGACCCTCGCGGACGGCGCCGGACCGGTGGCCCGCATCCACCAGGGCGTCCTCTACACACAGGACGAGGCCGGTGCGTGGTCCGGCCACACCATCGCCCACCCGACGGGCGTGGCCCGAGCCCCGGAGGGAGCCTTCTGGGTGTGGTCCGGGGATCAGGTGTTCCACGTCACCGAGCGAGGCGCGGTCCCTCGAGCTGCGCCCTGCGCCGTCGACAGCATCGGCGGCACGCGGGGCGACGAGGTGCTGGTCCACTGCGGCCGGAACGACGGGTACCAGAGCCACTGGGTGGGCCTCGCCTCCAGCCGACCCTTCGAGGGCGGGAGGGTCGTGCTCTCCCCCGATGGCCGCCTCGGCTTGCGGGGGCGCAAGGAGGGCGCCTGGGTCGAGCTCGACACGGGTGTCGAGACCCCCATCCCGGCGCGCGGCCAGGTAGCGTGGGACCGAGACGGATCCAGGGCCGTGGTCTGGGAGAGCCAGCAAGCATGGGTATGGGACCGGCCGACGGACCAGTGGACCGAGATCGCCATGGACCGGCCCTACGGGGACGTCCGCTTCTCCTTCGACGGCACGGAGCTGCTCGCCGGCCACGAGTCCACCATCGACCGCTACGACACAGCCACCGGTGCCTTCCTGACCCCCACCCCAGGCCACCGTCGGCGGATGCGGCTCGTGGCCGTGTCCCCGGCGGAGGACGCCGTCCTCACCGTGGACGACTCCGGCGAGCGCTGGTTCTGGCACGCCGGAGAGGAACCCGTTCGGCTGTCCCCATGGCCGGAGCAGGAGTGGGTGAGGCGCCCGAGGGGGTACACCGCCGACACGCAGCACGGCCGGTTCACCCCCGACGGTCAGACGGTGATCAGCGCCGCGGAGTCCGGCCACGTCGACCTTCGGGACGGCCGCACCGGGAAGCTCCGCGAGGTGCTCAGCATCGACATCCCTGTCGAGGAGCTCGGCACCCACCTGGCCCTGGACGTCGCCGCGGGGCCAATGAACCTGCGCTGCGGCACCGGCCCCCGCGAGATCGAGTTCCCATCGCTGTCCGAGGACGGCTCGGTCGTCGCGACGGTCGGCAACGTGACCCGCTTGACCGAGACGGCGCGGCACCCCCGCCACCTGCGGAGAGAGCCGCTGGTGCAGATGTGGTCGGTCCCCAGCGGCAAGCTCCTGCGGCGCATCACCAGCGACCACCAGGTGGAGCTGCACGGCTTCGACGAGCAGGGTCGCCTGCGGGTCCGAGCCGGCAACGCCCACCTGCTCATCGGCACCCGAGGGGACCCGGAGATCGTCGACGCCAGCGACTGGCCCCCCGTGTCCCGCGAAGAGGACCTCGAGTGGGTGTCGAGCGGCAGCTGGAACCTCGACAGCAGCCCGCGAGCGTGGGCCGGCTTCCGCAAGCACCAGGGCACGATCGTCTTCCGGTCGACCGCCCCGTAGGGCTCCTCGCGCTTGCCGAGGACACCCGATCAGCGGAGCAGCTTGCGCACCCGTCCGACGGCGACCCGATCGATGGGCTTGCCGTCGATGCTGCTGTAGCTCACGACCCGCAGCTCCTCGGGCTCGTAGACCGACAGCTCCACAGGCACGTCGTCGTGCTGGAAGGCGTAGTGGACGTAGCGCCGACAGGCCCCGGCCTTGGCGACGTCCCGCTCGATGCGCTCGGCGTCGATGCCCTCCAGGCGCAGCGCGTGCTCCAGCTGGGCGTGGTCGTGGCAGAACACGTGGAGGTCGATGTCGCTGCGGGCATGGATGGCGCCGGACGCGACCGAGCCGATGAGCCGGGGGTCGAAGGGCGCGAGGCGCTCCATGAGGTCCACCGCGACCCGCCGCATGTGGGCCAGGCGGCGGGCCTTGGTCACACCCTCGAGGGAGGTCAGGCGCACGATGGCCGCCCGGATCTCCCGGTTCGACGGCAGCGACACGTCGCCCGCCCGCATCCCCAGCAGGTTCTCGGCCGCCTGGCGCTTGGCGTTCCAGTACTCGCCGACCTCCTCCACCACCATCAGCCGCGCGGCCTCCGCGGCGATGGTCCGCCTCAGCTCCTTGCCGCGGCTCATGGCGACACCCGGAGGGCCTCCAGCACGTGGTCGACGGCCTGCTCCACGGTGGGCACGAGGGCGTCGGGGTCGCGACCCGCCACGTCCCAGCGGCGGAGCTGCTCGAGGTCCCGGAGCCGTGCCGAGCCCCGGAGCTTGCGGCGGGTCTTGGCGGGATGCCGGAGCAGATCGAGGTGGTGCCGAACCAACCAGACGACCCGGTCGGAGAGCCAGGGGGCGACCAGCTCGGCGCCTTCCTCCTCGTGGGGCCGGTCCAGCCCCTTCCCCACGTCGTGGAGGAGGGCGGCCGCGAGCAGATCGGGGTCGTCGGTGTCCCGACGGGCGTGGTCGTAGACCTGGAGCGAGTGGTACAGGGCGTCCCCTTCGGGATGCCACACGGGATCCTGCGCCACGCCGTCGAGGGCGAGCAGCAGGTCGATGAGGGCGGACCGGATGGCCGCGTCGTTGTCGAACAAGAAGCACCGCGAACCGGACCGCGCTGCGTGGGCCCGTCGCTGAGCCGAGGGTAACGCCATTTCAGTCGTGGGGGCGGCGATGGGTGGGAGCCCTCCTGGCCCACCCGGGTCGGCAGCACGACGACGCGTCCTCACCTCGGGAACCCGGCGTCTCGCCAGGCTTCGATCAACACGACCTCCACGTCGCTCAACGGGTCGCCCCCGAGGGGCATGTTCCCCACCTCGACGTTGTAGACGATGTTGTCGATGATGGGCTCCCAGTCCTCGGGCGCCTCCAGCACCGTGTCGGCGTCGCCCCCGTGACAGAAGGCGCAGTCCGCCCGGTAGATCGGCTCGATGTCGGTGCTCCACGTGGGCTCGAAGGCGGCCCCCAGGAACACCCCGACCTCGGCCACGCTGGTCTGCCCGTCGTAGACGGCCTCGGCCCGGAAGGTCCACGCACCCGTCGCCAGGCCCTCGGGGTCGACCCGCACCACCCCCGGTGCCACCTCTTCCACGGGGACCTCGCTCCCGGACCCGTCCAGCAGCACGGCCCGCAGCTCCTCGACCGCCTCGGGCGCCGTCGGCAGCAGGGTGACGTCGGTGACGCGCCCCACGACCTCGCCGGCCTCCAGGCCCACCACCACGAGGGGTCGCGTGGTGCTTCCTCGAACGGCCCCGGCACCGTCCCACACGAGCAGGCGACCAGCGCCGTCGACCTTCGGTGGCCGCTGGGCGCTCGGCTCCGGGAGCCCCGACACCGCCTGCCACGCCCCTGCATCGCCGAAGACCCAGCCGCCCTCGGCCTCGAGCCACACGCCGGGCGCGTCGGGATGGCCGTGGACCTCCCAGATCGGCTGGCCGAAGTCGAGCCGCTGCCAGCCCACGCCGGCGTCCCGTCGGTGCAGCCAGCCCCCGGCCGCCGCGAAGACCACGCCGTTGGCATCGACTGCGACCGAGTCCACCGCCCCGGTCAGCTTCACCGCCTCCAGGTCGACCCACGTGCTGCCGGCGCTGCCGACGGCGTGGAGGACGTCTCCCTGCCCGACCCAGACGACCTCGTTGCCTCGGACCTCGCCGCCCACCGCGAAGGGCCCGACGGCCTCGCCCCCGACCGTCACGGCGACCAGCTGCCCGTTGCGCCAGCGCAGCAGCCCCTGCTCGGCGCCGATCCACAGGTCGCCGCCCCAGGACCTCGCCACGCTCGCGGGCCCCGCCGTCTCGGCCAGGACCGACGGCCGCACCGCCACGCCGTCCCAGTCGTGCAGGGCGTCTCCGGCCACCAACAACACCCCACTCCCCCAGGGTACCGCCGCCTGCAGGGGCCCGGGGGTCGGCCCCCACACGTCGAGGGCCCCGAAGGGGTCGACCCCCACCAGCTCGCTGTCGGATGTGACCAGCTGGGTGAAGGGATCCAGCGCCGCCAGCCCCGTCAGCTCCCCGAGGACCAGCACCTCGATGTCCGCCTCCACCTCGGACGGCGGTGGGTCTACAATCACCACCGAGGGGGTGGTGATGACCGTCAGGGTCGTGGAGTCCGACGTGCCCGAGTCCGAGGTCGACCCGGGGCCCGCGGACCCGTCGTCGCCGCTGCAGGCCACCAGCAGCATGAGGTTCAGGAGCATCGGCATCCCGGGGTTGCTGCTGCACGGTACCATCCTGCTGGGCGCCTGCTCCACCTCCGACGACAAGGAGCCCACGGGGCGTTCGAAGCCCACCGACACCCCCCACACGACCGACACGGTCACCGACACCGGCGACCTGCCCACCCTCCCGACCACCGACAGCGGCACCGCCTCCACCGCCTGTGAACCCGCCCTGGGCCTCGCCGCCGATCCACCCCTCGCGCCACCGGGCGGCCTCGTCCAGCTCTTCCCCACCGGCGGAACCGGCGACTACCTGTTCACCCTGGAGGGCGACGCCCTCGGCGAGCTCGCCCCAGCCACCGGCTTCTACCTGGCCAGCGACGAGCCAGGCACCGTCGACGAGATCGTGCTCTCCGATCGGGGCTGCGATGGAGAGGCCCGCGTGGTCATCGAGGTCGCCGAGCCTCTCGAGGTCCTCCCCGAGCGCCTCGACGTCCTCCCCGGCACCTCCTTCACCCTGGAGGCTGTCGGCGGCTCCGGCACCGGCACGTGCGTCCTCGCCGAGGACGGCAGCGGCGCCACCCTCTCCGGCTGCGCCTACACCGCCGGCGACAGCGAAGGCTTCGACCGGGTCGTCTACACCGACGACCTCACCGGGGAGGCCGACGAGTCTCGCATCACCGTCGCCGATGACGCCATCGTGGAGGTCCTGGGTGCCGACCGCTGGGTCCTCCCCCTGGGCGCCTCGTTCACCCCCGAGGCCCTCGGCGGCAGCGCTGTCCTCGACCTCTCCGTGTCGTCCGGCAGCGCGATCGACGTCCAGACCGGCGTCTTCGGCGACGAGCTGGTCGCCACGGAGGTCGGCGACGCCGTCGTGCAGGTGGTCGACCGCTTCGCGGGCCAGCCGGTCGACGTCGACGTCACCGTGGTCGAGCCCATGGTCCCTGCGTCAGGCTGGTACGGCCAGCGGAGCCAGCAGGCCCGCATCCTCGTCGAGGACATCGACGGCGACGGCCTCGACGACCTGGTCTACGGCGGCATCGAGATCAACGGCCAGGCCTACTACTCGGGCGCGGTCGTGATCCACGCAGGCACCGCCGACGGCTTCGAGGCCGACCCCAGCTGGGTCCACATGGGAGGCAGCCGCTTCGAGTACACCGGGCGCAGCATGGTCCTCGCCGACGTCGACAGCGACGGCCTCACGGACCTGGTCGTGGGGGCCGACGCGGCGGACTGGACCTTCGGCGACGTCGGCGAGGTCCGCATCTTCCGCGGCCAGACCGGCGCCTTCTTCGAGACCGAGCCCACCTGGACCCTCCGCGGCCCCATCGGCGGCGACAGGGCGGGGTCCACCGTCGGCGTCTGCGACCTCGATGGCGACGGCTTCCAGGACGTGGTCGTCGGCGCCTACCTCGCCGAGGACCGCGACGAGGACGAGTACCCCTACAACCTCGGGGCCCTGCAGATCCACGTGGGCACCGCCTTCGGCCCCGCCCCCGACGCCAACCCCACCCGCTATGGGGTCCTCCCCGCCGAGAATGGCTGGGTCGCCGGCGAGGAGCTTCGCATCGGCGAGCTCGGCCTGGCCACCGGCGACTGGGACGGCGACGGCCGCTGCGACGTGCTCGTGGGCGCTCCCTTCGCCAGCCTCGACGACGTGAACGTCAACCGGGGCCTCGCCTTCCTGTACAAGGGGTCCGCCGCCGAGGTCCTCTTCGAGAACCCGAGCCGGGTCTACACCGTGCGGGACCTCGACGAGGTGGGCAGCGAGCTGGGCCGGGAGCTGGACCTGGCCGACCTCGACGGCGACGGCCTCGACGACGTCATCCTGGCGGCGCCGTACCGGGATGGCGACGACACCACCAACGCCGGCTGGGTGGGGGTGTTCCGCGCCAGCGACGACGACGGGCGCGACCGCAAGGAGGCCTACTACGACGACGAGGCCAGCTGGTTCGTGCGGGGTCGTGGCAGCAGCGACTACCTCGGGCGGGACCTCAGCACCTACGACGTCGACGGCGACGGGCTCCTCGACCTGGTCGTCGGAGCCCCCAACGGCCAGGACGCCGACAGCACCGTCTCCAACGGCGGCATGGTCGAGGTGTGGAGCGGGGCCGACATCGCCGCCAGCGCCTTCGGCACCGAGGCCACGAACGAGCTCCCCCTCCTCGGCTTCTACGGCGACGAGGCCAACACCTACTGGGGCCAGCAGGTGGCGATGACCGCCGACCGCGACGGCGACGGCACCCCCGACCTCGTCCTCATCGAGGGGCAGGCCAACGACGACGGCACCGACGTCCAGCGCCCCGTGTTCGTCGGCTCGACGGGCACCACCACCGACCTCTCGGCGACGGGGGGTGCCGCGGGCCACGAGCACGGTCGCGCCACCGTGCTGTTCGACGTCGACGACGACGGCACCCTCGACCTGGTCGTCGGCTCCCCCGAGGACGGAGACCCCGCCTACGGCAGCGCCTCGGGTCGGCTCACCTGGTTCCGGGGCGTGGGCGGTGGCTACGAGCCCGTCGGCACCTCCTTCGGCGACACGCTGACCCGCGGCGGCGGCGACCGGCTCGGCTACGCCCTGACCGTGCTGGACTTCGACGGCGACGGGATCCTCGACCTGGCCGCCGCAGGGCGCACCGACACCCTCCCGTCGGCCCCCTCCGAGGACTTCGTGAACCCCACCGAGTGCGTCGACGCCGAGAACCGGAACAGCTCGGGCCTCCTCGCCATCTGGCAGGGGGGGAGCGCCATCGACGACCGCGTGGCGGACTGGAGCTACTTCCCGCCCCACGTGGGGGACAACATCTGGCACCTGGCCAACGGCGGCGACGTCGACGGCGATGGCGACGACGACGTGCTCATCGGCTCCCGCACCTGGGACCCCGACGCGGTCTTCGCCATCGTCCGCGGCGAGCCCATCGACCCCGGCGGGCCCGTCATCCTCTGCGACGCCGAGGTGTGGGAGGCCACCGAGGTCACCAGCTACCTCGGCGACAGCGTCGCCCCCCTCGGAGACCTCGACCAGGACGGCTGCGACGACGTCGCCATCGGCGCCCCCCTCGAGGACCGCGACAACAGCAACCAGGGAGTCGTCCGCATCCTGTGGGGGGCCGGCGCGAGCTGCGGCACGACCTGGGAGATGACCTCCCTCGGCCCGATGGTGAACAGCATGCAGGCCGGCGAGGCCCTGGCGGGCGGCTACGACGTCGACGGCGACCGCATCCCCGACCTGGTGGTCGGCGGCGACGGGACGGTCGAGGACGGGGATCAGCTCGGCACCGTCTGGCTCGTCCCCGGCAGCTACCTCCGCAGCCTCCCCCGGGTCAGCGCCCCTCCGGGCCCCGTCCCCGACGACCCGCTCCACCCATTGACCCCCACCGACGGTCACTACGGACTGAACGGCCCGAGCCCCACCGTCGACTTCGGAGAGGCCGTGGCCCTCGTGCCCGACGCCGGCTCCCCGGGCACCCACTCGGTCGCCGTCGGCGCCCCCGATGGCGACGTCGGAGGCTCCTTCCAGGGAGGCGGCGTCTACCTGTACCGCTGGACCGACGACCCCTTCGGCACGGGGCTCCCCGGCCTCGACCCGGTCCCATGGGGGCTCGTCGGCGGCGAGTCCCACGTGCCCCACGGCCGCTTCGGCGAGGTCCTCGTCGGCGGGGACCAGCTGCTCATCGGCGCCCCCTACTCCAGCCAGGGCGGCACCCAGGTCGGAGGTGCGTATGCCGTCTCGTTCTGAGCTCGTCCTCGTCGCCCTCCTCGTTGCGTGCACCCAGGCCGACGAGCCCAAGGGGACCGTCCTCCTCACCGACGACGGCACGACCCCCGACACCGGGACCCCGCTGCCCACCACCGAGCGCCCCACCGACACCGGCACCCCCGCGGATCCCTGCGACGACCCCCTGGAGGCCACCCTCCCCCAGCCCGGCGTCCTCGCCCGCCAGGACCTGCGGGTCGAGGCCAGCGGCGGCTCCGGCGACGTCGCCTTCTCCCTCGCCGACAACCAGAGCGGCGCCACCATCAACCCCGTCAGCGGCAGCTACCTGGCGGGCTCGGTCAGCGGCGTCACCGACGTGGTCCAGGTCGACGACCTGGGCTGCGCCACCAGCACCACCGTGAGCATCGAGGTCTTCCTCCCCCTCCAGGTCGTGCCCGACGTCGCCACCCTGGCCCCGGGCACCTCCTTCGACATCGAGGTGGCCGAGGGAAGCGGCAGCTGGCACTGCGAAGACGGCCAGCTCCAGACCGGCGGCGGCCTCGACAAGGGGAGCTGCACCTACACCGCCGGCAGCAACGTCGGCGGCGTCGACCAGCTCTTCGTCGTCGACGACCTCACCGACGAGCGGGTGGAGCTGCTCTACACCGTCGCCGACGACGTGGAGCTCGTGCCGTGGGCGGAAGTGTGGCTGCTTCCCCTCGGCCATCCCTACGTTCCCCGCACCCTCGGCGGCAGCGGCGCCCTCGACATCAGCCCCCCCGCGGGCCTCGACTGGGACGGCGCGCAGCTCGTGGGCACCGACGCCGGCACCTACGACCTCACCCTCACCGACCGCTTCACCGGGGAGTCCGCCGAGGTGCAGGTGGTGGTGACCGCCGCCCACAGCCCCGCCGACGTCATCAAGGACGGGGAGCGCTTCGACTGGTTCGACACCGCCTGGGGCGACCTGAACGGCGACGGCTTCGACGACGTGGTGGTGGCCACGGTCGACGGCGGCGTGGCCGGCTTCCTGGGAGGCGGCATCTACGTCTTCCACGGCTCCGCCACCGGCCTCGACCCCGTGCCCGTCCAGACCTTCGGCTACGCCGAGCCCTACGCCTACGGGGGCCGCTCGGTGGCCCTCGGCGACATCGACAGCGACGGCATCCTCGACCTCGCCTGGGGGGCCCACGGCGCCAACCTCCCCGGCAGCAACGACATCGGCGTGGTCATGCTCCACGCCGGCGTGGGCGACGGCACCTTCGACCCGGAGGCCACCTGGGAGCGCTGGGGGGACCACGGCGGCGACCAGCTGGGCTACCAGGTCGCGCTCTGCGACGTCAGCGGCGACGGCGCCGACGACCTGATCGCGGTCGGACATCGTGGGGAGAACCGCGACGCCGACCCGATCGTGTACGACGTCGGCGACCTGCGCATCTACCCGGGCAACCCGGGCGGTCCGACGCTGGAGCCCACGTGGCGGGCCTTCGGCGTCTACCCGGACCTGGCCGGCGGGTTCACCACCCGAAACACCGGCTGGGGCCTCCACCTGGCCACGGGCGACATCGACGGAGACGGCGCCTGCGACGTGGTCGTCGGCCACTACTACGAGGGCCCCGAGGACGGCACCGACTACGGGATGGTGTGGCGCTACCTGGCCTCGGACGTGACCGGTCCGGCGCCCGCGCTGCCGTCCCGGATGTACAGCAGCACGACGGAGAGCCAGTTCGGTCGCCCCCTGGCCCTTGGCGACGTCGATGGCGACGGCCTCGACGACCTGTTGGTGGGGGCTCGACTCGACGACACCCAGCAGACCAACGGCGGCGCGGCCTACCTGTTCCTCGCCAGCGACGACGACGGCCGCGACGCTGCCGACCTCATGCTGGAGCTCGACGCCAGCTGGAGGGTCGAGGCGCTGGAGAGCAACGACTACATCGGCTGGGGTGTCGACCTGACCGACATGGACGGCGACGGCCTCGACGACGTGGTGGTCGGCGCCACCCAGGACGAGGTGTACGGCGGGCTCTCGACCACCGGCGTGGTGGGCTGGTTCGGCGCCACCGACGTCCTCGCCACCACCACCTCGGTGATGGACGACGCGGTGGAGCTGTGGGCCCCCGAGCCCCAGAGCGAGCAGTTCGGCCTCGACGTGGGCGCCGCCGGAGACGTCGACGGGGACGGGCTCGCCGACCTGATCGCCCCCGCCCCTCGCGGGCAGGAGGTCGGTCCCGACACGCCGCGGGTCTACCCGCTGCACCAGGGGGTGTCGCTCCCCTCCCCCATCGACCTTCCCGGCGACGTGCACGCCACGCTGATGGGCGAGCGTCGGTCGGCCACCTTCTACGACGTCGACGGGGACGGCACCCTCGACGTGGTGGCCGGAGCGTGGTCCCAGGCGGCGGACGGCCTCGACTACAACTCCGGCGACGTGCACGCCTTCCTGGCCGACGGCGACGGCTGGGACACGACGTCGTCTCGTCCCCTGAATCCCACGCCGGAGCTCGGCGCCAACGACCGGGTGGGCTGGGCCACGGCCAACGCCGGCGACTTCGACGGCGACGGCATCGACGACCTGGTGGTGGTCGCCTGGAACGACACCGAGCCCGGCGAGCCCGACGAGGCCTACACCAACCCCACCGAGTGCCCGTCGGGCTCGAACCGGGGCGGCGTCGGCACCGCGTGGATCCACCGGGGGCGGGCCTCGGGCGTCGATCCCGACCCCATGTTCGTGATCTACGGCTTCTCCGACTACGACCACCTCGAGCGGGTCGCCGGCGGCATGGACATCGACGACGACGGCTTCGACGACCTGGTGGTGGGCTCCGTCGGCACCGACGCCACCGGGGGTTTCGCCGTGGTCCGGGGGCGTCCGCGGGTCGCCGGCGGGGTCACCATCGTGTGCGACGCCGAGTGGTCCCTGGGGGCCACCAGCAACAGCCGGCTCGGGGTCGACGTAGCGGCGGCCGGGGACATCGACGGCGACGGCTGCGACGACTTCGTGGTGGGTGCCGATGCCGACGACCTCGGCGGCAGCAACCAGGGGAGCCTGCGGGTGTTCTGGGGGGACGGCGTGGGGTGCAGCGGACCGGCGGTCACGACCCTGATCGTCGATCAGAACAACGCCCGCTTCGGCGACAGCGTCGCGGCCGGCATGGATGGCGACGGCGACGGCGTGCCCGATCTGATCGGCGGCGCCTATGGCTATGACGACGGCCTGGTGGATCGGGGTGCCGCCTTCTGGGTCGACGGGGCCTGGGTCGCCGGCCTCGCCCGGGACAGCGCCCCCGGCTGGTCCCTGCCCGACGACGGCAGCGCCACCACCCACATCGTGCCCGACGACGGCCGCATCCTCGGCGAGACCGAGCGGGAGGAGCTCGGGCGGGGCGTGTCCTTCGTCGACGACCCCCACAGCAACCGGGCCCTGGTGGCCGTGGGCAGCCGCTTCGGCAACGGCGGTGCCGGCGGCGTCGGCATCTGGTCCGTGGAGGGGGGCGTGGTGGCCGAGCAGCCGTACGCCATCGTGAGCGGGGAGACGTTGGCGCCGTGGGGGCAGCTCGGCGACGAGGTCCAGGGGCATCCGGACGCGCCGATCGTGGTGATCGGGGCGCCGTTCGGTGAGGGGGAGTGGATCGACCAGGGGGCGGTGTACCCGTTCACCCTGCCGTAGGAGCGTAGGCGGACGGCCCGGCGAAGGGCCACCGTCGGCTGCTGACCAACGCGACGCAGCGCGGGGTCCGAGCGGAACGGGGTGACCGCCGCCGCCACCCAAGACTCCAGGTCCCCACGTCACCCCTTCCGCTCTGACCCCATCGGAGCGACTGACGGCTCATCGCGGAGCTACCGCTCGATCGTCCAGGTGTAGACCTCGGCCTCCACCTCGACCTGCTCGCTCGCACCAGACACGCCCAGCTGCTCGAACAGGAAGGCGGCCGACGCCTGCTGGATCAGCGGGTTCGCCTCGTCCTCGGTCAGAAAGCCCGCCCCACAGCCGTCGCCGCTCTCCAGCAGACAGGCCACGGGGCTGAAGGTGTAGTGACCCGCCTCGTCGAGGATGCCGAAGGCCCGGGGGGTGGTGACCAGCGGGTTCCACAGCTGCCGCACCTGCAGCAGCGGGGTGGTGCGGTCCTCCCGACCGGTCAGCACCATGGTGGGGACGTCGATCAGGGCATTGCCGTCGGTGATCACCCCAGAGCCGTCCCAGGGGGCGAGGGCCACGACGGCCCACACGCGGTCGTCGCCCCGGGTGGTCGCCATGCCGCCGGCCGTGGGGTCGTTGAGCTCGGCCCCAGCCGCCGCGAAGGCCGTGTAGCCGCCGAAGCTGTGGCCGCTCACCGCGTAGCCGGCGTCGGGATCGACGCAGTCGGGATAGGCCTCCACCAGCCCGTCGAAGGCCGCGGCGACGTCGAGGGGACGCCGCATGGCCACCGCGCCGAGCTCGGCGATGTTGGTGTCCGACAGGGTGCTGCCGGTGTGATCCACGGCCACCACCACGAAGCCGTGGCTGGCGAGGTGTTCCACGTAGAAGGGCGACTGCCAGCGGACCCCACCGAGGCCGTGGCTGAAGACCATCACGGGACGGGGGCTGTCGCAGGCGGGCGCCAAGCCCTCGCTGGCGACGCCCTCCAGCAGGCCGTCGTAGCTCTCCGGGTCTCCCTGGGGGTCGTCCGACGGGAACCAGAACTGCGCGGTGAGCGTGCCCTCGGGGCCGTCGACCTCCCCCTGCTCGGTCCCCACAGACCACGGACCCCACGCGGCGTAGTCGGGAGCCACCTCGACCGAGGCACCGGTGTCGCCGGTCGATGGCGTGGAATCGTCGGCCGAACCATCGCCACTGCAGGCGGCGAGCAGAACCAGAGCGGACACACGGACCATCGGAACCTCCACGGGCGTCCCTGCATATCGCCTCATCCACGCCCCCCGCCGGAAAAGCCTGCGGGGAGACTGCATGGACCGCCTGCAGACCTACCGGTCGGGAACCACGTCGACCTCGAGGACGTCCCACACCAGGCCTCGGCCCTCCGTCTCGAAGACCAGCTGGTTCCCACCAGGCTCCAGCCGGTCGCGGGCCACTACGATGGCCTGCTCCTCCCAGCTCCGGTGGATCTCCCGCTCCATCACCAGGTGGCCGTTGACCGTGAGGGAGAGCGGACCGTCGCCTCGGGTGCTGCGGAGCCGGGCGCGGACCACCACGTCGCCGTCGACCGCTCCGAGGTCTGCCTCCACCTCGAAGCGCTCACCCGAGACGGCAAAGCGGCGCCCCTGCTCCTCCACCGGGCGCTGGAAGCCCTCGCCCTCCGGGTCGAGCACCGCCTCCCAGACGGTACGCGTCCGGAGGAGCCCCAGGTTCCGCAGCCCGAGGACGTTGGTGGGACGTGGCTCGTCGTGGAGGCCGATGAACAGCCTGCGGGTCGTCTTCTCCGACGGCGGCACGGCGATCCGCACCCGGGTGGCGCCGGGATGCACCACGAAGGCGTCGAGCTCCTCGTCGTCGAGACGCAGGTCCACCCGACGCTTCTTCCCCTTGCCCACCGCCTCCACCAGCAGCGACGCCCCCTCGGGAAAGGGGCCGGGCAGCACCATCGTCGCCATGTCCGGCTTGCGGATCCAGACGACGTCTGCGTCCTCGTCGCCGGGGGTCGGCTCCCGCCAGCGGTAGTCCATGGACACGGCGCTGCGGCCGTCGGTGATGTAGCGCTGGTCGAGCTCGAAGCGGGCGGCTCCGCGGCGTCGCACCAGCTTGGACTCCGGGAGGGGCTCCAGCGGCACGATGCCCCACGGCTTCGACCAGACGTCCTCCATCCAGAAGGTCCAGATCACCACCTTCTTGCTGTCGAGGTAGCCGGGATGGGCCTGAGAGCGACGGACCAGCTCCTCCCGGGACCGGGTCGCGCCGCCCCCGACGATGGGGATGGTGTCGACGGCGATGCCCGCCTCGTGGATCAGGTTGCGGCCGAAGTCACCGTGGAAGCGGTAGTACCAGTTCACGTGGGAGTCGCCGATGATCACGACGGGGGCGTCGGGGTCGTCGACCGGGAGCGTCTTCTTCTCCTCTCCCTCCAGCCGCTTCACGGTGTGCACCCAGATGGTCTCGTCGGGCTCGTCGGGGAGCGGGATGCCGCCTCGGGACGCCGTGCGCTCCACCTGCCGCCAGTAGGCCACGGTCTCGTAGGGGGGCGTGTCGGGAAGCCAGCCCCGCTCGTCCAGCAGCGACGCGACCCGACCGGTGGCCAGCATCATCCCGTTGGCGGTCCAGTGGGGGTCGCTGATGTGGATCCAGTCGCTCGGGGACCACTGGGCGCCGCGACGGAAGGCCGGCAGCATGTCGAAGGTGGTGACGCCCTCGGCCTCCAGCGCGTCGATGAACGCGACGTAGGCGTCGTCGTAGATGCCGGGGTGCACCCTGGCCCCCAGGGACGGAGCGACCTGGTGGGGCGCGACCCATGGACGCAGCGGCCCGGGAACGACCCACAGCTCGATGCCCCGGTCGGCGAGGCGGTCGCGGAAGTCGACGATGGCCGCCACCGGGTCGTCGAAGGGAGGCTCGACCGAGTGATGGCGGGCGGCGTCGGGCCCCACGAGGTGCGGGGCGGCGGCGGCCTGCAGCTCGCCGGCCCGGTAGAAGCGCCCCCCGATGGGGACGCCGATCTCCTGGGTGGCGGCGTCGGCTGCGCGGAGCTCCTGGCGGTAGGCCTCGACGCGGCGCTGCCGGTAGACGGGCCATCCGACGGCGCCGACCAGCACCACCCCGAGCAGCAGCAGCAGGCGGGCGCGGGTCATGGCCACTCCAGCCACAGGAGCGGGACGGCGGCGGGACGGCCCGGAGCCTCGCTGCGGCCGGCCGGGAGGGCCTGCGGCGGAGCGTCGGCGAAGGAGGAAGCCTGCAGGGTGACCGACTGGCCCACCCGGGCGCTGGCGGCGGGCTGGGGCTGCCGCTCCCGGAGGCCCCACGCATAGCCCCAGGCCTCGGAGCCGGGGCTGCCGGGTGCCCGGCCGTCGACGGTGACGGACACCGCCACCAGCTGGTCCGGGTACGGGGACCCCTGGGGGTCCGCAGCGGGGGCGATGGCGGCGATTCGGCCGGTGAGCGTGCGGGTCTCCCCCGGGTCCAGGGCCACGAAGCGTGGGTCCACCTCGACCGCCCCGACGGGCAGACGGACCTCTCGCCAGTCCCCCACCGAGAGCTCCCGGGCGGTGAACAGCCACACCACCACGTCGACGTGCTCGAGGCGCTCCACCTGGTCCGCGAGGGCCTGTCGGGCCTGCCAGGCACCACCGGCGTTGACCACCAGCGCGTCGACGGGTGCCCCCAGGTGCGCCGCGAGGGCGTCGGGGAAGCCCCCGTCGTCGCCGAAGCCGAGGGTGGGGTCCTCGTAGATCCCGGCGAAGCTGTCCCCCAGCACGAGGACCGAGGCGTCGGCACGGTCGGGACGGCGCTGTAGGGGGGCCACGGACACGGTGTCGGGCGCGACCTTGCCCTCCGCCATGCCCAGGAGGTCCACCAGGTCGCCGGCGGCGCTGTGCTCCACGGGTTCTCCCCTCCGAAGGGGGCGTCCGCCCTCGACGCCGCGCTCCCGGAGCGACCGGGCGACCGAGGCAGCCACCGCGTCCATCGCCTCGGGACGCCAGTGGGTATCGGTCTCCAGGAATCGGGGGGCCTCGAGTTCCTGGAGCACGGACAGGGCATCTGGACCATCGACGCCGAGGCGCTGCAGGTGCTCGCGGAAGGGGGCCCAAGAAGGGTTGTCGACCGGCACCGCGAGGCCGAGCGGCTCATGGTCGACGGTTGCCTTCACCGGCACGGGCACCACCATCAGCTCCACCCCGTGCATGGCGAGGTCGTCGGCCAGCTGGCGCACGGCGGGACGGGGGTCGGGCTCCGGCGGGCTCTCCCAGGCCGGGCCTCCGCGCCGCACCCGGTCGTGGCGCTCGGGGTCGAGGAAGGGCTCCCCCATGGCGTGTCGGACCGAGGGGCGAAAGTACAAGACCGGTCCGCTGCGCTCGGTGTCTGGGGCGTCCTGGCCGACGACGACCTGCACATTGCCGACCCCGGCGGCGTCGTAGAACACCCCCTGGACCCGGGGGCGGACCCAGGCGGCCAGGGGGGAGCCGTTGCGGAGCTCCCCCTCGAAGCCGTCGATGGCCTGCAGGGTGTCCCGGGAGGCCTCGAAGGGGCGCGTCGGCTTGGCGACGAGGGCCATGGGGATGGCCGCCCCCTTCTCCACCAGGGGCCCCGGCGAGCGGACGAGGTGGGCGAGGCCGGGGACGAGGGTCAGCACCAGGAACGCGGCCACCACCACGCCAGCGATGGGCACCGACACCTCGGTGGCCCCCATCTCGTCCAGTGCTTCGCGCTCGCGGTCGACAGGCATGGTCAGAACAGGAAGTAGATGAAGGGGTTGTACGACTGGGTGGACAGCTCGACGAGGGCCAGCAGCAGGCAGCCCACCACGATGGCCGCGCGGACCGGCGACAGGCGGCGGGTGAAGTCCCAGGTCTGCCAGGGAGCGCCCCACACGACCAGGGCCGCGACGCCGATCATCACGAGGTTGTAGGGAGCCCAGGCCAGGGCCCGAACCGCGAGGGCGGCGTCGCCTGCGGCCCCGAGGCCCGCCATGGCCTGGAGATGGGCCAGGGCGGCGGGGAGCGTGGGGGCCCGGAAGAAGACCCAGGCGAAGCACACGAGCCCGAAGGTGATGGCGATGCCGACGGGGCGGGGAAGGCGTCGGTAGATGCTGTTCTTCCCCTGGCTGCGCTCGAAGCCGAGCATCAGCCCGTGGATGGCCCCCCACACCACGAAGTTCCACGACGCCCCGTGCCACAGCCCGCCGAAGAGCATGACCAGCGCCAGGTTCACGTAGGTGCGGCGCTCCCCCTGGCGGTTCCCGCCGAGGGGGATGTACAGGTAGTCCCGCAGCCACGACGACAGCGACAGGTGCCAGCGCTGCCAGAACTCCGTGATGCTCTGGGAGCGGTAGGGCCCGTCGAAGTTCTTGGGGAAGGCGAAGCCCATCATCAGGCCCAGCCCGATGGCCATGTCCGAGTAGCCGGAGAAGTCGAAGTAGATCTGCATGGCGTAGGCGAAGGTGCCCAGCCAGGCCTCGGGGGCGGCCACGACCGGGGCATCGAACACCAGGTCGGCAACCTCGGCAGCGGGGTTCGCGAGGCAGACCTTCTTGGCCATGCCGAGGGAGAAGAAGGCGACGCCGCGGGCGAACCAGGCCAGGGAGTGGGTGCGGCTGCGGAGCTGAGCCGCGACCTCCGAGAAGCGGATGATGGGGCCGGCGACCAGCTGGGGGAACATCGAGACGTAGCAAGCGAAGTCGACGAGGTTCCGTAGGGGCTTGGCGTGCCCCCGGTACACGTCGATGGAGTAGCTCATCGACTGGAAGGTGTAGAAGCTGATGCCCAGCGGCAGGGTGACCCGCATGACCAGGGACGGGTCGAGGCCGGGGAGGCCGGTGGCGTCGGCCACGGCGGCGTACGAGTCCACCCCGAAGTTGAAGTACTTGAAGAAGGCCAGCAGACCGAGGTTGGTGACCACCGAGGCCCACACCGCCGCCTTCTGCGCCAAGGTGCGGGGGCCTCCGGGCTCCAGGGTGGCGAGGGAGCCGTCGGCGTCGAGGGGCTCCGAGGCCACCATCAGCCGGCCCAGCGTGTAGTCGATGAGGGTCGACGCCAGCATCAGCACGGTGAACAGCGGGTTCGCCCAGCCGTAGAACAGGTAGCTCAGCAGCGTCAGCACGAGGTGACGGGGGCGCAGGCCGCCGGGAAGCCAGCCCGCCACGTAGTAGGCCCCCAGCGCGAGCGGCAGGAACACGTACAGGAACGCTTCGGAGCTGAAGACCATCGCGCCGCAGCCTAGCCGGCGACGGCCGTTCTCGCGATGCCAGTGCGCCAGTGGTGTCTGAGCAAAAGGGCTGGCCGCGGCTTGCGTTCGATATGCGTCGAATTAGATGACCATCGAATTCGATGACCATCAAACCATGAGAGTCGTCATGAGCGAAGACGAGCTGCAGCGCCTCGTGGGGGCGCTCAAGGTGTTGGCCGACGAGAGCCGCCTGCGGATCCTGGGGATCCTGGCGGCCGGCGAGCGGACCGGTGGCGAGCTGGCAGAGCTGGTCGACCTGCGGGCGAGCACGATCTCCCACCACCTCACCCGCCTCGTCGAGATCGGCGTGGTCACCGTGCGGAGCGAAGGCACCTCGAAGGTCTACGGCCTCGATGGGGACACCCTGAAGGCGCTGCGGGGCGACCTGCTGGTGCCCGAGCGCATCCAGGAGCTCGTGCCCGAGGCGCGAGAGGGTTCCTACGAGGCGAAGGTGCTCGACGCCTTCGTCGAGGGCCCCCGTCTGCTGAAGATCCCATCGAGCCGCAAGAAGCGGGAGGTGGTGCTCGACTGGCTCGTGCAGCGCTTCCCCGTCGGGGAGGCGGTGAGCGAGGCGGAGGTCAACGAGCGCATCCAGGAGGCCCACTGGGACAGCGCGACCCTACGTCGTGAGCTGGTCGGTGGGGGCTGGATGGGCCGTGAGGCGGGCCGGTACACCCGGCTCCGCTGACCGATGGGTGTCAGACGTCGACCGGGCCCAGGTCCCGCCGCATCCGCGCCCCGATCCACGAGCCCGCATCGAGGGCATCGAGCTTCTCGCCGTACGCCACTTCGTCGAAGGGCTCCTGGTTCACCGCCATGGCCGCGAAGGTCTCGGTGAGCACCCCGATGATCATGTGGACCGCCGCGTGCCGCCGCACGCCCTCCCCCGTCAGCCGGTCGAGGGTCCGCACCACGGCCTCCAGCCCCTCTGCCGCCTGGTTCTCCACCACGAGGTGCATCCGGGCATGGAGGTGCGGCGGGTGGTGGCCATCGTGTAGCACCCCCTCCAGCCCCTCGTGGTGCTGGTCGATGGCAGCGACACGGTCGTCCTCGTCGACGGCCAGCCAGGCCTTCGCCAGCGGCTTGTAGTCTGCGTCGTAGTGCATCAGATCCCCCACACCTTCTTCGCCACCTCGGCCACCGCCCCTCCATCCCGGGATGCGTCGAGGACCCCGTGAGCCCTCTCCTTGAGGCTGTCGACCGCGTGGTTCATCGCGTACGCCCGGGCTTCCGTGCCGAACATCGGCTCGTCGTTGATCCAGTCCCCCACACACACCACCTGGGAGGCCTCCAGGCCCCGCTCCTGGGCCAGCTGCTTCAGGGCCGTGCCCTTGTCCCAGGTCGACGCCACCAGCTGCACGAAGCGGTCACCCGAGAAGGTGTTGAACGCCAGCAGGTGCAGGTGCTCCGCCAGCTCCTCCGACAGCGCCCGCTGCGCGGATGACACCACCCCCTCGTCGCCCGCGGCACACACCGCGAGGATGTCGTCGTCGTCCCAGTGAGGGGCCTGATGAAGGTCGTCGTGGGCCGACAGGTTCTCCGTCCAGATCCCCAGGTAGGGGGCCAGGTGGTGGTGGTCCCTGCCGTAGTGGATGCGACGGCTGCCGAACAGGAAGGTGGGCAGCTCGTGCTCGGCAAAGACGCGTCGTGCCTTGGCCTTGGCGTCGAGGTCGACGTAGGCGCCGCTCACCGTGGCGTGGGTCTGCACGTCGACCAGCTCGTTGCCGTTCATCACCGCCACGTTCCCCTCCACACCCAGGGCCTCCGCCACCCAGTCGGTGCCGGTGTAGAGGCGCCCCGTGGCGATGGTCACGTGGATGCCGGCGTCCTTGAGGCGACGCGCAGCGGCCACATCTTCCTCGGACAGCGTGCCGTCGTGGCGGAGGGTGGTGCCGTCGAGATCGAGGACGAGCATGCGGTAGTCGGGCATGGCGTCCCCTAACGTCGGAGCCCCCGCAGGGTCGGCACCTCGCTCGTGACCTCTCCCCCCTCCACGAGGAGCACGGTGTCGACGTGCTCCATCAGCTCCCCGGCCTTGGCGTGACGGCAGAGCACCGTGTCCCCCCACGCCAACGACACCCCCCTGGGCAGGGTGAACGGCGTCTGCACCTCCCCGAAGCCCTCCATCGACAGCACCCCGAGTCCCTCGGGCCACCAGGGTCGCGGCAGCCGGTCCGGCCCCGCCGAGCCCGACGCCACGAAGCCCCCGCCGTAGCAGGTCGCCATCCCGGCATCGGAGCAACGGACCACGGCCAGCGCGAAGAAGGCCGCAGGCTCCAGGTCGAGTCGGTCGTAGCCGTCGAACAGGTGTGGACAGAACAGCCCGGAGCCAGCCGCCACCTCGGTGACCATCGGGTCCTGGCCCGTCGTGTGGACCGACCCGGTGCCACCGCCGTTGACCACCTGGATGTCGTGCCCGTCGGCCCGCAGCGCGTCGACCACCTCCTTTCGCCGGGCCATCGCCAGCTTCACCGACCGAGCCTTGAGCATGGGCACCGCCAGATCCTGCAGAGAGCCTGTCTTGTCCTGGACCCCGGCCACCTGGGCCTCGTAGCCGAGCACTGCCGTCAGCCTCAGGCTCGACCAGCGGGCCACCACCCGCCCCACGTCGACCGCCGCCACGCCGGACCGGACCGGACTCCGGCGCACGCCCAGGTGCAGGCCCCCCTTGCGCCACGACAGATCCACGTCGACCGCTACGTCGACGACCACCCCCTGGGCCGCCGCCTCCTTCCCCAGCGCGTCGACCACCGGCGCCGCGTCCACCGTCACGATCAGCCGACGACACCGCTCCGCGAGGCCCACCAGGGGCGCCACGTCCTCGGGCGCCGGCGGGTAGGCGAGGTAGACATCGTCCACGCCGAGCTCCACCAGCTGCTCCACCTCGCGGACGTGGTAGGCGAGCACCCCCTCCACCCGGTCCCGCTCCAGGGCACGCAGGATCAGCGCCGGCACCCGCAGGCTCTTGCTGGCCACCCTCAGGGTCTGGTGGGCCCCCAGCGGATCCATCAGCCGCTCCAGGTTGCGGTCGAAGGCCTCGACATCCACCAGGGCACACGGCCGTCGTCGCCCAGCGATGGCCTCCACCAGCGCGGGTCCCCTGCGTGCGGCGTCGTTCATGGCCCCCCCTTCCCCTCATCGACATGTCGTGACAGGCCGTCGAATACTTCCACGATCCCCACGTCGAGAGCCCCCTAGCACGCATGACCCTCCAGGAGTTCCCCCATGCTCTCGCTGTTCCTCGCCTCTGCCCACGCCTTCTGCGGCTCCTACGTCGGCCCGGTCGGCGACGTGCCCGCCAACGGCTCCTCCCGCATCGTCGTCGCCTACGACGGTACCGACACCACCGTCACGATGACCGCCGATGCCAAGCAGGTGCCCCAGGAGTTCGGCATGCTGGTGCCGGTGCCCGCCGGCACCACCGAGGACGACGTGAAGGTCCTCACCGACCTGTCGGACCTCGAGGAGCTCGACATCTACACGGCCCCTCGCCTGGTGGCCTACAGCTGCGACACCCTCTACGGCTGGGGTGGCGAGAGCGCGAGCGCATCGGGGGGATGCGGAGATGCCGTGGCCTCCGGCTGCGGCGCTGCCTTCGACGAGGGGGTCGCCATCGCCCTCGAGGAGGGACTCGACATCCTCGAGGCACAGGTCCCCGGCATCGACCAGCTCGGCTTCTTCACCGAGGGTGATCTGACCTTCCACATCCTCGACGCCGACAGCGGCTCGGCCCTGCAGTCCTGGCTCGACCTCAACGGCTTCGGGACCGTCGCCGGCAGCGACGAGCTCCTCGACAACTACATCGAACAGGACGTTCAGTTCCTGGCGGTCGAGGCCACCATGCCCATCGTCGGACGCGACGCGTGGCTGGACCCGATCCAGGTCGTCTACCACGACGAGAAGGTGCAGATGCTGCCCCTGCGCCTCGGCTCGATGAACGCCGCCGGCGACCAGGAGGTCACGGTGTGGACCATCGGTCTCGACAACGACGGCGCCGCCCAGATCACCACCTTCGACGAGGTGACCCAGGAGTCCGAGTGCATGCCCGCTCCCGGCGTCGATGTCGTCGACACCCTCGAGGCCACCTTCGACGAGGCCGTCGGCCGCCGCGACGGGGCCTGGGTGACCGAGTACAGCTGGCCCACCGGCGTGAAGTGCGACCCCTGCCCCGAGGACTACGTCGAGCCCGGCGCCTGGGTCCAGGCCCTCGGAGGCCCCAGCGGCGCTGCTCACCTCACCCGTATGCGGATGCGCTTCGACCCCTTCCAGCTCGACGAGGACCTGCACTGGCAGTACACCCGCGACAGCTCCACGCGGCAGCTCCGCTACGTCCAGCACGCCGACGAGCTGGAGGCCGAGTTCCCGATCTGCCTCGAGGGCTTCGCCGACCCGCCCGCCGCAACCTGCGACGACGCCACCGAGGCCAGCGCCACCACCGCGCGGCTGCCCGGCGCCTCCCTCCTGCTGCTCCCCCTGTTCGGCTGGCTGACGCGCCGCGAGCGTCGCTGACGATCCCCACCGAAGCCGTCGATCTGGGACGTCGGTACCGGAAGGCGACCGGAGGGCATGCCATCGGGGATGGGAGCTGGCACACTGCCTCCCCACCCCCGCAGGAGAAGTGCATGGGATCCGCCCCCGAGCTGCCCGAGGACGCCATCGAGCTCGCCGAGGCCTGGCAGGCATGGAACGACGCGCCGACCGACGCAGAGAAGGAGTTCGCCTACCGGACCATGGCGGCCACCTACCGCCAGGGACACCTGCTGCGGGCCGGCGAGATCGTCGCCGATCGCTACCAGGTTCGACGGGCGATGAGCGACGGTGCGCTGGCCTCCCGCTGGGCCGCACGGGACCTGATCCACGACCGTCCCGTCTCCCTGGAGGTGCTGCAGGCCCGGTTCGTGCCCGTCCCCGGGCTCGTGGAGGCCTTCCACGAAGCCGGCAAGCCCGTCCCCGACGAGACCACCGACGACGCCGTGCTCCACGCCGTCCGGCCCATCGACGAGGGGGGCGAGTGGGAGGGCTTCCACTGGATCGCCACCGATGCCGCTGGCGTGCCCCTCACCGAGGCCCGCGAGCGCCTCGACGCCATCGACATGCGCCAGACCCTCCTCGACGTCGGCGACGCCCTCCACGGCGCCCACCAGCAGGGGCGCGCCCACGGGGCCCTCGACCCCGCCCACGTGGTGGTCGCCGACGATGGCCAGGCCCGCCTCGGCGGCTTCGGCATGGTGCCCCCCGCCTTCGCCGGCACCCCGATGGCCGCCCCCGAGAGCGCGGCCCCGAACTTCGAGCCCACCGCCGCCACGGACCGCTACAGCTTCGCGATGCTGGTGGTGTGGACCCAGCTCGGCGAGATCCCCTACTGGGCCATGCGCGACCCCGAGCGACTGCTGCAGGAGACCTCCTGGACGCGCCCGCTGAAGGAGGCCCTGGCAGCCAGCTGGGCCCTCGACCCCCTGGCCCGTCCCGACGAGCTCGTCGACCTGCTCCGAGCCCTTCGTGGCGACGCCGACAACGTTCGCGCCCTCGCCCGTCGCGCCGTCGAACACGAGCGGTGGCCCACGGCCCTCGGACACTACCGCCAGCTCCTCGCCCTCACCCGTGGCGACGCCGACGTCCGGGTCGATCTGGCCATCTGCCTCGCCCGAGCCGGCCAGGACCGCCAGGCCATGGACCAGCTCCTCGCCTGCCTCCGTACCCCTGGCCTGAAGCGCGACGAGGAGGCCATCGCCGAGCTCCTCGACCTGGCCCGCGCGTCCACCGATCCGGACGACGTACAGAAGGCCATCGACGCGCTGTCGGAGCGAGCCAACGCCGAGGGCGCCCAGAAAGACGTCATCACGCTCCACATCGCTCGCCTGGCCGACGGATCCGCCGCGGTGGCTGCCTGGGAGCGGGCCATGGCTTCCCACACCAGCCGCCCCCAGGCCGAGGAGTCGCTCCGGGAGCTGGTGCGCATCGCCGCCCGCGACAACGACTGGGGCGCGTTCGTCCACTGGGGCGGTCAGCTGGTCGACTTCGAGCCCTCCGAGGCCGCGGGCCGACTCGCCTTCCGGGTCGGCGAGGCCTGCCAGACCCACCTCCGCGACCCCAACGGCGCCCTGTTCTGGCTCACCCGAGCCAAGGACGAGGGCTACGACCACGCCGACCTGCACCAGCTCATCGAGGTCCTGCAGGTCGAGCGGGGGGACTGGGACGAGCTCGCCGACGTCCTGGAGCACAAGGCCCTCGACGCCGACGACGCCGTAGAGCGCGTCGTCACCCTCCGGCGGGCCGCCCGCATCCTGCGCCGCGCAGGCCGCCAGCCCGACCGGGCCGCCGCCCTCTACGAGAGGCTCCTCGAGGATCGGGAGAACGACGGTGAGGCCCGCTGGTTCCTCGCCCGCCACGCCCGGGCCGCCGGCGACATCGATGCCGAGCGGGAGCACCTGCAGCACCTGGATCCGGTCGGATCCGACCTCTCCCCCAGCCTCCGGGTCGAGGCGGGCCTCCGGCTCGCCATCCTCCTCCGCGACCACGACCACGACGAGGCCGAGCAGCTCACCCGCCGCCTGCTGGTCGAGTTCCCGGACCACACCGGCGCCCTCCGACTGGCCGTGGCCATGCACCGCGACGGCGGCCGCCACGAAGAGATCCACCCGCTGCTCCTGCGCCTGGCGTCGATCCACCAGGCCCCCTCGGAGAACTGGGCCCAGGTGATGCTCGCACGCGCCGAGCTGATGTGGCGCTACGGCGAGGTGCAGGCATCCTTCCTCCTGGCAGAAGAGGTGGCGGAGCGCCTCCCCAACCACCTCGGCGCCGCCTGGGGGATGTCCCGCTGCATGCTGGCTGGACACGGGCTGCGGGACGAGCTGGGCGTCGACCTGTCCACCGCCCCGTTCACCCCCCACGAGGCCCTGGCCCGCCTCCTCGACCTCCTCATCGACCTCGACGCCCTCAAGGCCTTCGTCGACCTCGACCCCCTCGGGGAGCCCGTGGCTCGCAGTCCCCTGGAGAAGGCAGCGGCGGCCGTGGATCGCCTGCTGGCCCACGGTGCCGTCGACGGCCCTCTCTTCGACCGGCTCACCGAGCTGTGTCCGGAGCGGATCGACGCCATCCGCCTGGTGGAGCGCCTGTGGGAGCCCGGCGGGGTCGCCGGCAGCTTCCCCATCGCACGGACCTACGCCTGGAACCGCGTGCCCCTTCCCGAGGGGGAAGACGTCCAGCGGAAGCTCCTTCCCGGCCGCGTCCCCTCACCCCTCTGGCAGGCCCCCCGCGACGCCCTCGACATGGAGCCCCTGCTGGTGGCCTCCTCCCGCTCGGCGCTCCCCGAGGAGGGCGGTCCGGCCTCGCTGATGCCCCACGTACCCGCCGAGAACCAGGACCTGGTGGTCATCGTCCAGCCCGGTGGCGTCCAGCAGCTCCTCACCGTCGCCCCCTTCGAGGCCCTGTCCATCGGCAGCGGCGACGACGACACCCTCCAGGTCGAGGGCCTGCCCCCGGGCCACGTCAGCGGCGTGCGGGTCGCTGGCCGAATGTACCTGACCGGCGAGGGCCTCACCGTGAAGGGCCGCCCGGTGACCGAGGTCCGCCTGGCCGCCGGGGTCAACTTCGCGGTGCGGGACATCCCCGTGGCCGTCATGGACGCTGTGGACGCCGAGGGGCTCGCCGGCGACGACCTCACCGACTTCCTCGACGAGGTCGAGGACTCCGAGGTCCTCTACGAAGACGAGGGCCCCACCTTCTTCGACGAGCCGCCGCCCGTCGACGTCCTCGCCCTGGTGCGGGTCCCCCCCGTCGCCGAGGACCACGAGGGGGAGCCGCTCTCCTACCTGGTCCCCCTCGTCGAGGACCGCACCGAGCTCCCCGACGGCGCCCTCCTCGAGCAGGAGGAGGACGGCCTGCGTCTGACCCACGGCACGGTCTCCCGCTTCGTCGTCGTCGACGAGACCTTCGGGCTCGACGGCGTGGACTACACCGTCGTCCGCATCGAGCCGAACCCTCCGAACCCCGGTCAGGGGGAAGAGGCCGACCTCGTGCCCGCCCTGGTCCTCGACGACGGCTCCCCCATGGGGGCGGTGGTCATCGTGGACGGCCCCAAGAAGATCGGACGCGCCCGCGACGTCCAGGTCCAGATCCGCAACGACGCCAAGGTGAGCCGCGTCCACGCCACCGTAGAGCCACGAGACGACGGCGTCTACATCGTCGACCACGGGGCCAGCAACGGCACCTACGTCGGTGAGGACCGCATCGTGGGCGAGCGGCTGCTGCGCTCCGGCGACCGGCTCATCATCGGCGACACCATCCTCGAGTACCGGATGTGGGCCGACGAGCGAGCCGCCGAGGAGCCCGAGCTCGCCGATGGCGCCGACACGCTGATGGGGGCCACCATCCGGGCCGCCAGCGCGGAGCTCTCCATCGAGGAGGGGTGCCGTCGTCTCGACGTCGCGAACCGCGCCCTCGGTGCGATGCTGAAGGCCGTCGACGCACAGGACGGCGCCGGGGCCGGTCGGGCCGAGCTGCAGCTCATCGCCGACGCCTCTCCGCGGCGCTTCAAGCCCCTGTTCAAGGACGTCGAGGTCCAGCGAACCGGCCTGCCGGTGATGCCTGTGCTGTTCAACACCGCCCTGCTGGCGACCACCGCCCAGAGGGCCGTGCTCTCCAGCGGCCTGCAGGACCTCATCGAGCGGGCCGTTCAGCGGTTCGGCGATCTGGTCGAAGGGGAGGCGTCGGAGCGCATGCTCGAGGCCGTCGCCAAGACGAACTACCGCAAGCACCTGCGGCTGTAGCTACCAGCTCGGCCGGTTGATCGCGTCCATCTCGGCGTAGCGGGACGGCACCCCCACGACCAGCTCCCGCACCTGGTTCTGGTTGTAGGGCATCGGCAGGTACAGCGCGTCCTCCCGCCACGGTCCCACGCCGTTCCCGAACTCCGCGCCGTGGGGGTAGTCGCTGTTGATGAGGCCGGTCGACACCTCGTACGCCTGGACCACCGTGCCGTGGGGTGTGACCCGGAACAGCGTCTTGGTGTCGTAGTCGGGGATGTACAGGTAGCCGCACAGGTCCAGGGTGATGGCGTCGTGGTAGCCGCCGCGTCCCACGCCCTCCACGAACACGACCGGCTCGCCGACCGGGGTGTAGCTGGCGTCGAGGTCGACGACGTAGATGCGCCCCTGGCTTCCGACGTAGGTGCCGATGAACATCCGCTCGTAGGCCAGGTCGAAGGCGATCACCCGCGGGTCGCCCCGGGTGAGGGCACCCGGCTCCAGCAGCACCTCCGTGTCCCCCGTGACGGGGTCCACCCGGAACACGCGGCTCTGATCGGCGGCGTAGAGCATCTCGTCGGGGCCCAGGATCAGGCCGTAGGCAGCGATGCTGGGCTGGATGGGCACTCGACCGCCCGCGGCCGTGACGCGCACGATGCCCTCGTCGTAGCTGGCCACGGCGAGGTCTCCGTCGGGCAGCCACACCATCTGCTCGGTGAGGCCGACGGAGGGGGTGAGGACGCTGACGTTCCCCTTCTCGTCCGCCACGTTGAGGTGGGCATTCTGCCGGCTGGCTCCGATGATCCGGCCGTCGCCGGTGAACGCCACGTCGTGGTAGCCGGTCGCCCCCTCCAGGATGCGGGTGCTGACCGGCTCCACGGGCACCATGCTGCAGTCGAAGACGGGACGGGGTGGGGCGGTGTCCCCCGTAGCGGCCGTCGCCGCGGTGGAGCCGGTGGCGCCGGTGGAGGTGCTCGTGGTGCTCGACGTGTCGGCGGGGACGTCGTCGGGCGTCGTGGGTCCGCTCGAGGGGTCGGGCGACGGGCGGCACGCGAGGAGCAGGAAGAGCGAGAACATCGGGTCAACCTAGCAGGTCTGGTAGGATGGTCCATGGATGTCTCCGGCTTCGCCGATCTCTGGGAGCATGTCCGCCTGCTCTCCGACCGCCGGCGGAACCGTGCCCTGATCGAGCTCCTCGAGCGCCGCGCTCCCAACGCTCGCGTCCTGGAGGTCGGCTGCGGCTCGGGCCTGCTCTCCTGCATCGCCGCCCGCTGCGGTGCCTCCAGGGTCTACGCCGTCGAGCCCACCGCCCAGGCCGACCTCGCCCGGGAGCTCGTCGATCGCAACGGTCTCTCCGACGTCGTCGAGGTCCTCGACGGCATGGTCCAGGACCTCGAGCCCCGCCCCGTCGACCTCGCCTTCTCCGAGCTCCTCAACGCCCAGCCCTTCGCCGAGGGACTCCTCGCCGCGATGGATGCCGCGCGCCCGTGGCTCGCCGACGACGGCCACCTGGCCCCCCACCGCCTCCGCCTGTGGATGTGCCTGGTCCGGGAGAACTCCAGCGCCCAGGAGGTGCGCGGGGTTCGACGGGTCCTCGACCGGCTCTCCGACCACCACGACCTCGACCTCGCGCCCATCGTCGACGGACTCACCGACCTCGACCCCTACACCTCCATCAGCCCCGGCGCGGCCCCCGTCACCGAGCCCCTCTGCGTCCTGGACCTGCCCCTGGGGGACGGCGCCCGTCCACCGTCCTCGGTGAGGGTGGAGGTCCCCGTCCTCGAGGCCGGTCCCATCGGCGGCGCCGTCGTCTGGTTCGAGGCCGACCTCGACGACGACCTGGCGATGAGCAACGAGCCCGACCACCCCGGACACTGGGGGCACCTCGTCTCGGGATGGGCCAGCGAGATCGGTGGCGCCCGCGGCGGCACCATCGCTGTCGACGTGCAGCTCGACGTGGAGGGCGGCGTCTCGGTCCAGCCCGCGTGAGCACCCCGATTGCTGCGACGCAAAATCGGGTTTGACGCAGCGCAGCATCGCCGATAGCCTCCGTTCCGCTGGAGGCTCCCATCCGACCCACCCGGACCCCCAACCTGCTGCGCCGGACCGTCCTGGCGGGCCTGCTCTTCGCGGGCGCCTGCTTCGCGGATGACTGGGACGGCCAGCCCTACCAGCCCCCCAGCACCGGCGGCGGCGACACCACCTACGTCGTCGACACCAACGACACCGGCCCCGCCGTCGACCCCCTCGTGGGCACCTGGGTGAGCGAGGGCTCCGACCTGTCGGATCTCTTCGCCGGCTTCCCCTTCGAGTACCGTTCCATCGAGGCCAGCTTCCGAGCCGACGGCACCGTGGTCACCGAGATCGTCGACAAGGACGGCGCCTCCTACATCACCAGCGGCACCTACACCATCGACGCCACCACGACCCCCGCGTCGATCAACCTCCAGCAGGTCGAGCCCTACCAAGCCGTGCTCGTCGGCATCTACCAGGTGTCCGGCGCCGAGCTCACCTATGAGGTCGTCCAGGTCCAGCCCGACTACGGCTACATCCCCCCCACCCCCGACAGTGGGTTCGGCAGCACGGCGGGGCCCTCCCTGTCCCCAGGGATCAACGTCCAGACCTACGAGCGGGCCCGATGATCGTCCTCCTCGCTGCCGCCTTCGCCCAGGATCCCGCTGCCCCGCCGGAGGCCCGCCGCGCTGCAGCGCAGCAGACCCTCGACGCGGGCGCCATGGGCTCCAGCCCGGTGCAGCCTCAGCCTGCCGAGCCCAAGACCGGGGTCGACGCCTTCGTGCTCTTCCAAGCCCGCGCCTCGGCCAGCAACCTGGCCAGCACCAACCCCCTCCTCGACGGGCAGGTGATCGGTCGTCTCGGTGGCCTGTCGGGCGTGGTGGTCAACCCCAACGAGACCTCCGCTGGCACCGAGCAGCGCGCCAACGCCTTCGCGACGTACCGTCCGGAGGTCCTGAGCGGTCGTGGCGGCATCACCGGTGCCTTCGAGATCGACTTCGCCTACGGCGACAGCGCCTACGGCACGGGCGGCAACGTCGGCGGCGGCTTCGGCGCCGACCAGGTGAACCTCCAGACCCGTCGCCTCCACGCCGACTGGTGGCCGGACCTGGGGGCCAACCACGCCATGCACGTCGTCCTGGGCCTGCAGTTCGTCGGGGACTCGGTCAACGACCCCACCGCCACCACCCCGGACGGCCTGCTCCGCTCCGGAGGCCGCACTCAGTTCTTCGGCTCCGAGGCCGCGGGCCTCACGGTCTACGGCCGCCTCCACGACGGCTGGGGAGACCGGGTGCGCTACAAGCTCGGCACCTACACCCTGATCGAGCAGAGCCTCACCCTCCCTGACGACGTCTGGCTCTCCATGGCCGACGTGCAGATCCACCCTGCCTACGCCACCACCGTCGGACTCCACGCCTGGTACCTCCAGGACCGGTCCGGAGGCACGGGTGGCAGCTTCGGCAGCGGCCCCACGTCGGACCTGTGGGAGCTCCAGGGAGGCCCGAACCTCGACCTGTACGACGGCCTGCCCCCTCCCCAGGGCGCCCCCATCGACGCCGATCTCGGCTGGTTCGCCCTCGATGCCGGCTACGATGCCGGGCTCTCCCACGGCCCGTTCGGCGTCCACGGCGTCGCCCTCCTCAACGTCGGCCGCATGTACGCCCCCATCGTCCACGACGACGACGTGCTCGGCATCTTCGCAGACGTCGAGGGTCGGGTCCGCTGGGCGGCCGGCTCCGGAAGCGTGGCGCGCCTCGAGGCCGTCTACTCCAGCGGCGACAGCCAGAACCCGCTCCAGTACGGCGGCGTCGTCACAGGCAACGCCTACGGGGTCGCTGGTGCGCTGATGCCCACCCACGGTGCCCTGCTCCTCTTTCCCGACGCGCGCTCCATCAACCGAATGGTGGCGGTCGTCAGCGACGCATCAGGGGCCGGTCGTGGTCTGCTCGGGGGCTCGGGCACCGTCGGCTACGACCCCATTCCCGACCGGCTCACCGCCCAGGTCGGGGGCGCGGTGGCGTGGACGGCGGACGGACAGCCCTGGGGAACCGAGGTCAACGCTGGGGTGATCGCCGAGCCGATGCTGCTGTGCAACATCGGGGTGTTCGGGGCAACGGTGACGTCGGGGAGTGCGGCGGAGCTGGAGGGGAATCCGTGGACGCTGTACGCGCAGGTGGACTGGCTGCTCTTTTAGCAGCGGCCAGCAGCCAGCGGCCAGCAGCCAGCGGCCAGGCCGACCCATCGATCGCCTTTGACGCACCGCAGCAAGCTTCTTGTTGCGCCGCAACATCGCACCCACTAAGGTGTCGTCATGTGGAAGCCCCTCCTCACCGCTCTGCTCACCTCCGCCTGCGCTCCCCGGTACGGCGGCCTCGCCACCATCGAACCCGAGCAGCTGTGGTCTCCGCTGCCGGTCCGGCACGTCATGGTCGATGGGGTCGACGTGGCGTACGTGGACTCTGGTGGCAACAAGCCGCCGGTGGTCCTCATCCACGGGCTCTCCAGCTACCACAGCTTCTGGGAGTACCAGATCCCCCACCTGGCGGAGCGCTACCGCGTCCTCGCCATCGACCTGCCCGGCTATGGCCAGTCCGAGCGGCCCGACGCCCCCTACACGCCTCCGTGGTTCGCCGGCATCGTGTCGGGCTGGATGGACGCCGTCGGCGTCGCCCGCGCCCCTATCGTCGCTCACTCGATGGGGAGTCAGATCAGCCTCACCCTCGCTCTCGAGGAGCCCGAGAAGGTGCAGGCCCTCGTGCTCTCCGGGCCCGCCGGCTTCGAGCGCTTCACCCGGGGCGAGGCGAAGACGATCAAGCGCTTCTGGACCGAGTCCCGCGCCACCTACACCTCCGAGACGGAGCTGCGGGCCGCCTTCACCGGCGTGGTGTTCAACCGTCCCGACGCCGGCGTCGAGCGCCTCCTCGAGGAGCGGGTCCGCATGAAGGGCACCGACGCCTTCCGCGGTACCTCCGTGGCCGTGGCGCGCAGCGTCGCCGGCATGGTCGACCATCCGGTCATCGATCGCCTCGCAGAGATCCACACCCCCACGCTGATCGTCTACGGAACGGACGACCGGATGATCCCGAACCCGGTCTTCCACGGCGGTCGCACCAGGACCATCGCCGACTTCGCGGTCCGTGCGATGCCCAACGCGCAGCTGGTCATGCTCCCCGGAGCCGGCCACACGGGCCACCACGACGATCCCCACGGCTTCCACGCCGCCATCGACCCGTTCCTGGCGACCCACAGCTCGGGCGTCCGGCCCGTGTCGGCGCCGCCCCAGGTCCCGGCCCCGCCGGCCTCCCAGGCCACGCCGGCATCGGCTCCGGCGACTCCCGCTCCCAGCGGGCAGACTGGGACCCCCTGGGGGAACCAGTGACCCTTCTCCTCGCCATCAGCGCCGCCTTCGCGACCGACGCCTTCGACCCCGCCACGCCCGCCGCGCGCTTCGAAGGCAAGGAGACCTGGACCCAGCCCGAAGACGTTCGGCTGTGGAACGCCATCGAGCGCTGGGAGGACATCGAGCCGGGACTGTTCGGCCAGCCGAGCTTCACCAACGGGGTCGCCTGGGCCGACGCCGACTTCTCCCCGTGGATCGCCACCGCCTTCGGCACGTCCACGCCGAGCAACGCCCAGTTCCTCCTCCACGTCGGGCTCAACGAGGAGGCCGCCTCCGGCACGCCGATCCTCTTCGTCCACGGCGCAGGCGACAACGCGAGCCGCGGCTTCATCACCCTGGCCACCCGCATGGACCGCACCCAGCGTCCCGTCTTCGCCATCACCTTCGCCCACCCCCACGACGACGTCTTCCCCCAGGCGGAGGTCGTGGCCGACGCCATCGCCGTCATCAAGGAGCGCACGGGCGCCGAGAAGGTCGACGTGGTCGCCCACAGCAAGGGGGGCATCGCCGCCACCATCTACGCGTCGAACCACCCCGGGGCCGACTGGGGTCGCGCCGACTACGCCGACCACGGCACCCTGTACCGGGGCGACATCCGACGCCTCCTCCTCATCGCCACCCCCCTGGGCGGCGTCGACACCATGTACCGGTGGACGAACCTGAACCTCTTCGCCCTCGACGGCGAGGAGGCCATCTCCCCCACCGCCTGGTCGACCTACTACCCGAACACCAGCTCCGTCCCCCTCGTCTCCGAGGACCTGTCCGACCAGGACATGCTCCCCGACGGCGCCGACTACTTTCCTGGGCAGCGCCAGCTCCTCGCGCCGCTCCGCGACCTCCATCCCCTACCCGGCAGCCAGAGCTGGCTCGGCGTCTACGCCCTGCAGACCGACTGGCTCTCCACCTACGAGGGTGGTCTCGGCTTCTACTCCTACTCGGAGGGCATCGAGGCAGCGATCGATGCCGGTGGCAACCTGATCGAGCGGCTCCGCGACGTCGGCGTCGACCCCGCCGTGGAGGTCTTCCTCCTCGCCGGCGACCACCCGATCATGCCCAACGGCGACGAAGACCTGGCCCGCTCCTTCGACAGCCTCTCCGATGTCGTCGACTACGAGGAGCTCATCGAGGAGGCCAACGCTCGGGGCATCCCGATCAGCATCAGCTTCGACGAGCTCTACGGCCTCGAGAATGGCGACCTGGTCCTCGGGGAGCTCACCGGCTCCAGCGACGGCCTCGTCTTCGTGGAGAGCGCCGTCTTCGCCAGCGCCGTCGACGCCCGTGGAGCCGAGGTCGTGGAGACCAGGGTGGCCCACCTCTCCCACCTCGACCTCCTCTACGCATCCCCCATCACCGGTCAGCTCCTCGTGGATCTCGCGGAGCAAGGGGGCATCGACGACACCTGGGCCAAGGGGGTCGGGGAGCGCTACACCCGGGAAGACACCCTCGGCTGGATCGAAGGCGTCCTCGCCGACGACGCCTCCACCAGCGCCGACACGGGCGACACCGGCACCGGCCCCACCGGCTCTCGGCCGTCGGTCACCGGCGACGAGGCCAGCGACTTCGCCCGCCCATGTGGCGGCTGCAGCGTGGGCACCGCCCGCACCACTGGCGTCCTCGCTCTGAGCATCCTCCCGCTCTGGAGACGGCGTCGCAACCAGGCCCAGCGGGGCCCCATCGACACCCCCGAGGCCCTGCCTCGGTAACCCCAACCACCCCTCACGCAGCCTCGCTCGGGCGGACCTCGGTTCGCGACGACGGGTGAGGTGCGACTGGAGTCCGTCATGGAGATCAACAACGTCCGCGCCCTCGTCACCGGCGGCGCCAGCGGCATGGGCCGTCACTTCACCCAGCGCTTCGCCGATCTGGGCGCCAAGGTCGCCTTCTGCGACGTCAGCGAGGAGGGCGTCGCCGCGGCCTCCAAGGACATGGACGTCCCCGGCATCGTCGCCGACGTGTCCAACGAGGAGGCCGTGGCCCGCCTGTTCGCCGAGGCCAGCGACCGCCTCGGCGGCGAGGTCAACGTCCTCGTCAACAACGCCGGCATCATCCGCGACGGCCTCCTCCTCAAGAAGGACCGCGAGACCGGCGAGGTCAAGGTCTTCTCCAAGCAGAAGTGGGACGCCGTCATCGCCGTGAACCTCACCGGCCCCTTCCTGTGCATGCGGGAGTTCGCCCGTCGCTCCGTCGAGGCGGGTCAGACCGACGCCGTCGCCGTCAACATGAGCTCCGTCTCCCGCTCGGGGAACATGGGCCAGAGCAACTACAGCGCCGCCAAGGCCGGGCTCGTCGCCGACACCATGGTGTGGGCCAAGGAGCTCGCGCGCTACGGCGTCCGCGTCGGTGCCATCGCACCGGGCTTCATCCGCACGCCGATGGTCGAGTCCATGCGTCCCGAGGTCCTGGAGAAGGTGATCAAGCCGGTCCCCCTCCGTCGTCTCGGCGAGCCCGAGGAGATCTTCCAGGCCGTGAGGTTCATCGTGGAGTGCGGCTACTTCACGGGGCGGGTGCTCGAGGTCGACGGCGGTCTCGTCCTCTGACCCACGGGACCCGCTCCCCGGCTATGTTGGCCCACAGGGGATCCATGCGGCCCGCACCGGGCACTGCTGGATCCAGGAGCTGCCATGACCGAGCCCTTGCGCATCGACGACGTCGACGACGGCTACTACGCCGGCGATCGCGTCGACCCCGCGAACCCCACCAGGGAGGAGGACGACCAGGGCCTCCTCCACATGAGCCCATGGGTGCTGTGGGGGCTGCTCGTTCCGAGCTTGGCCATCGCCGTGCCGGTGGTGCTGTACTACGCCCCCGAGAGCTGGAGCGTCACCCGAAAGGTGCTGGCGGGCGGCCTCGCGGGCGTTCTCGCCCACTACTGCCTGTTCATCAACCGCATCCTCGTCGCGAAGTGGTAGCATCGTGAGGTCGGCGGGTACGGGATCTGCCGCCCGTCCCCGTGCCGAAGGGGCTCGATGACGACCCTGACGATCTGGCTGGCCATGACCGCCCATGCAGGCCCCACCAACACCTCGTGGGGGCTGGGAGACGACGGTCCCAGCGATCTAGCGTCGGCCGTCGCCGAGGCGCCCATCGTGTTCGAGGCCCAAGTGCTCTGGGTGGACGAGGCCATGTACCTCTCCCGCACCGACGGGTTCCTCCAGTCCTGGCCCCGCCTGCACGTGCGCATCCTGCGCCCGCTCAAGGGCAAGGTGGACACCGAGCACATCGATCTGTGGCTCGTGTTCGACCAGCTTGCCCAGCCCGGCCAGCGTCTGGTCTTCGCCGGGGGCCCATCCCGCGCCGGGAGGCACACCTACTCGGAGAGCGTCCTCGGCTGGACCCATCGCACGCCCTACTACCACGACCTGCTCGTCCCCCAGTGGACCCTTTCGGTGCGCTTCGACCACAACCCGCTCCTCGCCGAGCACCTCCCGGACAGGCCCGGCAGCTGCTTCCGTGACGGTCGCCTCCAGGAGGTGACGACCCGTCGACCCGACGGCCGCCACTGCTCCGAGGAGGAGTGGACGGCCTTCGTCGACCACGTCGCCTCCTGGATCGAGCCGGAGGCCGAGCCGATGACCCTCGCCGGCGTCGGATCCGACCACCCGACGGCCGCACCATGACGGCCCTCCTGCTCCTCGCGCTGTCGGCCTGTGGGACGCCGGAGCCCATCCGAGACGATGGGTGGTCGCCTCCTCCGGTGCGACCCTTCCCGGACGTGCCCGTGTCGACCTCGAAGATGCCCACCTCCATCCCCTCCACCGCTGGTATGGTCCGCGCGGAGACCCTGAAGCGCTACCGGACGCTCGGTCCTCCGGGTCCTGCGACCCGCTGGCTCGCGGAGGGGGACCCCTTCGACATGGAAGACAAGCAACGCCGCCGGCAACGGTACCAGGAGGAGCACGACCCCATCCGCTGGCTCCCCCACATGCAGGCCCTGACCTCCCTGACCTGGCACGTGAACCGCTACCGCCAGTCCGCCGAGTTCGCCGGCGCCATCGAGCTTGCCCTCGCCCTGAAGGACCGGGAGCTGGAGCTGCTGGGCCTCGGCTACGACGGCGAGCTTCCCGCCGAGTACGTCCAGGAGCACGCCTGCGCCTGGGTCGGCGTCGCCGCAGCTTGCCAGCTCCCCCCCGACGTGTCCTGCGTCGCCGCCGAGGAGCTCGACACCGTGGCGCGCCGCCTGTGCGCCGAGCCCTCCGCCAACCTGCTGGACGAGAACGTCGAGCCGAGCCACGCCCTCGAGTACCAGGTGCGGTAGCCGAGGCCTGCCCTCGGCGCTCAGTCCGAGCCCAGCACCCTCCGCCGCGCATCCACCACCTGCCGCCGCTTGTACTCGTCGTGGCTGGCGAAGCCCTCCCGGCTGATGCGGTAGCTCTCCTCGTCGAGGATCTGCACCTCGAAGGGAAAGAAGAAGCGAAGCGGCCGCCCGGTGGAGTCCGTGACGTGGATCCGCTGCCGGCAGGTGAACTGCAGCGACCGGTAGGCCGCGTCGGAGTAGCGGTTGCGCTCGGGGTCCCCCGATGGCGGCGGCCA
>Ga0213839_1000526_pt1 | contig 42780 bp, 37 predicted proteins | sample SWPATP21_FD_160075 | JGI IMG/M metagenome (GOLD analysis project Ga0213839, IMG submission 160075) | Coastal seawater microbial communities from Marineland, Florida, United States - SWPA TP2 #1 | ecosystem: Environmental > Aquatic > Marine > Coastal | place: USA: Florida | collected 2016-08-14
AGGCCCTGGCAACTGTTCGAGCTCTGCTGGAGGGTGAAAAAAGTGGCCGGCGCTCTCTGCTCACCCACGGCCTCGAGGACCTGAGGGCCCCACGAGCTACCGGCCACCCCCAAGAAGATACAAGGGCGCCCCTCCGAACCCCTTGGGCTGGGGTTGGTGCGTTCGGTCCTCTGCTTCTTTTTCCGCTGCGCGTCCCTCCGGGACGCTTCGCTCTCTTGCTCTGTGGCGGTAGGGTCTCACGCGTTGGGCCTGAGTGGGGTTGGTGCGTTCGGTCCTCTGCTTCTTTTTCCGCTGCGCGTCCCTCCGGGACGCTTGGCTCTCTTGCTTTGTTGCAGCTGTGTGGAGGCGGGGACGCGGACGTTGGACGGAGCCTACAGGGGGCTGGTTTGGGGTTTGGTGCTCAGGAGGAGGAGGCCGACGAAGGCGCAGATGAGGCCGGCGGCTTTGCGGGTGTCCATGCCTTCGTGAAAGGCGAGCAGGCCGATGGGGAGGAGGAGCAGGGCGACGGCGGCGTTGCTGTAGAGCGCGGCGAGGGAGAGGTTCCAGCCAGCTCGGTAGGCGAGCAAGAAGCCCAGTTCCAGGGCGATGATCGCCAGGCCCAGCACGGCGCTGGGCCAGCCGAGTTTGCCGAACTGTTCGCCCAGCGGGGTCTCGCCGCGCACGAAGGGCAGGGCGATGAGGCAGGCGAGCAAGGCGGTGGCGTAGGTGCCGATCAGCGAGATCACGGGGTTGAGGTCGGGCCGGATCGTGCGCTGCAGGAGGTGGTAGCCGATGTTGGCGAGGATCGTCAGGGCGATGGAGGTGACGTAGAGCGTCATGGCGACTCGTGCAGGGTGCGGGCGACGGCGTCGCCGAGGGCGAGGGCGGAGGTGAGGCCGGGGGATTCGATGCCGAACAGCAAGACCAACCCGGGCAGGTAGTGGGTGCTGGGGCCGACGATGCGAAAGTCGGCCATCGGGGTTCCGGGCGCTTGCACCTTGACCCGAATGCCGGCGTAGTCGGGTTCGAGGGCTCCGTCCGGCAGGGCCGGCCAGTAGCGCCGCACGGCGGGATAGAACGCGTCGATGCCGGTCGGGTCGACGGCGGGGTCGAGGTCGTCGACCCACTGCTGGTCGGGGCCGAACCGCGCTGCGCCGCCCAGGTCGAGGGTGAGGTGAATGCCGAGCGAGGCCGAGGCGGGGACCGGATAGACGAGCGTCGAGCAGGGGCTGGGGCCGCGCAGCTTGGCGTAGCTGCCCTTGGCGAGGTAGCGGCGCGGCACGTGTCGAGGCTCGAGGTCTTCGAGCGTCTGTGCGAGTGCTTGGGCGCCCGCGCCTGCGGCCACGACGACGTGCTCGGCCAGCAACGGGCCCTGCGCGGTGTCGATGCGGTAGCCAGCCGGGTGGCGGCGCAGTGCGATGGCGGGGCTTTCGTAGGCCACCATGGCGCCGGCCGCCTCGGCGTCGCGCAACAGGCTCAGCATGAAGGCGTGGCTGTCGACGATGCCGGTTTCGGGGGACCACAGCGCACCCGCAGTCGACAGCGCGGGCTCGCGGCGTTTCACTTCGGCGGCATCCTGCCACTGCAGGACACCTCCACCGCTTGCCCGCGCGTTGGCTTCGATGCGCTCGAGCACGGTGCGCTCGGCGGGGTCGGTGGCGACGATGAGCTTGCCGACCAGGCGATGGTCGATGTCGTTGTGGCGGCAGTAGGCGACCAAGCGCGGGCGGCCTTCGTTGCACAGCCGCGCCTTGAGGCTGTTCGGCGGGTAGTACAGGCCGGCGTGAATCACCTCGGAGTTGCGGCTGCTCGCGTGCTGGCCGAACGTGCGCTCGGCCTCCAGGACCACCACGTCCCGCCCCGCGAGGGCCACAGCGCGCGCAATGGCGAGGCCGACGACGCCTGCGCCCACCACCGCGGTCTGAACCTGCGCGTGCACCGAAGCGATGGTGCCACGGCTGCGATCAGCGGGGCGCGAGCACCTGGCCCCAGGTGCTGAAGTCGGGGCTTTGGCCGCGGGACCACGTCGCGAGCCAGCCTCCAGGGGTCCAGGTGAGCGAGGGCGGGTAGGGGGGCGACTGCGTGTCGAGCTCCTCGGGGTCGCCGACCGCCACGACCGCGTCGGCGTCGATGGCCAGTCGCTGGAACACGACGGCGTTGTTCAGCCCGCCGAGGTTGCGGTGGTAGATCACCGCGAGCTCGCCCGCGGGGCCCTGCGCCACAGTCGGGCTGTGCTCGAGCGAGCCGGGGTCACCCAACACCAGCGTGTCGCCGTCGCCGAGTGCGATGCCGACGTCGAGCGCTGATCCCGTGCCGATGGTGGCTGCGACGAGGGGGGCGAGCGGGGCGTCTTCGCGTGCGAGCACCTGACCCCCGGTGGCAGGTCCACCGCCGAATACGGCGAACGGGGCTTCGCCCGAGGTCGGGGCGAGCCAGACCTGGTCGTCGTCGCCGCTGCGGGCGTAGGTCAGCCAACCGCTGGCGCTCGAGGCGTGCATGTGGCTGATGCCTTCTTCCACCGGGGCCCCGAACGCTTCGCCCTGCAGGGTGCCGCTCGCATCCACCGCCTGCGCGAACGCGACGAAGGCGGGGCTTTGCGGATGGGCGCGCAGGCCCGCGACCGAGAATCCACCATCGACCGCGGACACGGCGGCCAGGGTGTGGTTCTGCACGATCGGCATGCCGTCGAAGGCGGTGGTGACCCGAAACTGCTCGCGCTGCAGGGGCAGGCCGTCCAGGTCGAACGTACGGGCGTTGATCTGAAGGTTGCTGGTGCTGTCGGTGCCGTCGTCGGTGTTCCAGACCACGAGCACCCGATCGTCCGAGACGGCCACAGACGCGTCGATGTCGTTGCCTGGCCCGGTGTTGACGAGCAGGGGGGCCACGTCGACGTCGCTTTCACAGCGCAGGTGCATCAGCATCACGTCGAACAGGCTTCCGGCGGGCTCGGGGGTGACGAACGAAAACCACGCACCGGTGGCATCGCCTGCGGCGTGGGGATGAATGCGGGTGTTCGAGACGTCGGCTGCGATCTCGAACGAGGCACCGGGAACGAAGGCATCACACGCGGGGGTCCCGGTGGAGCTGCTGCTCTCACCCGCGGAGCCCGAGGTGTCATCGTCGGCGCCCGTGCTGCTGGATGCATCACCGGTGCTCGAGGTGTCGGCACCGCTCGTGTCGGCCGAGGTGCTGCTGGACGCATCTCCCCCGCTCGAACCGGTCGCGTCGGAGGGCGATCCGTCGTCGCCACAGCCCGCGCTCGCCACCGTCAGCATCCCAGCCAGAGCCCATCGCACGTGTGCCATCGGGTCTCCATAAGCTGGCACAGCGTGTCAGGTCTGCGACGTAACTCTCGTTGGGGGCGGAAGGTCGGCGTCGTCGGCCGCAACGGCCTTGGCTGCGCACGCCCGCATCGTGAGCACGGACGCGACGATTGCGAGCAGTGGCGGCAGGTAGGCGACGACCGGCACGCCATACAGGCCCAGCGCCCAGGTGGTGTGGCCGTGGGCGATTGCGACGGGCACGGCGAAGAGCGATGCGTCGTAGAGCCCGTGCAGGAGGATGGCGAGAGCCAGGCCGCCAAGCATGCCCGGCCCGGTGCCGTCGAAGCGTCGACGGGCCGCGAAGTAGCCCAAGATGGCGCCCCAGGCCATGTGCCCGGGGACCGCGAGCAACGCTCGGGCGACGAACAGCGACACAAACTCGGCCAGCGAGTGCGGGACGACGATCAGGTAGACGACGTTTTCGACCAAGGCAAAGCCCAGGCCGGCGCGTGCACCATAGACGATGCCGTCCATGCGCTCGTCAAACTCGGGCCGCCGCCACGCGACCACCAACATCGCCACGAGCTTGGCCAGCTCCTCGGGGCCCGCAGCGACGATGAACGCGTCGTAGAACGCGGCGAAGTAGGTGCCGGACTCGGGGCCCAGCGGACGCAGGACCGCGCCGACGATCGAAACGACGATGCCCGAGAGGGCACCGACGAGCGCCACCAGCCGCAACGTGCGTCGTGGCTCGGGGCGCTTGGCGTCGAGGCGGTCCACGTAGGCCATTGCGACAATGGCCGGGAGTGCACCGAACAGCGCCAGTTGAAACTGGGCTGTCACGCAGGAGGGGTCCTACGCGGTGCGGTGAATGATGTGGTAGCCGAATGGGGTTTCGATCACGCCGCTGGTGGCCCCCACGGCCAGCCCGAATGCGGTCTCCTCGAACGCGCCGACCATCTGGCCGCGGCCGAACTTGCCGAGGTCCCCGCCTTGTTGACCCGAGGGGCAGTCGGAGTGCGCGCGTGCGAGGTCGGCGAAGGACTCTCCGGCCTTCAGCTTGCCTTCGATCTCGGCGATCTGCGTCTTGGCTTCGTCCTGGCTGCGGGTGGCGCTGCTGCGCATCGAGCCGGCGTACATGAGCAGGATATGGGAGGCTTGAACTTGATCAGCCATCGTTGGCGCCGAGTGTAGGCCATCACGCATCGGGCCGCTGGACGGCTGCTTTGGCGGCGCGAAGGTGCGCACAGTCGATTTGGCAGCATCCGCCGACGAGACGGGCGCCCGCCTCGATCCAGGCCTGGACGAGGCGCCCGAACGCGGCGGGATCCACCGGGTCCCCGTGCCAAGCGCCGCCGTGATAGCGCCGTCCCGCATTGGGGTAGGCGACCAGCGGCAGGTCGGTGACGCTGGCGATGCGGGTCAGCAGGCCCAGGACGTGTTCGGGGGCGCAGCAGTTGACACCCACCGCGACGACGCGGGGACTCTGCAACACGGAGGCCACGCAAAGCTCGATCGCCTCACCGCTGCTGGCGTGCGCATCATCGAGGGCGCTGAAGCTCACCCACGCCGGCATCTCGCCCGGCAGTTGGTCGCAGGCGCGTGCAATCGCCTCGGCTTCGATGCGGCAGGGCACCGTTTCGAACGCCACCACATCGGCACCCGCGAATGCCGGCATGCGCAGGGCATGAAAGTCGACCAGCGTTTGCAGCGGCACGCCGTAGTCGCCGCGGTACTCCGAGCCATCGGCGAGGAACGCCCCATAGGGTCCGGCCGATGCCGCGACCGCAACCGCACGCCCCAGCGTTGCGCCGCGAGCCAACGCCGTGGCCCGTTCGATCACCGCCAGGGCTTCTGCGCGCTCCAGCCCGCGCGCCGCAAGTCCGGGCAGCGACGCCTGGTACGACGCCGTGGTCAGGACCTCTGCACCCGACTCGACGAAGGCCCGATGCGCGGCCTCGATCGCCGCGGGGTCTTCGAGCAACAGCCTGGCCGACCACAACGGATCGGCCAGGTCGTGCCCCATCGCCTCCAGCGCGGTCGCCAGACCGCCATCGAGCAGCCGCGGTTGAGACAGGTCGAACACGCGAGTGCGCGTACCGTATCAGGACCTAGAGCTGCGGGTGACAGCGCACGTCGACGACCTCGTATTCGACGTACGCGGAGCCTTCGTCGTCCGTGTACTCGAGGATGACCCGATCTCCGTCCACGGTGAGGGTGGCGGATTCCCCGGGTTCGTCATACACGCTCTCGTAGAACCCGTTTTCGATCTGCGCCGCCAGGCAGCTCGCCAGGGTTCCTGCGAGCAGTCCCACGAACGCGATTGCGACGCGTCGGGAGCTCACTGCGAACTCCTCTCGAACGACAGCCCCGCGAGCGTGAGGACGATCCGCGTCCCCTTGATCCCGTTCTTGTAGAGCACATCGGTGTCCCCAACATCGACCCGCCCGGCGATATGCGGCTCTCCTTGGATCTCCGAAGTGACGACCTCGAGCTCGAACTCCTCCGTTCGTTGGCGACTACCCCGCCCGTCGCAGGCGTTGGCACGGTGCATGGAGAACCCGGCGGCTCCGATTGCAACGCTCAGTGTGAGGATGGCGAGGTCGACCCGCCATCGCTTGTTTCGCCGTTTCATCATCCGTCGTCGACTCCTGTCTCCCGTCCTGTAACACGCCCCGCGCCGGGAGGCCGGGCGAGCCCTACGGCGCGGACGGGGGGGCGAAGCCCAGCTGTTCGGCCAGTTTGGGGTTGTCGGGGCCGACGCGCCAGATGAAGCGGTCGAGGACGTAGTGGGTCGCCTGCGGGACGGTGAGCAGGGAGACGACGATGGCGGTGGCGACGGTGGAGAGTTCGATGTCGCCGTGGCCGAACAGCTCGGGGTGGTCGTGCCAGATGAGGCGGTCCCACAGGGCTTCTTCGGTGAAGGCGAGGGCGAGCAACAGGCCGTAGAAGGCGAGGGCGAGCAGGGCGGGGCCGGCGTGTTTCAGGCGGGCAGCGACGCACTGGCGGCCTCCGGCGACCCACACCAGCGCGAAGTAGGGGACGCCGTGAAAGAATACGTTGGTGATGGTGAAGACCCGGTCGTCGTCGAAGACGACCATGCCCAAGTGCCAGTTGAGCGCGGGCAGTACGACCAACGCAACCAGCAGAGGGTTGGCTGCGCCCTGACGCCACAACGCAACACGACGCGCGAAGAAGACGAGCCAGATCGGCAGCTGGCCCCACAGCGCAACCGCGCCAAGCCAGGCGGGAGCGCCTGCGATCAGGTCGCCCTCGACGAACCAGGTGAAGCGCGTCGGCAGGTTCGCATGCCAGTACAGGACAGGCCCCAGCGTTCCGGCCCAGATCGCGGCCGTGACGATCTTGCGGTCGCGCGCGGCCTCCTGCCCGGCGCGTACGTACAGCAGCGCGAACCCGAGGTGCTGTTTGATGAAGTGAAAGATCGCGATGTACGCGAGCACGCTCCAGAACAGCAGCGGCGACTCGAGGTGCAGCAACACGCCCAGCCACAGGCACACCAGCGGGACGACCCACAGGCGTTTGCGGTGAAGCCTACGGGCCTGCGGATCGAGGTAGGTCCGGTAGATCGACGCGTAGACGTGGGCGACGTCGACGAGCAAGACGCCCACGATCCAAAGCCCGAGGCCGCCGCCCTCTCGGGCCTCGCTGGTGGCGGGCATGAGTCCCACCGCCAGGCCGGCGAGCGCGGCCAGGACTCCCGGCAGCACGAACCACGCGAAGTCGCGCTGGGGCGACACGATCGTGGGGGTGGCGCGCGGCATGGGGCGAGGTCAGGTCTAACACCCCTCGTCTCGGTAGACCTGCACGAGGCCGCGATAGGTCTCCATGTGCATCTCCCACAGGGTGAAGAGGCTGTGCAGCTTTGCGGTCCCGCACCCACCTCCCTCGTGACACGCCCGCAGTGCAGCCTCGATCTGTCGAACCATGTCGAGCAGCATGCGCATCTGTGCCTTGAGCGACTCACACTCCGCTTCCGTCGCCGGGTTGCCGCTGAGCCCCTCGAAGTCGATCTCCAGCTCGTACTCGAACCCGGCCGGGATGTCGAACACGCTGCACTCCATGCCCAGCTCGTGACGCATGTCGTCGTGCACCGCGATGATCCGGTCCTGAAGGTCCGAGCGTGACTCCATCGCTTGCTCGGGCGACATCGAGACGTGGAACGTCTCGGGAATGGTTCCTGGCGGCCAGGTCTCGTCGAGCTGCATCAAGGCGGAGTCGGTGACTTCGGGCTCGATGGGCCCGCAGAGCTCGACTTCGCCCTGGGCTTGGGCATCGCCCGAGCGCAACGCAAGGCTGGAGCCGTCTTCTGCGCAGCCGAACAGCGACAGGGCGGCGACGGCGAGCGAAAGAACACGAAGGGCGGGGCGGGACGGCGACGGCGTCATACAGCAGTAGAGCCCGCCGCCCCCGGGTGGATTGCCCCTTGCCCGACTTTCTTTTTGTGGGCGCTCCGGTGTCAGCCCGACCCGAAGCTGCCGACCAGGGTGACGGTGGCCGAGGCGTTCGTTTGCAGCGATTCGGCGCTGGCGCTGAGGCTCGCGGCGACATCGGGCAGTTGCAACAGGGCACAGCCCGCGCCCACGGCCGCGAACACCTCGCCGCTGCCTTGCAGGTCGGCCACGGCGTCGCGCAGGGTGCCGTCGGCGCTCGCGATGAGGTCGACGGCTGCACCCGCGACGATCTCGGCCTCGGCTCGCGCGGCGACCAGGGCGGAGAAGTTGGCGCGGAAACCCTCCAGCCAGGCGCGGAACTCCGCTTGCCCGTTGGCGTCGAGACCCGCGGCCCACTCGAACGAGAACGCGAGCGTGGGCGGCGTGCACTCGATCGATGCGGACGCTTTCGCTTCGACCGTGGCCTGGCACTCCGCGCTCACCTGGGGAGGCTCGACGGTGCCCTCACAGCCCGCGTCGCATTCGATCGATGCCCCGGCCATGGCTTCGCAGCGCGCACTGGCGTCCGCTTCGCACTCGCCCATCGCCGGCGTGTACTCGCAGCTGCCTTCGCACCGCCCCTCACAGCTGCCCCCGGCGCTCATCTCGACCGAGCATTCTCCTTCGCAGGTCCCGTCGCAGCGGCCTTCGAAGCCTTCGACTTCGGGGCCGCTGTCGAACGAGCAGGTGCCACGACAGGTCCCCTCGCAGTCGCCCCCCGCCTCGAACTCGGCCACACACGAGCCCGAGCAGGTGCCATTGCACGCAAACCCCGGGGCGGTACCCGTGCAGACGAGCTGTGCGTCGGCGCTGCAGCTCGCCCCGGCCTGCGCATCGATCTCGCAAGACCCGCTGCACTTGGCCGAGACCTCACCCGGGTCGATGTCGACATCGCATTCGGCCGCTGCCGCGACGCCCGCTTCGACGCTCGCTTCGCACGTGGCCGGCTGGTAGTCGATGCTCAATCCGCCGTCGACGTAGCCGGCGATGTGGGCCGACACGGCGTCCTCAAGCTGCGCTCCGGTTGCGCCCGCCTCGAGCCCCACCGACGCTCCGATCGCATCGAGGCGACTGCGAAGGCTTCCGCTGAGCGCGACCATCGAGGCGTCGAGGTCGAGCGCGGCGCCGAAGAAACTGTCGATGGAGGCCACGCCCGAGATGCTCGCCTTGCCTTCGAGATAGCCGTCGCCCGAGCAGGTGAGGTCGAGGCCACATTGCTCGGCGGCTTTTTCGAAGACCGCCCCGCCGGGGCCTTCGCAGCCGCTTTGTGTCAGGGCGCCCACCAGGGCTGCGCTCATGGAGATCGAACCAAACCACGGAAACTGTTGCTTCATCATGCGTACACTCGCGACTCGTTGTTCGGCCCACGCAGCGCATGACCTGAGGTCACGCTGCCGCGGCTGCCTTCGATGTGTTGGTTCCCGGCGGGTCGCGCTTTCAGCAAGCGCAGTACGATTTTTTTTCGACTCGGACGTACGCGTCGCGCACGGGGGCCGCGGCGCGACAGCGATGTCGTGACTTCGCTGGCAAGCACAGGTTGCTCGAGCGGGAACGGTTGTTGCACGAGCAGCCGCCCATGTTTCGTCTTGGCTTGTGTCTCCCCATCGTGGCGCTCCTGACCCTTTCGGGGTGTGAGGACGTCGGTCCCGATGCGGGGTGTTTCGAGCGGGAGGTCGAAGAGGAGTTCGACAATCCGTACATCCGCAACACGTGCGACTACGCCTCGCCGTGCGAACGGTTGGAGTTGCTCTGTCCGGGAAGCGACGAGTCGGTGGACTGCGGTCCCGACGAGGCGATCGTCGAAAACCCCGAGGCGCTGGAGTGCATTCTCGACGTGTTGGCGGAGGGCGAGTCGGGACTCGTCTCGTGGAGTGCGACCGCGGCCGAGGACCGAGGCTGGGCGCATCGAAGCCGGAGGCTATGGACGCGGGGCAGCAAGGGCTACTTCGCGAGCAGTCATCAGGTGGACCTCAGCGTCGACATCGACGGCGTGCGCTACGTGAAGCTGCGCTCGCGCAGCAGTTTTGCGGAGTGTCGTGACGCGAACACCAACGCAGGCAAGCTTCGTTGTGTGATGGACCCGTGGACGGAGGTCCTCGGCGTCGTCATCCCGGCGGACTGAGTGTCTCAGGGCTGGCTCGGCGCCTGCTCCCCGCAGGCGCGTCGTACCCGTGGCAGGTGCGACGACTCGGGAAAGGCCTCGAGGAGTGCGGTGGTGGCTTTGGCACCGCCGCGCGCGTCACCGGCTTCGCACGAGGCCTGCGCGAGCAGGGCCAGACGATCTTCGGTCAGCTGACCCTGCGCAAAGCGGCGCGCGTGTTCTCGCAGCGGCGCGAGGGCGTCGCGCGGCGAACCAGCACGCAGATGCGCCCGTGCTCGGGCGAGCAGGCGCGTCTCTTCGGCGAGGGTGGATGCGGGCGGAGGATCCGGCTCGGCCGGGGCCGCCCGGGCCTTCTTTGGGACGACCGCTTCGTGTGGAGTCGGTGGCGTTTGCACCGAGGGCGTGACCGCTTGGGAGGGGGCCACCGCGGGTTCTGGCGGCGTTGGCGTTTCGATGAGCGGGCGGGGAGGCGCCGGTTCGAACTGCCGCGTGGAGGCTGCGGTTGCGGCGGGTTCGGGGTCGCTCGCGAGCCGGTACCCCGCGGCGGCCACCACCCCGACCAAGACGATGCCGAGAATGCTCTTGAGCCAGACCGTGGTGCTTGCTGCGGCCGGCCCGGTGATGTCGGCCGGGCCTGCGGGGGTGCCGGTGGCGATCGTGCCCACGACGCGCTCCCAGGTTTGCGCTTGGTCTTGGGTTGAGGGCGTTCGCATCGCCTCGCGTTCGGCCTCGGCCAAGGCGTCGAGCAGGTCCGGCGGACGCTCGGAGGGTGGGGGCGTGGCGCTCATGCGGACCTCCGAAGGGTTTTGCTCGGCCGCTTTCGGTCGGGCTTTGCGGGGGGTGCTTCGTGTTGCCCGCTTTGCAGCGCTTCGGCGTGGCGGCGCAGCTGTTGGCGTGCCGCTCGCAGGCGGGAGTGCACGGTGGGCACGGTGAGGGACAGGATGCCGGCCACCTCGCGCCCTGTCATCTGCTCGAGCTCCATCAGAATGTAGACGTGGCGTAGCGGCTCGTCGATGCGTTCGAGCAGCGCGTGCAGGGTGCGGGCCGCGTCTTGGCGGTCGAACCCGCCGCCGTCCGAAGGGGCGCGGACCTGGGTCTCGGCAGCCAGCGCGTCCTTGCGTCGGCGGTGCCGTGCGGCGGCACGTCGCTGGTGTTTGCTGACCCGCACGGCGACCGCGAACAACCAGCTGGTGATGGCGGACCGACCTTCGAACTCGTGGAGCCGGCGGGCGGCGACGACGAACACGTCGTGCACGGCGTCGTCGATGGCCGTGTCGGGCACCCCGAGGCGCCGAAGGCTGCGCCATACGAACCCGTACTGCTCGCGATACGTGCTCGCGAGGTCGGGATCGATGCGGTCTTGGCCGCGTGGCTTCGGCTGCCCCATGCGCTTCGAAAGGTTAGTTCCCGCGTCCGCCGGTTTTCATGATCAGCGGCACACGAAATTCGAGCCCGAGCTCTGCACGCACGCCGACCCGCGAAGGCACGAGAATCGGGTCGAAACCGGGCACCTGCAGGGTTGGGGAGACGAATGCGATCGTGGTGCCAGCCCGCGCGGTCACCGCCATCCACGGCAGGGGCACCCAGGAGACGCCGGGGGTGACGAGCAGCGCAGCCCACGCGACCTGGGACGAGCCGGGCACCAGCACGCTCGGTGTCAGCAGGAGCTGGCCCGCTTCGAGGCCGGCCATCAGCGGGAACTCGAAGCGCCCGAGCGTCGGCACCGGGCCGACCTCGGCCGCGAGGCTCCACCGCCATAGCCGAAGCGGAACCGTGAGCGGAGGCAGCTCGAACGCTGGGGTGCCGCCGAACTGCGCGGCCACGGCGACCCGAAGGCGCCGCGGCTGCCACCCCAGCGCGAGGCGGCCGTGTGGGGTGAAGCCTCGCAACGTGCCCCAGTCGAAGCCCGGGGCCAGGCCGAACGTGAAGGTCAGTGGTTCGGGTGGCGAGGGCGGAGTGGGCGTCACCGTTTCGATCGGCTCGAGCGGGGGCAGGGCGGCCTCCTTTGGCTCGGGCGTGTCGGGTTCGGTCGTGGGTTCGGGTTCGGGCTTCGGGTCTGGCTTCGGTCGCTGGGGTGGTGCGGGCTCGGAGGGCGCGGTCGCGTCGGGGCTCAGTGCGAGGGCAATGAGCAGCGCCGCCGAGCTCGAGAGCGCTTCGCAACTCGCGGGGTCGGTCAGCAGCCGATCGTGCCGGCCGTCGGGCGTCTCGATCACCAGCGCCGCGGCATAGCCGGCCTCATCGTCGTGCGTGACGGTGCCGACGACCGACCACGCCTCGAACGGCAGCGCATCCATCGTCTCGCCGAGGTGTGTTTCGACCTCGGCCCGCACCGCATCGGCGTCGGGGCACTGCGCGGGCGCGTTCCAAAACCACGTGCCATGGGCGGAGTCGGTCACGGGTGCGAAGGCCAACGAGGCCAACAATGCAAACGCGAATGCCATGCGCGAGACAAAAGAAGCGGCCCTCGTGGCCACTCGCCGCTCGGGTATAGCGTACGCGTACGTTGGGGTCGACGCGTGCTGGAGCCATACAGGCGTCTCGTCCTGACGAAACTGGAGGAAGCTGAGACCATGGCCTCGATACGCCGGAGTTGCGCGGGTGAGCGACAGTGGCATGACGAGTCTCGAGCCAGACGACGAAGCCCGATCGACCGTTCCGCACGGAGGCCCGCGGCACGATGAGAGCAGGGCCGCCGACGACCCTCGGACGGCGCCGCCTCGGCTGGGGCGCTACACGTTGCACACGGTCATCGGGCGAGGGGGCTTCGGGGTCGTGTATCGCAGTGACGACCCGGTGTTGCGGCGTCCTGTCGCGATCAAGGTCCTCCGCGCACGGCAAGGTCAGGGGGACCTCGGGGGCCCCGACGCGCTGATTCGCGAGGCTCGCATGGCCGCGATGGTCGAGCACCCCAACGTCGTGCGTGTCTACGACGTGGGTCGGGTCGAGACGCCGTCGTTGCACGGGGACGTGTTCATCGTGATGGAGCTGTTGTCCGGCCGTTCGTTCAACCGGTGGAAACGCAGCGAGACCCCTTCCGCCGCGCGCATCGTCGAGGTGATGCTCGACGTCGCCGAAGGGCTGGCAGCGGCGCATGCTCGGGATGTCGTGCACTGCGACGTCAAGCCGGCCAACGTCTTCGTCGATGACAGCGGGCGCGCCAAGGTGGTCGACTTCGGCCTGGCGCTGCATTCCTCGCAGCGAATGTCGGCGCTTCGCAGCGGGGCGAGCAAAGACGACGCGTCGGCGGGATTCGTCGCTGGAACGCCCGCATACATGGCTCCCGAGGCCCACGAAGCGGAGCCACTCGAGCCGGCGTGCGACCAGTATTCCTTCGCCGTCATGCTCGCCGAGGCGATTGCGGGCGCGTATCCGTTCGAGCGCGGCGCCCCGATCGAGGTGCATCACAGCAAGTACCGGGGGCTCGACCCGGCGTGGCTGGAGGCAAAGGTGCCCCGCGGGCTGCATTCCATCTTGCTGCGGGCCACCAACCCTCTGCCGGAGTACCGATACCCTTCGATGCACGCGTTGTCCGACGCGTTGCGTCAATGGTTGGAGCCACCCACCGTCCTGCCGTGGATCGCAGGGGCGCTCGCGTTGACGATCGGGGCAGCCGCGATCTGGAGTGTGACGTCGGAGCCATCGCGGTGCGCATTGGAACCCGACGCCGCCGCGGGGCGCTGGAACGATTCGCGGCCGATGTTGCGGGAGCGTTGGACGCATGCGTGGGACACCCCGTCGCGTACGCGCTTCGAGGGGGCTCTCGATCAGTTCACCGCGGCGTGGACCGACGCTGCCGAACGTGCCTGCTCGGTGCAGCACCATGCCGAGGCGACACGGTGTCTGCGCGGCCAGCTGGGAGAGTTGCGGGCAGTGCTCGAAACCACGACGCTCGCGACGGTCGACCCGCGCGCGCACGCAGACGTGCTCGTGTCGAATCTCGGGCACCCGGCGAGCTGCTTGCAGCAAGACGAACGCCGCCACCGCCCGCCGATGCCACGCGACGCCTCGTTGTGGCCGGAGGTCGATCGCATTCGCGATGCGATGGCGCGTGTCGAAGCGTTTGCGCTGGCGACGAACTTCGGAACCGCCGCGAGTCTGTCCAAGGCCACGCTCGTCGATGCGGTGGAGCTGGGCTACGCACCCGTCGAGGCGGAGGCGATGTTTCATGCTGGCGCCGCAATGGCCGAGGTCAGCGAGTATGCGGACGCGGTCGCGCTGCTCGAACAGGCTTACTTCGATGCCGAGGGGCTCCGCCACGAGCGGTTGGCTGCTCGGGCTGCGGTGCGACTCGTGCGCTTGCACGGCAACCGGCTGCGCGACGAGGTCGTGGGTCGCACGTGGATTCGCCGCGCACAGGCAGCCGTGGACCGTCTCGCCGACGACGATTCGCTGCGCGCCGAACTGGCCTTCGGCATCGGACGCTTCGAGCATCGGACGGGACACCTCGAGCGGGCAAGGGACGCGTTACGCGACGCCGAGGCGCGTTTCGCTGGGCTCGATCGTACATTCGAACGCGAACGAACGATGCTGGCGCGGGGCGAGGTCGAGCTGGATGCGGGCAACCTCGAGGGCGGGTCTCGGCTGTTCGCCGCGGTGTTGGATGCCCGCGTGCAGACTCTGGGCGACAACCACCCCTACACTGCATTGGCCCGGAGCTTCGTCGCTCGCGGGCTGGTGATGCGGGGGGAGCTCGAGCGTGCGCGCGAGGAGTTCGTGGACGCCATCGCGGTCTTGGGCGGGTCGATCGGGACGCAGCACATCAGCGTGGTTGGCATGTTGGGCAACGTCGGCGCGATCGAGCTCGAGCTCGGCTTCTTCGAGAGCGGGCTCGCCCATTCGAACCGCGCGCTGCAAACACTGCAGGCCACGCTCCCGCCGGGGCACCTCGCGCTTGCCGTGGCCTACGACAACATCGCCGAGATTCAGCTCGAGTTGGGTGATGCGGCTCAGGCCCATCGACTCGATGCGATGGCGCTCGAGATCCGTACCCAGACTCTGCCCGCCACCCATCCGCACACCATTCGGTCGCACGCGAAGCTCGCCCGGAGTCTCTCGGCGCTGGGCCGACGAGATGATGCCGAGGCTGCGCTCGACGAGGCGCAGACGCGGCTGGCCGCGGGTCCGAGTTTCGACCCCGAGACGCGGCTGGAAGTCGCGTTGGCCCACGTGGCGCTGAACCGACGGCCCGTCGAGGAGCTTCGAGCGTTGGCGGGGCTGATCCCGGAGGCGGACGTGGGGCACGGCATCGTGCGGTTCGAGCTCGCGAAGCTCTTGCACCCCACCCAGCCCGCACAGGCGATCGCGTTCGCCGAGGAGGCCATCGGAACGTTCGACGCGCTGGGAGCCACGCCGCGCAGCGCGGTGGTGCGGCAATGGCTGCAAGCGCGGGGTTCGAGGCGTGAAATGGGTGAGGGCGAGTAGGCACACCGAAACGACGCTCTCGGGTTGCCATTTTGCGGCGCCGCGGTAACGACCATACGCAGCCGTATGGAGACGCATGGCAAGAGAATCGACCCGAGGGCGCACCGTCAGCACGACTGGAAGGTGGAAGAAATCGCCCCGGACTTCGCGCTGATCGACGCTTGGATGCTGCCGGTGGTCGGGGCGCAGGCCGACTTTGCCGAGGTCCAGGCGATGTTTCGCGAGTGGGACCCCGCGCAGGACGAAGGGTCGTGGATCTCGCGGGCCCTGTTCTCGTTGCGGCTGAAGCTCGGGGCGCTGCTGGGGTGGGACGACCCGACCGCGGCGTTGCCGATCCCCGGCTGCACGGAGACCTCCTTGCGGTCACGGCTCGCGCCTGGGGAGGCCTCGGCCGAGGCCACGGGCGGTGCGGGGCCGGAGTTTTCGCCCGTCTTCGAGACCGACAGAGAGTTCGCCTCCGAGATTTCGAACAGCACCGTGCATGCGGTGCTGCACGTTGGCTGGGTACCCGAAACCGAGGGGCAGTACCGGGCCCAGATGGGCGTGTACGTGAAGACGCGTGGCCGTTTCGGCGACCTATACATGGCCCTCATCGCGCCGTTTCGGCACTGGATCGTCTACCCGGCGCTGATGCGCACGCTGGGCCGGATGTGGGAGGCACGCCGAGACCGGGTCAGCGCAGCGTCGCCTCGATGAAGCGGGCGACCTCCTCGGGCACGTCGCGGATCGCTCGCAGGCTTCCCGCCCCAGCAATGTCGCGAATGTCGATGGTCAGCGTGTCGATCGCCCACGCTGCCTTTCGCCAGATCCACTGCTGTGCTTTGGGGTGGTCGCGCAGCTGCAGCGCGTGGCAGCGGAGTTGAAGCGCTTCCGCGACGCGTTTGTTCGCGGCAAGCGGATCGTGGGCGACGATCGGCCGCTGCATGCGGTCCGCGATGCCCACCTCGCGACACAGTCCGGCGACGACCCGGCCGAGCCGCTTGGTGCCCGGCCGACCGCGTCGGTACAGCGGAAGGTGCTGGGGGTATCGCTCGGCGACGAAGTCCATCCAGCGTGCCCGCTGCCGGTCGTGCATCGACATGCCGGATGCGAGCACATACCGTGCGCCGGCGTCCTTGGCCGCGACCAGCAGGGCCCGAATGTCGTCCGGGTGGTCGGCGATGAGAGGGCACAGCGGCATCGCGGTCACGCCCACGTGAAGGCCGTGCTCGGCCAGCGTCGACAGGGCGTCCAGGCGCCGCTGCGGCGACGGTGAGCGGGGCTCGATCGCCCGCGACACGTCGGGCCGAATGGTGGGAATGGTCATCGAGACGCGCACCGCGGTGCGCTCGTGCAGCGCGACGAGCAGGTCGAGGTCGTCGAGGACCAGGTGCGACTTGGTGATGATGTGCACCGGAAAGCCCTCCTCGAGCAGCACTTCGAGGCACTGTCGCGTGATGCGATGGCGACGCTCGGCGGGCTGGTACGCCTCGGTCACGCCGCTGAACGCGACGACATCACGTCGCTTGCGTACCACCTGCCGTCGAAGGACGGTGGCCGCATTCACCTTGGCGTAGACGACCCGGTGAAAGTCGTTGTGCTTGTGATAGCGGTGGCTCACCGCATTGCAGTACTCGCAGGCCTGCGCACAGCCTTCGTAGGGGTTGACGGAGTAACGATCCCAAAACCACGCGTCGGCATGCTTGCGAACGTTGAGCACGCTGCGGGCCTCCTTGGTGCGAACCTCGACCGGCCCGCCATCTCGCAGCACGTCGACCTCGTCGTGACCCGCGACCATGCCGGCAGGGTAGCGGGCTTCAGCCCCCAGAACGTGGCTGTAGAGACCGGGGGCGTGCACACGCGCGCGGCGGCCCGTAGGAATCAAGTTGACACTTGGTGTCACGTGCAAGTAGGCAGGTTCGGTGGGACTGGCAAACGAGCGTGTGAGGGCTTGTCTGGCCATCGCGGCGTTGATCGGTGGAGCGGGCTCGGTTGCCTGCTACGACGGGCGCTCGCCGGGTGCTGGCGCGGATGCTTCTTCGGGTGGTGGCACGGATGGCACACAACCGACCACGACATCGGGCGCGGGTGACAGTGGCAGTGCGGAGACTGCATCCGATGACGATTCGACCACGGGTGGAGCGGAGCCGCCGATGCTGCCGGTCTATCCAACCCGGCGGCTCACCACCCGAGAACTGGACACGACGATCCGGGCCGCGTTCGAACTCCCGCCCGAGTTCAACAGCTACTTCCTGCCCCTGACGCCCGATGAGCCGCTGCAGGTCTTCAGCAATGAGGTCGCCGGGCTCGTGGTGGGAGCCGGGGTGTTGGACACGCATCTCGAGGCGATCGAGCGCTTCGCCCGACGTATGGCGATGCAGGGGTCCACGGCTCCCGACGCGCTTGCCGATTGCGAGGGACTCGACGAGCGCCAGTGTCTCGAAGCGTTCATCGGGGTCATCGGCAGCCGGCTGTTTCGGCGGCCCGAGGCGAGCATCGAGACCGCGCCGTTGCTGGCAGTCTACGACGAGGTCCTGGCATCGTCCGACGAACAGACGGCCTATGCGGCGCTGGTGATGGCGATGATCCTTTCGCCCCGGACCTTGTATCTGCTGCCCGAGCCCGAGGCGTCTCGGTCGTGGGCGGTCGCCGAGCGGCTATCGTTCTTCTTGTGGGGGGCCGGCCCCGACGCTGAGCTTCGAGAACATGCGGCCGATGGCTCGATTCTCGAGGCCGATGTGCTGCGTGGGCAAGCCGAGCGACTGCTCGCCGACAGCCGCGCCAAGGCCAACCTGGGGCTGTTCTACATCGAGCTGTTGGACCTCACCCGGTTCGAGTTCTACTTCAAGGGGTTCGAATACGAGGGAGACGTGGGCATCTCGCGGAGCATGATGCTGCAGGACTTCGTCGACACCGCGTTCGTACCGTACTCCGAACAAGGCACGCTCGAGGCTCTGCTCACCGAGCCGTTGGTGTTCGGGGACCCGACCCTGGCGGTCCAGTACGTGGGGGAGTACCCCGGGCTGTTGTCGCATCCCGTCTTCACCTGGACGCACGCCAATCTTCGTTCGACGCACCCGGTCGAGCGCGGCGTCGCGATCCGGGAGCGCCTGCTGTGCACGGATTTGGGGGCGCCGCCCATGGACATATCGGCCATTCCCGACACGGTCGACGAGGACGCGACGATGCGAGAGCGGCTCGCGGTGCACCGCGAGGACGCAGCGTGTGCAGGCTGCCACGACATCATCGATCCGCTGGGACTGCCGTTCGAGGGCTACGACTGGGTGGGGCGTGCACGTGCGCTCGAAAACGGGTCGCCCGTCAACGTCTCCGGAGAGCTCGCCGCGGGTCCGGACGTCGTTGCCGTCGAAGGGGTGTCGGGGCTGGGGCTCGCGCTGTCCCAGAGCCAAGTGGTGCACCGCTGCGTGGCCCGACAGACGCTTCGTTTTGCTCTGTTGCGTGAGACCGAAGACGAGGACGAGGCCTTGCTCGAAGAGGTCTTGGCCGCATTCGATGATGCCGACCATCGCCTGGACGCCCTGGTGCTCGCCGTTGCCACTTCCGACGCCATCCTTCAACCGCCGAGCGAACAATGAGCCACCTCAACTTCAGCCGTCGACGACTCTTTCAGCTGCTCGGGTTCTCGGCCGTGGCCTCGGCCCCGGTATTCCGACTGGGCATCAGGCAGAGCCACGCGGGCGGTGAAGACCTTGTGCCGTCGCGTTTCGTGGGCGTCTATCACCCTGCGGGGTGGCGTGTGGTGCCCCGCAACCACTGGTACTACGAAGCCAACGGCGCCGAGTCGGACGGCTACTTCTTCCCTGGCCGCGTTCGCAACCAGGACTACGCGTTGTCGGAGGTCGCCGGGGCCTGGCCCGCGGCAACCGAGCCGCTGCGACCGCTCGCCGAACATCTGGTGTTCGTGGAGGGGGTCGATAACCACGCCAACCGGGGCGGCAACAACCACATGATGGGTCTCACCACGATGCTGACCGGCGCGGACCCTCTGCAGAACAACAACGCGGCCGGGGGACAATCGTTGGACTACCTGCATGCGTCGACGGCTCCGACCCCGTTCAGCACCATTCCGTTGTCGGTGGGGGTCCAGGGCACGCTCTCGTACAGCGGACCGTTGCAGACCATCCCGGCGTTGACCGACCCGGCCGCCGCGTATGCTCGATACTTTGCGCCGTTTGTGGGGGACGACGCGGAGGCCATGGCCGAGCTGGCGCGCCGTCGCCTGATGCGGGGCAGCGTGCTCGACCACCTCGGCGGAGAGCTCGACGCGGTTCTGCCCGCGATTCCCGGGCACGACCGCCCACGCTTCGAGGCCCACCTCGACGCGATTCGCTCGGCCGAGCTGCGCATCGACGCCGCAGCATCGGACGACCCGGCGTGTGTGGACCCGGGGTCGTTCGGACTCGACCCGCAAAACAACGACCTGATCCCCGAACTCACCGATGCGATGATGCAGCTGATGGTCGCCGCGCTCGCCTGTGACCTCAGTCGCTCGGTGTCGTTCTGTTTCGGCCGTGGCACGCTGGCCTTTGCGCCCACGTTCCTCGGGTTCGACGAGCACTATCACGCCTACTCGCACTACGGCTTCGCCGACACCGCGCGGCAGGCCGAGTACAGCCAGCTTCTCGCGTGGACGGCAGAGCAGGTCGCGTCGCTCATCGAGCGGCTCGATGCGATTCCAACGCCCGACGGGGAGTCGCTGCTCCACCACAGCCTGCTGATGTGGAGTACCGACAACTCCAACGGTTGGGCGCATACCGTCGAGGACACGCCGTTCATCTTGGCGGGCCAGGCCGGCGGTGCACTGCAGACCGGCCGGGTGGTGAGCTACCCATCCGGGACGTTTCACAACCGTCTGTTGATCGCGGCCGCGCAGGCGCTTGGGCACGACATCGCCGTCTTCGGGGAACCCGATCTATCCCGAGGCGGCCCGCTTCCCGGACTGTTCGGCTAGAGCACCGCACCTTGCAAGCCGTTTCGAACTGATCGGCGCGCTAGCGAGACGCTGACGGCTGCCGGGTGCTGGTGGGCCCCACGAGCACTGCGGCGTCGACGGTCGTTCCATCGCGCTCCGATTCCGTTCCGACCCGCCCGAGTGCGGCTGCGTCTGCTAGAGGCTGACGCGGAGTTCGAGAGTGGCGGACCAGGGGCGTTCGCGGGTGCGGCGTACGAAGCGGCCGTCGACGGTGTTGAAGCCGTCGTCGATACGCTTCCGGGCCCGGCACTGGTTCTGGCCTTCGGGCGGTTCCCCGTCGGAGATGAAGCACTCCGCGCCGGAGAAGGGGACATGCCGGTCGTAGCGGAGTCCGAGGGTCGTGCGCTCGGTGAGGAAGATCGGGAGTCCGACCGCGAGCCTCACGGCGGGACCGTGCAGCCAGTATTTGTCTTTGATCAGCCGGGTTCCGTTGTCGAACTCGGCGACGTCCATGAAACGGTGGTACTCGAATCCGGCGGCGAAGAATGGGTCGAGACGGCCGCGCGGGGACGGGTTGAGCTGGACGAACGGACCGACCCCGAACATGCGAACGGAGCCTTCGGATTCCTCGGTCAGCACAATGGACTCGTAGTCGGAGGTGGGAATGTCGAATCGGGCCCCGGCGAGAGAGGTCGCCACGCCTAGCGACACCAAACCCTCTCGGTAGCCGACTTCGAAACGCCCTGAGCCCGCGAGCGGGATGACGCTGCACGCTGGCCCGCAGTTCGCGATACCGGCCGCGATGGCGACGTACGCACCGGTGCGACGATAGACGTCGCCAGACTCCACTTCCGGGCCGTTGCGTGTGGTCGACGAGACAGGCTGCTCGACGGTCGGTGGGCCTTCGGGGGCAGCCGGTGGGACGTCCCTCGTTGGCGTTGGCTCGACGGGCGAGATGGTCTGGGGAGGTTTGGAGGCAGGTTCGACCGCGGCAGTCGGGTCCGGGGCCGCGGTCGCGCGCGGCTCGGGATCCTTCGGCGGCTCGGGATCTTTCGGCGGCTCGGGATCCTTCGGCGGCTCGGGATCCTTCGGCGGCTCGGGATCCGCCGGTGGCTCGGGGGCGGCCTCGGGCTCCGCCGCGCGGGGGAAAGCTCGAGCGGGCCCGTCGGTTCGTCCTTGGCCGGTTGAAGCGTTGCGAGTCCGAGCAGCAGCAGTGCGACGTCCATGTCGCGGCGCAGTTTATGCCCTGGAGGCGTGCTGGGCTACTCGCCGACTTGCACGAACTTGGCGACCGACGGGGTGCCCGCGGCGTCGACGACGAAGAGCATGTAGAACCCGGGAGGGGCGACGGTGTTGGTCGACGGGGCGGTGATGCTCAGGCTGTCGGTGCCCTGTTCGAAGGGCAACTCGATGGCGCGTCCGGTCCCGGTGTGGTGCGTCTCGGAGTTGGGGCTGAGCATGACCACGCGGGTGATGTCGCGGCCTTCGGCGAGCTGCACGGGGAGCTCCATCGTTTCGCCGTAGCGGGCGGCGATCGGGTCGGTGGAGATGCTCGGGCGCTCGCGGGCAGAGCCGTCCTCGGCGAAGAGGTAGGGCGGGCTGTAGATCTCGTAGCTGCGAATGTCTCGCTCTTTGCCGCCTAGCAACTTGCCGGCCCGGGTGGGGTCTTGGCCGCCGGTGACCAGCACGCGTCCGTCGGGGAGCAGCGTGGCCGTGTGGTGGTACTGGCGCGGGTGCATCAGCGCCTTGGTGGGCGACCAGGTGTCGGTGGCCGGGTCGTACATCTCGGTCTCGTAGATGTACTCGATGACGTAGTCGTTGCCCTGCTCGGCGTCGTTCCACTGACCGCCGACTTGTCCGCCCACAGCCCAGGCCTTGCCGTCGGGCAGCACGACCACGCTGACGTTGGCGCGCGCGTGCTTCATCGAGGCCAACGACTCCCACTGCAGTGGGGCGTCGCCGGCCTGGGTCAGGTCGACCTGCTCGACGAGGTTGTGCTCGGGGGCTTCGCCTTCGGCACAGTCGGGGTCGGGGTGGTTGGCGCCGCACTCCGAGTCGAGTCCGCGCGCGTCGACGATGCCGCCCGCGTAGGCGCGCATGACCGCTCGTGGCGGAGAGACGGTGTCGTCGACGTGAAAGGTGACGTCTCCGTTCTCGTGAAACGCGTTGGGTCCTTGCGCGTCCTGCCATTGCGCCTGGTCGCCTTCGCCCAGCGAGAGCAGCACTGCTTCGTCGCCGTGATCCCAGCCGATGCGGGGGCTGTAGATGCGTCCGTTGGGCAGGATTCGCATCGCGGGATAACGCTCGGGGAAGGGCTTTTCGCTGCCTTCCAGGGTGGTCCAGCGGTTGGTGTCGGGGTCGAAGATCTCGAGCGGGTCGGAGCCCGACGTCCCCGAGACCACGAGCGCGCGGCCATCGGGCAAGGTGAGCAGCGAGGGGTACCACCGCCGCTCCTGCATGCTCTCGACCTGCGTCCATGTTTCGTCGCGCACGTCGAAGCGCCAGGTGGCGCGATGTTTCAGCACCGAGTTGGGCAGAAAGCCTCCCCCGGCGACGAGAAAGTCGCCGTTGGGCAAGAACGTGTGGTGGGCACAGAAGACGTCGTCGTCGTAGTCCTGAATGTCGAAGGCCTCGGTGGCCGGGTCCCAGGTCAGCGAACGCATCGGATAGCCCGAGCTCGCAAAGCCGCGGCCCGCGAACAGCAGCACGCGTCCGGTCGGCAGCATGCCCACGTGCATGCCGAAGATGCCGGTCTGTCCCGAGGGGTCATCCTTGCCGTCTTCGGTGAAATAGCTCGGCGGGGTGAACTCGCCGCTCACCCACGGCTGCGCTGCGGGTTCGAACCGGGTGCAGGCTTCCTCGTGGCAGTACAGCCCGTCATTGCAGTACTCGTCGAAGTCGTCGCAGTAGTCGCCTTCGCCCGGCAGCGGTCCGTCGTCGGCGTCGTCCGCCTTGCCGCCGGCCGAGCCCGCGCCTGCGGCGGCGCCCGATCCATCCGACCCTTCACACCCCGAAAGCACCAGCAGCGAGACGAGAATGGACCCAACAGGACGCACGGATTTCATGGCAAAGGCTCCCCGCCGCACAGCAACGGTGAACGCCAGTGTAGCAGAAAGGACTACATCGTCACCGCACGATTGCGACGCCACGGGCCGCACAGAAGCACGAGTCCGAGAATCCCCCAGGCGCCCCCCGCATCCCCTGCAGAACGGCAGTCACACCCACGTTCGGCGCCGCCGGGGTCCGTTGCATCGGTGTCTTCGGCCGCGGTGGTGGACCCGCCCGAGCTGGTCTCGCAGGCGGGATCCATCACGAAACCGCCCATGCAGTCGTCGTCCACCGGAGCGCAGACCTCGGCCGCCAGCACCACGTTGAAGGCGTACTGGTAGGCCGTATACGTGGCCCCGTTGGGGTCCGTGAACGTGGCGCGCAGCATCGCTGATGCGCCGCCGGCCTCTTCGGGCGCCTGCCACTGCAGCGCGAAGCTGTCGCCGTCCACCGGCACGTCCTGTGCGAACGGAGTCCAGTCCGAAGCGTTGGGCCCCGACGTGATCGCAAACGAGGCGGTCATCGTCGTGCCGGGCAACGCGTTCACGCAGCCCTCGAGCGTGATGGTGTCGCCGACACACGGCGTTTGCTCGTCGGTGGTGATCGCCGCCGCCGGTCCGGCCTGCGCTGGGTCGCCGCCGTCGTGCACTCGCACCACGCCGCCGGCCCGCGGCGCCCACAGGTTGAAGATGGGCTCGTGGGTATAACCCCACAGCATGTAGTCGCCCGCCGGCAGCGAAGACGTATCCCATTGCACGGGCATCGACGCCATCGCCTGGGTGATCGGTCGCCGCGCTGCATCGTTCGTGATCCGATGCCAGCAGCCTTCCCACTCTGTCGACTGTTCGAGAATGTCGGCCTGCGCCGGGGTGGCCAACTCCGGATAGTTGGCTTGCGCCGCCTCGACGTCGGCCGTCGTGATCCACCCCGGCAGCGGCGTGTCCGGAGGGCTCTGCCGACACAGCGCGAAGAACTGGTGTGTTCGGCTATCCGCGACCTCCTCGGCCGTGACGTCGGTGTCTTCGTAGGGGATGGCGTAGGCGAACGTGTAGATCGGGTCGACGCTGCGGTCGACGAACTGCATGCAGGCGACCTCCTCCCACTCGACCGGCGTCCGCGGGTGCTCGGCATTGCCTGCGTGCGCTGGGCTGGACACCGCGACGACGGCGAGCAACGCCGCGATGGGCAGCGGGGAGGGGAGTGGGCGCACCGAAAGGTGGTCTTAGCGTCCGGCGGAGCCGGGCTCAAGGGGGCTCCCTGGAGGAGTTCGATTCCAAGGACGGGAATGATGCTGTGGGTGAGGGGCCGTGCGGCGACTCCAGAGCGCGTCTTCGGACGACGGCGGTGCTCCTGCGGCATACTCGAGCGGTGTTCGGGTGGCTTCGACGACGCAAGGCGCAAACGGAGGCGGTCCATCGCTCGGGCCCCGTCGCGGGGTGGGTCTCTGTTTGGGTTGGAGACCTGACCGATGAACTCGACCTCGATGGCTACTTCTACGAGTTCGACGAGGAGCACGGTCTGTTCAAGCGGGGCGACGATGGCGGCTACTGCGTGAAGGACTCTCCGCAACCGCTCGAGGCGTTGTTGGAGTCGTTCTTTTCGTCCAAGACCTGGCTGCCGGCTCTACTGGAACTGGCGGAGGAGCGCGGGATTCACCGTGCGAGCTGTGCGGTCATCCAGTTCCACTATCTGCACGAGCCCGTGGCAGAGGCTCCGGGCCCGTTGAAGTTCGTCGGCGCGGTACAGATCGAGGCGCGGCCAGGGCGCTGAGTCCAAGACCGGGGACGGGCAGTTTCATTGGCAGCCTATCCACGCAACGGCCGTAAGATCGCCTTTCACGAATCGTGATAGGCCGCACCCGATGCGTTCCCCGAGCGTGCTCATACACTCCGTTCTCGTCCTCGCGATGGTTCAGCCGGCATGCCAGTCGGGCTCTGAGTCGGATTCGAGCACCGATTCCGCGTCTGAGTCGGACCCGAGTACCGATTCGGACAGAGGCTCGAGCACAGAGTCGAGCTCGAGTTCGAGTTCGAGTTCGAGTTCGAACGGTGACTCGGGAGAGGGAATGCCGGGGTCGAGCGATGCCCGATGCGCTGCCCTCTGCACCGACGAACTCCCTGAGCACGAGGGGGCGTACGACGTTTGCTCCTCCGAGAGTCTCGCCCAGTGTGTCGGACTCTGCCAGACTCGGATTCAAGGCACCGAGAATCTCTGCGCCGAGTGTCTCCTGGAGGATGCCGAGTTCTTCACTCCGTCCGGCGGAGAGGCGTTCGATGTGTGTGGGGACGACGGGACTTGCTACGTCGGGCTGTACCGCTTCTGCCACGGCGGAACCTGGACCTACGCTGGTGGCGGCGGCGGTGGCGGCAACGGTACCGCGAGCGCGAGCGCGACCGCGAGCGACACTGCGGGGGAAGACCCTGGTGATTCTTGCGATGGTGCGGAAGTCGAGTACGAGGAGCAGGTCGCATCGGGCACAGCGTGCTCGTACGACAGTGGTGACGATGCTGCTCAGGCTGCGTGCCATGCTGCGCTGCATCCCCGCGATGAGGTGTCGTGTGACGTCGAGTTCGGGCCGGTCGCCGAGTGCGCTGGCCTCTGCACCGGCGGATAGAGGAACGGCGACATTCGGAGTGCGCCTCCAGTAGAGCGCCCCGCCGACTGCCGATACACTCCCCTCGTGCGCTGCTTGGACGAAGAGGAGGCGCTTCGGTATCTCGCCGAGCCCGACCTCCCCGACGGTCCGCAGATCCGGGCGCACTTGCTCGAGTGTTCGTCGTGCGCCGCCTTCATCGGTGCGCTCGCCCGGATCGTGGAGACCGAGGTCTCCACGGGTGGCGGAGGTTGGCGGGCGTTGTCTCCGGGCGGGTTGGAAATCCCCGGATACACCGTCGGGGGCATTCTTGGCCGCGGAGGCATGGGGCTGGTGTTCGAGGGGCGCGACGAACGGCTCGGTCGACGGGTCGCAATCAAGTGTTCTCGGCTCCCGCTCGACCGGCGATCCGGAGGTCTCGAGCACGAAGCCGCTGTCATGGCGCAGCTGTCCCATCCCAACGTCGCGAAAGTGTTCGACGTGGGGGCGACCGCGGATGGTGCGTACGTCGTCATGGAGTTCGTCGAAGGCGTTTCGTTGCGGCAATGGTGTGCATCAGCCCGCGCGACGGACGAGATCATCGCCAAGTACATCGAAGCCGGGCGCGGCTTGGCTGCGGTGCACGATGCGTCGATCGTGCATGGCGACTTCAAGCCGTCGAACGCTCTGGTCGCGCGCGACGGGGATGTCGTCAAGGTCGTCGACTTTGGGCTTTCACGAAGCTCCGAGGTCACCCGGCGTGGTCCGAAAGCATGGACTCAGGGGACGCCGCGCTACATGGCACCCGAGCAATACGACGGGGATCCTGCGACGTTTCGCAGCGACCAGTTCAGCTTCTGCGTCGCCCTGTTCGAGGCGCTTTGCGGCGAGTTGCCGTACCCCGGACCCGACGTCCATCGCCGCCGGACCGCGTGGCTGTACGAGAACCGAAGGGCTTTTCGCGTGCCGGTTCCACGAGGCGTGGAGCGCGGTCTGTCGCGAGGCCTTCACCCAGACCCCGCGCGCAGGTTTCCCTCGATGCACGCGCTGCTGGAGACCCTCGAACAGCGACGCCAGGGGTCGAAGGGGTGGATGGGCGTGGGGGTGGTCGCCGTGGCGGTCTCGGCGGCTTCATTGACCGCCTCGGGGAACGAGGTGGAGGCGTGCGCCGACGGGGAAGAACGTGTGCAACGGGCTTGGTCGGCCGACCGCGACCGCATCACGACGCGACCCGAGCTCCTTCGTCAGTTCGATCGGCTCGATGCCTATGCGCACGACTGGGTCGCCGCCCGCCGCCGCGCATGCGAGACCCGCATCGATGACCCCGTTCGTTTCGAAGCGCAGGCGGTCTGCTTGGAGCGACTGTCGCTGGAACTCGAACGCGTTGGAGCGCGGGTTCGTGAGATCGCGACCGCGAACAAGCCTGTGCCATCGAATCCGCTCGATGGTCTCGAGGATCCGTCCGTGTGCCTGACGCAGACGCCGTCTCACCGCAGCGATGGTGTGCTTCGGGATGAATACGACGCCTTATACCGACGCATCGTCGCAGCCATGCGTGACGGCAACGTCGACCGCGACGAGGATGCCCGGCTTCGCTCCGCCGCGTGGGACCTGCTCGACCGCGCGCAGGAGCTGGGGGACATGCGGACGCGTGCGCGACTCCTGCTTCGGTTGGGGCGCCTTTCGCTACGACGCAACCAACTGCTCCAGGCGGAAAGAGAGTTCGAAGAGGCCCTCTTCGTTGCGGGGCTCGCCAAGGACGCGCGCCTCGAAATGCTTGCGTGCGAAGAACTCGTGCTCCTGCTCTCCGTGCACCAAAACCGGGTCGAGCGAGCCCGCTACTGGGCCGGCCGACTGTCCCCCCTCGCAAATGCAGCGGACGACGACCATACGCGGGCCCGGGCGGAGCTCGCGTGGGCGTGGGTCGAAATGGCGGCGCAGCGGTTCGAGGCCTCAGACGCCCACTACAGCCAGGCGCTCGAACTCACCGACGTGAAACGCAGCTCGCTGACGCGACTCGCAGCGCTGGAGGGACGCGCCCAGGTGCGGATTCGTTTGGGACAGTATGCCGAGGCGAGAGCCGACGCCCAAAGCCTGCTCGAAGAACGCATCCTCGAGCAGGGCCCGGTCCATCCACGGCTGGCTGCTGCGTACGTTCTGCTGGCCGCGATCGCGATCGAAGGCATGAACGAACTCGACGAAGGGACGAGGCTGCTCGAGAAGGCCCTCTCCGTCGTCCCCGAAGACAACACCGCCCAGCGAACGACGCTCACGCAAAACCTCGGGGTCGTCCTCGCCTACCAAGAGCGATACGACGAAGCGTTGGCACTGTATCGAACGGCGGAAGCATCGAGTCGGGCGATCTACGGCGAGACCCATCCCGACACCGTCGATGTCTCGGTCAACATCGTCCACACCTTGGTGTCGCTGGGTCGCAACGACGAAGCCCGCTCCAAGGTGGACGAAGTCCTCGGCTGGCAGCTACCACCACGCCTCCGCGCGCGGGCATTGCTGCAACGGGTCCGCGTCAGCGAGTCTCCGCGGGCAGACCTGGAGGAGATTCTGGCGACACCCGAGGCGGACGCGACGACTCGTGATGCCGCGCGTACCAGACTCGCGGCATTGGACACGCCCGAAGGCCACGAAGCGGTCCCGCAGGGGATCGAAGGGGCGAACGACGGACCCGCAGGGCGATGAAGGCTCGTCCTACGACGACTGGGAGCCGTCGCGCGGCCCCGTTCGGACTCAGGGAGAGAACAGCTCGTCGAGCGACCGAACGCCGGCCGCTCGCCCCAGCACCACGTCGAGTTCTTCCCCATCGAGGGACGAAAGCCGTTGCTTCGTCTTCTCATCGACGTGAAACCCACGCCCCTCGAGCACGAGCACGACCGCCTCGACTTTGCCTTCGGCCTTGCCTGCGGCGACGTACTTCCGGGCAAACTCGCTCTGGTACTCGTACTTCTTGAGGTCCATTTCGCCCTCCAGCGCTGCTTTGGCTGCATCGGAGAGATGCAGGAAGATGAGGTCAACGTACAGCCTCGTGCGTTCGTCGTCGAGCGATGCACACGCCGACAGGGCCGCCCTCCCCACAGCGGCCCCGTTGGAGCCTGTTCCATGGGCGATCACGGACAGGACCGCAAGCTCGGGCTCTTGCGCGGCCTCCGCCTCGGCGGTCACCACGGGGGTGTTCTGCGGCCCAACGACAAGCGGTCGGACCACCGAACCGCGCAGGCCGTCCAGGTCGATCGGCTCGGCGCACCAGCGGGCAACCGATGCCGTGGGGGCGACGACCACGAGAAGGACAGGGCACTGCAGACGGCGCCGAAGTCCGGCCTGGTACATCGGCCAGCTCAGGCGTTTCTTCGGGTCGGGGCGAAGCTGCACCTCGACGATGAGTGCCCGCGCTGGCTTGGATTCTCCGGTGCGTACGAGCTCGAACACCGCATCGGCTCGATACTCGGCGGGCTCGACCTCGCTGAGCGTCTCACTGGAAATGTGGGCTTCGACTGCCCCGCCAAGCTCGACTCCCAGCACGCGCCGAAGGAGGGTGATCGCCAGCTCCGGGTGCTCACGCACCAGGTCTGCCAGGATCTCGTGAAGCTGCGACGGCATCGGTCAGCACAATCCGAAAGCGTTGTAGCCGCAGGCCGGGGCGGTGGCGAGCGGTGACACGTTCGAGGGACAGGGGGTCGGTCCGCTCGGGTGGGGTGGCTTGGTCGCTGCCGATGAGTTCTTCGCCCCGGGCGCTCGAAACCTTTTCACCCGCGGCGGCGTCTGTGGTTATCAGTGCGCTGGGTTTGTTCGATGGCGGTCGTGCTGGCGATGAGCGCGTGTACGCCGACGCAACCGTACGAACCCGCGCCACGGGCAGACTGCGCTGTCGTGCCGCCGGTTGTGCACGTGTGCGCGACACGGCTCGTCGTCCGTGACGGGTTGACGACGACGGGGGCGAGCCTGCTCTCCTCCGATCCCATCGCGTTTTGGCGACTGCTTCGGACGCTGGAGATCGGCGGAAAGTTGCGCGAGGCTTGTACGGGGGAAGATGCGGTCGTCATCCCTGCGGAGGACACTCCGGTGTCGTCGGTGTTCTCGTCGGTTCGGGCGACGAGTCGGTGCGGCGGAACGACCGGCGTGCCCCTTTCCGTTGGGGGTCCACCGGTACCCGTGCGTGGGCTTCACTTCTGCCATGGTCCGTCCGAAGAGCGCCCGGAGGTCCGACGTTGTTCTCACGCGCGCATCGAGGTCGGACCGGATCGGATTCACTTGGAGCGCTACGCGTGGGGCTACCCGCTGGTTCTCATGGGGCCCCTTGCCCCGCCGGATGCACCTCCAGACGAGCGTCCGGAGTCGATCAGCTTCGATCTCGAGGGTCCTTCGCGTGCGGCCGCATTGCTCGAAGCTCTCGAAACGCCACACGCCGGTTTGCCGCACTGCGACGTCGCGTCCTTTCGCGTCGACCCGCAGCTACGCTGGGGGGAGCTCGTCCCGCTCCTGTCGATGTTCCACAACGCGACCGGGCGCTCGATGGTTCTCGACTGAGCCCACACGGGCGCGCGTCTCGATCAGTCTTCCAACGACGCCGGCTCGCCCTGCACGACGCCGAACCGGTGGCCGGCGGGCAAGGTGAGGTGTTGCGTCTCGAGGGCGCCGTTGGGCCAGCGAATCTCGACCTCGGCCGTGCACGCGTCTCCCAGGCCGAAGTGCAGGACCATGTCGTCCTGTGCCCCGTAGTGCCCGAAGCCTCCTCCGACATCCTGGGTTTGCGTGACACCATTGGCGGTCACGCGAACGCGCGCTCCGATCGCGGATCGGTTGGCTGACGTCCCCTCGAGGCGGAGCTGGATGTAGCTCGCGTCTTGTCCATAGGTGTTTTCGAATGCACGCACCTGACGGGTCTCGTAACAATCGTTGGGGGCACTCGCGTCGCAGCGTGCTCTCGAGTGACCGACGATGAGGTCGAGGTCGCCGTCACGGTCGAAGTCGGCGGCCACGACACCATGCGAGCGGTTGTGTTCGAAGCTGTCCTCGGTGGATACGGGCTCGAACCCGCCGCCCGTCTCCCGCTGGTGAAACAGGAGCCCGCGGTTCCCGGGGTAGTCCGAGGCGCCCACATAGATGTCGCGTCGCCCGTCGTTGTCGAAGTCGAGGGTCGTCAGGCTCATGTGCCCCTCGTCCCACGACGCACCGGTGACGTGCTCGACGACGATGCCCATCGCGTCGCGGCCGGGACGTTCGAAGCGAAGCCCGTCCTCGTCGCTGACGTTGAGCAATGCCTCGCTCATGTCCGAGCCCGCACCCGCCCACCAGTGCCGGATCTCGGTCGTGTACAGGTCCATGTCCCCGTCGTTGTCGAGGTCGGCACAGGCCGTCGCCCCGCTGTTGCCCCCGAGCCGATACGGCTCGCGATCCGAGGCGTGATTCCAGTTGGGCGTGTTGCAGGTGATGCTGGGCGCTGGAACGTCGTCGCAGTCCTCGGCGTCCGGGTTCGCTTGGCAGAAGCAACGCGCGAACTGGTTGCCATCCCATGTGTAGTCGTCATCGCGGGCGTACCCGGACTCGACCTGCCGAGGATCGAAGACGAGCACGTTGTCCTCGTTCACACGGGACTGCCACAGGTGGTTCGTCGAGCGCCCGTACGAGCCTGCGAGAAGCTCCGGGTATCCGTCGCCGTCCAGATCACACGCCAGGGCCGACCACGCCCGGCTGTGCACTGCGCCCACGTTCGCCTGCTCGACGTCCACCCCGGGCACCGTGCCCAGGCCTGAGCCCAAGGTGACGTCGACGAAGCTCCCTTCGCCATCACCGTAGTACAGCCGGTCCTGCAGGCCGTGCTCGGTCACCCAAACGTCCACCCAGCCGTCACGGTTGACGTCCACGAATGCGATGCCTGCCACCGCGTCCGTCTCTCCTGCGCGCCGGATGTCGCTGGACGATGGCCCGAGCACAAACGTCCCGTCGCCTTGGTTGATCATGAGCTCGGTGGTCTCGCCAAGGCTGACCGCAGCGTCACCCGTGTCGATGCCCGTCAGGATGTCGAGGTCCCCATCGTTGTCCACGTCGGCGGAAGCGACCACCGCGGCGGGACGCCCCACATTGGCGTCGAGGTCCCCCCTGGGCGTCAAGACGCCGGATGCCTGGGTGACGTCTTCGAACCCCGCGCCCGTGTTCCGCATCAACCACGACGTGCGTACGCCATCGAAGTCTTCGGCCTGCGTCGTTGTACGAACGTAGAGGTCCGCCCAGCCATCCGCGTCGATGTCCGTCACGCTCAGTCGTACGCCTTGCACCCCCGTCAGGCCCCACGCGTCGGTGGCTTCGCGAAAGGCCTGGGTCCCGGCGGTCCAGATCTCGGCATTGCCACAGACCGCCTCGACGCAGCCCGTCGCGTCGCAGTACGCATTCTCGCCGCACACCTCCCCGTCGGAGTCTCCGCAGTGGCATGCACCGTCGTCTCCAGGGACCGTGTTGGCCGGACACTCGGCTCCGCCCGTTTCGGACCCGCCGCCGTCCGTACCGCTGGAGTCTGCTCCCACGCCCGTCGTCGAGCCTGCGCTGGCACCCGTCGTGGTGGCGTTCGGGCCACCGGTGGTCACCGAGTCCTCCGAGCCAGCGTCATCGGTGCACGCACCGAGGGTCAAAGCAGCGAGCAGCGCGACCGACCGGTGAGCACGGGAGTTCATCCGGGCAATCTTGCATTTGTGGCACTGAGGGGCAAGTCGGTCGATCCCCGGTGTAACGGGCCAGCGCGGCGGCGGGCGACCTCGCTGAGCAGGTCGGCCAGTGCAGACTCGGTGCGCGCACGCTTCCTCCGCGGATGCCTCGGTCTCCTGGCGGATTGCGGCTGTTCGCGACGTCGTTGGCAGATGCTACGAGTACAGCGGGGCCGGGCGTGCGCCTGTCTGCGGAGGCGTGTGTCCTCAGTGGTCAGGCCGTGGGTCGGAAGAACTTGTAGCGACGGTAGGACAGCGACGTGCCGAGCCCGAACGTCCAGGCCAGGATGGCGAGGACCCAGCCTCGGTCGAACACGAGGATGTCGATCAGGAGTACGCCGACGAAGACGGCAGCCCGAACGGCGACGAGCAAGAAGAGCCAGCGGCCGGGGTGGAAGATTCGTCCAAGGCCAGCGAGGAGCAAGGATGCGCCGAGGACGGCCAAGAAGAGGCTGTGCGTGAAGTACCAGCCCAGGAGCATCGAGACGCCCGACACGAGGTCGAATCGCGTCACGCGTTTGGACAGCCCTCGTGCCCATTGTTCGAGGTCGGGCCCGAGGTCGCGGCGGAGCAAGTCGGCGCTAGCCATCGGGAGCTTCAGCATGAGGCGCGGCGACCGGAGACGGAGCACCGCATCCGTCGCGGTCGTGTTCACCTCGAGCGTTTCGCCGAGGCTGCCTCGCGGAACGGTGATCTTGTCCTGCCCGTAGTCGATGAACTCGAGCCGGTCGGCGTAGACGAGCAACAACCACGAGGCCGGCTTGCCGAGTTGCTCGAGGGAGTACTCTGCGAGCACCTCGCCGCGTCCTTCGGCTCGGGGCGCGGGAACACGGGGACCCTCCGCGCTGGGCGGGGCGTAGGGATTGAGCTCGGCTGGGTCCATCGCCGCGTCGGCATGCCATAGGTTGGCGTTGCGCGCACGCTTCGGTGGTGAAGGGTAGGGGACGTGTCCGGCCGTGCGGACAGCTCAGCGTGGGAGACGGTTGCCTGACTGCCGAGCCCGCAGGCGCGTCTTGTGCGAGAGATTGTCTTGTTCGCGGACGATTCGAGGAGTGCTGGCCATCCGGTTCATCGATGTGACATTGGGCTGAGACAGGATGAAGACGCGTGCGTGAAAGCACTCGCTCCAGCCCGCCGAAGTCGCGCGGACCTGGGCTGGCTCGCTGCAACAGCGCTCGTGACTGGACGGTGACTTCGCCTCGGTGCGAGAGCCGAACCCATTCTGTTGCGGTTGCCGTGCGCCCGAGGCCGAACCGCTGACAGAACGGTGGAGGCGGCGGCCATGGGGTTCGCGTGCGGCTCGACACGCCCGGATGGTCCGGCGTGAGGACGGTTCACGGGGATGGTCCTGTCGTGCCGCCTGTGCGGCGGCGGCCGAGAGCACGGCCAAGGTCGCTTCATTCGACCGCGTTCGGGGCTGTTAGAGTCTGCCCGCCATGACAGGAGTCAGGAGGACAGGACTCAGGAGAGGTGTCTTCGCCACCGTGCTCATGCATTTGCCTGCGCTCGGCTGCGCCAACCATCCGTGTCCAACCGCGCGCCCGCTCGAGTGGTCGCAGAGCTACGAGACGGTGTCGTTGACCGCAGCCGATGCCGCCGCGGGCGAGCCGTTCGATGAACGCATGGCCGCGGTGATGGCCTGTGGCGTCGACCCCTGCGAGGACTTCTACACGTACGCCTGCGGCGGGTGGCAAGAGGCGCTCCTCGAGGAGCAGGCGTATCGTGGCGTCGGCCTGCAAGAGCTCACGATGCTCAACCAGATGTGGGTCCGCGACATCATCGCGGTGGCGGAGAAAAGCCCTGGCCGCAGCATCGACCGCCGTCGGATCGCGGACTTCTCGCGCGCGTGCAAGAGCGACGCGACCCGGCAAGAAGGCATCGAGCTGGTGAAGAACATCTTGGCGCCGCTCGACAACGTCCGAGACCTGGACGGCTTCGCGCGGACACTGGGAGGCCTGCAGTACTTCGGCGGCGCGCCTGCGCAGCTCACCGTGGGCGAGCATCCTCGCGACCGCCGCAAGATCCTCTGGGTCTGGCTGCCCAACACGGGCCTGCACGCCTACCAGTACGCCGACGCCCCCGTGCTGCGGCGATATCGGCAGTTCATCCAGGAGAGCTTCGTGGCGATGGGCATGCCGCGGACTCGCGCGCGCAAGGAGTCCAAGCTCGTCGTCGCGTTCGAGACGGCGCTGGCTCGGGCCGAGCTCGCCTCGGAGCAGAGGCGTTCGCAGGTCGACGTGCCCAACGTAGTCGAAGTGCAGGGGGTCTCTCGCGGTGCCTTCAACTGGCCGACCGTGCTCGAGGCGATGGGTCTCGATCCGTCGAGCCCGATTCTCGCGGGAGACGGGGTTCTCGTGGGCGAGGTCCTGGACTTGTGGTCGCGCGCCGATAACCTCCCCGCGCTGCTCGCGTACACCCGCTGGATGGTGGTGCTCGCCAACGCCGAGTCCCTCGGAGGGGAACTCGAGGCCCTGCACGACGACTTCCACCTTCGTTACCTCGCGGGACTCGGGGACCTCGACGTCCCGCGAGAGATGCGCTGCATCGACACCACGTATTCATGGATGCGCGACGCCATCGATCGCTTCTACGTCGAGCTCACGTTCAGTGAGGCGCAGCATCAGCTCGCGGTGAGCGTGGCGCGGAACGTGGCTGGCGCACTCGATGCACGCCTCGCGTCCAATCGATGGCTCGATGCGCCCACCCGGACGGCTGCCCGAGCCAAGCTTCGATCGCTCGACGCACGGATCGGGGCCCCGTCGCGGTGGAGGCCGTTCCCTGACGACGTCACGTTGGGGTCCGACCACGCGGTCAACGTGCTGCGTCTGAGGCGTGCCGCCAAGATCGAACAGTATCGAGAACTCGACGAAGTGCTTGCCCCGCGCTGGGCACCGATCTCGATTGCCAACGCGTTCTACGAGCCCCGCGCGAACCGCATCACGGTGCCGGCCGGGGTACTGCAACCACCGTTCTTCGGGCCGCATCTGCCCTACGTCGTCAACATGGCGCGGGTAGGGAACGGCGTCGGGCACGAGCTTTCGCACGCGTTCGACAACGTCGGCCGACTCTTCAACGCCGATGGCCACTTGGCGCCCTGGTTCACGCCCAGTTCCGACCGGGCCTTCGCCGAGCGGGCGCAATGCCTCGTCGATGCGTTCGACGGCCTCTCGGTTGGCCGCCGCGCCCAGGTCGACGGCTTTCAGACGCTCGGAGAGAACCTCGCGGACCTCGGGGGCATCAACGCGTCGTGGGACGCGTATCGAGCCTGGCTTCGGCGACACCCCGACGAGGCCGGTCCACACGTCGACGGACTCACCGACGACCAGCTGTTCTTCCTGGCGTTCGGCCAAACGTGGTGCACGCACAACATCGGCAACCTCGCCGAGATGCAGGCCGAAACCGACGCGCACACGGACAACCGCAATCGCGTCAATGTCACGCTCGCAAACTTCGCTCCCTTTCATGAGGCGTTTGCGTGTGAGCCTGGCGACGCGATGGTGGCTGAGGATATCTGTACTGTGTGGTGAGGGGGGGGCGGTCTATCGCCTGGCGCAGTGCGGGCGCGTGCCTAGCCAGGCGCCTGAGGCCACAGCATCGCTGGCTGTGCTTTCCCTCGCGAGCACGAACCCGATCACCAGCGGCACCTTGGCCCGGGCTTCCCGTCCTTCGTTCGAGCACGGCATTCGTCCGCTCTTCGAGCGCGTGTCGAATCTGCAGTGGGTCAACCAGCGGTTCTTTGCCGAGGGGGGGGCGGGGGCTGTGTTCTGGAGGCGGCGGCGAGGTCGTGAGCTTTGGGGCACTCGAAGCCCCTCGCGGCCCAGAATCGAAGTCTTCCCTGGATGGAACTCCAGGAACGGGCGGAACGGCTGAAGGAGGATTCGGGTGTTGTATGGAGGGGGAGGTGATGCGGACGTCGTCGTTTGTCAGTGGGGCGGCGCGAATCGAAAAAATCGATGGGTTGAACCTCTCCCACGGGGCACGGAGCCGACCCCGAGGCGGTTTGCAATAGCGTCACGCTTTAACCGACAAAGTGTGATCCCCTGGCTTTTCGGGACAGGTCGATTTTCCTGTTAACCGCGGATCCCGCGTGTCATGGTGAGCGGGCGATGCAGCTCGCGATGTTCGATACCCCGCCCGCCGAGCCTCGACGCAAGTCGAGCTCGCGCAGGGCGGGGGGCTCTGCACCAGGGAAGAAAGGGAAGGGGAGGCCGCTGATCCGGGTGCAGCGACGGCCGGGCGCGCCGCGGCCGAAGAGTGCGCCGGGGTTGTCGTTCCTGAAGCCAGCGCCGAAGTCGGCCGAGGACGCCGAAACCTTGGAGGCAAGGGTCGAACTAGACCGCACCGTCGAGCGGCCTGCCGCACCGGAGACGCATCCGGAGCTCGACGCGGACGTGAGGGCAGGGGAGAGCGCCTCAACGAAAGCCGCCCTCGCGCCGCATCCGACTCGCGGCAAGCTCCTTCCGCCCGAGGTTCTCACCGAGGACGAGGTTCGGGCGCTGATCGGGGCGTGCTCGAAGCGCGGCGTGACCGGGCATCGGAACCGGGCGCTGCTTGCCATCCTTTGGAGGACCGGCGTCCGGATCTCCGAGGCGCTCGAGCTGCTGCCGCACGACGTGGATTTCAAGAACGGCACGGTCCGGGTGCGACTCGGGAAGGGGCTCAAGCCGCGGACGACGGTGCTCTCGGACCTCGACGCGCTCCCGCTGGTCGAGCGCTGGCTTGAGGAGCGAGGGAGACTGACGACCGTGGAGGAGGGGGCTCCACTGTTCTGCACGCTGCGGGGCACGCCCACCGACACGAGTTACGTCCGGCACCTGATGCCGCGGCTGGCCAAGCGGGCCGGCCTGGAGCGGCGCGTGCATCCCCACGGGCTACGGCACACGCACGCGGCCGACCTGGCGCTTGCAGGCGTGCCCGTGCTCGCGATCCAGCAGCAACTCGGGCACAGCTCGCTCACCACGACGGAGAGCTACCTCCGAAAGGTCGGAGTCCGACTCGACGTAGCCCGGATGATCAGGCGCTGCATCTGAGCGAGTCACATCAGTCGGACGCTGACTTCATGGTCGATTGCGGCCGCAACTCCACGCCCCCCTGGCGTAGTGCCATGACCAGGATGTCGAACTGGAGGCGTGCGTGGCCGAGACCGTCTATAGTCCGGGGTCGAAGAGAGGAACGACCCTCCACGAGAGCTTCCTGCCCGAGAGCGCGGCCAGCATCGAGCCCGGTCCCCCCCTACCAGACCTTCTTGAATCGGGTTTTGGGTTTCTTCCCCCTCGTGGTCCACTCCCTGTAGCAGGACAACAGGTTCTCAAAGGCCACTTCCGGCTTTTCCAGGAACGGAAACACCCCCGCCTCTGCCGTCCACGACTCAGGGTCATCAGCTTCAGACGAGGTATTTTGCAACAAAAAGACCTCGACGTACTTCTTCACGTGGGGCCCGAGGTTGTCCTCAGCGATCTTCTTCTCGTAAATCCCCTGCGTCACCCCAATCGCGATCCCGTCAAGGAAGTTCAGAAGCGTAACGATCTCTGTCTTCGCCTCATCGAGCGTCTCCTTCGTGTAACTCGTGCCCTTTTCGGATGCCTCGCGGAGCTTCGCTGCTGCGCGACACAACTCTGTGTTCGTTTCCAGCAGCTTGCACGCGTCCACAGTTGCCCACATCCGCTGCTGAGCGGAGCGCTGACGGACCTGTAGAAGAAAGATCGGTATCCCGAGAACCGCCATCGTCGCCGAACAAGCCGAAGCAACGGTTCGGACGTACTCCGCTCCGTATCCGAAGAAGCTGACAGGATCCTCTGCGACCATCGCGCACCCTTCCTTGCTGCGTGAGCCTTCGGATCGTATACTCGAAAAGGAGTTTCGAAAATGCCCATCCCAAACGCCTAAGATTTGCTACTCAGCGCAAGTAGGAGCCCCAGCATCTGTGATGCGGGGCTCTTTTCGTACCGCGACTGGCTGCGAACGGACCGTATCGACCCTCCGGATCGGCAACTGGGCTCAACTTGGAACAAGCCGCGAAGGCCACGCTGAACCCGCCTCGGCAAACGCACACCCAGCCCCACCTGGGCACGGAGGACTCCTCGCGGCCCGCGTGCTGGTCGCCGCGTGCTCGACTCGCGGCCTGACCAGGCATCGGAACGGGGCGCTGCTCGCCGTGCTTTGGCGGACCGGAGTCCGAATCTCCGAGGCACTTGAGCTGCGACGCTGCGACCGCACGACGTGGACTTCAAGAACGGCACGGCGCGGGTGAAACTCGGCAAGGCTCAAGGGTCTGGTGCCATGAGATGGTGACACATCAGTGCCAGGACATGGGCAACACACCGCGTCTCTCGCACAGGGGATTGTCTCCTCGCTCCGTGCCCTGGCGGGAGACGTCAGTCGTGAAGATCCGACATCAGTTCGTGCTCCTGGCACTTGCTCGAACAACAAGTACACGAGCACGCACTCGCCCGAGGCCTTCGCGCTCGCCGAGAACAGCAGATCGACGAAGCTGCCGGGCTCGAGCTTCAGCGTCGACCAGTCGATCGCCGAGACATGCTCGGCCGGCAGCACGTGCTGCAGCTCCGCCGCGGCGTTTTCGGGCTGCTGGAACACCGGAACACCGACTTGAAGAGCGCGTCGTGCGGGAACCTCGTCACGGACGCCTGCACGACACCGGCTGCTTGCCCCCGAGGGCCAAGACGGCGGCCGCTGCTCTTCGGTGCCAACCTCGCCCCAGGGGGCGCAAGACGGTCACAGAAAGTTAGACAAAGTGCGACGCCCTGGCTTCTCGGGACAGGTTGATCGCGGGACAGGTCGATCGCGGTTCTACCCCGCGATCGCCCGTGGCAGGGCAGGAGGGCGATGCAGCTCACGCTCTTGAGAACTCCGCCCGCCGAACATCGGCGAACGTCGGGCGGGAAGTGCGGGGAGCTCGACGCGCTCAACCGCAGCTACGAGAACGACACGCCCGGGCCACTCTCATCCGGCGCAGACTCAATCTCTAGAACCTCCGCTGGCGATCCGCCCGATCTTCTCGACCGAGGACACGACCCCTTCAACCGACTTCAAGGACTGCTCCACGCTCGTCTTACCCGGCGCAAAAGAGGGCGGCGAAAACATGAGCAACACTACCTCCTTCAAGTAGTCGCGATTCTCTTCGTTTGGCGCGTGTTCGATGATCTTTCCGAACGCAGCCGTGACCTTAGCCAGCGCTTCACGGTACCGATACTGTCGTGCCAGATGGTCAGAGACTCCAGCCTGGCGGAGCGCATAGATGGAAAACGCCACAAGCGGTGCCCCCACGGCAAACCGCGCATACCAGACGTTGCTATAGCCGAGCGACTTTGCGGCGGTGCCAACGAACAGGGCAGCCAAGAGGAGGACTCCCAGGCTAACCAGTCCCCATCGCTGCCACCGCCGGGCGCGTCCCTCGATCGATGCCGCTTGGTCGGCAAACGAAGCGGAGAGCGTGTCTTCGGCGGACTTGAGGGTGAGATCGCGAAGGAGCGGCTGGTAGGTCGCGAGGCTGACCGAAGTTTGTTCGAAGATCTTTGCAGCCTGAGTGAAGAGCGGATGGACTCCCGCGGCGAGCAAGTCAGCTCGGGCACTATCGACGACGTCCCCAATCTCCTTGTAGGCCCTTTCCAATGCATCTTTCCATGCGTTGTAGAGCTTGAGCGCCTTCGCATGTTGCTGTTGCTGTTGCTGTTGCTGGGCGGTCTTCCCTCCCTTCGGCGGTTCCCCCGGGTCCGCGACGGGCTGCCTCAAGGACTGCGTGAGCCTCTCTGTGCTCTGGATGATCTTTCTGCAACCCCCTTCGATTGCCTTGCACGTTCGCTGCGTACGATGAGGCTCATACGTCTTCGCGGTTAGGAACTCGTGACATCGAAGCAAGACTTCTTCGAAGGGCGCGCTCCCAATCCAGGTGTTGTCGACACCGTCGGGCCAACCGTCCTTCGCACGCCCATCGGCCGTCCGCACGGCGCTCAGCGCTTGTATCGGCAGACTCGTCGTTGTTCCCGTCTCCTCATCCGACATGACGCGGACTTAGCACGACTTGGTTCTACCGTGTCGTGGAGAGGCCCAAGCGCCGTTGTCAGCGTGCCAGGCGGATTCGTGGAGTTTTACACGCTAAGAAGCAGCCGATCCGGGGTCCCGAATCCGCAAGAGGCGGCAATTGAGGACGTTCCTGAAGCCTGCGCCGAGCTCGGCCGAGACGACCGAAGCCTTGGAGGCGAAGGTCGAACCCGACGGCGCCCTCGAGCGGCCGGCCGAGCCCGAGGTCGTCGAACTCGACACTGGCAGCAGGGCAGAGGAGGGCGCCTCGACAGAAGCCGCCCCCGCACCGCATCCGACTCGCGGCAAACTGCTGCCGCCCGAGGTGTTCACCGAGGACGAGGTTCGGGCGCTCATCGACGCGTGCTCGAAGCGCGGCGTGACCGGGCATCGAAACCGGGCGCTGCTCGCCATCCTCTGGAGGACCGGAGTCCGGATCCCCGAGGCGCTCGAGCTGCGGCCGCATGATGTTGACTTCAAGAACGGTAGGGACGCCTGTGCAGCAGCCGAAGTTGCACCAACTGGTTGACGCTACCGGCCGCTTCCCATCACCTCGCCATGAAGAGTTGACCGGCCCCTTTAACCTCAGCACAGCGTCCAGGGAATGGCGCAGTAGTCACTGCCGTCATCCCACAAGTTGTTCTCGAAGTAGTAACCGGCGCCAACGAGCCCCCCGACGGAGGCGCCAATCGCCCCACCGGTCGCGACGCCGGCTGGACTTCCTGATGACGCTGCACCACCAAGGGCGCCACCAGCGGCCGCACCACCCGCGGCCCCCCCTAGGACATACCAGAGGAAAGTGAAGAAGCCACCACCACCACCTCCCCCTCCTCCTCCTCCCGTCGTGGTGGTGGTGGTGGTCGTCGTCGTGGTTGTGTTTCCTTGCGTCGCTACGGTCGTCGATTCAGTGTCGACGACGACGCCACCATCATCTCCGTCACCTCCACCCGCGGCGCCTGCCTCACCGCCGCCGCCTGCCTCACCGCCGTCGCCCGCGGCTTCACCACCCTCGGGAGGCGGCGGCAGGGACTCGGCAGTTTCGCTCTGATCCGCCGACGCGTGAACCGTGGCGTCATTGGCGAAGTTGACGTCCCCGTACACGATCACGTCGATGGCCGTCCCCGCGGCAACGGCTTCCCGGGTGCTTACAAGCACGATCCCGTCGTTGGCTGGGTCTTGAATGAAGTGCACGTTGATCCGCCCTTCTGTCGTCGACGCGAATGCCTCGGAGATCTGGGCAGCGGAAGCGCCGCCCGTCCTCAGCGTACTGATGGCTCCGCGGAAAATGGTCGATGCAAGGCGGCGGTCGCCATCAACGAGCAGGCTCATCAGCGCTTGGCGCCTACCGGCCGTGGTTTGCGCGCCTGCATACTGCCCGAGAGCATCGATGCTCTCGGGGTCCCCTCCGACCACCAGGGAGAATCTCTCGAAGTACTCACCGTAGTTGCTAGGATCGCTGTAGTAGCGCATCTCGGCGTCGATGGTCTGCAACCTCGGAATGAACTGGAAGTCCTCGTGCGCATTCATAATCGCTACCTCTCCAGCGTCTGGCGTACTCGCATGGAGATCCAGGATCTCGTAGGCGGCATAGGTCGCGTCTGCGGCGCGCAGTTCCATGTTCTCCGATGCGAGAATGGGCTCTGGCGCGAGGTCGCACGCGACGAAGGCAAGGCCTCCGGTGAGAGCGAGCGCAGTGCGGAAAAGCGAGGAAAGAGTGAGTGGAGCCTTGTTCACGTGTCTTGTCTTTCGTGTCGCCTCTCGGCGTTCGACATCTCCTTCGCGCCGGCCGGCTCACCAATGACACGCGGTCGGAAGAAAACGACGTGGAGTCTCCACGCGTGGGCGTCGTGGCCGGATCAACGCCCGCGAGCTGTGGGGGCAGATGAACAGCTGCAGCTGCCTGACGCTCATCGTCGCCTGCATCATTTACTGGCAGGCCCGCGAAATATCGCGAACCATCCGCCGCTGCGACCCATCTACGAAGGGGCTCAAGCACGCCATGCTCCGTCACAGCCCCAGCGCGTGCAGCGTCTTCGTCGCGGGCACGGCCGACAATCCCACCGCCCGGACCTGAACACCCGCCGTTTCGAGACCTCGGTTTTTGGGGCTATCTTCCGCCCCAAGCGCCCCTACACCGCCGTGGCAAAAAGACCGATAACCTGGACTACGTCCACAAGGGACACGTGCCCTGCGAAGACATCACGCAGAGGGCAGGGGAGGGGTCACCCCTCGAAGATCTGGTCGGCCGACACAGCAGTAACCGCGCGCGCCAACCAGTGCTGCAAG
>Ga0213839_1000529_pt1 | contig 42564 bp, 41 predicted proteins | sample SWPATP21_FD_160075 | JGI IMG/M metagenome (GOLD analysis project Ga0213839, IMG submission 160075) | Coastal seawater microbial communities from Marineland, Florida, United States - SWPA TP2 #1 | ecosystem: Environmental > Aquatic > Marine > Coastal | place: USA: Florida | collected 2016-08-14
GTCCCGGAGGGCGCCGTGCTGGCCCCCTGCCCCTCGTCGCCGAACTGCGTCAGCACCCAGGCACCGCGCGACGACGCCGTTCACTACGTGGCACCGGTGCCATTCAGCGGAAGCCTCGACGAGGTCGCGGTCGTCGTTCGAGACGAGCTGGGCTGCGACCTCCTCCACTCCGGCCCCGACTACCTCCACGGGTCGTGCACCACCAGGTCCGGGCTGTTCACCGACGACCTCCACGTGCTCCTGAGCGACGGCCGACTGCACGTCCGAAGCGCCAGCCGGCTGGGCTACGGCGACCTCGGCGTCAACCGGCGGCGGGTGGGTCGCCTCGTCGAGCTCCTGGTTCGGGACTGACGCCCGGAAGTGCCGAGCGAGGGGACCACATGCGTCTATGCGCCACTCTATGCGCATATGCGCTGCGATAATGTCGTTGCTATCGATGTTCGCAAGACATAATATGCAGGCACGAGGAGTCGACATGCACACGCAGACCGCTCAGAGCCCGCAGGAACTTCCCCACGCTGCCGCCGCGCGCAGCCTGTGGATCGGCCCCCGTAGCCCCCACCGGTCCCGCCTCGACGCGGCGGCGCCCTGGGTCCGGCGCTGGCAGGCCCTCGACCGCGGGGCGGAGGTCGCCATCGCCTGGGACGGCAGCGCCGATGCGTCCGTGGCGGTGTGGGTCGCGACCCGCCTCGGCCTGGCGGTGACCGTGGTGTGTGAGGCGCCCCTCCCGGGTGCCCAGTGGCAGGAGCTCGACGACCAGGCCGTCACCTACGGCGGCGACCTGCGGTGGGTGCAGTCCCTTCCCGCGGGCCTGCCGGTGGTGCGCCCCGCGGCGTGATAGCCGGCGCCATGGCCTGGCGGACCATCCTGCAAGAGCTGGTGCAGACCGGCAGCTTCCGTACCCAGCGCGAGCTGGTGCGCGCCCTACAAGCTCGGACCGGTCGGCGGATGAACCAGGCGAGCATCTCCCGGGAGCTCACGGCGCTCGGCGCCCGCAAGGTGGAGGGCGTGTACCGGGTCGGTCCCGAGCTCGAGACCACCTCCAGGGTCCACCACATCGCTTCGACGGCGGCTGGCTGCCTGATGGTGATCCGCACGGACGTCGCCTTCGCCAGCGTGGTGGCCCAGACCATCGATCTGGCGGGCATCGACGGCGTGCTCGGCACCATCGCCGGGGACGACACGGTGTTCGTGGCGCTGGCGGGACCCGAGGTGGAGGCGCAGGTCCGCGCCGCCCTGCGTCACTGACCGACGGCGTCCACGAAGGCCCGCATGCGGGCCGGGTCCTTGACCCCTCGCTCGGCCTCGATGCCGCTGCTGACGTCGACAGCGACGGGGTGAGCCGTGCGGATCGCCTCGGCGACGTTGCCCGCATGGAGGCCCCCCGCCAGGCACACCGGGACGTCCAGCCTGGCGACGCGCACCCAGTCGGCAGGCTCCCCCCGCCCACCACCGCGGGGACCATCGACGAGCACCGTTCCCCACAAGCCTCGTCGGGTGTCGGCTGCGATGCGGTCGGCGAGGTCGGGCCCGTCGGGAAAGACCGGCCAGTAGGGAAGATCGAGGGCGTCGGTGAAGGTAGCGTCGCCCTGGAGGAGATCGAAGGGGAGTCGATCCACGATGCCCAGCTCGTCCGGCGTGGGGTGACGGGTGACGGCCACGGCGAGCACACCCACCGGGACGGCCTCGAGGAGCTGCGCGGCCGTGGCCTCGTCGACCTGGCGGACGGACGGCGCGAGGACGAAGCCCAGGGCATCGGCGCCCGCAGCGACCGCGGCCTCCACGTCGGCGACGGTGCGAAGGCCACACAGCTTGACCCAGGGCCTCACTGGAGCGCCTCGATGAGCTGGGCGGCGAGGGCTTCGGGGTCGGCGGCGGTCATCAGCGCCGAGCCGACCAGAGCAGATCCGTAGCCGGCCTTGCGAGCGGCGCGAGCGTCGGCGGCGGAGCGGATGCCGGACTCGGCGACCAGGCGGGGGGCCGGGAGGTCCGGGAGGTGCGGGCCGAGGCGGGCCAGCCGGTCGGAGACCACCTCGAGGCTGACCAGGTCGCGGGTGTTGACCCCGACGAGGGTGCCCGGGTGGGCCTCGGCGAAGACCGCCGCGCGGCGCAGGTCGTCGGTGTCGAAGGCCTCGAGGAGGACGACGAGGCCGAGCTCGTCGGCGCGACGGCCCATGGCGCTCAGGGTGGCGTCGTCGAGCATGCGGGCGATGAGCAGCGCCATGGAGGCCCCATGGCTGTGGGCCTCGTCCAGCTGGACCGGGTCGACCAGGAAGTCCTTCCGCATGACCGGGATGTCGACGACCTCGGCGACCGCCTGGAGGTAGGTCAGGTCACCATGGAAGCGCAGGGGCTCGGTGAGCACGCTGATCGCGGCAGCACCGGCGCGGGCGTAGCGCCGGGCCTGCTCGACCACGAAGGCCATCGGGTCGTCGGGGGCCTGCAGCGTACCTGCGGACGGGGCGGCGAGCTTGACCTCCGCGATGAGGGCGGGGGCATCGAAAGGGGCGGGTGGCCGCGTGCCATCGAAGGTTCCGGTGCGCGGGCGACGGGCCCGCTCCGCGCTGGTCTGGGCCATGTGGGCAATCAAGGACATGGTCCCTGCCTAGCCCGCTGCAACCCCATCGTGCCGGAGATGGTCTACAGAACGTCGTGTCCGGATCCGATGGTGCGGTCCGACCCGGGAACACCACCATGGATGAAGTACGCCGTCTCGCCAGCCTCCAGGCCCTCGGAGTGCTGGACACAGCCCCCGAGCCGATGTTCGACGCCATCGCCGAGGCCGCGGCTGCCTGCTGCGGCACGCCCATCGCCCTGGTGAGCCTCGTCGACGAGGAGCGCCAGTGGTTCAAGGCCAACGTGGGACTCGAGGGCACTCAGGAGACCTCTCGGGACGTGGCCTTCTGCGACCACGCCATCCGCCGAACCGAGGTGATGGTCGTCCCCGACGCGACACAGGATGAGCGCTTCGTGGCCAACCCCCTCGTGACGGGGGCACCGGCTATCCGCTTCTACGCAGGGGCCCCCATCGAGCTGTCCGATGGAGCCCGGATCGGAACGCTGTGCGCGATCGGGCTGGAGCCCGGCGACCTCAGCCCTACCCAGCGACGCACGATGCAGTCCCTCGCGGCGGCCGTGGCCCAGGGCCTCGAAGCGCGACGGGACCGGCCCCTGGTGGGGTCGACCCCCCACGTGGTGCTCCCCATCCACGGCAGCGAGCACGACGTGTCCTACGTGGGCAGCGCCCGGGGAGTGGCCGAGCACATCGCCCAGGACGCGCAGCAGAAGCAACAAGCGATGCGGATGTCCCACATCCTCAGCGGCATGGGGGCGGGGACCTGGGAGTGGAACGTCCAGACCGGCGAGACCCGCTTCAACGAGCGGTGGGCCGAGATCATCGGCTACACGCTGGAGGAGCTGGGCGACACCACCATCGACACCTGGATGGCCCACGCCCACCCGGACGACCTCGCTGCGTCGGGGGCCCTGCTGGAGGCCCACTTCCGCGGCGACACCGAGATCTACGAGCGCGAGGCCCGCATGCGCCACCGCGACGGGCACTGGGTCTGGGTCCTGGACCGGGGCCGGGTGATGACACGCACCGACGACGGGGCGCCGGAGTGGATGTTCGGCACCCACCTGGACCTCTCCCAGCGCAGGCGGCAGCAGGAGGCCCTCGCCCGCAGCGAGTGGCTGCTCGACAAGACCGGCCAGCTGTCCCAGACCGGAGGCTGGGTGGTCGACCTGGCGGACGGCATTCCCCAGTGGACCACGGAGACCCGTCGCATCCACGGCGTGCCCGACGACTACGTGCCGAACATGGAGGAGGCCATCGCGTTCTACGCCCCCGAGGCGCGGCCCATCGTCGCGGCCGTCGTGGAGCGCGCGATGTCGGGTGGCCCAGGCTGGGACCTGGAGCTGCCCTTCATCCGCTTCGACGGGGAGCAGATCTGGGTCCGCGCGGTGGGCGAGGTCGAGCGAGAGAACGGCCAGCCCGTCCGCCTCATCGGCGCCTTCCAGGACATCACCGAGGCACGACGGCAGCGGGAGGAGCTCCGGGAGGCCTCCGAGCGCCTGGCCCTTGCCACCGACAGCGCGAACCTGGGGGTCTGGGAGTACGACATCGTCGCTGGCGACGTGGTGTGGGACGCACAGATGTACCGCCTGTACGGCGAGCAGCCCGGCGACCCCAGGGGCCCGTACTCCCTGTGGTCCACGCACCTGCATCCCGACGACCGCGAGGAGTCGGAGCGACGCGTGGCCGAGGCTATCGAAGGCGGACGCCGCTTCGAGCTGGACTTCCGGGTCGTCTGGTCCGATGGGTCCGTGCACACCATCCACGCCGCCGCCGACGTCCACCGCGACCCGGATGGCAAGCCCCTACGGATGATCGGCGTGAACTGGGACGTCACCGAGCAGCAGCGCCTCGCCCATGCCCTCCACGAGCAGCACGAGCGGATGCGGGTGACCCTCCGCAGCATCGGGGATGCAGTGATCACCACAGATGCGCTGGGTCGTGTCGAGTGGATGAACACCGTCGCGTCCCAGCTGACCGGATGGTGCGCTGCGACCGCCGTGGGTCACCCGATCCAGGAGGTGTTCCACATCGTGCACGAGCACACACGGCAGCCGGTCCCCTGCCCGGTCGCCGACTGCGTGCTCCGCGAGGCCACCAGCGACAACGCCCAGCACACGGTGCTCCTGGCGGCCGACGGCGCCGAGTACGGCATCGAGGAGTCGGCGGCGCCCATCCTCGCCGAGGACGGACAGCTCCTCGGCGTGGTCCTCGTCTTTCGCGACGTCACCGAGCAACGCCGCATCGCGTCCGAGATGACGTACCGCGCGACCCACGACCCCCTCACGGGCCTCGTGAACCGGGAGGAGTTCGAGCTGCGCCTGAGCCGCGCGCTGGACCGCGCCCACGTTGACGGCTCCACCAACGCCGTCATGTTCATCGACCTGGACCGCTTCAAGATCGTCAACGACACGTGCGGCCATCCGGTCGGCGACGAGCTGCTGAAGAGGGTCGCCAAGCTCCTGGGGGAGGACGTGCGGGCGAGCGACACCCTCGCCCGGCTGGGGGGAGACGAGTTCGCCATCATCCTCGAGCACTGCAACCAGGAGGTCGCGGAGCGCATCGGCCAGACGATCTGCGACCGGATGGACGCCTTCCGCTTCGCCCACGACGAGCACACCTTCCGCATCGGTGCCAGCATCGGCCTGGCCCCTGCCGACAAGCGCTTCGACGACGCCGCCGCCATCCTCCAGGCCGTCGACGCCTGCTGCTTCGCCGCCAAGGAGGCCGGGCGGAACCGCGTCCACCGGTGGCGCCCCTCGGACGCCGCCATGGCCGCCCAGCGGGGTCAGACCATGTGGGCGACCCGGGTGGAGCGAGCCATCGACGAGGACGCGTTCGTCCTCCACGCCCAGCGCATCACCCCCATCAACGGGGATCCGAGCAACAGCGCCGAGGTGTTGGTCCGCATGGTCGGAGAGGAGGGGAAGCTCATCTATCCCGGCGCCTTCCTGCCCTCCGCCGAGCGCTTCGGGCTCGCCTCGCGGCTGGACGCATGGGTGCTCACCGCCACCCTGGACGCGCTCACCGAGCGCAACCCTGGCCAGCACGAGGTCACCACCCTCAACGTGAACCTCTCGGGCCAGTCCATCGGGGACCCCGCCTTCCACACCACGGCACTCGAGCTCCTGGACGCCGCGGGGAGGGACGTCTGCGAGCGGCTGTGCCTGGAGATCACCGAGACGGCTGCCGTGACCAACATGGCGGACGCCCGCGTCTTCGTGGCCAAGGTCCGGGAGCGGGGCGTGCGCATCGCCCTCGACGACTTCGGGGCCGGGGCGTCCTCCTTCGGCTACCTCCGCCAGCTTCCCGTCGACGTCATCAAGATCGACGGCCAGTACGTGCAGCGGCTCCTCCACGACGAGCTCGACGACGCCACCGTGCGGTGCTTCATCGACATCGCGCGGGTCGTGGGCGCCACCACGGTGGCGGAGTTCGTCGACGACCCCGACATCCTCGATCGGATCGGGGAGCTCGGGGTGGACTACGCCCAGGGCTTCCTCGTGCATCGGCCCGAGCCGCTGGCGGACGTGCTGGCGTGGGAGGCTCCGAGGGAGCTGGCATCGGCCTGAGCGCCCCGTCGGGGCCCGAGCGTCAGCCGAGCAGCGCCTTCACCGCCCCGTCGTCGATGGCGCCCGCAGCCCGAGCCACCGCCTCGCGCCCGTCGGCGAGCCCCAGCACCTCGAGCCCCAGCGCGGCGTTCAGCACGATGGCGTCCCGGTGGGGCCCCTTGGCGCCGTCGAACACCGCCCGCAAGGCCGCCGCATTCTCCTCGGCGTCGCCCCCGGTGAGGTCATCGGGCGCACACCGCGGGATGCCGTAGACGACCTCGGGGTCTCGCTTCTCGTGGACCACGCCCTCGGGGGTGACGATCCACAGGTCGAACAGCCCGCACGGCGTGGCCTCGTCCCACCCAGGCTCCCCGTGCACGACGTACGCCTTCTGCACCATCCCCACCAGCGCCAGCGCCATCAGCTCGCAGGCCTCGACGGAGAAGGCGCCCACGACCTGGTGGCTGGGCCGCGCTGGGTTCGACAGCGGGCCGAGGACGTTGAACACGGTCCGCACGCCGAGCGTCCGCCGCACCGGTCCGACGGCCTTCATCGCGGGGTGGAAGACGGGGGCGAAGAGGAAGGCGAAGCCGGTGTCGGCCAGCTGCTGGCCGATGCTCTCGGGGGTCGCCGCCAGGGACAGCCCCAGGCTCTCCAGGACGTCCGCCGAGCCGGACTTCGACGAGATGCTCCGGTTGCCGTGCTTGGCGACGGTCACGCCGCAGGCCGCCAGGACCAGGGCCGCGCCGGTGCTGATGTTGATGGTGTGGGAGCCATCGCCGCCCGTGCCACAGGTGTCGAGCACCGGGTCCGCCGGACGGTGGGGGAGCGGGAGGGCCATGGCCGCCATCGCCTTGGCCATGCCCCGCACCTCGACCGGGGTCTCCCCCTTGGTGCGGAGCGCCGCGAGGAGCGCGGCCTTCACCAGCGGATCCACCCCCTCGTCGACCAGCTCGCGGAGGAGCTCGCCGGCCTGGGACTCGGTGAGGTCGTGGCCGTCGAGGAGGTGGTTCAGCACGTGGTCTCCAGGAAGTTGGCCAGCAGCTTGGGGCCGTCCGGGGTGAGCACCGACTCGGGGTGGAACTGGACCCCCTCGGTGGGGTGCTGGGTGTGTCGCAGGCCCATGATCAGCCCATCGTCGGTCTGGGCGCTGATCTCCAGCTCCTCGGGCAGGCCCTCTCGGTAGGCGACCAGGCTGTGGTAGCGGGCGACCGGGAACGCAGCGGGGAGCCCACGGTAGAGCGTCTTGCCATCGTGGCGGACGTCGGCCGCCTTGCCGTGCACGGGGTAGGGCGCGCGTCCCACCGTGCCGCCGAAGACCATGGCCAGGGCCTGGTGGCCCAGACACACCCCGAGCACGGGCACCTTGCCGTGGAAGGCCCGCAGCACGTCCATCGAGATGCCCGCGTCCTCGGGACGACCCGGGCCGGGGCTGATGCACACGTGGCTCGGCCCCATCGCGACGCAGTCCTCGACCGTCAGCGTGTCGTGGCGGTGGACCTCGACGTCGACCCCGAGGGCCATGAAGGCCTGGGCGAGGTTCCACGTGAAGGAGTCGTAGTTGTCGATGAGGAGCAGGGAGGCGGTCACAGGCCCTCCTCGGCGAGGCGCATGGCGGCCGCGAGGGCCCCGGACTTCGCCAGGATCTCGTCGTGCTCGGCGTCGGGTCGGCTGTCGGCGACGATGCCCGCCCCCGCCTGGTACCGGTACCGCCCCTTGGACATGGTCATGGTTCGGATGGCGATGGCCTGGTCCATGGTGGGGACGAGGTTCCCGTCACCGTCGGTGCCGTGGCCGAAGTAGCCGACGGTGCCGGCGTACAGCCCCCGACGCACGGGCTCCAGCTCCTCGATGAGCTGCATGGCCCGCACCTTCGGGGCGCCGACGACGGTGCCTGCGGGGAAGGTGGCGGCGAACAGGTCGAAGGGGTCGACGCCAGGGTTCAGCTCCCCGACGACGCCGCTGACGATGTGCATCACGTGGGAGTAGCGCTCGATGGAGCGGTACGGCTCGACCCGCACCGTGCCGGGGCGAGCGACGCGGCCCAGGTCGTTGCGGGCCAGGTCCACCAGCATGACGTGCTCGGCGGCCTCCTTGGGGTCGGCCAGCAGCTCCGCCTCCAGGCGACGGTCCGCGGCGGGGTCGGCCCCACGGGGTCGGGTGCCGGCGATGGGGCGCAGGGTGGCCTCGGTGCCGGTGACCTTGACCAGGGCCTCGGGGGACGAGCCGATGACGCAGGTGTCGCCGAGCTCCATGTACACCATGTACGGCGACGGGTTGAGGAGGCGCAGCGCCCGGTAGACCTGGAAGGGGTCGAGGTCGGTGGGGCCCTCGAAGGCGCTGGAGAGGACCAGCTGGTAGACGTCGCCGGCGAGGATGGACTCCTTGATCCGGTCGACGGCGGCCATGTAGGTCCCCCGGTCCATCGTGGCGGTCGGGGAGCCGAAGCTGGGACGGTAGCCGGAGCCCTGGGGCCGCGAGGCGGGGGCCGTGCGCAGGGCGTGGACGACGTCGCGACGAAGGGCCGCCCGCTCGGGCCCCTCGTGGAGGAGCGCGCAGCAGCGGGTGGCGTGGTCGAACACCAGCAACGCCTCGGGGGCGACGAGGACCGCCTCGGGGAAGGGCTCGGCATCCTGCGGCTGGAGGTCCGGCACCTTCTCGAAGCGACGGACGAGGTCGTAGCTGCAGGCCCCGACGAGGCCGCCGGCGAAGGGGAGGTTGGGGACGCCGCGTCCTGGCATGGGCACGTCGTCGAGGGCGGTGCGGAGCTGGTCGAGGACGTCGGCTCCGCCGAAGGTGCGCGCCTCCCCTCCCCCCAGGCCGATGATCGAGTATCGCCCCACCTGCTCGCCGCCGACGACGGACTCGAGGAGGAAGCGGGGACGGAGGGACGCCAGCTTCAGGAACGCCGAGACGGGCGTGTCGAGATCAGCGGCGATGTCGAAGGGAGGCTTCATGGGACCCTGTGGGTAGCGTGGAGGGAAGGGCGGGACCAGCGCGGGTCACTGCTGCCAGTGAAGCTCCACGGGCCGACATCGGGCAGGTCCCGACGTCTCGTTCGCGCACGAGCGCCCGGAGAACGTCCAGCGCCCATCGGGGTAGTGGCGCAGCTTCCCCCCGATGCGTAGGTCCATGTCCCGGCGGAACCCCACCGAGAACACCTCGCACGGTCCCGACGCACAACGGTCCGCGGCGGGTGATGCGGAGGTCCACTCGGGCGGCCCATCGCCCCACACCCGCAAGGAGGCTCGTCGCGGCAGCAGCGGCAGCAGGGCGGGAAGGTCCAGGAGCGACGCCTCGACGGGACCCACGGACCCGACGAGCTCGGTGGGAACCGGGTCGAGGACCACGCGCTCGAAGGTGGCGGTCCCGACCTGGAGCCGGTCTCCCCGCAGCACCAGCTGCCGGCCGTCGACGACCACCAGCGGTCCGTGTCGGACGGCGCGTCGGCCCACGTCCGGCGCGATCCACAGCCACTTCCGGCCCGATCGCCACAGGCCCGACAGCTCTCCGGCAGACGACGCTGGAATCCGAGGAACAGGTTCGACGCGCCAGGTAGGGGTCGCACCGAGCCCGTTGCCGCACCCCGCACGCCGGGGCCGCTGCAGCCACAGCTGCTGGTCCTCGGCGATCAGGGGCACGGAAGGCGTCGCATCCAGTCCCGCCACGATCCATCGTCGCGTGGCGCCGGAGATGGGCTCGATGGCCACCAGGCTCCCCCGCGTGTGGACCCACAGGATGTCCCCGTCGGGGCCCCACCGGTGCACGCCACACCGCACCCCCGTGAAGCGGTAGCGACCGCGGCGGTACACGTGCACCGTGCCGTCACGGGCGCACGTCGCGGCCGAGCCGGTGGCGCTCAGGAACCAGACCAGCCCCTCCTCCTCGACCAACGGTACCGCGCCCGAGGCTGGCGCCGCGTCGGAGAGGTCCCGCTCCCCGAGGAGCACCAGGGGCTCCGCGGGGCACGGATGGCTCGGGAGGCAGGGGCTGTCTGCGTAGGCCACGACGTAGTCCCAGCCGTGTTCCGCGACCCTCATTCGACAGGCCATCTCCATCCCCAGCTCGCAGAGTGCTGCGACCTCGCCGGGCACCTCGTAGGCAGGCCGGTCGACCTCGCGCCCCTCCAGCCGCGCGGCGACGTCGTCCACCACCGCATCGAGCCGCTCGGTCGGGGTCGCTGCCAAGGCGAGGATGGGGAGCCACAGGAGCACACCGGAGCAGGTGCTCCTCGATGGCGGGGCGTTCACCACGACAGAGATGTCACGGTATGCGCCGCTCCCATCCTGCCGCTACGTCCAGGACAACGGAGGTGACTTCATGCGTGCCCTGCTCATCGGCCTGGCGGCCCTCGCCACGGGATGTGGCCTCTCCTGCACGGAGATCTACGCGCCGAGCAGCATCTACCTGGAGGTCGTCGGGGGCGACGGCTCCCCCGGTCGGTACCAGCTCGAGCTCAACGGCTACAGCCAGGTGGCGATGTGCGTGGTCGACCTTCCTGCCGCCGACGACGAGCTGATCTCCTGCACCAGCAACGCCATGCTCACCCTCTCGGACGACGGCACGGCCATCGTGGGCATGCTGGCGACCGACTTCGCCCCCGAGGGTTTCGAGGCCACGCTGCTCATCGACGGGGAGCGGGTCGCCGACGACTTCTACGCACCCGACTACGCGATCGACGAGCCCAACGGGAAGAACTGCGGCGAGCGGAAGACGGCGGACGTGACGCTGAAGCGGTAGGCCCGTTGTCCGCCGCGGGACGCGCTCGAAACGTGACAGGCCGAGACCCCGTGGGACCGGACCGTCCCCTACCGTCCGAGCATGGACGTCGCGCCCGACAACCCCTTCGCTCCCCCCGCCGAGGTGGAGCATCCCAGCGGCCTCTTCCAGAGCCGTCCCGGGATCGACGGCCCGTGGAGGGATGCCTCGGACCGGGTCGTGGCCAAGGCCGGCAAGAGTACCTGGCCCGAGGCCTGCGTCCGATGTGGCTCCACGCGCGACACCGCCCCCGTGCGGCACGGCTTCAAGCGGGGCAGGCGCTGGGGTCCCCTCCTGGTGCCCCTCACCTACGGGGCCTACCTGTTCGTGCACCTGGCGGCCCCACCCGACGTGGTGGTCCACCCCTGTCTGTGCCCGCGTCATCGTCTGGAGCATGCCCTCACCCGCACGGGGTGGGCCGTCGGCCTCGGGCTGCTGGCGGTGATGACGCTCGTCGCCTTCATGTACGTCGAGACCCCCGCAGCCGCCGCGGGCATCGCCATCGTGGCGACCCTGTGGGCGCTCTGGCTACCCACCACGGTGCTTCGCGCCGAGCGACTCGAGGGGCGGGTCGTCTACCTCGAGGGAGCCCACAGCCACTTCGTCCGCACCCTGCCGCGGGCCTCGAGCGAGGACGTCGAGATCCTCTACGCAGACGTGCCCGACCTCTCCTGAGGAGAGTCATTCCTCGGCGGGGGCGTCGCCCTCGGGGGCAGCGTCGTCTGCGGCGACCGGCACCACACCGTCGCCGGCCTCCTCGTCGAGCTCCAGCGGGGCGTCCTCCGTGGGCTCCGCCGGCATCGGCGTCGCCAGCACCACCTTCGCCGCCCGCAGCACCCGGCCGTGGAGTCGGTAGCCGCCGCACCACTCCCGCAGCACCGTGTTCTCGTCGTGCTCGGCGGTGGGTTCGGTGCCGATGGCCTCGTGGACCTCGGGGTCGAAGGCTGCGCCCTCCGCGTCCACCCGCTCCACCCCGTGCCGTGCGAGCACCCCCACGAGCTGCTTGTGGATCATCCGCACCCCGTCGGCCTCCTGGCCCTCGGGGAGCGTCTCCAGGGCGCGCTCGAAGCTGTCGACGACCTCCAGCAGGTCCTTCACGACGGGCTCGTGGGCGAAGCGCTTGTCGGAGGCGGCCTGCTCTCGCACGCGGGTCAGGCTGGCGTTGGACTCCCGCACCATGTCGGTGAGCTGCTGCTTGTAGGTGCCGATGTCGGAGGTCTTCTCCTCGATCAGGCCCTTGGCCTCGGTGAGCTTCTGCTGGCCCCAGCCCACCGCCGCGAGGGCAGCGAGTCCGACGAGCCATCCGATGGCGGCGATCACTTCCATCGCGCCTCCATAGCCGCTACCAGGCCACATGACCCGCCGCGGCCCCGAGCCCTCCGATCCCCGCCACTTCCGCCAGGACGTCGTGCCCACCCTGCGCACGGCCACCGCGGACCTGTCCTGGCTGCTGGGCCGCGGCTACGCCGAGCAGGCCGCCCTGAAGCTCGTGGGCGACCGCTTCCAGCTGGCGAAGCGCCAGCGCCACGCCGTGGTGCGGGCCGCCTGCACCGACGCCGAGCGGGACCAGCGCGCGGCCTCCCGGGTCTCCGTGTCGGGCCAGCCGGTGGTCATCGACGGCTTCAACACCCTCATCGTGCTGGAGCGGGCCCTCGCCGGCGGGCCGGTCTTCGTGGGACGGGACGGCGCCATCCGCGACATCGGCGGGGTCCACGGGACGTACCGCACCGTCGAGCACACCCCGAGGGCCGTCCACCTGCTCGCCGGCTGGCTCGAGCGACGCGGGGCATCCGAGGTGCGGCTGCTGCTGGACCGCCCGGTCTCCAACAGCGGCAAGCTCGCGGGCCTGATCCGCGAGGCGGTCCCGGCCTGGACGGTCGAGGTGGAGGATCGGGTCGACCCGATGCTGGTCGACGCCGAGGCAGTGGTCTGCTCGGCGGACGCCTGGGTCCTGGACCACTGCGCCCGCTGGGCGAACGTGGTGCGGGAACTCCTGGCCGAGGAGCTCGCCGACGCCTGGGTCGTCGACCTGTCGGATCAGCCCAGCCCGTAGACCTGCACCCGCTCCTCGCGCCCCTTCACCTTGTGGGCCCCCTTGTCCTCCAGCGGCACCCTCCGCTGCAGCCGGTCGGCCGTCGACGACGTGCACAACATCGGGGTCCCGAGCTCCTTGTTCAGCCCCTCGACCCGGGCCGCCGTGTTCACCGTGTCGCCGATCACGGCGTACTTCACCCGGTCCTTGGTGCCGACGTTGCCGACGACCACGTCGCCGGTGTGGACGCCGATGCGGATGGCCAGCCGGTCCCAGCCCACCTCCGCGAAGCGTGCGAGGGTGCCGTCCTCCTCCCAGCGGGCGTTGAGGCGCTCGACGGCCTCCAGCATGGCCCGGGCGGCGTTCAGGGCCCGGTCGGCGTGGTCCGGAGCTGGCAGGGGCGCCCCGAAGACCGCCAGGATGCCGTCGCCCTCGATCTCGTTGATCATCCCGCCGGCGTCGAGCACACACTGGCCCACCTCCTCGAAGTAGGTGTTCAGGAGCCCGATGATCTCGGTGGGCGAGAGCTTCTCCGACAGGGTGCTGTAGCCGCGGATGTCGGCGAAGAGCACCGTGACCTCCCGCAGCTCGCCGCCGAGCTCCACCTTGCCGGGGTCCGCCACCAGCTCCTCGACGACCTGGGGCGAGACGTAGCGGCTGAACGTCTCCCGGATGAAGCGGTAGGCCTGTCGCTGGGCCTGGAGCTGCTGCTGGACCTCCTCCACCTGGCGGCGCAGGTCGAGGATCTCGAGGGCGCTCCGGTCGAGGAAGGAGCCGGACGCCACGCCCGGTCGCGACAGCTGCCACTGGATGTAGGCGGCGATGGGAATGCCCGCCGCGGCCCCGCACTGGACCTTCTCGAACAGGCGGATGCCGTCGCGGCCGACCAGGGTGCCGTTGAGGCCGGCGAAGGTGAAGGCGTCGGTGATCATCGCGGCGATCAGCGCCAGCCAGATGGGCACCACCAGCGGCGCCCTGGGGATGCGGTTGCGGACGAACTGGTAGACGACGACGATCGACAGGAAGTCCGCCAGCACCGCCAGGAAGGATGCGAAGCGCTGGCGGGTGTCGAAGTCGAGGATGGCCTCGCCGGTCAGGTCGGTGAAGCCCGGCGGCGGGTTCGTTCCGTGGAACCAGACGATCCAGTCGATGGCGCCGTGGGCGACGTACAGGAAGAGCGACGCCGCGATCATGCGGCGGGCCTCCTGGGTGCCCTCCAGCACGTAGACGGTCACCACCATGACCATCATCAGCGGCAGGAACATCTGGGCCGACACCGTGGCCACCAGATCGCCGAAGAGCACGGCGACCGCTCGGTCCTCCCACCCCTTCCCCGCCACGAACAGGAAGGCCTCGAACACGCCGAACACCATGTACATGGGGGCGAGTCCGAGGCGCGGACGGGCGAGGTGGATGCCCGCTACGAAGGTCGACAGCAGGGCGATCTCGCCGAGGAAGACGAGGGGGGACACGACGGGCTCCCGGGGTGGTCCCGGGAAGGTACCCCCTTAGGGCTGGTAGAGGGACACCCGGCCCGTGTACGCACGCCACGTGGGGGCGCCCACCAGCAGCTCCATCAATCCGTCGCCGTCGACGTCGGCCCCCACGGCGGCCCAGCCGTGTCCCTCACCTGCGCCCCCGGACAGCACCTGGTCGGGAGCCGTCGGGAGTCCTGCCGCCGTGCCGTGGTGAACGGAGACCTCCCCGTCGCCCAGCCCGGCGAGGTTGCGGCCGCACACCAGGTCGTCCCGCCCATCGCCGTCCAGATCGCCGGCCCACAAGGGGTTGCCATCGATGCGCGCGCGCCGGGACAGGTCGGGACCCGCGGCAGAGCCGTACACGATCGAGGAAGGCTGCGGTGGCACATCCATGCGCTCCCTGGCCGACAGGACGACATCGTCGAAGCCGTCTCCGTCGAAGTCGCCACGGAGCAGCCGCGTGGGGACATCCCCGGCCAGGCCGAAGGCCGCAGGAGGTCCTCCCGGGCCCGAGGGCGAGCCTCCGAGCCACACGAGATCGGTCTGGTCCGCGGTGGAAGCGACCAGGTCGGGGAACCCGTCTCCATCGAGGTCGGCGAACCCGAGGAACGCGACTTCGTCCCACGCGAAGGTCCCTGGGTGGGTCCCGACGGTCCGGAGCGAGCGGAGGCCCGTCGCACTCCCCATCGCGACCCTCATGCCCCGCTGCTCCTCCCCGGGCGCTTGGATCATCACGACATCGCCGAACCCGTCGCCGTTGACATCTTCGCTGAAGACGCGGACCAGGTCGAAGCCGGTGGGGATGGCGAGGGCCTGGTCGGGAACGGCCCCCGGCCCTCCCACGGCGCCCAGGTACACCTCGAGGTGGGTGTCCGTGCGGGCGAGGAGGTCCCCCAGTCCATCGCCGTTCACATCGGCGGCCCCCCAGCCCCCATCGACCACCTGGGACGCGGCTCCGTCGAGACCACCGAGGCTCCCCGAGTGGACGCACACGGCGGTGTCGTCCAGGCACATCATGCCCGCGTCCTCGAGACCGTCACCGTCCACGTCCCCGACAGCGAACACCTCACTGCCGAGCAGACCCTGACCGCCGAAGCCGGACTCCCCGGCCGTGCCCCAGCGACGCTCAGTCGCCACGCCCCAAGCGTCCCGAAGGAGGCGGCTGTGAAACAGGTGATAGCTTCCGACGAGGTCCGCGCGGCCGTCCCCGTCGACGTCGCCCACGCTCACGGTCAGCATGTAGTCGTCGAGGTCCCCGGAGTAGACATCGTCGACCACGATGGTTGTCCCGCCGTACAGGGTCACCCGGTGACTATGGGCTCCTACGACGAGGTCATCGAGGCCATCGCCGTCCACGTCGGCGGGCGCCGACAGCCCACCGACCACCCACGACGGGGTGCCTGGAGCGCCCGTGTACACGTCTTGCTGGGACCCCGGGTCGGGCCACGCCCCCACGTGGAGCCGCACCTCCGACCCTGACGCGGTCACGGGGGTTGCCGCCCCATCTCCGTCGAAGTCGACCAGCGCCACCACGCCGTCGTGGGGGAGCAGCTGGGTCGACCAGGACGCCCCTGTGCCGTCCCCCAGTGCGAGGGTGGCCATGCCGCCCCCATCGCCAGAGCCGATCAGCACATCGAGAGCCCCATCGCCATCTGCGTCGCCCACGGCCAGGTCCGCACCGAAGTTGGCAACCCCGGCAGGACCCACGATGTCCGAGCCGCTGCCACTGTCGAGGCCACCCGGTCCGCCCAGATAGACCCGCACGGCCTGGTGTCCCGGGAGGGAGACCACGAGGTCGTCGTAGCCGTCGCCGTCCAGGTCTCCATGGGCCAGGTCGGTGCCCAGCCCCGACGAGGGGCTGTCGAACAGCACGAGTGTGGGCTGTGGGGGCAGGCCGAAGGCCGAGCCGTGGTACACGTGCACCCGGTCGTCCCCCTCGTGCTGGCCGGGAACCCCGACCGCCACGTCGCCGTAGCCGTCTCCGTTCACGTCGCCGATGGGTGCGACATCCCCCGCCACCTGGGCGAAGATGCTGACGTACCACGTCAGGTCCGGCTCCACGGCCGGGCCTGCTGGCCCCCCGTAGTACAGGTCGAACGCGCCGATGCGCTCGACGGCCAGCTCGTCGTAGCCGTCGCCGTTCACATCGCCGACGAACCTGGCGTTCGAGGGAAAGGAGGCCTCGGTCCCCCCTTCCACCGTCAGGCTCGGGGTGGGGTCGAAGGCATGCGCGGGCGTCAGCAGCGCCATCAGGATGGTCATGGTCGTCATCGTGCCTCCTCTGGTGCGAGCACGATGAAGCAGCCAGCGGCGTCCTCCGTCATCTCGCCATCATGGTACCCGGCGACCAGCCCGAGGTCGCGAGCCTCCCCTCCGTCTTGCCCACCGGACCCGGTTCCCGGTCCGCGGACAAGAGCCCGCCCTATGTTCTGTCGTCTCGAAATCATGGAATACCCCCCTGTTCGGTCGTTCCAGGACAAGCATCACCCAGGCGACGAAAAATGTCCATCGTCAATGGTGAAAAATTTCTATCAGCCCTTTTCGTACCTGGCCGCGACACAGCCGTTCACATGCGCCGCAGGCACATGCTCGCCTCGGTCCCCACGCTGCCGGCCCATCCCCAGCTTCCACAGCCGGACCTCGTGGGCGTGGCTCTTACCTTGCGCTGACCATCCAGGATGCACCTCTGGCTCACCACGGCGACGCTGTGAGCACAGAGGAGAGACACGGAGAGACCGGCGCTGGGGGCAGCGCCGTCGCGATCATGGACCTCGCGAGGAGTGGGTCGGAGCCAGAAGGCCGGATGGAGGAGGGCCCTTACGGGAGCCTCTCCGCGTCGTTCTCCGCGTCTCCGCGGTGAAGCTTCTCGTGGCCTGGTGGTTCGGCGACGCTGGCCTCAGGGCTCGATCGGGTAGCTGAACGTCGCGCTGGCCCCCGCTCCGCCATTCCCCCGGGTGTAGGTGACCTCGAACGCGCAGGTCCCCTCGGCCACGCCGGTCACGTTGAACCAGCCCCAGTCCGCGCTGTCCGGATCGGGGTCGCCGTCGGCGACGGTGCAGGTCTCCGGGGTGAGGCTGACGGCCTCCATGGGGGTCTGGGCCTGGCAGACGACGGTGTCGCCGACCGTGGGAAGCACGTAGAAGGCGTTGGTGTCGCCGACGTCGATGTCCTCCCAGACGAAGTCGATGGGCTCCCGCACGCCGTCGATGGCGCCGGGGTCGACGACGTCGAGGATCCGCCTGGTGCCGTCGATGTCGGAGACCATCTCGACGGTGCCCGGGTCGGGGCCCACCGCCAGGTGCATCCACAGCTGCCCGCTGGCGTCGGCGTCGAGGGCGAGGGCGTCGCCGGTGAGGGTCACCGGGTAGTAGCCGTAGCCGATGATGGACTGGCCGTTCGACCGCAGGAACTCGAACTCCAGGACCACGTCGGTGTTGGTGAGGTAGGACGCCCGCTCCGCCTGGCGGTCGCAGGTGTGGATGAGCTTGTGGACCTCTGGCACCGCCGCGTTCATGTTGACGCTGTCGGTCAGCTCCTCGCCCCCCTGGGTCGTCCCTACCACCTCGACCAGCACGTTGCCCTCGCCGGTCCCCTCGATGGTGAGCATGCTCCCGCCGACGTCCACGACCTCCATGACCGCGGGGTCGTCGGTGCCGGCCTCGGTGAGCTCCACCGGGCTGCGGGAGCCGACCTCGGTGACCATCAGGTCGAGCTTCGCCCCGACGGCGACCGGCTTGTTGAAGTCCAGCACGTCGTCGTCCGCGGCGTAGCTGAAGACGAAGTTGCCCTCGTTGCCCGTGACGGCCGAGCTGCATGCGACGACCCAGCCCACGGTGACGAGCAGCGCTCCACGGCGAATCCAGCGTCCCTTCATGGGTTCCTCCTACGTTCTGTCGGTTGGACCCGCCGGGACGTCGGATCCGAAAGGAACCTCCAGAAGGCGCGTTGGGCTTCAGACGCCGCGGATTCGTAGGGGTGCCGGAGGGGGCGGGCCCCCTCGAGCCCGGATCCGCCGAAACCCCCGCTCCACGACCCCAGCGACCACCTCGTCGTGCATGGGGGCGAGGTTCGGCGCATGGAGAACCCGGATCCGGGCGAGCCACTGCACGGGTCGCGCCAGGGCACCGCTGGTCCGGAGCCCCAGCGAGGCCGCATGCTCCGAGCCCAGCATGACGACGGCGAGATCCGCGTACAGCCGCCGTAGCACCGGCGCCGCAAGGCGGTCCCGTCGTCGTCGGGCGAGGGTGCTGGGGATGTCGAGCAGGGCGTCCATCAGCGCGCGGCCGTCGTCGGTCGCGGGGCCGTCGAGGGAGGTGATGCGCGCGAACAAACCGAGGGCGTCGGCGTGGGTGTCGACCTGGAGCTCGTCGACGACCCCCTGGCCCCAGGCCATCGCCCGCGAGACGTGGGCCACGGCGTCGGCCTCGTCGTCGTCGATGGCGCAGCCCATCGTGCGGAGCCCCTCCACCGTCAGCGGTCCGAAGAGCAGGGCGGTGGCAGCCGAGTCGGGCTGCGGGATGGGCGCGCCGTCGGCCGGGTCCCAGCCCGCCGCCCACAGGCTCTCGCGGACCCGCTGGTGCATCGCACGCACATGGGCCGCGGTGCGCCAGGCCGGGCCGCCGGGATGGAGGGCGCCGGGCTGCTGGGCCTCCCTCACCATCTGGGCCGTGCGGTACAGGCGGGCCGCGGCCTCCCGCACCAGCTCACCGGTGTGCACCAGCGGCACCACCCCCGCGGGGGACAGGTAGGACAGGGGGAGCGCGTAGCAGCGGAGCACGGCCGCACCCAGGAGACCGTGGCGCCGCAGCACCAGGCCCCCGCGGTCCGCTCGCTCCGGGTCGAGCCAGGGAGGGGCATCCGAGCGGTCCTCGCCCGGGTCCCCCACGGCGTACAGATCCACGATGCGGTCGATCTCGGGGCCGAAGCGGGCCCGGGCCTCGCGGTAGCCCACGCAGCGGCGGGGAAGGTCACCGCGCACGCTGCAGCTCCTCTCCCAGGCGGGGAAGGTCCAGGCCCGGCACGAAGGGGTAGTGGTGGTGGACGTGATGGAACTCGACGCCGAGGAGGTTGTCCTCGCCGAGGAGGGCGATCCACACGAGGCGGACGGGCTGTGGAATGCCCGGGGCCCCCCACCGATGCCAGGCCCAGTCCTGGTGGAGGATCCAGTCGAAGATGAACCACGAGGCCGTGTTGCCGACGCGGGTCACGAGCACCCAGGCGACGAAGCCATCCCACCCACCGACGACGCAGACGGCCGCGAACACGGCGCTGTGGAGTGCGAAGCGCCCGATGACTTCCCGACTCCAGCCCCTGCGCCACACGTAGCGGACGAAGCTCTGCTCGGGCTGGGTCACCGCGTTGAACAAGGCCCGCCACCACGGTCCGTAGGCGAGGTAGGCGTCGGGGTCCCGCTCGGGCTGCTGGGCCCAGGTGTGGTGGAGGGTGTGGTTCTCCTTGAGGGGCCGGTACCCGAGCATGAAGGGGCTGGCGACGACGAACAGGTGGCGGGCCCAGCGATAGCGGCCCGTGGGTCGCCTGGCGTGGAAGCCCTCGTGGAGCGCGTTGAAGTTGCGGACGAAGGCACACACGCCGATGACCCCGAAGGCCCACCCCGCGAGGACCCCGCCCACGTAGAGGCCATAGGCGACGTAGAACACCACGGACCAGAAGGCCGCCAGCAGGTCGAACCGGTCCCCGTTCCCCGCCGGGTAGCGATCGGCGATCGCCCGCAGGTCCAGCGGGTAGTGGTAGCTCGATGTGCTCGGCGTGGGCATCGTTCCCCCGGACAGCGAGGCTAACCGTCGGCCCAGGCGGTTCCTTGTCGGTTCCTTGCAGCAGCCTCACCCTTCACGACGGAACCGCGTGCGCCACCCGGTGTCATGACGGTGGAGCGCCCCGACAGTGTGGGTCGCTCGTGCCGAAGGTACCCTAGAACCACCATCCGCTCCGGGAGCCCACATGTCCCTCGTGTTCGCCCTCGCCGTCGCCCACGCCGATCCCGTCGTCGCCATCGTGGTCATGGACGAGGAGGCCCGAGAACAGGGCTACGCCCTGGAGCTCGACGGCTGGCTCGTCGAAGATGCCCTCCCCATCGACGTGGTGGAGGGAGAGACCGTGCACCTGGTCGACGCCGACGGCCAGGCGGAGCCCCTCGACGTGGCCGCCGGGGAGGCCTGGGCCATCAGCGGCGAGAAGGGCGAGGCCTGGATGTCGGTGATCGGCGAGGACGTTCGCTCCGACCTGGTCGCCGTGGTGGGCGAGGCCGAGGCGGTGGTCGACCTGGCCACGGACCTGGGCGTCGACGTGTTCCGAGAGGGCAACCGCTACTACCTCAAGGGCGACGACGTGCTGTTCGCCGTCCCGTGGACGGAGGCCCGCATGGCCGCCACCATCCGCGAGGTCGGCCTCGTCGGCACCGACGAGGTGCTGGAGAACGAGCGGGAAGCCAGCCCACCCGTCCGCCCCCCCGGTGTCCACGACGGACCCCGCTACGTGCCGGCACGTCCGCCCGTCGCCCCCCGAACCCGCAGCTCCGGACCGGTCACCCTGCCCCGGCCCCTGGCGGAGGTCGCCCCCACGGCGCCCCCGACGGCGAAGCCCGACGCCCCCGTCGAGCCCGCGCCAGAGCCCGACGTGCCGCAGCTGGATCCGGAGACCCAGGTGTCGATGGACCGCGAGGCCTACGCAGGTCGCTACCGGTGCCGCGACGAGATGATGTGGCTCCACCCGGCTGGGGTCTTCGCCTTCCGGGGCGCCACCGGCAGCTGGATGGTGTCGGCTCCCGGCGTCGTGCGGATGTTCGACCACGAGGGCCGGCTGGTCGCCAAGGCCGCCATCGACCCCGACCGCACCTTCTGCCGGGACGTCTGGTAGCGCGCCAGCAGCGGAGCCGACGCTGCGATAGCCTGGCCCTCCTACGCGAGGCCCCCATGGACGACCCCTCCCTGCTCCGCGAGCTGCACTACCTCGGCGTCGACGCCCACACGTGGCCCGTGCTCGCACTGCTCCCCCTCATCCAGGTCGCCTGGGCCGACGAGGAGATCCAGGACGCCGAACGTGCGCTGATCCTGGACGTCGCCGAGCGGGAGTACGACCTCGACGCCCGGGGCCAGCAAGCCCTGGAGAACTGGCTCACCCACCCGCCGACCGAGCAGTACCTCCGTCGAGGCCGTGAAGCGGCCAAGCTCCTCGCCGAGCGCAACCCCGAGATCACCAACGCCCACACGGTGCTCGAGCACTGCGAGGCGGTGGCCAAGGCGGCGGGCGGCCTGTTCGGCTTCCGCGCCGTCGACGCCCGGGAGCAGGCCGTGCTCGACGAGCTCTCCGAGGCCCTGCCCATGCCGACCGGACAGGACTGGGACTGGGCCACCGCCATCCAGAGAGAACTCGATGCCGACGAGGAGGACGTCGAGGACGAGGACACCGGTGTGTTCGACCTGTCGGCCAACCTGCTGGAGAGCAACCGGGAGGCCGACATCGAGGTCCTGGAGATGGGGGAGGCCGACGACGACGACGGTGACGACGTTCCCCGCATCCAGTGCACCTTCCAGCCCACCGAGGCTCCCCAGGCGGGGGCCCCCGAGCTGGAGCGCCTCGACAACTGGGAGCGCTACGCGATGCCCCCCGGCGGTCTGTCGATCGGACGGGCCCGCACCAACGACCTGTGGGTCCGCGACGACGCCATGGTGAGCCGCAGGCACTGCCTCTTGTTCGTCGACGACGACGGGCACGCGCAGATCGAGGACCACGAGTCCACCACCGGCACCCGGGTGAACGGCGAGCGGGTCGTCGTGCGGCGCCTCTTCGGTGGCGAGATGCTGGAAGTCGGCCAGCTGCAGTTCAGGGTCCACTGGACCGCACCCAGCTGATCACCAGATCGCGACGCCGTCTCCCCCCGCTTGACGCCACCACCCGCGGAACATCCCCCCGGTGTTGAAGGGCATGGCGACCCGACCCCAGCCGTCCACCGCGATGACACCCCCCAGCCCTCCGAGCGCCTCCAGATCCACGTGGAGCACGGCGTGGGCCGCGTCGGCCAGGGACTCCCCTGCGAGCTCCATCCGCGCGGAGATGCGGGCGGCGACCCCGAGGCGCAGGAAGGGCTCCCCGTGGCCCGTTCCGGACACCGCGCAGGTGGCGTCCCACGCGAAGGTGCCCGCGCCGATCACCGGGGAGTCCCCCAGACGGCCCCGGCGCTTGTTGACCATGCCACCGGTCGACGTGGCCGCCGCCACGGATCCGGAGCCGTCGCAGACCACGGCCCCCACGGTTCCGTAGACGTCCTTGCCGGCGCCGCCGTGGTCGAGCTGGAAGCCCCCCGCCGCCGCGACCTCGGTGTACTGCTCGAGGCGCTCGCGGGTGACGAACCAGCTGCGGTCGGCCAGCTCGAGGCCCAGCTCGCGGGCCAGGACATCGGCCCCCTCCCCCACGACCAGCACGTGGGGTGTCTGCTCCATCACGGCACGGGCGAGGGTCACCGGGTTGCGCGGGACGGTGGCCCCACCGACGGCCCCCGCCCGGCGGGTGCTGCCTTCCATCACCGCCGCGTCGAGCTCGACCCGCCCCCCCTCCGCCAGGACGGCCCCCCGACCCGCATTGAACAGGGGGTCGTCCTCGAGCACGAGCACCGCCTCGATGGCCGCATCCATGGCGGTTCCGCCCTCGGCGAGCGCCGCGCGACCGGCCCCCACGGCCCGTCGGAGCCCTGCGAGGCAGCGCGTCTCCCGCTCGGGGGTGAGGGAGGCCCGGCGGACCAGCCCAGCCCCTCCGTGCACCACCACCGCAGCCCCGCGGGGGCCGTCGCCCAGGGTCATGGCGCGGCCGCTCCTGTGGGACGCTCCAGGAGCGTCTGGACCTCCCGGAAGAGGGAGCGTCGAACCTGGGTGGGCACCTGGTGGGCCACCTTGGGGAAGGCCTGCATGGAGATGTCCCAGCCCTTTCCCTGGAGGGCGGCCACCCCCTCGGAGGTACGGGGGAAGGGCAGCACCGTGTCGTCGAGGCCATGGAGGGCCCGGATCGGTGGCGCGCCGGGCGGGGGACCGCCGTCGGGCCACAGCGGCTCCGGGAGCCAACCCGCGACGGGCACCGCCAGCTGGATGGCGTCGGGGTGGCGCACGGCCACCGTGAACGAGAGCATGCCTCCCTGGGAGAAGCCGGAGAGGATGGGCTTGCCCTCTGTAGGGCGAGCGGCCTGCGCCGCCTCCAGGTCGGCGACGAACTGCTCGGCCACCTCGGCCATCTGCCCCGCGAGGACCGCCTCGTCGCCCGCTGCGCGGGTGGGAAACCAGGACCAGCCGTCGTTCCACGGATCCGGCGCCCGCGGCGCGATCACCCGAGCGGGACCAGGGAGGTCGGACATGAGGCGCAGCATGCTCTCGGGGCGAGCCCCCAGCCCGTGGACCATCACCACCATGGGGAGCGGCTGCGCCGTGTCGTTGGCACCGACCACCTTCTCGAGCCAGCCGTCCGGAAGCGCCGCCGGCGCCTTGGGCGCCTCCACCACCCTGACGGCAGCGGGGGGAGCGACCTCTTCGGTGGCCGTGCCGCATGCCAGCAGCACCACGAAGAGCCAGCTCATCCCTCGCCTCGCGCCGCCAGGGCCTTGAGCACGCCCTTGCGCCCCTTGCCCGACGACTCCAGCTCGGTGAGAGCGTCGAGCTGGCCATCGTAGTCGCCGGTGGCGAGCCTCTTCTTCACCGCGCCCACCGTGCCGTCGAGCACGGCCGAGAGGTCGGCGGCGCGCGCCTTCTCCGCCTTCTCCACGGGGGCCTTCTTGGTGGGCGCCTTGTTGCGGACCGGCGCCTTGGCTCCCGTGGTGGCCTTGGACTCGCCCCGGAGCATCGCCCCGATGGCCTCGGGGGCGTAGCCGGCGCGGAGCTGCATCTCGATGTAGCGAGCCAGCTGCTGTGCGGGGAGCCCGGGATCGACCACGGCGAGCTTCACGTCGCCGAGCCAGAGCCCCATGCGACTGCCCTCCCGCACCATCTCCACGCGCTGGTCGTCGGCCACGTTCCCCTCCGCGCGCAGCGTACACGACCCAGGCGTCCGGGCCAACCCCGCGAAAGCCACGCGAACCCTTGCTGTGGAGACCACACCTGAAGTATGTTCGAGGCCCCTCCCTTGACAGACCAACTGTCAGGACTCCTCCCCAGGAAGACCTCATGCGCCTCGCCCTCGCCAACGGCTCCCGTCCCCTCCGTCCCACCAAGTCCCTCCCCAAGGGGGACAAGCAGGCCGTCGTCGTCGCCATCGCGGCCCAGAAGGGTGGAGTCGGCAAGACCACGACCGCCGTCTCCCTGGCCGCCGCCTGGGCTCGATTCCACGGCAAGCGGGTGCTGGTCATCGACCTCGATCCCCAGGGTCACGTCTGCCTGTCGCTCCAGGACCAGGTGGAGCTGGGCGGCAGCGCCTTGTCGGACCTGCTGACCGAGCCCGGCTCCACCCTGGAGGTCGAGGAGATCCGCACCGGCACCGCCATCCCCGAGCTCTTCGTGACGCCACCGGACCCGGGCCTCCTCGACGCCGAGGACCGCATGGCCTCCCGCATCGGCAAGGAGCTCGTGCTGCGCAAGGCCCTCGAGGTCACCCGCACCCACTACGACATCATCGTGCTGGACTGCCCGCCGAACATGGGCACCCTGACGGTCAACGGCCTGGTCGCCGCCGACACCGTGCTGGTACCCGCCCAGGCCAGCATGCTCTCCGTGGCCGGCATCGACGGGCTGCTGAACACCCTCGACGAGGTGGGGAGCCAGCTCAACCCCGACCTGTCCTTCCTCGGCGTGGTGCTCACCCGGGTCGACGGCCGCACCAAGCGGAGCAACGAGGCCGTGAAGAACCTGGTCCAGCAGCAGTGGGGCGACGTGCTGCTCCCCGTGGGGGTCCACGCCAACGACGCCCTGGCCCAGGCCCAGCTCGCCGGACAGGACATCTTCGCCCATGCGCCGAAGAGCCGGGGGGCCCAGGCCTACGAGGAGCTCGCGGCCGAGCTGCTGCCCCGGATCGACGCCCTGAGATGACCGCTGGCGGGCATGCCCGGGCTGCGTGGTGGCATCGACGCCTCCCTGCCATCCTGGCGGTGGTGGTGGGCGTGGGGCTCGCGTTGCTGCTGACCGGCGCCCCCCGATCCATGCAGGAGATGGCGACGCCCCAGCCGCCGGTCCCCTTGCCGCGGGTCGCTCCTGTCCCTCTGGACGCTCCGACCCTGCCGAGTACGCCGAACCCTGGCGCCCTCCAAGGGACCGAGGAGGTCACGCGAGCCTTCGGGCGCATCGAGGAGCGCTGCGGAGCCCCGCTTCCCTACACGTGTCTGGAGGGCCTCTGCGCCACGTTGGTGCGCCGCCGAGGCGACCTGGGGATCCTCTTGGACAACCCTCGACTCATCGTTCCACTCGTCGCGATGCGCACCGGTCTCCCAGACCCCACGAGATGCGTCGACGCACACCGTGAGCGAGACCAGGCGTGGCATGGCGTGGGCCTGTTCAAGGGCACGAGCGAGGCCGAGTTCGACGGGCAGTCTGTCGTGTGCGTTCTCCGAAGCCCGACCCTACCGACCGCGGACGACGTCCTGCGCCACTGCAACCGCCTCGCCCACGATGACATCGGGGTCGACGACCTGTTCGACGAGGCTGTCGTGTCTTCCGTGCCCTGACTCGACTCGCCGCCCGGCACCACGACCTCGAGGGATCCGCACCGCGCCGACGAGCATCCTCCCCTCCCTGCCGCGCGTTAGGTGACCCGCCGGCTCCTCCGTGGCCGGACTGGAGCTCTGATGTTGCTCGTGCTGCCCGGCGGCAACGCCCTGTCCGACTTCCGGCGTGCCAAGCTCGAGGCCCGCCTGCAGGCCCTCGCCCCCAGCGTCGAGAGCGTCCGCGCCCGATGGCTGGTGGTCGCCCATCTGAGCCGCTCCCTCACCGGGGAGGAGCGCGCCGTCCTGGAGGCCCTCCTCGACGACGGGTCCCCCAGCTGGGTCAGCGCGGGCGGTGGCCAGGAGGTCCTCGTGGGTCCACGCCCCGGCACCATCAGCCCGTGGTCCACCAAGGCCACGGACATCGCCCACGCCGCCGGTCTCGACGCCGTCGAGCGCCTGGAGCGGGTCCGCCTGTTCGTGCTCGGCGGCCACGCCCAGCCCCAGGCCCTCCACGCCCTCCACGACCGGATGACCGAGGCTGTGCTGGTCGACGTCGCCTGCCTCTTCGACGAAGCCCGTCCCGCCCCCGGGCAGCAGATCCACGTCCTCGCCCACGGCGCCGAGGCCCTCCGTCGCGTCGACGTGGAGCTGGGCCTGGCGCTCTCCGACGACGAGGTCGCCTACCTGGTGCGCACCTACAAGGACCTCGGCCGCGACCCGACCGACACCGAGCTGATGATGTTCGCCCAGGCGAACTCCGAGCACTGCCGCCACAAGATCTTCAACGCGCGCTGGACCGTCGACGGTGAGGAGCAGCCCCGCTCGCTGTTCCAGATGATCCGCCACACCCACGCAACCCACCCCAACCGCGTGGTCTCCGCCTACAAGGACAACGCGGCGGTCGCGCGCCTCGGCACCATCGCCCGCTTCCACCCCGAGCCCAGCACCCACGTCTACGGTCCGCGCACCACCGACGTCGGCCTCCTCATGAAGGTGGAGACCCACAACCACCCCACCGCCATCAGCCCCGACCCCGGCGCGGCCACCGGCTCCGGCGGGGAGATCCGCGACGAGGGGGCCACGGGTCGCGGCGGCAAGCCCAAGGCGGGCCTCACCGGGTTCATGGTGAGCGACCTGCACCTCCCCGGCGCTGAGCGGCCCTGGGAGCTCGACGGGTCCAAGCCCGACCGCATCGCCAGCGCCCGGAAGATCATGCTCGAGGGGCCCATCGGCGCCGCCCGCTACAACAACGAGTTCGGTCGCCCCGCCCTCCACGGCTTCTTCCGTACCTTCCACCTGCCGGTCGCCGGGCCGTCGGGTCGGGAGCGCCGCGGCTACCACAAGCCCATCATGCTGGCGGGCGGCATGGGCCACGTCGAGCTGCAGCACGTGGAGAAGGAGCCCATCCCCCCCGGTGCTGCGCTGATCGTCCTCGGCGGACCCGCCATGCCCATCGGCCTCGGCGGCGGTGCAGCCAGCTCCATGGCGTCCGGTCAGTCTTCCGAGGACCTCGACTTCGCCAGCGTCCAGCGAGCCAACCCGGAGATGGAGCGGCGCTGCCAGGAGGTCATCGACACCTGCTGGGCCCTCGGCCACGACAACCCCATCCTCTCCATCCACGACGTCGGCGCGGGCGGGCTGTCCAACGCCATGCCGGAGCTGGTCCACGACAGCGACCGGGGCGCCACCCTCGACCTCCGGGCCATCCCCAACGACGCCCCCGGCATGTCCCCCCTGGCCATCTGGTGCAACGAGGCCCAGGAGCGCTACGTCCTCGCCGTGGCGGCCGAGGAGCTCCCCCGCTTCGAGAGCATCTGCCGTCGGGAGCGCTGCCCCTACGCCGTGCTGGGCCGCGCCACCGCTGCCGAGCACCTCAAGGTCGCCGACCCCCACATGGGGGAAGACCCCGTCGACCTCGATCTCGCCGTGCTCTTCGGCAACCCGCCCAGCATGCACCGCGACGTCGCCCACGCCCCCGTCGAGCGCGCCCCCTTCGACGCCGACCGCCCGCTGGGCGAGGCCATCGACCGGGTGCTCCGCCTCCCCACCGTGTCCGACAAGACCTTCCTCATCACCATCGGCGACCGCTCGATCACCGGCCAGGTCGCCCGGGACCAGATGGTCGGCCCCTGGCAGGTCCCCGTCGCCGACGTTGCGGTCACCGTGTCGGACCACGAGGGCTACGCTGGCGAGGCGATGACCACCGGCGAGCGGTCCCCCGTCGCGCTGCTGTCAGGCCCCGCGTCGGCACGGCTCGCGGTCGGCGAGGCGCTGCTCAACCTGGCGGCCGCACCGGTCGCCCTGCGCTCCGACGTCGTGTTCTCCGCCAACTGGATGTGCCCCGCGGGTCACGAGGGGGAGGATGCCAACCTCTACGACACCGTCGAGGCCCTGGCCATGGAGCTGTGCCCTGCGCTGGGCATCAACATCCCCGTCGGCAAGGACAGCATGTCGATGCGGACGAAGTGGGACGCCAGCGGGCGCCCCCACCAGGTGACCTCGCCGGTGACCGTGGTGATCAGCGCCTTCGCCCCCGTCACCGACGTGCGCGGAACCCAGACGCCCCAGCTCCTTCCCGACGCCCACTCCGTGCTGCTGCTGGTGGACCTCGGTGCCGGAAAGGACCGCCTGGGGGGCTCGGCCCTGGCCCAGGTCTACGGCGAGCTGGGGGCGGAGCCGGCGGACCTCGACGACCCCGCGCGCCTCGCCGGGCTGTTCGACGCCGTCCAGCAGCTCCACCGCGAGGAGCTGCTCCTCGCCTACCACGACCGCTCCGACGGCGGTGTGATCACCACCCTGCTGGAGATGGCCTTCGCCGGACACCACGGCATCGACGTCGACGTCCCCGAGGGCCGGGACCCGCTCCGCTTCCTGTTCAGCGAGGAGCTGGGCTGCGTGCTGCAGGTGTGCAGCGCCGATCAGGCCAAGGTCGGAGCCATCCTCGACGCCCACGGCCTGGCGGGCCTCCACAGCGTAGTCGGCCGCCCCGGCGACGACCGCATGGTCCACGTGCGCCAGGGCCACACCTTGCTGTTCGACGCCCCGCTGGTCGACCTGCACCGCGCATGGTCCGAGGTCAGCTACCGGATGCAGGCCCTGCGGGACGACCCCGACTGCGCCCTCGAGGCCTACGACACCCTCCTCGACGTCGACGACCCGGGTCAGCACCCCGTCCTCGGCTTCGACCCCCACGCCGACATCGTGGGGAACGACCCGGCCATCGGCGGCGCGCGCCCCAAGGTGGCCATCCTCCGGGAGCAGGGGGTCAACGGCCACGTGGAGATGGCCGCCGCGTTCTACGCCGCCGGCTTCGAGCCTGTCGACGTGCACATGTCCGACCTGGCGAGCGGCCGTCAGAGCCTGGAGGGCATGCAGGCCCTCGCAGCGTGTGGCGGTTTCTCCTTCGGCGACGTCCTCGGTGCCGGCGGCGGCTGGGCTGGCTCCATCCTCCACAGCCCCCGCCTCCGGGCGCAGTTCGAGGCCTTCTTCGCCCGTCCCGACACCCTCAGCCTGGGGGTGTGCAACGGCTGCCAGATGATGTCGCTGCTGCGGGACCTCGTGCCGGGCGCCGCTGGCTGGCCCCGCTTCGTGACCAACCGCAGCGAGCAGTTCGAGGCGCGGCAGTCGATGATCGCGATCGAGAAGAGCCCGTCGCTGTGGTTCGAGGGGATGGCGGGCAGCCGGCTCCCCATCGCCGTGGCCCACGGGGAGGGCCGCGCGGTGTGGCGCGACCTGGACCACCAGGCCTCCGCCCACGTCGCCGCCGTCTACGTCGATCACCATGGACAGCCGACGGAGCGCTACCCGTTCAACCCCAACGGGAGCCCCGGGGGCGCCACCGCCCTCACCACCGACGACGGCCGGGCCACCATCCTCATGCCGCATCCGGAGCGGGTGTTCCGGGCCGTCACCCACAGCTGGACCCCCGGCTGGGAGGGCGACGGTCCCTGGCTGCGGCTGTTCCGGAACGCGCGGGTCGCCCTGGGGTAGCGTCAGTCGTCGAAGCGACGGAGCCACGCGGTCATTCGTGGGCCCGCGAGGCGCCCGTCGCCGGGTGGGTACCAGCTCGGATCCTCCATCATTCGAATCGGCGCCAGAACCCTGGCGGCTGCGACCAGCGCGTCGTGGGTCGGCGCGCCAGGCACGATGTCCACCTGCGGCTCCGAGCCTGCGCGCAGCACCACGCCTGCACCGACGTCGTCGATCGGCAGCGGGCCCTGCGACGAGGCCAGGTCCGGGCAGCGAGCCGCCAGCGCGCCGTCCAGGTACGTCAGCCAGCTCCCGGCGAGAACCTGCCGCTCCGGGCGCATGGAGAGCAGCGAGATCGGCTCGTCGAGCTGGAGCCCGTGGCGCTCCAGGACCCAGCGTCCGGCTGCGGTGCTCGCAGCGAAGCCCCCCTCCATGGGTCGATGCACCGAGAACGAGGCCCAGCCGTGGGTCGGGCGGGTTGTCCGCCACAACCCCACCGCCTCGGCAGCGGCCCCGTCGGCCCCCACCTCCGACACCCACGACGCTGGCATCTCGACCCGCACGAAGCCCGAGGCTCCCTGCCATCGGTGCTCGACGAGAGCTCCCAGACTCCAGGCCGCGGCATCTTCGCGATGCTCCCCCGAGTGCAGATGGAACTCGAAGCCCATGTCGAGAGGCTGCTCGTTCACCCAGTCCGTGATCGAGGGGAACCGAGCGACCGGGCGCCAGCGCTCCCGCCGATCGTCGAATGCCCAGCGCAGCCGGTCGCCCCAGGCAGCCCGCCGGGCGTCCATCCAGCTGCACAGGGCGGCACGCCATGAAGCATCGTCCGTTCCGCCGTCGACCATGGCGGTGATGGCGAAGCCGCCGACGGCGACCACCTGGCCGTCGACGACCTCCTGAAGCTCGTCGAGTCGGCTCAACGGGCGACGTGGTCCGCCTGGCGCTCCAGGTGGGTATCGGTGTTCACGGCGAGGCGTCCCGCCGGCCTGGCCTGCGGCTGGATCCGCAGATCGCCGAGGGAGAAGCCCGCTCCCATCCCTGCAGGGCCACGGTGTGCGGGGGGAGCAGCGGAGCCTCCCGCGCGGGCGGCGGCCGTCTTGGCAGCCCTGTACCTAAGGGTCGCGAACAGAGGCCCCCCCGGATGTGGTGTGTTCGGCTCCATGGTACCCCTACAACCGTAGCGAGTCGGGTGTCACCCCCCTTCGCGACGCCGCACGAAGCTCGGGAACCGCGGCACGCCCGCCTTGGTGAGCTCCTGATAGCGGATGGTGATCACTGCTCCGACCTCGGGGGGCTCCTCCCGCTCGGCATCGGAGAAGCCGGTGCCCACCTTGAACTCCGTGCCGTCGTCGAGAACGACCCGAAGCGCGCCCAGGCGTCCCTCATGGCGTCCCGTGCCGGGGAGGTGGGCGACCACGGTGGCCTCGGCGTCCTGGAAGGTCTTCACCTTGAGGAGGGTCTCGGAGCGGCCCCGAACGTAGGCGGAGCCGGGCTTGCGGAGCATCAGCCCCTCGCCACCGAGGGCCTCGACCCGGGCGAGCTCGGCCTGCAGGGCCTCGGCGCCTCCGCAGGGGCTGTGGTCGAGGACCCGCAGGAAGGGGCCGGCAAGTCGGTCCTGCAGCTGGGACAGCCGCTCCTCGAAGGGACCGGGGAGCTCCGGACCGTCGAACACGACGAAGGCCACGTCGCGCCAGTGGTCGGAGCGGTCCATACGGCGCACGATGGAGACCGTGCGCTGGAAGGCGCCGCGGCCGACGAAGAGCTCGCCGTCCAGGGGATGGTCGGGGAGAGCCTCGGTGAACCAGTCGGGGGCGAGGAAGGGGTTTCCCCGCCGGGAGAGGAACTGTGTGCCGTCCCACCACGCCCGCACGCCGTCGAGCTTCTCGCTCATCCACCAGCCGGTGGGGTCGTGCACGTCGGGGTCCCAGCGCTCGGCGAGGAGGACCGGCGGCCCCGAGTCTTCCGAGCTGGACCGTGCCCGCGCAGGAAGGCTGCCGAGTCGGGCCTCCTCGGCAGCGTCCCCCCGGAAGCGACGGAGGTGCTTGCACGTGCGACGCTCGATGGGCTCGGACTGGTGGCGCCAGGCGGGGCAGCTGCAGGAGTAGACGCCGCCAACGTGCTCGAGGGTATAGGTGCGGCCGCCCGAGCCAGGCACCTCGGTGGTCTGGCCGTCGGCGAGGTCGCCGGACGTCGGGCCGGCAACCACCACGGGAGGTGGTTCCGCAGCTCCGTCCTCGCTGTAGCCCTTGCCGGTCTTGGCCTGGATCTGCTTGGCGACGGCGGCCTCGGCCTTGGCCTCGGTGCCGAAGTCCTTGGTCTTGGTCTGCCCGTTGGTGCCGATGCGACCCCACCGGGTGGTGACCTCGCTGCCGGAGCGCTCGATCGCCCAGAACTTGCTGGACTTCGCGTCGCGGTACTCGAAACGGCGCATGGGACCTCCGCGCGCGCAGCGTACTCCAGGCTGCTCGGTCCCTGTGGAGGGCTCGCTCAGGATAGAATCCCGACCTCCCAGGAGCCACCATGCCCCAGCGCGCCAACAACACCAGCCACGTCTGGACCATGGTCGTCGTGGGTCTCGGCATGGTCCTCATCGCGGGCCTCGCCGGCCTCGCCGCCTACGCGTGGTCCCACCGTCGCCCCGTGCTCACCACCCGGAAGAAGGTCCACCGAGGGTCGGACGACGACGTGATCGAGGCGTCGAGCCAGCCCGTGGCCGAAGCATGAGGGTGTCGACCGTCCTGGCCCTGATGCTGCTGGGCGGCTGCTTCAAGGTGACCCACCTCGACGGCTGCGAGGAGGTGTCCCGCACCGAGCTCACCATCGACGAGGCCACGCCCATCGGCACCGCCGCCGAGCTGCTGGCCCTCGTGGCCGTCGACGGCACCTTCCCCGGCACCTACGGCCTCGACGGCAGCCCCGTCGACGTGGAGCTGTGGCTCGACCAGGACGCCCCCGCCTCCTGGGTCGAGGTCCAACCCACCCAAGAGGTACGCCGCAGCTTCGGCGTCGGCGAGGAGGGCCTCACCTGGAAGCCCACGTGCCGCTCCCGCCTCGAGCTGCCCGTGGTCGCCGAGGGTCGCACGGCGGACGGCGCCGTCGAGGTCTTCGTGGAGGGCGTCGCCACCCTGGAGCACGGGTCCGAGGCGCCCGACACCCCCGCGGTCTCGCTCCTCGGCGCCTACGACGACGCCACGTTCCCCGGGACCGAGCACGACCCCGACGCGTGGGACGCCAGGTACAGCTTCGTCGACCTCGAGCTCCGCCGCGAAGGCCTGGAGGGAGGAAGCCTCGGCTGGGGTGGCGAGCAGGAGAGCGGCAACGAGCGATCCACCGCCACCGACCACACCGTGCGCTTCGGCCTGCAGGTCCCTGCCACCAGCACCGCCGAGCCCTGAGCGATAGCAGGCCCCTCCGGAGGCCCCATGCGCGCGATCGTCACCGCCGGCGGCACCAGCGAGCCCATCGACGACGTCCGTGTCGTCACCAACCTCTCCACGGGACGCTTCGGGGCGGCGCTGGCCACCGCCCTGGCCGACCGCGGCGTCGACGTGACGCTGATCGCCTCGAAGGCACTGTGCCAGCGGCCCCACGAGCTCGACCCCCGCGTGCGGGTCGTGCCCTTCGGCTCCACCGTGGAGCTCCGCGACGCGCTGCTCACCGAGACGGCCGCCCCTCCCGAGCTGCTGTTCATGGCCGCCGCGGTCAGCGACTACGCCCCGCCTCCGGTCGAAGGCAAGATCCGCAGCACCGAGGACGAGCTGTCGATCCAGATGACCCGCACCCCCAAGATCCTGCCGACCCTGCGGGCGCGCTGCCCCGACACCCGGATCTGCGGCTTCAAGCTGCTGTCGGGGATCTCCGCCGAGGAGCTGATCGACACCGCCCGTGGCCAGATCACCAAGGCTCGCACGGACCTCTGCCTCGCCAACGACCTGCAGGAGCTGAGGGGCGGCCAGCACCCCGCCTGGATCGTCACGGCCGACCACAGCGAGCGGGTCGTGGGGACCAAGGCCGACACCGCCGCGGCCCTCGCCACGTTCGTGCTGCGGGACACGACCACTCGGGGCGACGTCGTTCAGGCCGACGACACGGTCACCCTGCACGTCGCCTCCCCCGAGGCGTCGCTCCTCGACCCCCTCTCCGACACCCTCGACCACCACGGTCGCCCGGTCCGCACCGTCGACCCCGCCCCCTGGGTGGCTCGCGGCTGGGAGGTCATCGCGGAGGGGCCGCTCACCACGCTGCGCCCGCCCTCCCAGCGGGACGACCTGCTCCCCGCCGCCTCGGTCGGGCTGTACGACCCGGTCCGCCAGGCGCTCCTCCTGGGCCGGCGCACCGCCGGCGACTTCCTGCACCACTGGGCCTTCCCCGGGGGCGGCGTCGAAGCGGGGGAGACGCCGCTCCAGGCAGCCCTGAGGGAGCTGGAGGAGGAGACGGGCCTCCACGTGACGCCTCGCGACCCCGAGCTGATCACACCGCTCACCGTCGGCACCGGCCCCCGCGCCTGGTCCCTCACCCACTTCCTGGTCGAGGTGGACATCGACGCCGAGGGACTCGCCGAGCCCCGCGACACCCACGAGCTCGAGGCCCGCTGGTTCTCCCTCCTCGAGGCCCTCGATCTGCAGCCCGTGGCCACCGGCACCGACCGCATCCTGCGCCGCCTCGCCGAGGTCCTCATCCCGTGAGCGACCGCTACGGCCCCTGGCGCGACCGCCTCGATGCCATCCGCGCTGCCGACCGGTGGCGGACGCTGCGCCGCCTCGTCCCCACGGGACCCACGACCGCCGAGCTCGACGGCCGCGAGCTCATCGTCGCCTGCAGCAACGACTACCTCGGCCTGGCACGACACCCCGAGGTGCAGCGGGCCGCCCGAGGCGGTGGCAGCGGAGGCTCCCGGCTCATCTCCGGCTCCCACGACGTGCACCACCGCGTGGAGGAGGCCCTCGAGGACTGGCTCGGGCGCCCGTGCTTGCTGTTCAACTCCGGGTGGAACGCCAACCTCGCCGTCGGCAGCACCCTCCTCACCGCGGGCCAGCGGGTCGGCAGCGATGCCCTGAACCACGCCAGCCTCATCGACGGCCTCCGCCTCGGCCGTGCCGATCGCGTCGTCCTCCCCCACGCAGACCCCGACGCCATCCCCGACGACCTCGACCTGGTCGTGGTCGAGGGCCTGTTCAGCATGGACGGCGACCGCCCCGACCTGACCCGCTACCCCACGCAGCCCTGGCTGCTGGTGGACGAAGCCCACGCCATCGGCTGCATCGGGCCCGGCGGTCGCGGCGTCGCAGCGGACCAGGGCGTCACCCCCGACGTGGTCGTCGGCACCTTCGGCAAGGCCTTCGGGGCTGCCGGCGCCTTCGTCTGCGGCCCGCCCGAGCTCAAGGAGCTGCTGGTCAACGCCGCCCGCTCCTTCATCTTCACGACGGCCCTCCCCGAGCCCGTCGCCCACATGGTCCTCGCCGCCCTCCCCCTCGCCGACGATGCCCGCAGGGAGCAGCTCGCCGCCAACGTCCGTCGCCTGAGGCGCGGCCTCGAGGAGATCGGCCTGCCGACCCGCGGCCACGACCACATCGTCCCCGTCGTGGTCGGCCCCCGCGCCCTCGACGTCGCAGGCGGCCTGTTGGAGCGCCGCATCTACGCCCCCGCCATCCGCTGGCCCACCGTGCCGAGAGGCCAGGAGCGCATCCGGCTCACCGTCAGCGCCGCCCATACCCACGAGCAGCTCGACCGCATCGTCGACGCGCTGGGCGATATCCTGCGTCCATGACCCACCGCCTCCTTTCCCTCGTCCAACCGCCCCACGAGCCGACGCTCGCCGAGCGCTTCTACGTGGCTCTCCAGCTCCACGAGGATGGTCTCGACGTTCAGCGAGCGCGAATCCGTCGCGAGAACCCACACTACGCGCTGGAACAGGTAGAGGCCGCCCTGTGGCAATGGGTGCGCGACCGCCCGCCCCCGGGCGCCGGCTGTCCGGGCCTGCGCGACGCCATGTACCGGTTCCGCTCGTGAGCCTGCTCGAGGCCCTGGACGCGGCCGAGGCCGTCCTCGACGAGCTGGGCCACGACTGGTGCGTGATCGGTGGTCTGGCCGTCGCGGCACGCACGCCCGCTCGCTTCACCGTCGACATCGATCTGGCCGTGGCCGTGGCCACCGACGCCCAAGCGGAGGCCGTCACCATGGCCTTCGTGGCACGGGGCTTCGCCCTCGTTGCGGCTCTGGAGCACGAGACCACCGGCAGGCTGGCTTCCGTGCGGCTCCAGCGGGGCCCGGGCGAGGAGGTCGACCTGATGTTCGCCCTCACCGGCATCGAGCCTGAGATCGTGGCTGACGCGGTCGCCATCGAGCTGTTGTCCAACCGCGTGGCTCGAACAGCCACCGTCGGTCACCTCGTGGCGACCGAGGTGTTGTCCGCCGACGACCACCGTCCGCGTGACGCTCAGGACCTCCTCGCCCTCCTCGCCCAGGCCAACGACCGTGAGCTGGCCCGAGCGGAGCGGGCGCTGAGACACATCGAGCAAGCGGGCGCAGGCCGGGGCCGGGATCTGCTCTCGGACCTCACCGCCTGGCGCGCCCGGGCTGCCAAGGAGTCCTCATGACCATCGCCCTCGTCACCGGCGCCTCCAAGGGCATCGGCGCCGCCATCGCCGACCGCCTCGAGGCCGACGGCTACCGGGTCCTCCGCGTCGCCCGCGGCCCCTGTGCCGGCGAGCACGTCGCTGCCGACGTCAGCACCGAGGAGGGCCGGGACGCCATCGTCGCCGCCGTCGCCGAGCACGGCCGCCTCGACGTGCTGGTCCACAACGTCGGCACCAACGTCCGCCAGCCCACGGCCGAGATGGCGGCCGAGACCGCCGAGCACATCTGGGCCACCAACACCCGCCCCACCTTCGAGCTCGCTCGGCGCCTCTACCCGTTCCTGAAGGCCTCGGGCGACGCCAGCGTCGTCCACATCTCGTCGGTGGCCTCCCAGCGCACCGTGCGGACCTCCTCGGCCGCCTACGCGATGAGCAAGGGGGCCGTGGAGGGGCTGACCCGCTTCCTCGCCGTCGAGTGGGCCCCCGACGGCATCCGCGTCAACACCGTCGCTCCCTGGTACGTCCGCACGCCCCTGGTCGAGGAGGTGCTGTCGAACCCCGACAAGCTCGCCAGCGTGCTGGAGCGCACCCCGCTCGGCCGGGTCGGTGAGCCCGAGGACGTCGCAGAGGCCGTCGCCTTCCTGTGCCGGGCCCGCTGGGTCACCGGGGTGTGGCTCCCGGTCGACGGCGGCTTCATGGCCCTCGGAAGCTGAGGGTACGGTGGGTCATGCGACTGCTCCTCCTCCCCCTGGTGTCGGCCTGCGTGGCCACCGCGCCTCACACCGTCGAGGTCGCGGAGCTGGAGATCCCGCTCGTCGAGGGCCAGCAGGAGGCCGGCTTCGAGATCGTGCTCGACGTCCGGGAGGGGGCCATGCCCGATCCGGACCTCTACGAGTGGGACGAGCTGTACGTCGACGTCGCGCTCCGCGGCAACATCGAGCTCGACGTGATGCTGGGCAACGAGCCCAAGCCGAGGAAGGGGGGCCGCTCGAGAGGCGGGCGCGTCTTCTTCCTCCCCGACCTGGTCGACGACTGCTCCGTCGACGAAGCCTGCCAGCGGGTGGTCACCGTCGACGTTCGCCGCCAGCGCACCCAGGAGGACACCCTCACGCTGTGGTCCACCTTTCAGCTGCTGTCGACCCAGGCCGCGATCAACGTGTTCCCGAACACGGCCACCGAGCAGGAGATCCGACTGCGGGCCTTCGAGCGCACGCCCCCCTGATCCGCTCCACCTCTGACAACTACTGCGCAAACGTACACCATGGTCTGGAATGGCCCCACAGTTTGTACGACGGCGCGGTAGTTGGGAGCGCAACCCGCCGCTACCTTCGTGGCAGACCCCAGGAGGAACCATGCGACACGTCATCGCCATCGCCTTCCTCGCGGCCTGCACCGGCGGGAGCGAGGACACCACCGACAGCGGCGACGCCTTCGCCACCCAGTTCGGCGACGAGGGCCCGGTGGAGTGCATCGAGGGAGACCCCGTGGTGCTCGGCGACAGCGACGTCCCCAGCGGCTACTCCGAGACCCCCGAGGCGCTGCTCTCCGCGCGAAGCGGCGCGTACGGCGCCGACGGCCTCGCGCTGGTCATCGAGCAGACCCTGGACCAGGCTCGGTGGCACGAGGGGATCCCTACCGACGACGCGCCGGCGAACACGGACTGTCCCAGCAACCTGTCCCTCGTGACCGCCGCAGAGCTCGCCTCCGACGTGCTCAGCATCCCCCTCACCGACCTGTGGATCACCGTGAGCGAAGACGGCGCCACCACAGCCCACTGGAGCAGCCTCGTCTACGTCGAGCCTCCGGCATCGACCGACGACGAGCCCGGAAGCGACCAGGCGGAGCTCTCCGACTGGACCATCGACGCGTCCCTGGAGCCCACCGACTTCGTCATCGACGAGATGGGCACCACAGAGGTCGTCCTGTGGATGCGCTGGGATGCGTCGGACCTCGGCCACATCGACGCCGAGCTCACCTGGTACGGCGTCGACGGAGAGGGAAGCACCGAGCAGACCACCGGACGCTGGGCTCTGGTCCGGTAGGTGTCGGCGATCGACTGGACCATCGCCTCCCGGCAGCTGCTCCGAGCCCTGCGAGGGCCCCGAAGCCAGGTGGCATTCTCCCGCCGACTGGGCTTCCGCAGCAACATCGCCGCGGCCTGGGAGGGGGGCCATCGCGCCCCCTCGGTGCCCACCTTCTTCGACGCGTGCGAGCGCGTCGGGGTGGACCTTCCCGACGCGATGACGCGGTTCCATCCGGCCATCGCGCCCCACTTCGACCCCCAGGAGCCCGCCCCGTGGCTCAGGGAGCTACGGGGCGACACATCCACCGCCTCCCTGGCGGACGCCCTCGAGGTCAGCCCTTCCCGCATCCGACGCTGGATGGCGGGTCGAGCGCACCCACGGCTGGAGACCTTCCTGGCCCTCGTGGACGCGCTGACCGGGCGAGCCAGCGACCTCGTTGCCTGCCTGGTCGACATCGACGCCGTGCCGGAGCTCGCCGACCGGGTCCACGCCGTGGAGGCGGCACGTCGGCTGGCCATCGAGCACCCGTGGAGCGCCGCCATCCGGGTCCTCGTCGGCACCCACCGGCCCAGGGCCCAAGGAGCTGCAGGCGCCCTCGGCCACCTCCTCGACGTCGGCAGCGACGAGGTCCAGCACGCCCTCGACGTGATGCTCGCGGCCGGCACCATCGCCTTGGTCGGCGAGCGTCTCTGCCCCGTGGAGGCCGTCACGGTGGACCTGGGCACGCTCACGGACGCTCAGCGCCTCGCGATGCGGCAGCACTGGGCACGGGCCGCGGGCGCACGCGCTGGCCGGCACCCCGACGACGCCATCGGCTACAGCGTCGTCGCCGTCGGTCCGGAGCAGCTCGAGGCGATCCGCGAGACGTACCGACGCGCCAACCGCCGGGTTCGCACTCTGGTGGCAGGCTGTGAGGAGAGGGAGCTGGCCGCGCTCCTCGTCACCCAGGTGTTGGTGCTGGACGAGCCACGATAAGCACCGCGCCATGACCGACGAACCAGACCGCGCGACCCGCCTCGCCGCCCTCGATCACGCCCACCTCTGGCACCCGTTCACCCCCCAGCTCCGCTGGACCCAGGCCGAGCCCCTCATCGTGGAGCGGGCCGAGGGCAACGAGCTGATCGACGTCCACGGCCGTCGCTACCTCGACGGCGTCTCTTCGCTGTGGACCAACGTGCACGGACACCGGCACCCGGCCCTCGACCGGGCCGTCCAGGGCCAGCTCGAGAAGGTGGCCCACAGCACCATGCTGGGGCTGACCCACCCCCCGGCCATCGAGCTCGCCGCCCGCCTCGCGCAGATCACGCCGGATGGCCTCACCCGAACCTTCTTCAGCGACAACGGCAGCACCGCCACCGAGATCGCCCTGAAGATGGCCTACCAGTTCCAGCAGCAGACGGGCGAGACCGAGCGCAAGCGCTTCGCCGCCCTCCGCGACGCCTACCATGGTGACACGCTCGGGGCCGTGAGCGTCGGGAACATCGACCTGTTCCACGAGGTGTACCGGCCGCTGCTGTTCGACGCAGTGGCCCTGCCCGCCCCGGTACGACCTGGCGGCGACGAGGAGGCCGACTGCCTCGAGGTGGCCCTGAACCGGCTCGACGCCCACGCGCACGAGCTCGCGGCCATCATCGTGGAGCCCCTGGTCCAGGGTGCCGCCGGCATGAAGATGCACAGCGTCGACTACCTCCGTCCCCTCCTCCAGCGAGCCCGGGAGCACGGCATCCTGGTGATCGCCGACGAGGTGGCGGTCGGCTTCGGTCGCCTCGGCACCACCTTCGCCATGGAGCAGGTAGGCATCGCCCCCGACCTCCTCTGCCTCGCGAAGGGCCTGTCCGGCGGCTACCTGCCCCTCGCCGCCACGGTCACCACGGAGAGGGTCTACGAGGGCTTCCTCGCCGCCCCAGAGGCCTACAAGCAGTTCTTCCACGGCCACACGTTCACCGGCAACCCGCTGGCCTGCGCCGTCTCCCTGGCGAACCTCGACCTGTTCGACGACGACCTGCTCACCCACGTAGAGCAGCTCACCGACGCCCTGGCACAGGCTCTCGAGCGCCACGTGGCCCCGCACCCATGCTGCGCCGACATCCGCCAGCACGGCGTGATGGTGGGGATCGACCTGCAGGGGGCCGACGGAGCGGCGGCCGACGGCCAGGCGGGCCACCAGCTGGCCATGGCCACCCGTCGACACGGCGCCATCACTCGCCCCCTGGGCAACACCCTGGTGCTGAACCCACCGCTGCGCCTCCGACTCGACGAAGCCGAGCGCCTCGTCCACTCCGTCGCCACGGCCATGGACGACCTGTGGCGGTGAGACGCCCCCTGCAGTTCGCCGTTCCCTCCGCCACCGACGAAGGGACCCTGTGGCTGTCGTGGCTGTACCGGCTCCGCTGGGTGGCCATCATCGCCCAGATCGTCACCCTCGGCTTCGTCTTCCCGCTGCTGGCCAGCCCCATGCTCATGGCAGCCTGGGCCGGCATCATCGTGGTCCTGGGGGTGGCGAACGGCTGGATGAGCCACCTGCTGGAGTCCAACGAGGGCGACATCCCTCCCAGCACCGTCACCATCCAGCTGGCCCTCGACGTGGCGGCGCTCACCGGCTTCTTCTACATCGGCGGCGGCATCGAGAACCCCTTCACGAGCCTGTACCTGGTGCACGTGGCCATGGCGGGCATCATGCTGCCCCCACGCCATGCGGTGGCGATCGCCGCCTTGTCCCTCGTCGGCTACGCCACGCTGTTCCTCGACCCCTACCCGCTGGGCTGGGACCGTCATGCACTGCCGGAGGTGCTGCTGCACCCGGTGGGCCACGCCATCGCCCAGACCATCTCCAGCACCAGCGTGGCCGTCTTCGTCATCGGGGTCGCTTCGTCGCTTCGACGCCGCCGGGAGCAGCTCCTCCAGGCGCGGGAGCGCACGGCGCGAACCGACAGGCTCCGCTCGGTGGGCACCCTGGCCGCCGGCGCCGCCCACGAGCTCAACACGCCCCTGTCCACCATGGGTCTGCGGCTCCGTCGCATTGGCCGCCGGCACCCCGACGAAGACACCGAGCGCGACGTCGAGGTGATCCGCAGCCAGCTCGCCCGGTGCACGAGCATCGTCGAGCGACTCCTGGTGGGGGCCGGCGACCCGACCGCCTCCGACATCGAGATCCGTCCGCTCGGCGCCATGTGCGCCGAGACCATCCGACTGTGGGAGAAGGCCGCCACCATCGAGCTGGAGGTCGTCGACCACAGCAACGGGTTCCTCGTCGAGCTCCCAGGGATCGCCTTCCAGCAGGCGCTGATCAACCTCCTCGAGAACGCGCGGGAGGCTCAGGAGGAGGTCGACGCCATCCAGCCGCTGCAGCTCTACGTTGGCGTTACCGACGACGACATCGGGATCGTGGAGGTCCGCGACCGCGGCGTGGGCCTGCCCGAGAGCGAAGACCAGGTGGGCGAGCCCTTCTTCACCACCAAGGCCACCGGCACGGGCCTCGGCGTGTTCGTGGCCCAGTCCGTGGCCGACGGCGCCGGAGGCGGCCTGACCTACGAGCGACGGGAGGGGGGCGGCACCGTCGCCCGCTGGTGGTTCCCGGCGGCCGAGCGCACCCAGACCGTCTAGTGCGACGGTTCGGAGGTCTCTCGCCAGATGTCCGCAGGCCGTGGGGCGAGGCTTCAGGCTGCAGGCTTCAGGCTACGGCATGCAAGGGCGCATTGTTTGCCTTCGAAGAACTCTGTGGCGCTGCGCCCTCCCGGCAGCGCGGCCCATTGCTGCGAGCTGTAGCCCGTAGCCTGAGGGCCGAAGCCCCCGAGCGGACTCGGCGCCACGCGTGCAACCGGGGAGACACATCCGGACCTCCGCACTAGCAGCGTCCGGGGAAGGTCGGTCAGCTCTGTGAAGCGCGCAGACCGATTTCTCTCCGTAGTCGACTTCGACCGCGGCTGCGACTGCGCCCATCAGCCCATCGCTGGCTTTCATGCTGAGCTTC